>Ga0335070_10002055_pt1 | contig 23417 bp, 21 predicted proteins | sample Lox_Sample_13_FD_206722 | JGI IMG/M metagenome (GOLD analysis project Ga0335070, IMG submission 206722) | Soil microbial communities from Loxahatchee National Wildlife Refuge, Florida, United States - Lox_Sample_1.3 | ecosystem: Environmental > Terrestrial > Soil > Wetlands | place: USA...
ACATCGGTCTTCCTCCTGCGCCGCCGGGGTAGGATCGAGACGCAATTCCCTCGACGAACGCTTGACCCGGGGGAGCCATCGGCAATAACGTTCGGCCGGGTGCGCCGACCTCCCCCCGGTGGCGGTCTCCTCCCGGACGCGATCAGCGCGCTTCGGGAAACGATCTCTCATGTCCGGGCGTCAACTCCCTAGTGCGGGATCCACCCGCGAGAGGCCTTCATGTCGGAAACACCGCCCGTCTCCCACGCGCGTCCCACGAAGACCCTCGCGTTCGCGCGCGTGGTCGTCCGGCATCGCTTCCCGATCGTGATCGGGCTGATCTCGACGACGCTCTTCTTCCTGTATCCGACCGTGAACGCGATCTTCGCGGGCCTCGGCCACCGGCTGCCCGGGCCGGTGGTCCGGGTCGACACGTCCGCGCGTGCGCAGTATCCGGACCATCCCTTCATCCACGCGCAGGACAAGTTCGGCAAGAAGTTCGGCACCTCGTCGCTAGTGGCGCTCGGGATCGTCGTCAAGGACGGCAACATCTTCACACCCGAGACGCTGCAGAAGCTCGCGAAGATCACCAAGGCCGTCGACGGCGTCGGCTTCGACAGCCAGAACGAGAAGCGCGAGGAGCTGCGCGCCAAGCTCGAAGCGAGCGGCCTCACCGGCGAGAAGCTGATCAAGGAGCTCGATCAGGTCTACCCGCCCTACCCCGTGAACCACGACCAGGTGCGCTCGCTCGCGCACCCGAGCACGCGCGCCGTGCAGATCGAGCCCGATGGCTCGATCACCTCGGACGTGTTGATGAAGAAGGTGCCCGAGACGCAGGCGGAGGCCGACAAGCTCCGCGAGGTCGTGCTGCAGAACCCGCCCTTCATCTACGGCCGCCTGGTGTCGTGGGACGAGAAGGGCGCGCTGGTGACCGCCGGCTTCGTGACCGACCGCCTCTCCGGCGCCGAGGTCTACCGCGCCGTCTTCAACCACATCCAGAAGATCAAGGAGGAGTTCGAGGACCCCGCCTGTCACGCCGCCGCGGAGGCGAGCTGGATCTCGCGCCTGTTCAGCACCCTGGCGCGGCCCTTCGTCAGCATGTCGACGAGCCACTCGCTTCCCGAGGGCTGCAACTTCCAGATCTACGTGTCGGGCGAGCCGGTCCACGTCGGCTGGATCTTGAAGCACGCCTTCGAGATCGGGGTCTACGTCGCGCTCACCGTGATCGTGATCTTCGGCCTGCTGCTCGGCTACTTCCGGCGCCTGCACGGCGTGCTGATCCCGTTCGTTGCGGCGATCATCACGGTGATCTGGGGTACCGGCTTCACGGGCTGGACCGGCATCACCTTCGACCCACTCGTGCTCGTGATCCCCATGATCATCACCGCGCGCGCCGTCTCGCACACCGTGCAGATGGCGGAGCGCTTCTTCGAGGACTACGAGATCCTGGCGCCGAAGTACGGCGACCCGCAAGCCGCCAAGGTCGAAGCGGCCACCATCGCGATGGCGGAGCTGATCGTGCCCGGCACGCTCGGCATCCTGGTCGACGTCGGCGGCCTGCTGGTGATCCTGGTGACGTCGATCCAGGAGATGCGCGACCTCGCCAAGTTCGGGGCGTTCTGGGTGACGTCGATCCTGTTCACCGTGGAGATCCTCCACCCGGTGATGATCTGCTACCTGCCGGCGCCGAAGGAGCACGAGCACTTCCTGCCGGGCTTCATGGTGCGCTTCATGCGCTTCATCGGCTGGCTCACCACGCATCCGCGGTACAAGTACATCGTCGGGGCGATCACGATCCTGCTGTTCGTGAGCTCCACCTACATCGCGCTGTTCCACTCGCGGATCGGACAGGCCACGCCGGGCTCGCCGCTGCTGTGGCCGAATCACGAGTTCAACATCGCCACCGACGAGATCGCCAAGCGCTTCGGCGGGGTCGACTCCTTCGTGATCTTCTCGAGCGGCGACCGCGAGAACGCCAGCGCCGACCCGCTGCCGATCCAGCGCATGACGGAGTTCGAGCGCTGGATGGAGTCGTACACGAACCTCGGTGCCTCGGTGTCGATCGCGCCGATCATCCGCGGCTACTGGCGCATGAACCACTACGGCGATCCGAAGTGGCAGTTCGTGCCCGACCACCCGGGCACCGTGCGCACGGTGATCTTCCAGCTCCGCACCAACGGCGCACCCGGTTTCCTGCGTCCGTTCATGACCGACGACAGCCGCGACGCCAACGTCGCGTTCTTCTATCCCGACCACAAGGGCGACACGATCGAGCGGGCGGTGCTCGCGTCCGATGCGTTCATCAAGGAGAACCCGATCGGCGAGGTGATCGTGCGCCTCGACAAGGACCAGGCGAACGACGACGCCAGCTTCTTCAACAAGGAGAAGCTGACCGACATCTGGTACTACATGCTCGGGCCGCTGCTGCCGCCGCGCAACCACACGCTCCACGTCCAGCTGCGCAAGGACGGCAGCTACGCGTCGATCCCCGCCCATCTCGCCAAGGACGGGCTGCCGCCGTGGCTCGAGGAGTTCCGCAAGAAGGCCATCGACGACTACAACACCGAGAAGGACGCCGTCGAGGAGGGCGAGTACTTCTCGTGGCCGAAGACGCTCGCCGACTGGAGGCCCGACAGCGTCAGCCAGTGGTGGGAGAGCGAGGAGTTCGGCGTCCGCGCGGTGGCCGTCAACACCAAGGACCTGATCGTCCAGGACATGAAGGCCGTCGACTCGACGCCCAAGTACCAGCCCACCAACTCGTGGACGCGCGGCGTCCAGTTCGTGATGGCGGGCGGCATCATGGGCATCCTGGCGGCCATCAACGACGAGGTGGAGCGCAGCCACGTCGCGAACATCACGCTGATCTTCGCGGTGATCTTCGTGCTGCACTCGACCACCTACAACTCGATGGCGAGCGGCGGGATCATCCTGCTGCAGATCGCCACGGCGACGCTGCTGTCGTTGGCCTACATGGCGATCCGCGGGGTGGGACTCAACATCAACACCCTGCCGGTGCAGTCGGTGGGCGTGGGCATCGGCGTCGACTACGCGATCTACATCGTGGACCGCATCCGCCAGGAGGTCGTCGACACCGAGGACATCGACGAGGCCGTGCGGCGCGCGGTGCGTACCACCGGCATGGCGGTTAGCTTCACCGCCACCACGGTGGTGGGCGGCATCGTGCTGTGGTCGTTCTCGAACCTGCGCTTCCAGGCCGAGATGGCCCAGCTGCTCGTGATCCTCATGGTCGTGAACATGTTGGGTGCGATCACCGTGGTGCCGACCTTCTACTCGATCCTGCGGCCGCGGGTGGCGACGGCGCTGCTCTCCGAGGAGCAGAAGGAGGCGATCCGCATCCAGAAGGAGCGCGAGCGCGATCTCGGCCATCACGGCTGAGGGACGAGTTCAGTCGACCGGCTCGCGGGCGCTGCCGCGCTCGTGCAGCTCGACGATGCGCGAGGCGTTCTCCTCGACCGCGCGGCCGCTGACGTCGACCGCCCGCCAGCCGCGCGCGCGAAACAGCCGCTTGGCGTCCTCGAGCTCGCGCGCGACCGACTCCGCGTCTGCGTACTCGAGCCACGGCGGCGCGCCGAGCGAGCGCATCCGCGCCTGGCGGATCGTGAGCAGCCGCGCCGCGTCTGCCACCAGGCCGAAGACCTTGCGCGGGTTCAGCTCGAAGAGCGGACGCGGAAGCGCGAGCCCGGGCACGATCGGCACGTTCCCGGTCTTGAAGCCGCGCTGCGCCAGATACATCGAGAGCGGTGTCTTCGAGGTGCGCGAGGGGCCGACCAGCACGATGTCGGCCTGGAACAGCGTGTGGGGATTGGCGCCGTCGTCGTGCCGCACCGCGAACTCGACCGCCTCGATGCGCCGGAAGTAGTCGTCCGAGAAGCCGTGCAGCAGGCCGGGCTCCTGGCGGGGCTCGGCGTGGAGGTGCTCGGCGATGTTCGCGATCAGCGGTCCCAGCAGGTCGACGGTCGGGACCCCGCGCTCGGCGCCGTGGTCGCGCAGCGCATGGGCGGCCGGCCGGTTCACGACCGTGAACACCACCAGGGCGCCCGAGTTCGCGGCCTCCTGGATCACGCCTCGCGCCTGCGCCGCGCTGCGCACGTCGGAGAACTTGCGCATGCGCCAGCGCGCGTTGAACTGCAGCATCGCCGCGCGCACGGTATCGGCCGCCGTCTCGCCGGTGCCGTCGGAGACCACGAAGATCTCGGCCCAGTCGCTGCGCTCCGGCCCCTCTTCCACGGCGCGATCCTAGCTCATGACCTTCGATGATCTTCGCTCGGCTTCGCCTCGCTGCGCGGAGGCCGCGCTCTGCCGAGTCGGCCTGCTTGCCGCTATGGTCTGCGCGCATGCCCTACGACCCCAAGCGCATCGAGCCGCGCTGGCAGGCCTACTGGCGCGAGCACGGCACGTTCCGCGCCGAGCTCGACCCTGCGAAGCCCAAGTTCTACGTGCTCGACATGTTTCCCTACCCCTCCGGCGCCGGCCTCCACGTCGGACATCCCAAGGGCTACATCGCGACGGACGTGCTCGCCCGCTACAAGCGCATGCGCGGCTTCAACGTGCTCCATCCGATGGGCTGGGACGCCTTCGGGCTGCCGGCCGAGCAGTACGCGATCGAGACCGGCACCCACCCGCGCGTCACCACGCGCCGCAACATCGAGACGTTCCGCCAGCAGATCGACTCGCTCGGCTTCAGCTACGACTGGTCGCGCGAGATCGACACGACCGATCCGCGCTACTACCGCTGGACGCAGTGGATCTTCTGCAAGCTCTTCGAGCGGGGGCTGGCGTACGAGGCGCAGGTGCCCGTCAACTGGTGCCCTGCGCTCGGCACCGTGCTGGCGAACGAGGAGGTGATCGACGGCAAGAGCGAGCGGGGTGGCCACCCGGTGGTGCGCGTGCCCATGAAGCAGTGGATGCTGCGCATCACGGCCTACGCGGACCGGCTGCTCGACGACCTCGAAGGGCTCGATTGGCCCGAGCCGATCAAGAAGATGCAGCGCGACTGGATCGGGCGCAGCGAGGGGGCGTCGGTGCGCTTCCCGCTGGCGGACCGCCCGGAGCTCGTGGTCGAGGTGTTCACGACGCGGCCCGACACGCTGTTCGGCGCCACCTACTTGGTGCTCGCGCCGGAGCATCCGCTGGTCGCGGAAATCACCGCGCCGGCGCAGCGCGCGGAGGTCGAGGCGTACGCGCTCGCGGCGCGCCGGCGCAGCGAGCGCGCGCGGATCGCCGCGGCGCGCGTCAAGACCGGCGTCGCGACCGGCGCCTTCGCGCTGAACCCGGCGAGCGGTGAGCGCATCCCGATCTGGATCGCCGATTACGTGCTGGCCGGCTACGGGACCGGCGCGATCATGGCGGTGCCCGCGCACGACGAACGCGACTTCGAGTTCGCGACGGCCTTCGGGCTGCCGATCCGCAAGGTCGTGGAGGTCCCGGGCCAGGAGCTGCCGACCGTCGCCGACGGCGCCAACGTCGACTCGGGCTTCCTCGACGGGCTCGCGACGCGCGACGCCAAGCGCCGCATGACCGAGTGGCTCGAGGCGCACGGCCACGGCAAGGGCACGGTCACCTACAAGCTGCGCGACTGGCTGTTCAGCAGACAGCGCTACTGGGGCGAGCCGTTCCCGGTGCTGCATCTCGAGGACGGCAGCGTGAAGCTCGTCGCGGAGGATGCGCTGCCGGTGACGCTGCCCGAGCTCGACGACTTCCGGCCCGCGGGCGAAGCGCAGACGCCGCTCGAGCGCGCCAGCGCCTGGATCGAAACGCGCGACCCCGAGACCGGCCGGCCGGCGCGGCGCGACCGCAACACCATGCCGCAGTGGGCCGGGAGCTGCTGGTACTTCCTGCGCTTCTGCGATCCGGCCAACGACCACGCGCCGTGGTCGGCCGAGGCCGAGCGCTACTGGATGCCGGTCGACCTCTACGTGGGAGGCGCCGAGCACGCCGTGCTGCACCTGCTCTACGCGCGCTTCTGGCACAAGGTGCTCTACGACCTCGGGCTGGTGCACACCGTGGAGCCGTTCCAGAAGCTCGTGAACCAGGGGATGATCCTGGGCGCGAGCTACCGCTACTTCGACGACAACGTCGCCGACGACCCGGCGGCGCAGCCGCGCGTCCTCTCGTGGCGCGAGGCGCGCGCCGAGGCGGAGGGCTTCGTGGCCGCCTCCGACGGGCACGAGCTCCGCGTTCGCTGGGTGCCGCCCGAGCAGGTCCGCCTCTCACCCGAGGGCGTCCCGCTGCATCCGACCCACGAGCTCGAGCTCGAGCTCGTGGTCGAGAAGATGTCGAAGAGCCGCGGCAACGTGGTGAATCCGGACGCGGTCGTCGCCGAGTACGGCGCCGACTCCATGCGCCTCTACGAGATGTTCCTCGGGCCGCTCGACAAGGAGGCGCCGTGGACGACCGAAGGGATCCACGGCGTGCACCGCTTCCTGCAGCGCGCCTGGCGGCTGCTGCTCGACGACGAGCTCGCGGGCGAGCCGCTGCGCGCGCTGGCCCCGGGCGCGGGGACGCCGGAGCAGGCGCGCCTGTGCGCGCTGGCGATCCACGGCGTCACCGAAGACATCGAGGCGATGCGCTTCAACACCGCGATCTCGAAGCTGATGGTCTTCGCGCGCGACATCGCGAAGGACGCCCCGCTTCCCGCCGACGCGGCACGCGCCTTCGTGCGGCTGCTCGCGCCCTTCGCCCCGCACCTCGCCGAGGAGCTCTGGGAGCGGCTCGGGCACGTGGAGTCCATCGCCTACGCCGCGTGGCCCGAGGCGGACCGCTCGTTGCTGCGCGCAGCCAGCATCACGATCGCAGTCCAGGTCAACGGCAAGCGGCGCGACGAGATCGAGGTTCCGGCCGACGCGGACGAGGCCGCGGTGCGCGCCGCCGCGCTCGCCGCCGAGAACGTGCGCCGCCACATCGACGGGCGCGAGCCGCGCAAGGTGATCGTGGTTCCCGGCCGGCTCGTCAACGTGGTGCTCTAGGGGACCGCGATGCAAGGCGGCCGGAAGAGCGTCGTGTCGCGCCACCCGGTGATCTCCGCGACGCTGCTCGGGTGCACCGCGCTCGGCGCCGCGCTCGGCTACTACCTGTTGACCGGGGAATGGTCGGCCGCGCGGCGCATCGCGGCCGGCGCCGTCGCTGGCGCCGGCACCGGGTTGCTGCTCACCGCGACGAAGATGCTCGGCTGACGAGCGGGACCGCCTCGCGGCGCGCGGCGCGGCGCGCCTGCTCCTCGACCTCGCGGGCGCGCCTGCGCAGCCACCAGATCAGGCCGCCGATCAGCACGAGCGGAAGCAGCGTCAGCAGCATCGTGGTTCCGAAGAAGGCCTGGCGGGCGAGCTCGCTCTGGCCGCCGAGGCAGACGGCGCACGCCGCGGCCGTGCGCGGCGCCGCGGCGGCCAGCACGGCGGCCAGGCCGCTCTTCCCGGCAAGGCGCGTCACAGGTAGACCACCCCGTACAGGATCGGCCACAGGATCACCACGAAGTACCAGAATACCTCGGCGGTGGCGAGCTGGCTCTGCGCCAGCCAGCCGCGCTGCAGGCGAACGACGGTGTAGACGAGCAGGGCGAGCGCCGCGACCGCGTGCAGCGCGTGCATCCCGACGATCAGGTAGAAGAACGAGCCGAGCGTACTCGAGGTGAGCGTCAGCCCCTGGTGGATCAGCCGCACCCACTCGACGCCCTGCAGAGCCACGAAGCCGGCGCCGAGCAGCACCGCGAGCCGCAGCGGCCGGCGGGCGCGCGCCCGGTCGCGCTGGAAGACGCGGTGCGCCGCGGCGAGCAGGGCGCCGCTCGCGAGCAGCAGCGCGGTGTTGAAGGCCGTCGACGCGAGCGGCAGCCGCGGCTGGCCCGGCGGCGGCCACACCAGCGCCGAGGAGCGCAGGATCGTGAAGGCGCTGATCAGGCCCGCGAACAGCATCACCTCGCAGATCACGAAGATCAGCATGCCCATGACCCCGTTGGGCACGAGCGGCTGCCTGCGCGATTCGGCGACGACGCGGATGTGGCCGTAGCCCATGGCGGGCATCGCGCCTCCCTTGCTAGTGCTCGCCTCCCGGCTCGGCGCCGGCGGGCGGACCGCTGGTCAGGGCGCCGTGCGGGCCCCAGCCGACCTTCATCCAGTCCGTGCCGTGCGCCTTCATCACGTCCGGCGAGGTGCCGGCGAAGAACAGCAGCATGAACACCAGCATGGTGGCGACCATGTAGGCGACGAAGCGCGGCGCGACGTTCAGGTGCATGAAGTTCTTCACCACCATGTACGCCTTCACGACGGCGATCCCGAAGGCGGTGATCAACGTCACGGCGCGGATTCCGAGGAACGGCCCGGCGACGCTCACCACCAGCAGCGACGAGAGGATCGCCCAGATCTTCACGTAGTTGGGGTGGTGCGTGTGCGCTTCGTACGCGGGCATCTCGTCGTGCGGGGTGTGGTGGGCGTGCTCGTTCATGGTTTCACCTGCCTACTTCGCGATGTAGAGCAGCGGGAAGAGGAAGATCCAGACCACGTCGACGAAGTGCCAGTAGATGCCGATCAGCTCGACGCGGTGCAGCTCGAGCTCCTTCCTCGCGCTCGCCGCCACGATCAACATGATGACGACGCCGCCGAGCACGTGGAGCGCGTGCAGGCCGCAGGCCGTGTAGTAGAACGACCAGAACGGGCCCGCCGTGATCGTGAAGCCCTCGCGGATCTCGTGGGTCCACTCGAAGGACTTGACGACCAGGAAGGTCAGGCCGCCCAGGCTCGTCAGGTACAGCATGTTGGCGGCCTTGCGGCCGTCGCCGTCCTCGGCGGCCTTGTGGCCGAGCACGGCGAACAGGCTCGAGGTCAGCAGCACGAAGGTGTTGAACGCGCCGATCCAAGTGTTGGTGTGCGCGGCTTCGGCGGTGAAGACGTCGTGCGACAGGCGGAACATCACGTAGGAGGAGATGATGCCTCCGAAGATCACGATTTCGGACGCGATCACCCACCAGACGGCCAGCCGGCCGGTGGGCATGCCTGCAGTGCTGCGCGTCGTGGCGATCGGGCGGGCGGACATCGACACGGGATCCCTCTGCTCAGTTCGGGCTGTTCTGCGGCCAGTAGTCGAGCTCGCGCCCCGGTACGCTGAACTCGTAGGGTCCGCGGTACACCGTCGGCAGCTCGGGCCAGTTGCCGTGGGGCGGCGGCGACTCCGCCGTCCACTCGAGCGTGTTCGCCTTCCACGGGTTCTTCTCCGCCTTCCGGCCGGAGAACATGCTGCGGAAGAAGTTGATCAGGAACAGCGGCTGGAAGGCGAGCATCACGAGCAGCGACACGGTCGCGATCACGTTGTACTTCTGCAGCGGAACCAGCTCGGGGAAGTTGGTGAAGTCGTAGATGCGCCGGTGCTCGCCGCCCATCCCCACGATGAAGAGCGGGATGAAGATGAAGTTGAAGGGGACGATGGTCCCCCAGAAATGCAGCTTGCCGAGCGTCTCGTTCATCATGCGGCCGAACATCTTGGGGAACCAGTAGGTGATGCCCGCGAACGTCCCGATGATGGCGATCGGGAAGAAGGTGTAGTGGAAGTGCGCCAGCACGAAGTAGGTGTCGTGGAAGTAGATGTCGGTGCCGCTCGCCCCGAGGAAGATGCCGGTCACGCCGCCGATCAGGAACTCCGCGATGAAGGAGAGCCCCCACAGCATCGGCGTGGTGAGCGTGATCGAACCCCCGTAGAGCGTCGCGATGTAGACGAACATCATCTCCGCGATCGGGATCGAGATCAGCAGCGTGGTGATCGTGAAGACGTTCGCCATGCGCGGGTCGATGCCCGCGATGAACTGGTGGTGCGCCCAGACCGTGAAGGAGAGCACGCCGGTCCCGAACACCGTGTAGAGCACCGTCTTGTAGGCGAACAGCTTCTTGCGCGAGAAGGTGGTGATGATCTCCGCGGTGATCCCGATCGCCGGCAGCAGCACCACGTAGACCTCGGGGTGCCCGAAGAACCAGAACAGGTGCTGCCACAGGATCGGATCGCCGCCGCGGCTCGGATCGAAGAACGCGGTGCCGAGGTTCTGGTCCATGAACAGCATGATGGCGCCGGCGATCAGCGGCCCGACCGACGCCATGAACAGGATGCTCGCGACCACGATCATCCAGACCACTATCGGCACGTCGTACATCTTCATGCCCGGCGCGCGCGAGTTCATGGCGGTGGTCACGAAGTTGATGCCGCCCATCAGGAACGCGACGAACTCGAGCGCGACGGCCATCAGCCACATGCTCGAGCCGAGCGGCGTCAGGCTGAACTTGCCCTGCGCCGAGAGCGGCGGGTAGGAGGTCCAGGCGCCGGCGAAGCCGCCGCCGGGCACGACGAACGAGGCGACCAGCACCAGCACCGAGAGCAGGAAGATCTGGTAGGAGAGCCGGTTCAGCTTCGGGAAGACCATGTCGTCGCAGCCGATCATCAGCGGGATCAGGAAGTTGCCGAAGCCGGCCAGCAGCACGGGCATGGCGACCCAGAAGATCATGATCGCGCCGTGATTCGTGACGAGCGAGTTGTACTTGTTCGGCGTCACCAGGCCGTAGAAGGGCACCGTCATGCCGGGGAAGGCGAGCTGCATCCGGAACGCGTAGGCCATGAAACCGGCGACCAGCGCCATCGCCATGCCGGTGAACATGTACTGCATGGCGATCATCTTGTGGTCGGTCGAGAACAGGTACTTGTTGAAGAAGCTCGGCTCCGCGTGGGTGGCCCCGTGGGCGCCGTGCGGCTGCGCAGGGTGAACCGATTCCGCCATCGCTACTCCTCCGCCGAGCGCGGCGTCGCGAGCGCCGCCATGGAGACCGGGGAATTCTGCGCCACCCAGGCAGCGTGCTGCTGCGGCGTCTCCACGTGGATGCGCGCGCCCATCAGCCCGTGGCCGATGCCGCAGATCTCGGTGCACTGGATGTCGTACTCACCGGTCCGGGTCGGCGTGAACCAACCGGTGATCACGCGGCCCGGGATCACGTCCTGCTTGAGCCGGAACACCGGAATCGAGAAGCTGTGGAGAACGTCCTTCGACTCGAGATGGAAGTGGTACAGCGTGTCGACCTGGACGTGGAGCTCGTTCACCTTGGCGATGTCGTCCGGTGTGTCGAGCTTCCCGTCGGGGCCCGGGTCGACGAAGGTCCAGGCCCACTGCTGGCCGACCACGCGGATCGTCTGTTGGGTCGGAGACGTCGGCAGGTCCTGCTTGATCTCGTACCAGACCCAGACGGCGCCGATGACGATGAAGACGTCGCAGACCAGCACGAGCAGGTGGGGATAGGTGATCCACTTCTTCTCGCTCTTCAGCTCGCCCGTGATGTACTGCGCCTTCTGGCCGTCGCGCTTGCGGAAACGGATGATCAGCCAGAAGAACACCAGCTCCGACAGCACGAACCAGAAGCCGACCAGCACGAAGATCAGCGTGAAGAGGTTGTCGATGTGGCTCGCGTAGGTCGAGGCGGCGGGGAGGAGTGACTCGATCATGCCTTGCGCCTCACAGGATGAAGAGGAACACCACGGCGATGAACGCACCTACGCCCGCCATGGTGATGAGGAAGGTGTTGCGGGCCAGGTCTTCGGGGGAGTGCGTCTTCGCCATCGCCGTCGGCTCACTTCACTGCGTTCGCCGCCGTCTGCTTCGACAGCGACTCGATGTAGGCGACCACGTCCTTCATGGCCTGCTGGTCGGTCAGCATCTGCGCCATGCCGCGCATCAGCGCCGCGTTGACGTTCTGGGGATTCGAGCCGCGGATGCCCGCCTTGAACTTCTCGAGCGAGGACAGCAGGTACCAGTCGCTCGCGCCGCGCAGCGGCGGGGCCTTGACCGCCTCGTTGCCGCCGCCGTCCGGCCCGTGGCAGGCCGCGCAGGGCGTGTAGAGGGCGGCCCCCTTCTGCGCGTCGCCGCCCTCGATCGCGGCCGCCGGGTGGGTGCGCGGCAGGCCGGCCACGTAGGCCGCCGCCGCCTTCACGTCCGCGTCGGTCTTCAGGTACTGCGACATCGGGTACATGCGCAGCCCGCCGGTGTCGTCGGGATGCAGCCCGCGCAGACCGGCCTTGAAGTTGCCGAGCTGCGCGAGGACGTACCACTCGGGGAGGCCGGCGATCGCCGGGGCCAGCGCCCCCTGATTGCCGCCGCCCTCGGGACCGTGGCACTGCGCGCAGAGCTCGAACAGCTGCGCGCCGAGCGCGTTCTCGGCTGCGCGCGCGGGGCCGCTCGGCGCGACCGAGGCGAGCAGGAGCGCGGCGAGGCCCAAGAGTTTCCTGTTCGCTGCCATCTCGATCCTTTTGCGTCGGCGGTGCGGCGGGGAGTTAGCAACCTCCGGCGGAATCCACAAGGTCGCGCGCGCAGCGCGCATCCCTCTGGAATCGCTCCGCTATTGCCGGCTCACCGCGGCGCCGGGGCGAGCTGGTAGAGCAGCACGTAGATCGCGACTCCGGTCACCGAGACGTACATCCAGATCGGCCACGCCCAGCGCGCGAGCCGGCGGTGTTGCGCGAAGCGCCCGCGCAGCCCGAGCGCGATCAGCGCGATCGCGAGCGGTGGGACGGCCATCGCGAGCGCGACGTGCGAGAAGAGCAGCGCGAGGTAGGCGAGCTTCGCCGCTCCCGAGACGTGCAACGTGACGCTCGCGAAGCCCCGCGACGCCTTGTGCACCACGTAGAGCGCGAGGAACAGGCTCGACACGCAGAACGCGCCGATCATGACGCGGCGGTGGGCATCGATCCGCTTGCGCCGCGCGAGGCGGCGTCCCGCGACGAGCAGCACGGCGGCGGTGGCGTTCAGCGTCGCGTTCGCGGCGGGGAGGAAGTCGAGATCCATGCTCAGGCGCCTTCTCCGGGCGCGAGCGTCGGCGCGCCACCCCGCGGCAGGGCGCGACCGAGCAGCGCGACGGAGACGAGCAGCGCGCTGCCGAGCGCGAAGGGCAGCGCCAGCGCGCGGTCGTAGAGCAGCCCCGCGATCATGGGCCCGACGGCGCGCGCGAGCGATCCGCTCGACTGGAAGGTGCCCATCACCGTTCCGCGGCTGCCGGCGCCCGCGGCCAGCGAGGCCATGCTCATCAGCGGCGGCTGGACGATCGCGCGGCTGACGGCGGACACCGTCAACACCGCGATCAGCGCGGCGATCGAATGGACCAACGGCACGACCACGAACGACCCCGCGAGCGCGAGGCTTCCGGCGATCACGAGCGCGCGCTCGCGGAAGCGCGAGGCGAGCGCCCGCATGCCGCCGCCCTGGATGCCGCCCATCACCACGGCCATTCCGACCAGGATGAACGCCACCTGATGCGCGTCGTAGCCGAAGCGGTCCATCATGAAGAACGCGAAATTCGTCTCGAGCTGGGTCACCGCGAGCGAGAAGGCCAGCCACGCGAAGCACAGGCGGCGCACCACGGGGTCGCGCAGCGCGGCGAAGCGCGAGCCGGGCGGCGCTTCGTCGCTGCGCGCGTGATGCGGCGGCTCCCTCAGCGCCAGCGCCGCGTGGAGCCAGTTCGCGCCGGCCAGCGCGGCCGCGGCGAGCATCGGCACCTGATAGCCGAAGGGCGCCAGGGCGCCGCCGATCGCCGGGCCGAGCACGAAGCCGACGCCGAACGACGCGCCGAGCAGGCCCATCCAGCGCGTGCGCTCCGCCTCGGCGGTCGCGTCGGCGATGTAGGCGGAGGCAACGCCGATGTTCGCCGCGAAGGCGCCGCCCAGCAGGCGCGCGGCGAACAGCCAGGCGAGCGAGCGCGCCAGGCCGAATGCGAGCAGCGACAGCGCCGTGCCGGCGATCGTCATCAGCATCACCGGGCGCCGCCCGATGCGGTCCGACAGGCGTCCCCAAGCGGGAGCCAGCAGGAATTGCGCTCCGGAGTAGGCGGCGAACACGAAGCCGACCACGCTCGCGCTCGCGCCGAGCTGCTTGGAGAAGAACGGCAGCACCGGCATCACGATCCCGAACCCGATCAGGTCGACGATCACGACTCCGAACAGGACCGAGAGGCTGGCGCGGGAGCGGGTTTCAGGGGGAATGATGCGGCTCAGGCGCGCGCGACGAGATCCAGGTTCATCGCGAGGAAGAGCGAGAAGAGATAGGCGAGCGAGACCCGGAACATGCCGCGCGCCGCGTCGGGTGTGCGCTCGCGCAGCAGCCGCAGGGCCGCCGCGACGAACCACGCGTTCATGCCGAGCGCCACCGCCAGATAGACGTTCCCGAGCAGGCCGAGCGCCACCGGCGCGAGCGTCACCGGCACCAGCCCGAGCGTGTACCAGAGCATGCGCCAGCGCGTCGCTTCGTCGCCGATCACGCTCGGCAGCATCGGGATCCCAGCGGCCTCGTAGTCGCGCTTGCGATAGAGCGCGATCGCCCAGACGTGCGGCGGCTGCCAGAAGAACACGATCGCGAACAGCAGCAGGCCGGCGGCGCCGACGCGGCCGTTCACCGCCGCGTCGGCGATCAGCGGTGCGGCCGCCCCGGCCGCTCCGCCGATCACCGCGTTCCACGCCGAGCGCGGCTTCAGCCAGATGGTGTAGACGAAGACGTAGAAGAGGATGCTCGCGACACCGAGGCTCGCCGCGGCGCGGCCCGCAACGAGCACGAGCAGCAGGGTCGATGCGGCGCCGAGCCCGAGCCCGAAGCGCAGCGCGGCGCGCGCCGAGATGCGGCCCGCCGGCAGCGGTCGCTGGCGCGTGCGCTCCATCCGCGCGTCCACGTCGCGCTCGAGCCAGGCGTTCAGCGTGTTGGCCGATGCCGCCGCGAGCGCGATCCCGAGCAGGGTGAGCGCTGCGAAGCCCCGCGCAGGCCAGCCGCCCGCCGCCATCCCGAACACGGGCAGGCCCGTGAAGAGGACGAGCGGAAGCAGACGCGGCTTGGTGAGGTCCGCGTAGTTGCGGACGGACGTCAGGGCCGACGATGTCAGGACGGTGCGCGCCAGATCTTGACCCCGCAGATCGCTTGACCCCGCAGATCGCGCTTGACCCGCAGACCGCTTGCCCCCGCGAAGCGTGACGCCGCGGATCTTCACCCGGCGGACGGCAGGCGATCCCGGGCGAAGGGGTAACAAACCGAGCCCAGCGGGTCGACCGCGCGGCCCCGCTGGGCCATGCTCGCTCGTCCAGCCGCCGAGGGAGCGGATCTTGAGCCCCCGAGAGCTCGCGCTCGTGCTCCTCTCCGCGCTGTTGCACGCGGTCTGGAGCGTGTCGATCAAGGGAAGCCGCGACCCGCTCGCCTTCAACGTGCTCCAGCTCGCGACCACTCTGGCCGGCGCCTGCGCGCTGCCCTGGCTCGTGCCGCTGGCCGCGATCCCGGGGCCCGTGTGGGCGCTCGTCGCGGGGACCGGCCTCGCCCACGGCCTCTACTTCTACTGGCTCTCGCGCGCCCTCGGCTGCGCCGATCTGTCGGTGGTCTACCCGATCGCGCGCTCCGCGCCCGCCTTCATGCCGCTCGTCGCGGTGCCGCTGCTCGGCGAGTCGATTTCGCTGCGCGGTGCGACCGGCATCGCGATCGTGGTGGTCGGCATGTGGGCGGTGCACTGGGGTGCCGCACCGGGTCTCGAGCAGCGTACGGGCTGGCACCGCTTCACCGCTCCCGGCACGGGGTTCGCGTATCTCACGCTCGCCGCCTCGGTCGGCTACTCGCTCTTCGACAAGGCGGCGATGGTCCGCCTCGGCACGCTGCCGTGGCGCGCCTGGGTGCCGCCCGCCGTCGTCTACTACCTCCTGCTCGGCACCTCGGCGACGTTCGTGTTCGGACCGCTCGCCGTGCGCCGCCTGACGCTCGCCGATTTCGCGACGGTGGCGCGCAGCGAGTGGCCGACCGCGCTCGCCGCCTCGCTGGTCAGCTTCGCGGGCTACGCGCTGATCCTCGACGCGCTGCGCACCGCGCCGGTCTCCTACGTCGTGACCGCGCGCCAGACGAGCGTGCTGTTCGCCGTCGCACTCGGCGCGCTCTGGCTGCACGAGCGCCCGAGCCGGCTGCGCGTGCTCGGCGCGCTCGCAACCGTCGCGGGCGTGGCGCTGGTGGCGGGCTGACGGCGATGCGCCGCCGCGACACGCTGCGCTTCCGACTCTCGGTCTCGCTGGGCGGTTGGCTGGTCGCCGCCGCGCTGCGCGCGCTCGGCGCGACGTGGCGGATTCGCGTCGCGGGCGACGATCCGATCGGCGCAGGCCCGGCCGTGATCGGCGCGCTCTGGCACCGCGGGCTGTTCTGCGCCGCCTATCGCTTCCGCGACCTCGGGGCGGTGATCCCGGTGAGCCGAAGCCGCGACGGCGACCGCATCGTCGCCGTGCTGGGCCGGCTCGGCTTCGGACCCTCGCCGCGCGGGTCGAGCTCGAACGGCGCGACCGCCGTGCTCGCCGGGCTGATCCGCGCGGCGCAGGCCGGCCACCACCTCGGCGTGCTGTGCGACGGGCCGCGCGGACCGACGCGCCAGGCCAAGCCGGGAGCGCTCGCCGCTGCGCGCGCGACCGGGCTCGCGATCCACCCGCTCGGGATCGCCGCGGGCCCGGCTCTCGAGTTCGGCAGCTGGGACCGCGCGCTGCTCCCGCTGCCGTTCGCACGCGTCGCGCTGGTCTGGGGTGCGCCGCTCCGGGTGCCGCGCGAGGCGTCGCGCGAGGAACTCGAGGCGCTGCGCGCCGAGCTCGAGCGCGCGCTCGATCGGCAGCAGGACGAAGCGGAGGCGCTGCTCCGGGCGTGAGCGCTCAGCGCGTTCGGCGCACGCGCGCGACGATGTCGACGATCCAGGCCCCGATGTCGGGGTGCTCGAGCAGGCCCGCCGCCTCGAGCCGGTCGACCGCGATCGCCTCGACCTCGGCCACCGTCCCCGCGGCGAGCGCGCGCCGCGCGTCGGCCGCCACGTCCGAGGAGTCGAGCGCGCGCACGATCTCCTTCACCATCGGCACCGAGCGCGGCGTGCCGGACAGCTCGCCGATGCCGAGCCCGATCAGCAGCGGCACCGCGAGCGGGTTGCTCGCCATCTCGCCGCACACCGACACCGGGATGCCCGCGCGCGACGCGGCGCGCACGCTGGCGTCGATCAGGGCCAACACCGCCGGGTGCAGCGGCCGGTACAGGTGCGCGATCGCCTCGTTGCCGCGGTCGACCGCCAGCGTGTACTGCGTGAGGTCGTTGGTGCCGATGCTGAAGAAGTCGCACTCGCGCGCCAGCGCGCCCGCGATCAGGGCGGCCGACGGCACCTCGATCATCACGCCGACGGGGAGGTGCCGGTCGTGCGGCACGAGGCACTCCTCCAGCCCCGCGATCGTCTCGCGCAGGATCCGCCGCACCTGCCGCAGCTCGTCGAGCGACGAGATCATCGGCAGCAGCAGGCGCACGTTGCCGGCTGCGCTCGCGCGCAGGATCGCCCGCAGCTGGGCGCGCAGCATCTCCTCGTGGCGCAGCGACAGGCGCACCGAGCGACAGCCGAGCTGGGGGTTCTCCTCGCCGGCGAGGCCCACGTTGGGCAGCGCCTTGTCACCGCCGAGGTCGAGGGTGCGGATCGTAACGGGACGCGGCGCCACCGCGCGCGCCACGCCTTCGTAGAGCTTCTCCTGCTCCTCCTCGGGCGGCACGCCGCGGTGCGCGAGCGCGAGCAGCTCGGTGCGGAACAGCCCGATGCCCTCGGCGCCGTGGCGGTCGACGAGGCGCAGGTCGGCGAGCAGTCCGACGTTGGCGGAGAGCACCACGCGGCGGCCGTCGCGCGTCTCGGAGGGACGGTGGCGCAGCGCGTCGAGGTGCTCGACGGTGATCTCGAAGCGCTGTTGGGCGCGCCGGAACTCGGCGACCAGCGCTTCGTCGGGCGAGAGGTACACCCGCCCGCTGGTGCCGTCGACGATGGCGATCTCGCCCGGCCGCGCCGCGCGCATCGCGCCTTCGACGCCCGTCACCGCGGGGATCTCGAGGGTGCGGGCGAAGATCGCGCCGTGCGAGGTGGCGCCGCCGTGCTCCGCCACGATCGCGCCGACCTTGTCCATCTCGAGCAGCGTGAAGTGCTGCGGCAGGATCATCGAGGTCACCACCACCGCGCCGGGCGCCAGCGGCACGTTGTGGTGGCGCACCCCGAGCAGCTTCGCCATCACGCGGCGACCGACGTCCTCGACGTCGACGCCGCGCTCGCGGAAGTAGGTGTCCTCGATCTTCGCGAACAGCGCGCGGTACTCGTCGACGACGCGCCGGATCGCGTCGAGCGCGTTCCCGGTCTCGGCCAGCGCGCTCTCGAGCCGCACCAGGAAGCCGTGGTCCTCGAGGATCTGGACGTGGGTGTTGAAGACGCTCGAGAACTCGGGCCCGAACTGCTCGCCCACCTCCTCGATCACGTCGTCGAGCTCGCTCCGCGCCTCGGCGACCGCGCGCAGCAGGTCGGCTCGTTCCTGCTCGGCGTCCCCGGAGGCCTGGTAGTCGATGCGCGCCGGATCGAGTGCGTCCTCGAGCAGGTAGACCGGCCCGATCGCGATGCCGGTCGACGCCGCCGTGCCGCGCAGTTGCGCATTGCGCTCCTCGCGGTGCGGCCCGCCGTCCGTCACGCGAATGCCCGCGCGCGCGAGCTGCTCGACGAAGCGCACGCGCTGCTCGTGGCCGCCCGCGACGAGCTCGAGCAGCGAGGCGTTCAACACGACCGGCGCGATCAGCTGCCCGCAGGTCTGGAGCAGCTCCACGTCGTTCGCACTGAAGCGGCGGGGCGTGACGGTCTGCACCACCAGCACGCCGATCGTCACGCCGCGCACGACGAGCGGCGCCGCGAGCAGCGACGCGTAGCGCTCCTCGCCGGTCTCGGGGAAGTAGCGGAAGGCGGGGTGGTCCTGGGCCTGCTCCAGGGCGAGCGGCTCGCCCTGCTTCGCGACGAGGCCGACCAGCCCCTCGCCGACGGCGAGCCTCACCCGTCCGACCGACTCCTGTGTCAGACCCTTGGTGGCGCGCAGCGTGACGTGGCGCCCGTCGGGCTCGGTCAGATAGACCGAGCAGACGTCGGCGTCGAGCCGCTTCGCCACGCGGTCGACGACGTTGCCGAGCGTCTCCGCGAGATCGTGCGATCGGGACACGATCCCCGCGACGTCGGCCAGCAGCGTGACGCGATCGGAGCTGCGGGACACCGTCGTTCAGGTCCTCCGGGTCCCTGGAATGTACCGGACCCCGGCGAGGTCCCGAACCGGGCCGCGGGGGCGCGGCGGCGGGCGGGCGCGGCGGGCGTTCTGGGCTAGGGATGCTGCGGCGACTGCGGCGGCGCCGGCTCGACGGAGTGATCCGAGGGCGGGAACACGTAGTCCTTGTCCTCGAAGCGCATCCCGAGCGCGAGTAGGATCTTGCGCTTCGTGTCCATGCGGCAGTTCATGCCCTTCTCGACGCTGTGGATCGTTCGCAGCGCGACCTTGGCCTTCCGCGCGAGCTGGGCTTGGGTCATGAGGCGATTCTCGCGCAGCTCTCGCACGCGATTCCTTCGGATGGCCGCGTTGTCCTTGAACTCCATGTCCCCCACGACTCCCCCTCTGGACCTCGTCGGAGCGCGTCGTGCGCGCCCGAGGTCCGTTTCGTTCGCGCGACGCGATTTCTTTAGGGAGAATCGGATGTTGCGGGTCCGACCGGGCGTTGGGGGGACCCGGCGCCGATTCGCCGAACCCACGCGGCGGGATGCGGGGCGAGCCGCGTCCCGGCTTGGGTTCGGAGAGCCCTAACTTGGGTCCGCGGATCGGCAGCCGGCGGGAGGATGGGTGAAGCGCGCGTTACTCTGGACGCTCGGTTTCCTCGCGCTGCTGGCCGCAGCGGCGGTCGGGTTCGCCGTCACGGCGCGCCTTGCCCCCGAGGCGGCGCGGGTCGAGCTCGAGCGGCGGCTGAGCGAGCTGGTCGGGCCGGTCGAGGTGGGTCCCCTGCGGCCGTCCTTCGCATGGGGGATCGCGGTCGAGGTCGCGGGGATCCGAGCTTCGTCGGAGCTGGACGGTGCCGTGTTCTCGGTGCAGCGGGCGCGGCTCACCTTCGATTTGCGCCGGCTGCTGCGGGGCCAGCTTCGGATCCGGCGCGTGGCGCTCTCGGGACTCCGCGTGTCCGCCTCCCGCAGCGAGGGCGGCGCGTGGCGTCCTGCGGTGCTGGCGCGGCTCTTGGAGCGGCTCGGGGCCGGCGTCCTCCCGGCCGAGGCGGGAGGCACCCCGGGAGAGGGCGGCCTCGAGCGGCTGCGCGCCGCGGCGAGCGGCCTGCCGGACCTCTCGATCGACGACGCCGCGCTGAGCGTCCGCACGCCCGGATCCGACAGGCAGCAAGTCGGCGTGCGCGGGCTCTGGCTGCGGCTCGATCATCACCCGCTTTCGAGGACGCTCCGGCTGTCGGGCGCCGGTCGCCTTGCGGACCCGGCGGGCGATCGGGGCGGCCTCGAGCTGGCGGGCGAGCTCCCGGCGCGGAGCGCTCCGCACGCCGAGCTCGCGCTCAGCGACGTCGAGCTCGCCCTCCTCGATCCGTGGCTCGCGCAGATGCACGGGGCGTCGCTCGAGGTCGCGGGCCGCGCCAGCGCCACGCTGGGCTGGAGCCCGGGCGCCAGCGGCGAACCGCAGCTCGACGTCAAGCTGCTGCTGCTCGATTCGTCGCTCGCCGCGCGCTTCGGCGGCGATCGCCCGCCGCTGCGGATCGAGTCGGGCTCGGCGCGGGCGGAGTTCGGACTCGCACTCGGCGCCCGCGAGCTGCGGGTGGCCAGGCTCGAATGGTCGTCGGGCGGCCTGCGCCTGGCAGGTAGCGCGCGCGTCGGCCTGCCCTTCGACGACGCGGCGCCCCTCGACGTGGAGCTCCGGGGCGGGCCGATCCCGTGGACCGCGCTGCGCGACGCGGTCCGCGCGGCGGGGAAACCGCAGCTGCGCCGCATCGCGGATGCCGTCACCGCGGGAGCGATCGATCGCTTCACAGTCGGCTGCACCGGGGCGAGGTGGGGCGACTGGCGCGCGCTCGCCGCCGCGCCGCTCGACGGCTGGCCGGCGGGCCTCGTCCTCGACGCGGACCTCGCCGGCGTAGGCATCGGCCTCGGCGCCGGCGAGCCGATCCGCGATTTCGGCACGCACGTCGCCTGGTCCCGCGACCACATCGAGCTGCGCGGCGCACACGCGCTGCTCGGCGACCGGCCGCTGCCGGACCTCCACCTCTCGGTCGGCGGCCTGCGCGCGGTGGCCGCCGCGCTCGACGCGAACCGGCTGCCCGAGGCGGTTCCCGAGGTGCCGGGTTTCCGCGCCTTCAATCAGTGGATGGACCTGCAGAAGCGGCCCGGCCAGCCCCCGAAATGGAAGCGCCTCGAGCTCGACTTCGACTGGCTCGCGCATCCGGTGCTGCTGCGCCCGCTCGAAGACCTGCGCGCCGTGCTGACGCCCGCCGAGCCCGGCTTCCACGTCGAGATCGCGGAGGGCTACTGGGGAGGCGTCCGCATCGCCGGCCGGGGCACGGTGAACGACGAGGCGCCGGGTCGCATCGAGCTCGACATCACGGCCAGCCTCCCGGTGCGGCCCGCGCTGAAGCCGCCCAGCGCAGGGCCGTGGATGCGCGGGACCTGGCACGCCGACCTCGACAAGCTCGGGCCCTTTCTCGCCGCGCGCGCGGACGGCCGCCTGCAGGCGGTCGGCGAGAGCGCGGCGCTGCTCGAAGTCACCGCCGCGCTGCGCCCGAGCGGCTGGACGCGGGGCCAGGTCGACTTCGACATGTCGCACGCCGACTCGGTCCCGTATCGGATCTCGCTCGAGGCCGACGATCTGTCGCTCTCCCAGCTGATGACCGACGTCGACCTCGACGGCGAGGCCGCGACTGGCAAGGTCCGGCTCGGCGGTACGCTGATCGGCCACCTGGTGCCCGGGCAGAGGGGGGCGAAGAACCTGGACGACGCCGTGGGCCCGGTCTCCGCGCGCGTGCGCGACGGCGAGATCCGCCGGCGCCTCAACGTGATGATGGCGATCGCGGCGGCCAGCGACACGCTGAACCCGTTCCGTTCGCGCGACGTCATCCCGTTCCGCAAGATCGAGCTGGAGCTGCAGCTGGACAAGGGCATCGCGCACATCGACTCGATGTCGCTCACCGGGCCCGCGATCCGCATGGTCGGGACCGGCACCGTCGACATCGTGAACGAGCCGCACGAGCTGCAGGGCGTGGTCGCGCTCTACTTCTTCAAGACGCTCGACCGCGTGCTCGGCATGGTGCCGATCGTGAACAAGCTCCTGCTCGGCGAGGACGAGAACCTGGTGGCCGCCTACTTCGCCGTGAGCGGGCCGTGGGGGGAGCCGAAGGCGAGCGTGATTCCGATCAAGACGCTGCTCGCGATCCCGACCAACATCGTCGTCGAGGGCGTCCCCGCCTTCGTCCGCTCCGGGATCGCGCAGATCGAGCGCGTGCTCTCGGTCTTCCCCAGCGCCGGAGAGAAGGGCGAGGGGGAGCCCACGCCCAAGCCCACGCCCACGCCCACGCCCGAGGCGCCCGCTCCCGAGAGCGCCGCAGCGCCTGGAGCGATGCCGTGAGGGCCGGCTCGCGGGGCTCGCGCCGCGCCCGCTCGAAGCTGCTGAGCCGCGCCGCGGCGGCGGGCGCGGTGCGCGCCGCGCGCCGGCGCGGCGAGCGCGTGGTCTTCACCAACGGCTGCTTCGACTTGCTGCACGTCGGCCACGTGCGCAGCCTCGAGCAGGCGCGTGCGCTCGGCGACCGGCTGGTCGTGGCGGTGAACACCGACGCAGGCGTGCGCCGGCTGAAGGGCCCGCGGCGGCCGATCGTGCCGCAGCGCCAGCGCGCGGAGGTGCTGGCCGCGCTCGAATGCGTCGACTGGGTGGTGCTGTTCCGCGAGTCGACGCCGCTGGCCACGATCGAGGCGCTGCGGCCCGACATCCTGGCCAAGGGGGGCGACTGGCGGCTCGACGCGATCGTGGGGCGCGCGGAGGTCGAGGGCTGGGGCGGGCGGGTGGTGCGGCTGCGCGAGGTGCCGGGCGCCCGCACGTCGTCCCTCGTCGAACGCGTGAAACGGGGCACGCGCGCCAGGCGTAGGGTCTAGCATGGGGACGCAGCACCAGGCCACGCTGAAGCGGCTGCTCGACGAGGTGGGCCGCGTGGTGGTCGGCCAGCAGGCGCTGCTCGAAGGCCTGCTGGTCGCGCTGCTCTCGGGCGGGCACGTGTTGGTCGAGGGCGTGCCGGGGCTCGCCAAGACCACGGCGGTGCGCACGCTCGCGCAAGCGCTCGGGCTCGGCTTCCGGCGCGTGCAGTTCACGCCCGACCTGCTGCCGGGCGACCTCGTCGGCACGCCGGTCTACCTGCCCGACGAGCGGCGCTTCTCGGTGCGCAAGGGTCCCATCTTCACGCCCGTGCTGCTGGCCGACGAGATCAACCGCGCGCCCGCGAAGGTGCAGTCGGCGCTGCTCGAGGCGATGGAGGAGCACCAGGTGACGATCGGCGACGAGAGCTTCGAGCTGCCGCGCCCGTTCTTCGTGATGGCCACCCAGAACCCGATCGAGCACGAGGGCACCTACCCGCT
>Ga0335070_10002056_pt1 | contig 23409 bp, 16 predicted proteins | sample Lox_Sample_13_FD_206722 | JGI IMG/M metagenome (GOLD analysis project Ga0335070, IMG submission 206722) | Soil microbial communities from Loxahatchee National Wildlife Refuge, Florida, United States - Lox_Sample_1.3 | ecosystem: Environmental > Terrestrial > Soil > Wetlands | place: USA...
CCAAGGACAAGGTCCTCATGGGCACCGAGCGGAAGAGCATGATCATGAGCGAGGAGGAGAAGCGGAACACGGCGTACCACGAGGTGGGGCACGCCCTCGCTTCCAAGTTCCTCCCCAAGACCGATCCGGTGCACAAGGTGAGCATCATCCCCCGCGGCCGCGCCCTCGGGGTCACCATGACCCTGCCCATCGAGGACCGGCTCTCCTACGACGAGCAGTACATGAAGAACACCCTCGCCAAGCTCATGGGCGGCCGGGTGGCTGAGGAACTCGTCTTCGCCCGCCGGACGAGCGGTGCCAGCGACGACATCGAGAAGGCCACCAACCTCGCCCGCAGGATGGTGACCGTCTTCGGCATGAGCGATCTCATGGGGCCCATTGCCTTCGGCCAGAAGGAAGAGCACATCTTCCTCGGTCGCGAGATCGCCCAGCACCGGGACTATAGCGAACAGACCGCGATTCAGATCGACGGCGAGGTTCGACGGATCGTCGATGACGCGTACCAGACCGCGAGGCGCATCCTCCAGGAGCACGAGGACCTCCTCCACCAGATTGCTGCGGCCCTCCTCGAGAAGGAGACCCTCGAAGGCAAGGATATGGATGCCATCATCGACCGGCTCAAGCCCGGCCTTCAGTTCACGAGGACCGTCACCGCCCAGGACGTGGTGGCCGAGGAACGGAAGAAGGCGAGCGGCAGCCGGCCCCTCATGGATGCCCGGGGGGAGCCCCATCCCGTAGCGGCCAAGGAGAGCGATCGAGACAAACGGCAGGTGGGAGACGCGCAAGGGTGAGTCGGGCGCAATTCGCCATCCGCTGCGGCACTGCGAGCTTGGAGCTGGGGCGGCGATCCCTGCTCATGGGCGTCATCAACGTCACTCCCGACTCCTTCTCCGACGGCGGCGCGTTTTTCGACGCCGAGCGGGCGATCGAGCAAGGGGAGCGTCTCGCCGCCGAGGGCGCCGATCTCCTCGATGTGGGCGGCGAATCCACGAGACCTTTCTCAGAGTCTATCCCCGTTGGCGAGGAACTCCGCCGCGTGATCCCCATAATCAGGGAACTCGCAAGACGCACGAAGATCCCCATCTCCATCGACTCCTGCAAGGCAGAGGTGGCCAGGGCAGCCCTGGACGCGGGGGCGAGTCTCGTCAACGATATCAGCTCCCTCGGGTTCGACCCCGAGATGAAGGCGGTGGTGGCGTCGTCGGGCGCCCCACTCATCCTCATGCACATGCAGGGCGCGCCGCGGAACATGCAGGTCAGGCCCCGATACGACTCCCTGCTCTCCGAGGTGGTGAGGTTCCTCGAGGAGCGTATCCACCTCGCCTGCGAGGCCGGCGTCTCCCGCGACCAGATCATCGTCGACCCAGGGATCGGCTTCGGCAAGACGGTGACCCACAATCTGCTCCTCATCAAGCACCTGGATGCCCTTGCCATCCTCGGCCGACCGGTTCTCCTCGGCGCTTCCAGAAAGTCCTTTATCGGCGCCGTGCTCAACCGGCCGGTCACCGAGCGCGAGCCGGGTTCCTGGGCCAGCGTCTGCGCCGGGATTCTCAAAGGCGCGCACATCCTCAGGGTCCACGAGGTGGCCGTGTGCCGGCAGGTGGTGGATGTGATCGATGCCATCGTGAACGCCAAGGCAGCGACTGCATAGTTTCATTGGTTTGCTTGGTTCGATTGCTTGAAGGTGACATGCGGTGTAAGGCGTAAGGCGCGAGGGTAGTTATAGGTTATACGTTTTTCGTTATACGAGTAGATCTGTGTCTATCTGTGTAAATCCGTGTCCTATTGTGTTGAAAGAGAAATCTGCGTAGATCCGCGTAAATCTGCGTCCTATTCGTGTCGCATCGCGGATGGCACGTGAGAAATAAAAAGGGTCTCTTATGGGCAAGATCTTCGGAACAGACGGAGTGAGAGGGATCGCCAACGTCTACCCCATGACGACCGAAATGGCCATGCAGCTCGGGCGCGGGGCGGCTTATATCTTCAAGAACAAGAATCGTCGCCCCAAGATCGTCATCGGCAAGGATACCCGACTCTCCGGATACATGATTGAAAACGCTATCGCCTCGGGGATCTGCTCCATGGGGGTGGATGTGCTCCTCGTGGGGCCGCTGCCGACGCCGGGGATCGCCTTCATCACTTCAAGCATGCGGGCGGATGCCGGTGTGGTCATATCCGCCTCTCACAATCCCTTCCAGGACAACGGCATCAAGTTCTTTTCCCGGGACGGCTTCAAACTGCCGGACGAGCTCGAGGAGGAGATCGAGGAGCTCATATTCTCAAACGGGATCGTCCACCTTCGCCCGACCGCCGAGGAAGTAGGTAAGGCCTTCCGGATCGACGACGCCGTCGGCCGCTACGTGGTCTTCTTGAAGAATAGTTTTCCCCGGGACCTCACCCTGGACGGCATCAGGATCGCGGTTGATTGCGCCCACGGCGCCGCCTACAAGGTAGCGCCGGCGGTCTTCGAGGAGCTCGGCGCCGAGGTGGTGCTCACCGGGGTGAAACCCAATGGGCAGAACATCAACGCCGGCTGCGGCAGCCTCCACCCCGAGGTGGTGGCCAAGCTCGTCGTGGAATCGGGAGCCCACATCGGAGTTGCCTTCGACGGCGATGCCGACCGGCTCATCTGTGCCGACGAAAAGGGCCGCGTCCTGGACGGCGACCACCTCATGGCCGTGTGTGCCGCCCATATGCTAAGAGAAAAGAGGCTCAACTACTCCACCCTCGTCACCACGGTCATGAGCAACATGGGCCTCGAGGTGGCCCTTCGGTCTCGCGGCGGCTGCCTGGAGCGGACCGCGGTAGGGGACCGCTATGTGGTGGAACGGATGCGGGCCGGCGGCTTCAACCTGGGCGGCGAGCAGTCGGGACATGTCATCTTCCTCGACTACAACACCACAGGGGACGGGATTCTCTCGGCCCTGCGGCTGCTCGAGGTCATGCTCCTTCAGGGCAAGCCGCTCTCCGTGCTTGCCGCTATCATGGAACGCTACCCTCAGCATCTCATCAACGTTCGGGTCAAGGAACGGAAGCCGCTCGAGGCCATTCCCGAGGTCGCCCGGGCCGTGAGGCTCGTCGAGGAAAAGCTCGGCGACCATGGTCGCGTGCTCATCCGTCCGTCCGGAACCGAACCGGTGATCCGCGTCATGGTGGAAGGCAGGGATCGCGACCTGGTGGTGGAACTCGCCCAGGAGACCGCCGCCGTCATCGAACGGGCCATGTCTTGACAGGAGGGGGCGGAGTCATGCTGCTGGTCATGGATATCGGGAATACCAACACCGTTCTCGGACTCTACCGCGATACCGAGCTCGTCACCCATTGGCGCGTTCGCACCGAACAGGACATGACGGCGGACGAATACGGCGTCCTCATGCAGAACCTCTTCTCCGCCCGGAACATCGGCTTCCGGGAGGTGGCCCACATGGCCATATCTTGCGTCGTGCCGCCCATGCTGGGAACGGTGCTGGATTTCTCGAGGCGGTATCTCGAACTGGAGCCCCTCGTGGTCGAGCCCGGCGTTCGAACCGGCATGCCCATCTTCTACGATAACCCCAAGGAGGTGGGCGCCGACCGCATCGTGAACGCCGTGGCCGCCTACGAGAGGTACAAGACGGCGGTGATCGTGGTGGATTTCGGCACCGCAACCACCTTTGACTACGTCTCGCCCCGGGGCGAGTACCTGGGTGGAGTCATCAGCCCGGGTGTCATGATCTCCTGCGAGGCCTTGTTCCAGAAGGCGTCGAAGCTCCCCAAGGTGGAGATCCTCGCCAAGCCCAAAAGCATTCTCGCCAAGGACACGATCAGTGCCATGAACGCCGGAATCATTTACGGCTACGCCGGCCTGGTTGACGGCATCGTGAGGAAGATCAAGAAGGAACTGGACCCGGACGCCATGGTGGTGGCGACGGGCGGTCTGGCGCGGGTGATCGCGGACGAGTCGGAAGAGATTCAGCTCGTGGACGACAGCCTCACCCTGGAGGGCCTCCGGATCATCTTCGAGAGGAACCGGCCGGAGGAAAAGAAACCGAGCCGTCGCCGCCGCTCGTAGTCACGAGAACACCCCTCATGCGTAAACTGCTCAAACCGCCTCGACTTCGACCGGGAGACCGCGTGGGCGTCGTGACCCCGGCGAGCCCCTGCCCTGCCGAGGAGCTCAGGGCCGGCTGCGCGGTGCTGGAGAGCTTCGGGCTCCAGGTCGCGGTGGACGCCGAAACCGAGTATCACCTGCGCTACCTCGCCGGAAGCGACGAAGAGCGGGCCGCCCGACTCAGCGAGTCCTTCGCTGACAAAACCCTCAGGGCTCTCTTCTGTACCCGCGGCGGCTACGGCTCCATGCGCATCCTGCCCCTGCTCCCGTACACTCTTCTCCGCCGTTCGTCTCGAGCGCTCGTGGGGTTCAGTGACATCACGGCGCTCCTTGCCGCCTGCTGTCGCCACGCCGGTGTCGTCTGCTTCCACGGTCCTACCGTCTCCACGCTCCCGACGAGCGACGAGGAAAGCCTTGCCTCCTTCTGGAATGCTCTCGCCGGAGACGAGCCTGTGACGGTCCAGGTGCCGGAGCCGGTCTGCCTGAGACCCGGGGAGGCAGCGGGCCCGGTCTTCGGCGGCAACCTCACCATGCTCTGTCATCTCGTGGGGACGAGGTTCTTTCCGACCTTGAAAGGAGCCCTCCTCTTCATCGAGGATAGGAACGAGGCGCCCTACCGGATCGATCGCATGCTGACCCACCTCATCGAGGCCGGACTCCTGGCCGGAATCGCCGGACTCATGGTGGGGACCTTCAGCGAGTGCGGCCCCCCTGAGGATCTTCTCGATCTCTTCACGGAGCGCCTGGCGCCGTTCAACTTCCCTGTCCTCGCCGGGTTCCCCGTGGGCCATGGGCGCCGCAACCTCACCCTCCCTCTCGGCCTGACCGCCACACTGGACGCCGAGGCCGGTATCCTCACTTACCATCAGGCGGCGACCGCTCCATGAACGGCGAAAAACGGACCCTTGATCTTCTCCACGCCGCGGTCGCCGACGGCGTCTTTCCGGGGGCGGTTCTCCTGGTAAGTCACGCCGGGCATCGCCTCTTCTTCCAGGCCGTGGGAAATGCCGCCATCCTCCCCACGCCGCGCCCCATGACCGTGCAGACCATTTTCGACCTCGCCTCGCTCACCAAGCCGCTGGCGACGACCCTGGCGGTCCTTACTGTGGTGAGCCGGGGCGACCTCGGTCTGGATACCCCTCTCGCCGACCTGCTCGCGCCCCGACCCGTTCCGAGCGATAAGGCGGCCTTGACCTTGCGGCAGCTCCTCTCTCACTCGGCGGGGTTCCCTGCCTGGAAACCTTACTACCTCGAGCTCCAGAAGTTCCCGCTGGCGGACCGCAGAAGACAGCTCCATGAATTCCTCCTCGAGGAGCCTCTGGAGTACGCACCGGGAGCGGGGAGCCTGTACAGCGACCTGGGGTTTCTTGTCGTCCAGTGGATCATGGAGGAGAGGACGGCGACGGACTTGCACCGGTTTACTCGGGAGCACCTCTACGAGCCCCTCGGCTGTCCCACCCTCTCCTACCGGCCTCTGCAGCAGGTCGCTCCGGGAGACGCCCGGGATTTTGCCGCCACGGAGCGGTGCCCCTGGCGGGGTCGCGTGCTGAACGGCGAGGTCCATGACGAGAACGCCTACGTGATGGGCGGTGTGGCCGGTCAGGCCGGCCTCTTCGGCACCGCCGCGGATGTGGGCCGCCTCCTGGATGCGATCCTCAGGACCCGCGCCGGCATCGGCGCGGGTCTTCCCTGGGCGCCCGGACGGCTGGAGGAATTCCTCCGCCGGGCGTACCCTGAGCCGAGCCGCACGTGGGCCCTCGGGTTCGACACCCCGGCCGCCGTGGGCTCCAGCGCCGGAAGCCTGTTCTCGCCGGAGACCGTCGGCCACCTCGGGTTCACCGGGACCTCTTTCTGGCTGGATCTCAGGCGCAAGCTCGCGGTGATTCTCCTCACCAACCGCGTCCATCCCACGAGGGCGAACGAGAAGATCAAGGCCTTCCGGCCCGTGCTCCACGATGCGGTGATGGAAGAATTCGGGTAGCAAGGCGTAAGGCGCCATGGGGCGAGAAATATGGGGTAGCCCACCGGCTTCGGGTGAGGGCGGCTTCCAGCCGCGATTGAGCGGGCTACGGCAGGGGGCTCTCCTCGGCAAGGACGCATAGTCGCAGCATTGATAGTATCGAGTGAGGCCCGGCCTTGTAGCGTAGCAACGCACAAAGTCCGGCAGGCCTTCTTGTCAGCGCAGGAAGGTAGTGGCTCCGGATGCGCCTTGCTTCGGAGAGCCCCCTGCCTCCGGCGCCGACCGGCTGTAAGGCACGACGTTTGCACCGCGATCCCTGCGCCTTACGCCTTGCACCTCGAGCCATCTGTTCCTGGAAGAAGAGCAGGATGACTGCGATGGATTCGACCACCCAAACAAACATCGACCGGCCCGTTCAGTCCATACACCTCATGGGCATCTGCGGCACCGGCATGGGGACGCTGGCCGCCATGCTCCAGGAGGCAGGCTACCGCGTCAGGGGATCCGACCAGAACGTCTATCCTCCCATGAGTACCTTCCTGGCATCGAAGGGTATCCACCTCATCCAAGGCTACCGCTCCGAAAACCTGCAGCCGCCGCCCGATCTCGTCGTAGTGGGAAACGTCATCCGGAGAGACAATCCCGAAGCCCAGGCCGTGCTCCACCAGGGTCTCCCCTACTGCTCCATGCCCCAGGCCCTGGGCCGGTTCTTCCTGGACTCGGCGCGGTCGTTTGTTGTGGCCGGGACCCACGGCAAGACAACGACCTCGGCGCTCCTCACCTGGATGCTCACCGTGGCCGGGTTGGATCCAGGCTCTCTGGTCGGCGGTATCATGATCAACTTCGGGCAGAGCCACCGCCTTGGGCACGGGCCCTACTTCGTCGTCGAGGGCGACGAGTACGACACCGCCTTCTTCGACAAGGGACCGAAGTTCCTTCACTATCAACCCTGGGCGGTGGTGCTCACGAGCGTCGAGTTCGACCACGCCGACATCTTTCCCAATCTCGAGGCGGTGGAGAACGCCTTCCGCCGGCTCCTCGCCATCATCCCCGTCGACGGCCTTCTCGTGGTGAATGCCGATGATCCCGGCGCCTCCCGCCTCAGCCGGGAGGCCCGCTGCCGGATCGTCACCTACGGCCTCCGGAAGCCCGCTGAGTTCCAGGGGATGGACGCCGAGTACGCCGTCGGGGCAACCCGATTCCGGGTCCAGGGTCCGAAGGGCTTCGAGGCCCGCTTCACCTCGCCCCTCGCCGGAGCCCATAACCTGGCTAATGCCCTCGGCCTCATCGCCCTGGCGCGCGAGCTCGGGGTGGAAGCTGACTCCATCCAGCAGGCCCTCACGACCTTCAAGAGCGTCCGGCGCCGCCAGGAGGTGCGCGGCGAGCCCGGCGGGATCACTGTCATCGACGACTTCGCCCATCATCCAACCGCGGTTCGAGCGACCATCGAGGCGCTCCTACCCTTTTACGGCGGCAGGCGGCTTTGGGCCATCTTCGAGCCCCGGACAAATTCGAGTCGGCGCAAGGTCTTCCAGGAGCAGTATGCCGCCGCCTTTGACGCCGCCGACCTCGTCCTCATCAAGGAACCTCCCGACATGGAGCGCATCGCCCCGGAAGAGCGCCTCTCTACCCGAAAGCTCGTCGAGGACATCGCCGCCCGTGGCAAGGAGGCACATTACTTCCTCGACGTGGAGGCCATGCTCCGGTTCATCCTTCCCCAAGTCCGGCCGCGGGACGTCCTCCTCATCATGTCCAACGGCTCCTTCGACAACGTGCACGAGCGGCTCCTCAAGGCTCTCGAGAACAGGTAGACAAGTGAGGGCGCTTCCAAGTATCCCCTTTTCCCTTTGACACAATCTCCCCAACAGCAGTACCATTGAAACAAGAAGTCACATCGTATTCGGTTGCCCATTGAGACATGGCTACGGTACGGACAACACGGACGGTGTCTCTTGTGAGTTTCCTTGCAAGGCTGAGAAAAGAGATCGGCTTGTCCCGGCAAGCGCATCATTAGTTACCGTTGGCTGACGTCCGGACGCATCAGTTCTCTCCTTCCCCAAACGGACCACCTCCGGCGCACCCTCGCCCTCCTGTTGCTATACCTCCTGCATCTCCTGGCGCTACAACTGCCGCTCGTGCGAGACGAGACACGGGAGCCTGCACCTCGTATGCGGCGCCAACCGCCGCATCCTGGCGGCAGAACCCGTAGGGATGTAAGAACTGGGGTACACAGCACTGCCAAGGAGGTGTCACCATGGAAAAGAGCAAAGAATTCTACTTTCATCAGCTGTACGAGTTGGCGGCGAACTTGAATTCAACCCACGCCCCGGAGAAGGTCCTCCAGTCCATGGTCGAGGGCGTGTCCAAGGCGATGGGTGCCAAGGGGTGCTCCATCCTGCTCCTCGAGCCGGACAGGAAGGTACTCCGTCACACCGTTTCCTATGGATTGAGCGAGAGGTACACCACCAAGAAGGGGCCGGTGTCCGCGGACAAGAGCATCGCGGAAGCGCTCCAGGGAGAGGCGGTCTTCGTCCTGGACGCAACGGCGGATCCTCGGGTCCAGTATCCCGCAGAAAACAAGAAGGAGGGGATCGCCTCCATCCTCTCCATTCCGATGATGCTCAGGGGGGAGACCATTGGGGTGATAAGGGTGTATACCGGAGAGCCATACGAGTTCAACCCGGATGATACCTACTTCGTCTGGGCGGTTGCCAACCTCGGGGCTATTGCCCTGGAAAATGCCAGGCTCTATGAGAGCGCCCAGAAGGACTATCGGACCCTGGCGCTCGATGTACAGGAGTGGGGCAGCCGGCTGCGTGGGGTGCTTTAACCCGCATTAGGCACGAACCGCCCTCTGGACCGCCTGATGGGCGGTGCGAAGAGGTTCGGGGATGCGGAAGCCCCGGCAGCAGCGAAGGACCAGACGCCGGCATCCATCGAAATCGACAAGGTGGCCCGGGGAGACATAGATGGGCTTCACCCCGGGCCTTGTACGCAGCACCACTCCCACCCGCTCGCCCCGGTAGGTAAGGCTGCGATACTGGCCCCGATACGCCCCCGGCTCGCCATGCTCCCCCACAAGCCTCGTCTTGGCGCAGCCGATCGTTGGGAGGTTAAGCCAGAGCCCCAGGTGGCTGGCGAGGCCGAGACGCCTGGGATGGGCAAGGCCCTGGCCGTCGCAGAGAACAGCGTCAGGTTGATGTCGAAGCTTCCGGAAGACGCTGAGGAGTGGAGGAATCTCGCGGAAGGAGAGGAGCCCCGGGACGTAGGGAAAGGAGACGTGGTCCTCAACCTGGACGAGTTCCACCAGTTCGAGCCGTGGAAGGGTATGGACGGCGGCCGCAGCAGTCGCCCTGCTGCCGTCCCTCCCGTATCCCACGTCGGCGCCGGCAATCAGGTGGATTCGCTTGGGAAGAGGCCTGAGGAGCACGCGGCTGGCGAGGCGATGTTGGAGGGCTACAGCCTCCTGCAGGGAGAGATCCCAGGGGTGGAGCATGGCGTCAGCAGGCACGAGGCCTTTCGGCCCGTTGAAAGGTTTGAGGATCGCTGCGCTTGAGGTTAGAGGCAGCGATTAAGGTATGACGAATTGCGATAACCCGCCTTTCCCGCTTTTCTCGCCACTGCGATAGGACACAGATTTACACAGATAAACACAGATCTACTCGTATCACGAATAACGTATAACCCCCTGCGCCTTGCGCCTTACGCCTCACACCTCGCGCCTGCTGCCTCCTGCCTACTGCCCCCTATCCCTTTCTCGCCCTTCTCGCCCTTCTCGCCCTCTATCCACAGCGGGAGAACCCGCACGACCGGCAGACCAGGCAGCCGCTCTCGTGCTCAACCGCAGCGCCGCAGTCCGGGCAAGCGCCCATCTCGGCTATCATCTGCGTGAAGCCGCTCTGGGAGTACTCGTTCAGCACCTTGGCGATGGCATCGGAGCAGCTCAGGGTCATCTGGCCGTTCTGCCACACCGGCGACGGGCAGCGGATACCCATGAGTTGCTTCAAGATGGATTCCACCTTGACGCCGGAGCGCAGCGCCAGCGAGATGAGCCGACCGGTCGCTTCGATCTGGGAGTTGGCACAGCCGCCCCCCTTTCCCATCTGAGCGAAGACCTCGCAGATACCGAGCTCGTCCCGGTTGATGGTGACGTAGATCTTGCCGCAGCCGGTGCTGCTCCGCTGGGTGACCCCGTAGGTCCGCTCCGGCCGCGGCCGCGGCGCCACCTGCTGCGGCTCGGATTGGCGCTGAATGTTGAGAACCTGCTTGTCGCGGCTCCCGTCCCGGTAGATGGTGAGGCCCTTGCACCCTGAGCGGTAGGCCAGGAGATACGCCTTCCGGACATCCTCCTTGGTGGCGGCGTTGGCGAAGTTGATCGTCTTGCTGACGGCGTTGTCCGTGTGGGCCTGAAAAGCCGCCTGGATGCGAATGTGCCACTCAGGATTGATGTCGTGGGAGCAGACGAAGAGCCGCTTCACCCGCTCGGGTATGCCGTCGATCTCCTGGATGGAACCCTTCTTGGCGATGTCCTTGAACAGCTCCTCACCGGAGAACCCGCCCTCCTGGGCCGCCTTGCGAAAGAGGGGGTGAACCTCCACCAGCTCCTGGCCGTCAAGTACCTTCCGCACAAAGGATACGGCGAAGATGGGTTCGATGCCGCTCGAAACACCGGCGATGATGCTGATTGTCCCGGTGGGAGCGATGGTAGTGGTCGTCGCGTTCCTCAGGGTGGGCGTGCTCGGGCGGTCGTAGATCGAACCGCGGTAGTTGGGGAAGCTCCCCCGGCTCTCGGCGATCTCAGCCGAGGCGGCCTTGGATTCTTTCTGAATATAGCCCATGACCCTGTGGGCGACTTCTATCGCCGCTTCGGAGTTGTAGGGAATCCCCAGGGCTATGAGCATGTCGGCAAACCCCATGACCCCAAGGCCGATCTTCCGGTTCGCCTTGGTCATCCCCTCGATTTCCGGGAGAGGGTAGCGGTTCACGTCGATGACATTGTCCAGGAAATGAACGGTCATCCAGACAATCTCGCGCAGCTTGCCGTAGTCGATCTCCCCGTCCTTCACCACCTTGAGGAGGTTAATGGAGCCCAGGTTGCAGGACTCGTAAGGAAGGAGCGGCTGCTCCCCGCACGGATTGGTTGACTCGATGGCGCCCACATGCGGCGTGGGGTTGTCCCGGTTGATAGTGTCAATGAAGATAACACCCGGCTCACCGTTCCTCCAAGCAGCCTCGACGATCCGGTCGAAGATCTCCTTGGCGGAGAGGCGCTGGGAGGTCTCAGCCGTGCGGGGATTGACGAGGTCATACTCCCCTTCCTCCGCCACTGCGGTCATGAACTTGTCGGTCACCGCCACCGAGATGTTGAAGTTGTTTAGCTTGTCGTTATCGGTCTTGGAGGTGATGAACTTCTCGATATCCGGGTGATCGACCCGAAGGATGCCCATGTTGGCGCCGCGGCGGGTGCCCCCCTGCTTGATCGTCTCGGTGGCCACGTCGAAGACGGTCATGAAGCTGATCGGGCCGCTCGACACTCCCTGGGTCGAGAGAACCTTGTCGTTCTCCGGCCTGACCCGGGAAAAAGAGAAACCCGTTCCGCCACCGCTCTTGTGGATAATGGCCGTGTGCTTGATGGCCTCGAAGATGCTCTCGATGGAATCCTCCACGGGGAGGACGAAGCACGCCGACAGCTGCCCCAGTTCCCTTCCGGCGTTCATCAGAGTGGGCGAATTGGGAATGAACTCCAGATTGCTCATCAACCCGTAAAAAGTCGCCGCCACCGTATCGATGTCCGCCTTTGGGTCGTAAAACCGGTCGGCCTCGGCCACCGAATAAGCAACCCGCCGAAGCATGTCCTCCGGAGCCTCGACGACCTCGCCCTGCTCGTTCTTCTTCAGGTACCTCTTCTTGAGAACCACCAGTGCGTTCTCGGTGAGAGACGGGGGCTCAAGCTTGATCATGGTGCCCATGGGTGCTCCTTATCGTCCTCATCGTCATCTTGCTGACCTTTGCCATGGAAAGTGTAACGCGCCAGGCAGTGGGGTAGCAAGCCAAAATCACCCCTTCCCATCCTCGACGGGTTGTTGGAAAACTCTCGTCGCAGGTTCCGGGAAGGCCTCGCAAGCCGAGTGCCTAAAACGGCCGAAGTGAGCTAAAGTGCCTAAAGTTATCGCGCCGGAAGCAGGGGGGTCTGCGGCGCCAAGCGCATCCGGAGCCTCTACCTTCCTTCGCCGACAGAAAAGCCTCCCGGACTTCCCCCCACAACCCCGCTCGAAAGGCCCGGCCGCCCTCTTCACTATCAGTGGCGCGATCACGCCTCGGCCCGACGCCTCTGCAGAGCAGACTTCCCTGCTACCACCCACCCGGCATGGCTGGCGCCGGAGGCAGGGGGTCGTACGCGCTTGTACCTCAACCCACTCGCTTCAGCCGACGCATCGAGCTACCACAGAAGGGCAAACGGTGGCAAGCGAAACCTTAACTCGACGCCGGCTAACGTCTGTCTTGCCATGCCCGGGCAAATCGGGTAGAGTCCCGGCGTGATGGGCTCTCGCCGGCTGCGTTTTCACTTCGACCAGGGAGGGTCGCACTCATGGCAGCCCTCACTATTCCTCGCCACACTCCATCCACTCTACGGGTTCAGAGACCCTTTTCCCTATTTCTTGGCATGCACCGTGCTAGGGATTTTCACGATAAGGCGGCTCAGATTCTCCGGCACGCCTTGGCGCTCGAGCCAGCTACAGGAGGAGGCGATGGCTCACATCCTCGTGGTCGATGACGAACAGAGCATGAGGGAGTTCCTCGAGATCATCCTAACCAAGGAAGGCTATCGGGTGACCACCGCCGCCGGCGGGAGCGAGGCCATCGAGCTTCTGGAGAAGAATAGCTACGATCTCCTCATCACCGACATCCGGATGAAGCAGGTTGATGGTCTGGAGGTGCTGAAGCGCTGCAAGGAGTTGAATCCGCAGGCGGTTGCGATCATGATCTCGGCCTATGCCAGCACCTCGACCGCGGTGGAGGCCATGAAGTGGGGCGCTTACGACTACCTGCCGAAGCCGTTCAAGGTCGGCGAGATGAAGACCGTCATCCGGGATGCCCTGGCTGCGGCTCAGCACCGTGAAGTGAAGGATCGGGCCGAGGACGAGCCCGCCGGCATTCCCGAGTTCCATGGGATTGTCGGGAACAGCCAGGAGCTGCGGAAGGTCTTTGATCTGATTCCGAGGATTGCCGCGGCCACAAGTAACGTTCTCATCACCGGTGAGTCCGGCACCGGCAAGGAACTGGTTGCCAAAGCGATCCACCAGATGAGCCCGCGGCGCGACAAGCCCTTCGTCACGGTGAACTGCGGAAGCGTGCCGGAGACCCTCATGGAGAGCGAGCTCTTCGGCCACAAGAAGGGCTCCTTCACCGGGGCCACCGCAACCCGGAGCGGACTTTTCGAGGTGGCCCATCAGGGCACGCTGTTCCTCGATGAAATCGCTGAACTTACCCCGGCCCTCCAGGTGAAACTGTTGCGGGCCGTCCAGGAGAAGAAATTCAAGATGGTGGGGGGCACGGAGGAGATCAGCGTCGATGTGAGGATCATCAGTGCCACCAACCGAGATCTGGAAAAAGGGGTCATGGAAGGACGGTTCCGCGAGGACCTGTACTACCGGCTGAACGTCATCCACATCCACATGCCGCCCCTGAGGGAGAGGCCCGAGGACATCCCCCTCCTCGCCCAGCACTTCCTGGCGAAGTACGGCCAGCAGATGAACAAGGACATTAAGAAAATTTCGGCCTTCGCCCTCGATATCCTCAAGAATTACAATTTCCCTGGGAACGTGCGGGAACTGGAGAACATCATCGAGCGGAGCGTCGCCCTTGAGGCGTCCAACATCGTCCTCCCGGACAGCCTTACCCTCTCCAGCTTCAAGCAGTCCCAGGCTCGGACGGATTCCCTCCAGGCGCCCCTGACCCTTCCCGCGGAGGGGCTCAACCTGGATCAGGTGCTGAGTCAACTGGAGAAGGACCTCTTGCAGCAGGCCTTAACTAGGACGCGAGGGGCCAAGCAGAAGGCTGCCGAACTGCTCGGGATCACCTTCCGTTCCTTCCGCTATCGTCTGGCCAAATTGGGGCTGGCAGGGGAGGAGGAGGCCGCCGACGAAACAGAAAAGGGGTTAGGATCGCTCTCCTAACCCCCGGTTGAGCCACTGGAGGGCGACCCGGGGATCGAACCCGGGACCTTTGGTTCCGGAGACCAACGCTCTATCCACTGAGCTAGTCGCCCACAGATATGCCGTTTACGAGGACTAGAGCCCCCGTGGCCGACAAGGTTTATCTTCTACCACGGGAGTATCACCTTGTCAACACTAGGCGCCGTCGCGTTCGGCGCGCAGGGAACTCGGGGAGGACCGGCGGATTCCCCCCTTTTGTGTCACGACGAAACAGAGGTCCAGGCGACCAACTGCCGGGCATTCACTTTCGGTGGTTCCGGGTCCGGTCCAGTCAGTGTCGATCTCACACCGGGTACGACTCCACGTTCCGGTGCCCTATGCATGGTTTTCTATCTCTTTCCCACGGCGATGGCGCCAGAAACCCCAGGGGTTATACATTTGAGGTGTGCCCCGCGCCCAGGTTGGTAAAACCCCGCTGAGGTGGGTTCGATCCCTGGCGGAACCCGACCGGCGGGCAGAGTACGATTGTAATCTTGCCGCGGCGATGGTACACTCAGGCGCGTTGTGTCTGAGGAGAGGCTGATCCGAATACGCGTTGCGGGCACCGTGGGGGTCATCCCAGAGAGGTGAGCACCCAGAGAGAGCCGGGGAGACTCTTTCCCAGAGATCCGTGAAGGTCCCAGCGCCTCGGAGCGAATACCCGATGGGTCAAAGCAGGCCGATGAACCCTTCCGCGTCATACGGCTGGTCACATATTGCCAAACGGGCCGATACCATTCTTGTCGTCGACGACGTCACTGAGGTGCGCGAGCTATGTGCCGAGCTCATTCGCGGCATCGGCCTCGGGGTGGCGACCGCCTCTGATGCGGCGCAGGCGAAGAAACTCCTCGGCAGCCAGGCCTTCTCCGTCGTAGTGAGCGACATTTCCATGCCCGGCCTCGACGGTCTTCAGCTGACCCGTTTCATCAAGAAGCATCATCCGGCTGTGGACGTCATCCTCATGACCGCCTTTAACATGCGCTACTCCTACGATGATGTGATGGCGGCCGGTGCTCTCGACTTCATCCAGAAGCCCTTCAGCAAGGAGGAGTTCGAGGCTAAGATCAAACGGGTGCTCCGTGAGCGCTCGCAGTTCCATCAGATCCGGCGTTCGGAGGAAACTTTCCGAACCCTTCTCGAGAACATCCCTGGGGTTGTCTTCACGCTGCTGCCCGACGGCAGGCTTCGGTTTGTGGACAATAAGGTGGAAGAGCTCACCGGTCACTCTGCGGAGGCGCTCACCAAGAATCCGAAGATCTGGGCCTCTCTCACCGATAACGGGCTGGAGTCCCTCGCCGCGGAGGTGCTCGGGCACGGGCCCGAGAACCACAGCGGGATCGTACGGGAGTTCCAAATTCAGAGTCGTGAGGGCCGGAGAAAGTGGGTGCAGATGCGAAGCCAAGCCGTCCTCGATGACACGGGCGAACTCGACCATATCAGCGGGATCCTCCTGGACATCACCCACAAGAAACTCCTCGAGCAACGGACTGGCGACCTGAACCAGCTCTTCCTGAGCCTCGGGACGGACCACCTGGCCAATATCCGGAAGATCGTCCAGGAGGCGCGAATCGTTCTCCACGCCTCGCACGCCCTCTACTACCGCGCCGGCGATCCGGAGACCCAGGTTTCCCTCATCATTACTCCCACTGCCGAGGGGGAACCGGAGGAGCGGGAGATCTCGGGGCCGCTCATGCAGAAGATTATGGCCAGTCCCCCGGAGCAGGCTATCATCCTCGAGCGGCTCGGCGGGACCCCCGAATTCAAGGGTGATCTCCTCGTCAAGCGCCAGCGATGGACCGCCTGCCTCGGAAAGGCCCTCGAGGTGAACCGGAAGGTTCACGGGGGGTTCTGCATCGGCTTCACCGGCCCTGATCCAATTCTCCCTGACGATGTCGCCGTATTTTCCATGCTCGCCAAGGCCTTGGAGAATGAGGAGGAGCGCCGGGCGCTCCAGGCAGCTCTCATTCGCTCGGAAGAGAAGTACCGCTCTCTCGTGGACGGGAACCTTTACCCCATCAGCATCATCAGCAGTCGGGGGGTCATTCACTACTGCAACCCGGTCATGGTCGGCATGTTCCGCTGCGCCGACCCGGTAGCTCTCATCGGCCGCGAGTTTGTAGAGCTTTTCCATCCGGAGGATCGCAGGCCCTTGCGTGACCTTCTCGCTCGGCTCAGCCGAGATCCCGCCAGCGGGACAGAGGAGACCCTCGATGTCCGTGGCCTGGCCGAGGACGGCACCGTCATGGATACCCGGATTAAGCTGGGTACCATATCCTACGACGGCCGACCGGCGCTCCAGGCCATCCTGGAGGACGTCACCGAGCGCAAGCGGACCGAGCAGGCGCTCAGGGATTCGGAGGAGCGCTACCGTACCCTGGTCGAGGGTGCCAACGATGCCGTGTTTCTGGAGGACGTGAGCGGCCACATCGTGGACGTGAACACCATGGCGTGTCAGATGCTGGGCTACGACCGGGACGAGCTTCTCCGCCTTAACATGGCCGATCTGCTCCAGCGGGAGACCGACGCCAAGCCCGGGCCGCTTGATCCGACTCAACATGTCGAAGAGAGTTTGCTTTGTAAGGACGGCAGCAAAGTGCCCGTAGAGGTAAACACTGCCATCCTGAAGCTGAAGGGGGAGAAGGTCCTCATGTCGGTGGTGAGAGACATCACCATCAGAAAGGAGAAGGAGCTTCGCCAGCGCCACCTGGAGCAGACCATCCTGGAGAGCAAGCAAAGGCTCATGGCTGTCTTCGACGGGATCATGTCGCCGCTCACCATCACCGACCTCGACTACAACATCATCATGGTGAACAAGACGACCGCCTCCCTCTTCGGCGAGACCATTCGTTCCCTCATCGGCAAGAAGTGCTACGTCGCCTTTCGCCGGGGGACCGAGCCCTGTGCCAACTGCCCGGTCACCGAAACCATCCGCACCGGCGAGCCCTCCCATCGTCTGGATGACAATCCGGTAATCAACCGGACCATCGAGGAGTACACCTATCCCATCTACGACGCCTCGGGTAACCTCTCTCTCATCATCAACTACGGCATCGACATGACCGACAAGATCAAAATGCAGAAGCAGCTCCTCCAAGCGGACAAGATGGCTTCCCTCGGCACCCTGGCAGCCGGCATCGCTCATGAGATCCGCAACCCTATGGCGACCATCAACCTCAATACCCAGATTCTCTTGCGGGATCTCAACCTGGATCAGGAACACCAGGTATACATGCTGGACATCCAGAAAGAGGTCAAAAAGATCGAGCGGATCATCTCCGAGATCTTGGAGTTCTCCAAGCCGAAACCGGCGCACCTGGTAGAGACATCAATCAACGATGTGGTGCAGAGCGTCCACGAGTTCATCCGGGTCCAGTTGAGGAAGCACGGCGTCCAGGTGCATCTGGAACTCCAAGACTCCCTGCTGCCGGTGCTCATCGACCCGGCCCAGATCTCCCAGGTTCTCATCAACCTAGTGATCAACGCCATGCAGGCCATGCCCGATGGCGGGGATCTCAGGATCACCACACGCCGCGATCCCAAGAAGAAGCGGGTGGATCTGCTGGTAATGGACACGGGGGTGGGCATTCCCCCCGAGAACATCGACAAGATCTTCGATCCATTTTTTACCAACAAACCGGAGGGAACCGGCCTGGGTCTGGCGATCGCGCGCCAGCTCTTGGAGAAGAACCAGGCCACCATCCAGGTTGAAAGCACGGTGGGCAAAGGCACGACCTTTAGCCTCAGGTTCAAGGCCGTCGGATAACCAGGGGCAGCGCCAAGACGAGGCTTGTCTCCCGGCAACTTCCAGGCAGGTGGTAAAGGGCATGAACGATTCGCTGTTCAAGATCCTCATCGTGGATGACGAAGCCTCCTTTCGCACCTCCCTCAAGGGGGCACTGAAGAAAGAGTACCGGATTGTCGAAGCGGCCAATAGCGAGGACGCCCTCAACCAGGTCGCGGAGTCGCCGCCCGATGTAGTGCTTCTGGACATCTCCATGCCGGGCGTGGACGGCCTGGAGACGCTCCGGAAGATCAGGGCTCTCGATGATTATCCCGCGGTGATCATGGTCACGGCCCACGGGGAAATCAAGAACGTGGTCCAGGCCATGAACGAGGGCGCCTCCGACTACCTCACCAAGCCTATCGATCTCGACGGCCTCCACATCGCCATCACCAAGGCCCTCGAACGGCTCCGTTTCAAGCGGGAGATCTCGTCGCTGCGCCGCGCCCTCAGCAACGAGTACAACATCGACAATCTTATCGGCAAGAGCTCGGAGTTCCTCCGCTCTCTAGCCATGGCCAAGCGGGTGGCGGTGAGCCCTGACGCCAACGTTTACATCGGCGGCGAGACCGGCGTGGGGAAAGAGCTCTTCGCCCGGGTGATCCATTTCAACAGCCCGAGGGCGGCCGCTCCCTTCGTGGCGGTGAACTGCGCCGCCATTAGCAAGGAGGTCGTGGAAAGCGAGCTCTTCGGCTACCGGCGCGGGGCCTTCACCGGTGCCCACGTGAAAGGAAAGCGGGGGCTCTTCGAGGAGGCCAACGGCGGCACCCTCCTCCTGGACGAGATCGCAGACCTGCCGCTCGACGTCCAGGCCAAGCTGCTCCGCGTTCTCGAAGAGAAGGAGTTCTACCCCGTGGGCGACTCCCAGGCGAGGAAGGTGGACGTGCGGGTAATCGCCGCCACCAATCGGAGCCTGGAGAAGCTTTGCGAGAGCGGGCAGTTCCGGCAGGATCTCTACTTCCGCCTGGCGACCATTTCCATCGATATCCTGCCCCTTCGGGAACGGAAAGAGGATATCGTCCTGCTCGCCAATTACTTTATGCAGGTCTGCAACAAGAAGTACGGGAAGAATTTCCGACGGCTGTCGAACAGCGCCATCCAGGTCCTTCTCGCCCATCCTTGGAAGGGTAATGTTCGCGAACTCAAAAACGCTCTCGAGCGGGTGGCCCTCCTCGAAGACGGCACGGAGATAAAGGTAGCACACCTCGACTTCCTCGGCGCGGCGCAGAAGCCTCTCACGCCCCCCAAGGGAGCCCAGGACCAGGGGACCTTCCTCCCCTCCGCCATTCCGCCACCAGGTATTCGCCTTGACGAGGTGATCAAACACCTCATCACCACCGCTTACCGGCAGACCAACAAGAATCAGGTTCAGACCGCAAAGCTCCTGGGCATCACGAGGAACACCCTCCTTTACCGCTTGAAAAAGTACGGAATCCATTAACCCGCATCGTGCGCGAATCACCTGCTCCGAACGCGGCTATGGCCGTCCTTGCGGTCATCCCCCGGAAGCCTCCCTCCCCAGGCCAGAAGAGGTGATGCTCTTCAGGTGCTTGTGCTCCAGCAGCGACAGCAGTGCAGCCTGTCCGTGTGAGCCCGCATTGTGCGCCAGCCACCTGCTGCGGCTGCGGATATGGCGGTCCTTCCGGTCGTCCTCGGGTCTCACCTGTCCCGCCTGCCCCGAGGTTGTCGCCGGGGGCTGTGGCGGGGCCACCTGGCGACGTACCGGGAAAGCACGCCTCCGGCCCGAGTGCCGCGGTGCCGCGGGGTGGTTTCCCGTTGGTACGATCATCTCCACCATCTGGCGACGGCGTGTCGTGCATAATGGGGGCTAACGGTGCAAGTCTTTCCCATGCTGTTTTTCCATCACCGGCAACCTTGAAGAAAATGACATGATTTTATATAGTTACCGGACATAAAACACCTCATCTCTCGGTCCTCTGGGTTTGACGCATAGGGTCGGAAGCAGCAGTTGCTACCCTTTCTCCGGGAGTGGGGAATCTGCCGGCGAGCCCTCTGGGTTTGGCATGCCTTATGCTTTCTCCAGCGGGAGTAGAACTTTTGGGCGGATCGGGTTGGCATGGGCGTAAAGCCCGACGACGACTCTCGCATCGCGAAGGTGAGTCTCCATGAAGGTACTGCTGGTTGAAGATGAGCAGTCCATGCTCTTCACGCTCACCAATCTCCTCAAGCATCGCGGCCATGAAGTCATTTCCGCTTCATCCGCCGAGAAAGGCTTGGATGCGTTGGGCGATCAGCAGGTAGATCTGGTGATCTCGGATCTGAGACTTCCCGGCATGGACGGGATGCGTCTGATCGCCAAGGTGCGAGAGTGCTCTGACGATGTGGTACCCATCATCATCAGCGCCTATGGCACCTTGGAGAACGCCATCGACGCCCTGAAGCTGAACGTCTGCGACTTCCTCAGGAAACCCTTCGACCTCACCACCTTTGAAGACACTCTCGCCCGGGCCGAGGAGCGGCGCGCAAAACTGGTGGCGCGCAAAAAGTACGTACACCAGCTCGAGGAGAACCTCATCGGCGAGGAACGGAAGCGCACCATCCTCTCGCGGTTCGTCTCGAGGCACGTGGTGGACCGCATCCTCTCCGGCGAGGAGACCCCTGCCCAGGCAAAGCAGGCCGAAAAGGTATCCGTACTGTTCGCTGATATCAGCGATTTCACCGGCCTTGCCGAGAAGCTCGATCAAAAGAGCCTCGTCTTCATGGTCAATACCTTCTATTCCCTCATGGAGCCGGTGGTGCACTGGTGTGGGGGCAACCTGGACAAGTTCATGGGCGACGGCATCATGGCGGTCTTCACCGAGGCCTCTGCCGGTACGGACAGCGCCCGCCACGCCCTGGCCGCCGCCATTCAGGCGCAATGGCAACTCGACGCCATCCATCGGGAGCTTCGACGCTTCGAGCTTCCCGACATCAGCATCCACATCGGCGTCAGCACCGGAAAAGCCGCAGCCTGCAGCATCGGCACCAAGGAATATGCCAACTATACCTACATCGGCGACGCGGTGAATGTGGCCAAGCGGCTTCAGGAAGTGGCCGGTCCCGGCCAAATCATCGTGAGCGACGCCTGCAAGCGGGACATTGATAAGGGGGGAGAGGTGATCCCGGGCCTCATCCGCCTGAAACCTCTCTCACCCCGCGCCCTTAAGGGAAGGCAAAAGCGATCGGTGCTCTACCAGGTCCAGTACGAGCCGAGACTCGAGCAGGCTGCGGCGGCCAGACAGGGGAACACCTGACCGTGGTATGCACAAGGCGCCGCAGCGAGATTGGGGCGACGACCGGCCTTCCGTCACCACTCTGCCTTCCACGCGCACGTGGCGCGAGCAGCGGACGGCTCACGGGGCCTTTCAACCCTCTACATCTCGAAATCTACCCGGATCTTGAAGATGCGCTCGGCAGGAAGACTGAGGATCTCCCCCACCTCGGTCTCGGCGGCGATCTCCGCGATGGTGCGGCGGAGATCCTCCTCGGAGGGGGCGATGAGGGTAAACCAGATGTTGTATTCATGGTCGCGGCGGTAATTGTGCGTCACGCCGCGGTAGCTGTTGACCACGCCGACGAATTCGTCTATCCGCTCCGCCGGCACCTTGGCGGCACAGAGGGTGCTCGTATACCCGAGCTTCCTCGAGTTGAAGTTGGCCCCGATGCGGCGGATGACCTCGTGTTCCTTTAGACGACGCACCCGCCGGATCACCTCGGCTTCGGAACATCCCAGCTTTTCGGCCAGGACGTGGTAGGGCCTGGCGTCAATGGGGAAGTGGGACTGGATCTCGTTGAGGATGGTCCGGTCGACCCCGTCCAGTTTCACCTCAAACGCCTTCGCCCTCCGTCGCTCCTTCTTCACCCCGTCACTCCACCAGTCTCCGCCCGGTTCCTTCGAGAATCTTCGCCGACCTGCCCCGAGACCCTATCTCATCCAAGTCGCTAAATTGTCTAAAGTGCTCTGGAGTGCTTGAAGTTATCGCGCCAGCGCCGGAGGGTTCTCCGCAGCAAGTCGCATCCGGAGCCGCTACCTTCGTTGGCTGACAGGAAGGCCTCCCGAACTTTGTACGCCCCTCCGCCACGAGGCCCGGCCTTACCTATACTATCAATGCGCGACTATGCGCCCTTGGCGAGGAGGCCCCCCCGCCTAGCCCACTCAGTCGCGGCTGGAAGCCTCTCCCACCCGAATGCGGCCAGGGCCGAAGGCGGTCGTCGCTCGAGCAGGGCCTGGCTCATGGCGTCGTTCAACCGCCTGCGTGGGTTCGCGGTGCATACGCGCACAGCGGCTCGGCCTCCAGGTAGTCGCCTGTCGCCTCGAAGGCCCTCGCCCGGCATCCGCCGCATACCTTCCGGTACTCGCAGACGCCGCACTTGCCCCGATAGCAGTCCACATCCCGGAGGTTCTGGAGCAGGGGCGACTGCCGATAAATCTCCCCGAGGCGCATCTGGCGGACGTTCCCGCAATCCAGCTCGAGGTAGCCGCAGGGCTGAACCTGCCCCACATGGGAGACGAAGAGGAACGAGCTGCCGCCGAGGCAGCCGCGGCTCACCGCGTCCAGCCCGTGGGTCTTGACCGTGACGGTCTCGCCGGCCGCCCTGGCCCGCTCCCGCATGATCCGCTGATAATGGGGTGCACAGGTGGCCTTGAGCTGAAGGGGTACCCTGCGGCGCTGATCGTAGAACCAGTGGAGGGTACGCTCATAGTCGGCGGCGTCGATCTCCTGCTCCCGGAAGTCCTTGGCCCTGCCGGTGGGAACCAGGAGGAAGATGTGATGCGCCACCGCCCCGAGCTCCACCGCCAGGTTCTGAATGGCGGGGAGCTCCTCCAGGTTCACCCGGGAGATGGTGGTATTGATTTGAAACTCGAGCCCCGCCTCCTTGAGAAACGCCATGCCCCGGAGCGCCCCGGCAAAGCTGCCCTCCACCTGACGGAACCGGTCGTGGCTCCCGGCGGTGGCGCCGTCGATACTGATGCTTACCCGCTGGATGCCAGAGCCTCGCAGGCGCCGGCTCGTCTCGCCGTCCAAGAGCGTGCCGTTCGTGGCGAGGACCATGCGGAGCCCCTTCGCCGTGCCGTAAGAGGCGATCTCGAAGATGTCCCGGCGCAGAAGAGGCTCGCCGCCGGTGAGAATGATGATAGGACTGGCGAAGGAGACCACCTCGTCGAGGAGACTCCGACATTCTTCGGTACTGAATTCGTTGGGATAGGGTTTATCGATGGCTGCGGCCCGGCAGTGGACACAGCTCAGATTGCAGGTCCGGGTCACCTCCCAGGCGAGGAGCCGCAACTGCGGGTCGCCGTCTCCGCCTTTGCCGTGGTGTCCGTGGGGATGGGGGTGCATCCTCGTCCTTCCTTTCCGCCTCAGCTATTCAGGGCCCGCGC
>Ga0335070_10002057_pt1 | contig 23408 bp, 21 predicted proteins | sample Lox_Sample_13_FD_206722 | JGI IMG/M metagenome (GOLD analysis project Ga0335070, IMG submission 206722) | Soil microbial communities from Loxahatchee National Wildlife Refuge, Florida, United States - Lox_Sample_1.3 | ecosystem: Environmental > Terrestrial > Soil > Wetlands | place: USA...
GCCAACATCAAGGACAAGACGATCGTGTTGACGGGCGCGATGGTGCCGTACAAATTCGGGAGCTCCGACGGTCTGTTTAATTTGGGTAGCGCGCTGGCGTTCGCGCAGACCCTTGCGCCGGGCGTTTACATCGCGATGAACGGGCGTTATTTCCTGGCGAACCGCGTTCACAAGAACCGCGAGACCGGCATATTCGAAGAGGAGCCCGCGACCTAGGAATGGCCGAGGACAGGGTGCGGCCGGTAGGGCTCGGCGAGCGCTTTCAACTCCGCCGCGTCCAGCTTGAGGCCCAAGGCAGCAATGGCATCGCCGAGGTGCTGCATCTTGCTTGCGCCGACGATGGGCGCTGTGATTCCCGGCTGCTGGAGGACCCAGGCCAGCGCTACCTGCGCATTGGGCACGCCACGCTTTTTCGCAATTTCGGTCAAACGATCGACGACCGTGAAGTCTGACTCCTGGTAATACATAGTATGCGCGTAGTTGTCGGTCTTGGCCCGGATAGTGTCTCCGAAACCCTCAGGGCGGCGGTTCCCGGCCAGAAACCCGCGCGCCAGGGGACTCCAGGGCACAATTCCGATGCCCTCTTCGCGGCACAGCGGAATCATCTCGCGCTCTTCTTCGCGATAAATCAGGTTGTAGTGATTCTGCATGCTCACAAACCGCGTCAGGTTGAGCTGGTCCGCCCGGAAGAGCATTTTCACGAACTGCCAGGCGTACATCGAGGAAGCACCAATGTAGCGCGCTTTGCCCATCTTCACGACATCATGCAGGGCATCCACTGTCTCTTCGATGGGGGTTTGATAGTCGAAGCGGTGGATCTGGTAGAGATCCACGTAATCAGTGCCGAGCCGCCGCAGGCTGTCGTCGATGGCGTGGAAAATGTGCTTGCGGGAGAGGCCTCGCTGGTTGGGATCGTCGCCCATCGGGTTGAAAACCTTGGTGGCGATCACGAGGCGGTCACGCGAAGGGCCGAAGTCTTTTAGGGCGCGCCCGAGAATCTGTTCGCTCACGCCGTCCGAGTACATGTCGGCGGTGTCAAAGAAGTTGATGCCCAACTCGAGCGCGCGGCGGAGGAATGGGCGGCTCTCCTCCTCTTCGAGCACCCATTCTCTCCAGCGCTTGGCGCCGTAGGTCATGGTTCCCAGGCAAATCCGCGATACCTTCAAGCCACACGAACCCAGATTGACGTAATCCATATTCCTTTCGATACCACGTGAGCCTGCCAGGACGCTAGAAAAGGGGATAGAATTGGGCGATGGAGCGGCGAGTATCACGCAGGCCGACGGCCACTCGACTGGCGTTGGTCATGACGGTTGCGGCGCTCGTGGCTTCGGCGGCGCCAGCGGTGCACCGCCGGTGGCTGGCTCCCACGCAAGCGGACCAACCCCCAAAGGAACTGGCGGCCGGGAAACTGCTGGTGGCTCGCCGCAGTTTGCAGGACCCAAACTTCTCCCAGACAGTCATCCTGCTGGTGCAGCACAGCGAAGACGAGGGGACGGTGGGACTGATCCTCAACCGGCAGACCAAGATTCCGCTATCCCGGCTCTCGAAGGAACTGGAAGGCGCCAAGGGCCGTTCGGAACCGCTGTACCTTGGTGGCCCGGTCCAAACCGACAGCGTGATGGCGCTGGTTCGAAGCCGCACCAAACCGGAGGATGCCAAACTCGTGCTCGGCGAAGTCTACATGATCTCGAGCAAGACAGGCCTGGACAAGACCATAACGTCCGTGCCGGCGGCGGGTACGCTCCGTCTGTACCTGGGTTACGCAGGGTGGGACGCCGGACAACTGGAGTGGGAACTCGGGATGGATGCGTGGAACGTGTTGCCGGCCACTGCCGGCATCGTGTTTGATGCGCATCCCGAGACGCTGTGGTCGCGACTGGTGGACCAGGAGGAGTTACAGATGGCCCACGCTGGTTGGCTCCTTGCCGGTAGTTTGACGAAAATCCTGTAACTTCCAGCGTTTGCGCGCCGCGTTAGGGTCGGCACCTGATTGTCGGAATCGCGGCGATCTTCTATGCTAGGGGGATTACTTCTATGGGAGTCATCTCCGATAAACAGCCCGCGGCATCGACGGCTGCGTCTGGAGCCAGTGACCAGACTCCCCTGTTCGTGGATCTCGACGGCACGTTGCTGCTGACCGATACGCTGGCCGAGATGGCGGTCCACTTCGTCAGAACACACCTGTGGAAAGCGCCGCTGCTGCTGTTCTGGTTGATGCGGGGACGCGCTTACCTGAAGAGCCGGTTGGCCGAATGCTGGACCCCGGATCCGGCTAACCTCCCGGTCAACGAAGATCTGCTCGGGTACCTGGCTAACGAACGCCGCAGCGGCCGGAACCTGATTCTGGCCACCGCTTCGCCTGAGCGGGTTGCCCGGAGCATTGCGGACTATCTGGGAATTTTCAGCAGCGTACTAGCGACATCAGAGACCGTGAATCTGAAAGGGAGCCGGAAGGCAGCCGCGATCCGGTCGCTGGCGGGGGAAAAGTTCCTGTACGCGGGCAACTCGTCTACTGATTTTGCGATCTGGCATGAGTCCGCCGGAGCGGTGCTGGCCGGCGCGCCGCGACATTTTGCGGGCCGCTTGAAGAAAGACTCCATCGCGGTGCTCGCCGAATTCCCGCGGCCCCGGAGGAAGCTCTGGCGCATTCTTCGAGCGCATCAATGGGTGAAGAACGTGTTGATCTTCCTGCCCATTGCGACATCGCACCGGTTCTTCGAAGCTGCGGTGCTCAGCACGGCTCTTACGGCCTTCGCGGCATTTTCTCTGGCTGCGTCCGCCATCTACATCGTGAATGACATTCTGGACGTGGAGTCGGACCGCAAGCATCCGCACAAGAGGTTTCGCCCCTTTGCGTCCGGCTCTGTTCCACTGGCGTGGGGCGCGGCCGCTGCTGTCTGCCTGGTTCTTCTGAGCGCGGGTCTCTCCCTTGCTTTGCCCGTGAATGCGCGATGGTTACTGGCTACTTATCTTGCCGGGACCATGGCCTACTCACTCAAGCTCAAGAGAATGCTGTTCGCCGATGTTCTGGCGCTGGCCACCTTTTACACCATGCGGGTTCTGTTTGGCGGCGCGGCGACGGGTATCGAGATATCCAGTTGGACGCTGGCTTTCTTCATGTTTGTCTTCCTGTCGCTGGCCATGACGAAGAGGTTGAGCGAACTGCGTGTGAAATCGGCCACGCAAGACACGGATATGCTGCCGGGCCGTGGCTACCAGGTGGTTGACATCCCGCAAGTCACCGGTCTGGCGGCTGCCAGCAGTTATGCGAGCGTTGTGGTGTTCGCGTTGTACATTAACAGCGCCGAAGCCATTGCGCTCTACCACCATCCTCAGCGCCTGTGGCTGATCTGCCCTTTCCTCATTTACTGGTTGAGCCGGTTTCTGTTGATCTCGAATCGCGGCACTTTGCATCACGATCCTATCGTTTTTGCGACGCGCGACCGGGTGAGTTACCTGGTTGCGTTTTGCGTCGCAGTGATCGTTCTTATCAGCATTTGATCCCTCGCGTATCTATCGGCCCTTGAACTGGACTTATCCGCGCTAGACGGATTTTGTCGCGCGTAGGTGGTATATTCATGCCAAACAGGACGCAATGACCCCTTTCGGGCCTGGTCGTGGACGGTTGGTCCATGACGGGTTAATGGCACTGTCCGCCTGGACCGTAGTGCTGGCCTCGAGCACGCCTTCCATAGCGTAACGAAAGGGAGGGACCATGCCGGTCGTCAACCGCCAGGGTTCGGATTCAGGGACTCTTCGCGATCGCGATGTTGTGCTTGTGGCCACAGACAACGCCGAAACGCGGCCACTCATCACCGAAGCGCTCAGCGACGAGTACCGCGTGGTGCCCTGCTCCGACGCCGCGGAGGCACTGGAGAAGGCGATCGCGGATCCGCCAGATCTGGTGGTCATGGACCTGATGGCGCCGGAGTTCGACTGGCTGGTTGCAGAAATGCGTGCCCGCGAGCCGTTGACACAGGTGCCCGTGCTGGTGCTGTCTGCGAAGGCAGACGAGGCGCTTCGAGGGCAGCTGCTGGAGAAGCCGGTTCAGGATTACGTCATCAAGCCATTCTCCGCACAGGAACTGCGAGCCCGTGTGCGAAACCTGGTCATGATCAAGCGCTCGCGAGACTTGCTGCAGAAGGAACTTGACAGCCAGAACGAGGACCTGGCGGAGCTGGCTCAACAGGTTGTCATCAGCCGGCAAGAGCTGCAGCGGAGCCTCGAGGCGCTACGGGCCAGCGAGGAGCGCTGGCGAGCGATCTTTGAGAATTCGGCCGTAGGCATCGTTGTTACGAACCCGGAAGGCTCCTTTACCGCGACGAATCGAGCTTACCAGCAGATGGTGGGGTACTCAGATGACGAGCTTCGGGGATTGTCATATCCGGACATCACGCACGAAGAGGACCGGCCGGCTAACCACGCTCTGGCCAAGACGCAGTGGGAGGGCAAACTGCGGCAGTTCATGCTCGAGAAACGCTACCGGCGCAAGGACGGCAGGCTGATCTGGGTGAGGAGCACGGTTTCGCTAGCGTTGGGTGGCGAAACGGTGCCGCCATTTGGCATGGCGATCATTGAGGACATTACCGAGCGAAAGCGGGCAGAAGAGGCGATGCGAAGGAGCCAGATGATGTTCGAAAAGCTCTTCGACGCTTCTCCAGATGCCATCGTGGCTTCGGACCGTCAGGGGCGCATTGCAAGGGTCAGCGAGCAAGCGGAGAAGATCTTCGGATACAGGCGCGCCGAACTCCTGGGGCAGCCGGTCGAGGTTCTGGTGCCCGAGATCTTCCGGCGGGTGCATTCAGCGCACCGGGAGGACTATTATGCACAACCTCGTGTCCGTCCCATGGGCGCAGGTTTGGAACTTCATGGACGACGCAAAGATGGCGCGGAGTTCCCCGTGGACATTCTGTTGAACCTGATCGATACGGAGGAGGGTCCTCTTGTCCTAAGCGTCGTCCGCGACGTCACCGAGCGGAAACAAGCAGAGGAGCAGTTGAAACGTAGTGAGGCTTACCTGGTCGAGTCGGAGAGACTGAGTCATGTGGGTAGTTGGGCAGTGACCATTACTCCCCCGAGAAAGTTGCTCTTCTGGTCCGAGGAAAATTACCGCATCTGCGGTTTTGACCCTGCGAACGGGACACCATCTCTCCGGGCGGTTGTGGGACGGATACACCCAGAGGACCACGCCAAGGGCGATGAAGCCGTCAGGGCGGCGATCCGCGAGCGAAGAGACTTCGTCTTTGATTGTCGAATCATTCTTCCGGACGGAACCACAAAATTCTGTCACAGTATCGGCCACCCGGTGTTAAGTCCAACTGGTGACGTTGTCGAGTTCACGGGGACGGTCATGGACGTGACCGAGAGCAAGCGGGCGGAAGACGCGCTGCAGCGGTCATTCGACCAGTTGCATGCGCTTACCGCGCAACTGCAGAGCGTCCGGGAAGAGGAACGGACGGGGGTGGCGCGGGAGATTCACGATGAACTGGGGCAGGCTTTGACGGCGATCAAGCTGGACGTGACGGCGCTGGTGCGTGAACTACCGGCAGACCAGGGGCCTGCCGTTCAGAGAGGTCAATCCATCTTGAAACTCCTGGATGAGGCGATTCAATCCGTCCAGAGGATTTCGACCGACCTGCGCCCGGGAATTCTGGACGATTTGGGTCTTGCGGCTGCACTGGAGTGGGCGGCGGAAGACTTCGAGGGCCGCACGGAAACGAAGTGCCGGATTCGCATGCCCGAAGAGGACATCACGATTGATCCGGACCGGGCCACGGCGCTCTTTCGCATCTTCCAGGAGACACTGACCAATGTGGCGCGGCACGCGGAAGCGACCGAGGTCAACGTACGGCTGGGCAAAGAAAATGACGACCTGGTCCTGGAGGTTCACGACAATGGCCTGGGGATCCGCGAAGAGCAGCTTTCGAGCGGAAAATCGCTCGGGATCCTGGGAATGCGCGAACGGGCTCTGCTGCTGGGAGGTGAACTCACTATCAGTGGAACCCCGGGGAAAGGCACGACCGTAAAGGTACGGATTCCGAGCACCCATCGCGAGTCCGCAGAGACGGGCAAGTGATCAGGATTCTCATCGCCGATGATCACGCGATCCTGCGCAGGGGATTGAAGGAGATCCTGGTACGCGAATTGGAGGGCGCGGTGTGCGGTGAGGCGGAAGATGCACAACAGGTTCTTGCGCAAATTCGGAACTGCGAATGGGACCTGGTGATGCTGGACATCACTATGCCGGGGCGAAGCGGCCTGGATGTTCTGAAGGACCTCAAAGCGATGTGCCCCAAACTTCCGGTATTGGTCTTGAGCATGCATCCTGAAGACCAGTACGGCAAGCGCATCCTCAAAGCGGGTGCCTCGGGCTACATGAATAAGAAAAGCGCCCCCGAAGAACTGATCAAGGCGATCCGCAAACTGCTGGCCGGCGGCACGTATGTAAGCCCGGCATTGGCTGAACGGCTCGCTTTGGACCTCAAGAGGGACGTGACGCGGCCTGCTCACGAGATTCTGTCTCACCGGGAATTTGAGATCCTGCGGATGATTGCTTCGGGAAAAACAGTGACGCAGATCGCGGAGGAACTGCATGTGAGCGTAACGACGGTCAGTACGCATCGTGCCCGCATCCTGGAGAAGATGCACATGACGACCACAGCCGAACTGATGCACTACGCATTAAGCAATCATCTTGTGGAGTGAGAAGGCAAAAGCCCTGGCGGTGATCGGAACGGCTGCCTATCGCACGTCGTGAACGGCAACCCTCTTGATCTGACATCGCGTCATCATAGCCTTGTAGTCGAAACCACGACACCCGACATTTCGATAGCTCTACGCCAGAATCCGATTACCAACGATACCAGCGCGTTTCCTGGTGTCCGGAAGATGGACATAGAACCGCAAGGGAGGCGAGACGGACTTCCGGCGGCAGTCAAGGATCACCTCCGCGAAAGGCATCTTGAGGTCGCGATTCTTCCGGCTTGTCTGGTCTAAACTGACCCCCGCGCCTGAACGGTGACCGCGAAAGATGACTGGCGTCTCAGAGGGCCTGGCTAAGAAGAAAAAGTCTCCCCGGGGAGTTTCCAACCTTGTATTCCGTCCTGTTGGTATCGAGTTATCGGCTTACCCGTGAGGCCGTCAAGGCACTGATCGAGCGCCATGAGGACTTTAAGGTCATTGGCGAAGCCGACGACAGGGGCCACACGCTGCGGCTGCTCACCAATCTGAAACCGGACGTGATCCTGTTCGATCTGGACCCGGAATATGATGCAGCGATTGAGTCGATCAGAAAAATCATTAAGGATCGTCCCGGTATCAAGATCGTCGCCCTTTCGATGCACAGTGAGGATGCCATTGTGGAGAGCGCGCTGCGCTCGGGCGTCTGCGGGTACATGTCCAAAGGGGGGTCGTCTGCCGATGTAGTCGAGGTTCTCAGGACTGTAGCTCGGGATGGCGCTTATCTCAGCCCTGTAGCCGCAGCCCGAGTCGTCGACTGGATAAAAAATGCGAAGGCCAAGCTGAACCCCGCTCTGGAGAACCTGACTCAGAGAGAGGTGCAGGTGCTGCGGCTGCTGGCTGAGGGCAAAGCGACCAAGGAGGTGGCCATCAGTCTGGATCTGGGTGTGGAGACCATCCGCACGTACCGTAAGAAACTGATGAAGAAGTTGAAGGTCCACAATGTGACTGAGCTCATCCAGTTTGCAGTCTCGGCCAAGGTGATCGTGATCGCCGGGCCGGAGGATGGCGGCGGCGATCCGGGCGAGGACGCCATCTGAGAGTCTGCCAGCGGGCCGATGCGGTCGCATAGCGGCCCGCTATTGCTCTCACGGGCCTCGGTGGGGTATGAATGGTTCCCGAGGCAAATCATGAAGACAATTCTGTTTACGATCCTGGCACTCTCGCTGCCTGCGCTCGCCCAAACCACAGTCAAAGACGCACTGGTGAAGCACTGGAAGACGTCCGGCGAATTCACCATCGCCGTGGCGAAGAGCATGCCTGCCGAGAGCTACAATTTCCGTCCGAATCCGGAGGAGATGACCTTCGGCCAATTGATGGCGCATATTGCGGGAGTGAATCTGAACGCCTGCGCCAACGCCAGCGGGATGACGAAGCCGGCACTGCCACCCAAAATCGCCGAGTGGGCGAAGGACACCAAGAAGGTGGATGTCGACCGGGAGACGGCTCTCCAATTTCTGACCGACTCCTTCGATTTCTGTGACAAGGCCGTGGCCTCGATGACACTGGAACGCATGGATGCGGTGGTCGGCCCGCCGGCGCGCAATCTGACGGGCTTCGAATGGCTGTGGGCTTACTTCACGCACACGGCGCATCACCGGGGCCAGGCCGAGGTTTACCTGCGCGTGAAGGGGATCAAGCCGCCGGACTACCGGTTCTAGGGATCATCGGCCGGGAGCCGTCGCATAGACGGCCCGCTCAAAATTCCGAAGAACCTTCAATGCGATATGGTTTACGAAGGAGACATCCCGTGCGATTGATTCGTTTTTTATCAGCCTTGTTGCTGGCCGGAGTTCCATCGTTCGCAGCTGCGCTTCGAGCGGGAACCGCGAAGGCGGACATTACGCCGTCAGGCGGCGTGCCTTTGTGGGGTTTCGAGTCGCGGCTGAAGCCGGCGACCGGCACGCTGGACCCGCTGTTTGCGCGCGTGCTGGTCTTGGAAGCCGGCGACAAACGGCTGGCCTTGGTCACGCTCGATCTGGGCCGCAGCTTCGGTCCGGCGTCGGTTGACCAGATTCGCCAGGCGGTGAAAAAATCGTGCGCCATTTCATGCCTGCTCGTGACCGCGTCGCACACGCATGGCGCCCCAGTGATTCAGGATCAGTATAAAGACGGCCCACCGGCCTGGGAACGGACGGCGCTCGAGAAAATTGAGCGCGCCATTCAGGAAGCAGCCGGCGGCCTGGCGGAGGCACGGATCGGCACCGGGACCGGGGCCGTGTACATTGGCCACAACCGGCTGCGCGTGAATGCCGATGGCTCTGTGAGCTGGTTCGAGCGCAATCTCACGCGTATTCCGACCGCGCCGGTCGATCCTACGGTTTCGGTGATCCGCATTGACCGGGCGGATGGCTCGCCTATGGCGATTCTTACGAACTATTCCTGTCACCCGGTGGTGTTCGGCTCGGACAATATGCAATACACCGCGGACTTTCCCGCTGCGACGAACCGCGTGGTGGAAAACAAATTCGGAAGCCGCACGCTGAGCTTGTTTCTGCAAGGCGCTCCGGGAGATATCAACCCGTACTACGCGGTCACCCCGCTGGAGGAAGACCCGGTCAAGGCGCGCGAATGGACGGGCGAGCGGCTAGGCGCAGAAGCCGCGCGCGTCGCCGCGGAGATTCGTACCCAGGCGGCGACGGAGTCCAGCATCCAGTTCGCGGAGGACATGATGCCGGTCCGGCTGCGCTGGAATGAGGAGAAATTCCGCGCAGCGCTGGTGAAGTTTCTCGGTCCAAACGTATTCGAGGAATACGGGCCGATCCGGCGCGAGTTTCAGGTGCCCGTTGCCACGGTGCTTATCAATCGCCAGATTGCGATGATGACCTTTCCGGGCGAGCCATTTGTCGACTTCCAGATGAACTGGCGCGACCGCTGCCCGGTACCGGCCGCGCTTTTGCTCGGCTATACGAACGGCTACTACGGATACTTCCCGACCATTCGCGCGGCGGCCGGCGGCGGCTACGGAGCGGCGAGCGCGGCTACGTGGGTTGAGCCCGGGGCGGGGGAGCGCATTGTCGATCATGCGCTGGTAAAGACGCTCGAGATGCTGGGGCGTTTGACGGACATGCCGGACGATCTGAAGGGCGATGTGTACAAGTGAGCTGAGACAATCTACTTTGCCAGATTGACACTGCGCCAGTCCATGAGCAGACCTTCCGGCAAGCGGAAGTTGGACCCCTCCATAAAGAAGGTGCTTACGCCAGGGATTGGAACAGCCAGATAGGTCTCCGTCCTTGAACTCGCGAGGCTCCCGACCGGGCCGAGGTCCCGCGTTTCGGTTTTCGAAGTACTCACGGTCAGGCTGAGGCCGGCGGTGGGGACTACACTGAGCATCTCTCCAAAGAACCGGGCGTGATGCCCGGGAAACTCGACATCCGTGAATTCGAGACCAACGACGTAGTTTGGGCGGGGGGTCGAAAAGCGCTCCAAGCGGCGTATACGGCCGCGTAAAATCGCACCCTTGGGGACGATGAGGTTGTGCTTGTATTCGACGGACGAGACAATCTCGGCGTCAAGCGGGTCGCCTACCTTGGCAACTTGGGAATCGACAGGTTTTGTAAGCCGGATGGAGAATCGCAAGCCGGCTGGGATTGAAACTTCGGTTACGGGAGAGGCCGTTTTTTCGATAGCCGCCGGCTCGTCGGTTGTGAGCCGGGCTTCCGCGTTGAATTCACGGCAATGGCTGAACTCGATCAGATTGTGGCTTTGTTTCCCGTTCCATTCTGTTAGCAGGCTCTGGGCGGTCTGAGGCAGCAGCAGGTCTCGCGAGCCCACCCGCAGGGGGGAGTAGTCTAGCGAATCGCTCGCCGCGGTGATGGGAAGATCGGGTGGAATGTCGCCGGCGTTGATCTCCAGGCGCAGCAGTTCGAGAGTCTGAGCGTCGGCCCAGAAAGAACCGGTCTCCGACACCTTCCCCTGGCGCCCCGCAATCCGCAAGATCCAGTCGCTTAGGTTATACGGGATGCTATAGTCCCATCGGACGGCGCGGCGGCCTCGCAGATCTTCATTGCCGCGCCACGTTATGGTGGAGATGTTATTGATCAGCGCGTTGCTGATTTCAGATATGAAGCTGCCGCTGGAGCTCATGCCGGTGCCGATCATATCGCCAATATCCCGATCTTCGAACTCGTTAGCACCGGGCCAGGAATAAAGCTCGCGATTGTTGACGACGGCCACCTCGACGCGGACGGTATCGAGGAACCGGAATGGCTTCTGTGCGCCAGAGCGTTGGGAGCGCTGGATGGTTTCTACGCAAGTATAGTTAGGAAGCGCCGCGAGACTCGACTTGACGTCGCGTTTGAGCCGGGCAAGCTGGAGCACATTCTCGGGCAACTCAGACTGTGCGCGTGCAAGCAGCAAGCACGCCAGCGCGCAGAGTAGACTGCAGAAAACCCTCACTGGACTGGATTTTAGCGCTCGCGCGACCGTAACGAAACGGCGTGGAAGCAGGGGGATACCCGGAGTTTTTCGGCTCGGAAAACACAAACCTGCTAGAATGGATTCAGTTTGTTGCGTTTCCAGTATGCCTCTGTACGAATATAAGTGTGATTCCTGCGGTGAAACCTTCGAAGTGATCCAGAAGTTTTCCGATGAGCCGCTGAAAGTGCATGACAAGTGCGGCGGCGGTCCGGTGGAGCGGCTGATCTCTCCCTCTGCGCTGCAATTCAAAGGATCCGGCTGGTATGTCACCGACTACGCCGGGTCAAAGAACGGAAAGGGAGCCGAGGCCAAAGCCAAGGATTCTAAGAAGGAAAGCACGGTTACCGCCGACTCCTCCACGAAGTCTGAAACCAAGACCTCGTCCAGCACCTCCGCCAGCACATCTGATAAAAAGGTGTAGTGTTCCACAGCAGCGGTGGCGCGCGCGCAGCACGCGTGCCGCTTTTCGTATTGCTGTTTCTCGCCTCCTGCCAGGCTGAAGACATCCGCGTAAGCGGGTTGTCGCAGCGGGTTGAGATCATCCGCGACCGGTGGGGCGTTCCCCACATTTACGCTCAAACGGTCCACGACCTCTTCTTTGCGCAAGGTTACATCACCGCCAAGGACAGGCTGTGGCAGATTGATCTCTGGCGCCGTATTGGGACGGGCAAGCTGGCCGAGGTGTTGGGACCCTCGGCAATCGATCGCGACCGCCTGGCCCGCTCGGTGCGCTTCCGCGGCGATTGGGATGCCGAGTGGCGAAGCTACGGGCCTGACACCCGTGAGATCGTCACGGCGTTCACCGGCGGTATCAATGCTTACATCAAGGGGCTCGGCGGCACGCGCCCGCTCGAATTCCGGATTGCGGGATACGACCCAGGACTCTGGGTGCCGGAAGACTGTCTCAGCCGCGTGGCCGGGCTGCTGATGACGCGGAATCTGACGCGCGAAGTCAAGCGCGCCAGCCAGGTGCAACGCCTCGGAGTCTCTGCGGTGGAGAAGTTTTTTGCGCTCGATCCGCCGGCGCCCGTCGAGGTCCCGCACGGCCTGGATCTCGCCGACATTACGCACGAAATTGTGCACGTGTACGAACAGGCCATCGGCCCGGTGGCGTTCTCCACCGAACAAGGCAGCAACAACTGGGTGGTGGACGGCAGCATGACGGTGACCGGCAAGCCTCTGCTGGCGAACGATCCGCATCGCCCGGTACAGATTCCCTCGCTGCGCAAGACGGTGCATCTGGTCGCGCCGGGCTGGAATGCGATCGGCGCGGGCGAGCCGGCGCTGCCGGGCATCGCGCTGGGGCACAACGAGCATATCGGCTTCGGGTTCACCATCGTGGGGATCGATCAGCAGGACCTCTACATCGAGAAGCTGAATCCGGCTGATGCCGGCCAGTACTTATACCGCGGCGTTTGGAAGAAGGTTGAGACCGAGCGCCAGACGCTACAGGTGAAGGGCGCGCCACCTCAGCAGATTGAGCTGCATTACACCATCCACGGGCCGGTCATCTACGAAGACCGGGCGCGCAACCGGGCATACGCCCTGCGGTGGGTGGGAAGCGAACCGGGCACGGCCGGTTATCTTGCGGGCCTCGCGGTGGCGCGCGCGAGAAACTGGAACGAGTTCGCAGAGGCGATGGAACGGTACAAGGTGCCGAGCGAGAACATCGTTTACGCGGACACCGAGGGGAACATCGGCTGGCAGGCGGCTGGAATGGCGCCCGTCCGCAAAAACTGGCAGGGAGTGCTGCCTGTGCCCGGCGATAGCGGCGATTACGAGTGGAATGGATTTCGCCGCGCAGCGGAGCTGCCGCGGTCATACAACCCGGCGACGCATTTCATCGCCACTGCCAATCACAACATTTTGCCGCCGGGATACAAGATTCCGCTGGGCTATGAGTGGGCTCTGCCGTTCCGGTTCCATCGCATTGAAGAGATGTTGCGCGCGAAGAAAAAATTCAGCGTTGAGGATTTCGAGCGCATGCAGCAGGACGTGGAGTCCTTGCCGGCCCGCCGGTTCCAGGCGGTTTTGAGGAAGTGGGCGCTTGAGCGTGGCACCCGCGAGGCCAAGGCCGTGGAACTGCTGCTGGCGTGGGATGGCAACCTGGCAGTCACGTCGGCGCAGGCGCTGGTTTACGAATACTGGATGGCGCAACTGCCGCGCGCGGTTTTTGGGCCCGAGATCGGTCCGGATGTCGATGTCGAGACTCTGCTGCGGGCGCTCGAGGAAAAGCCGGATGCCAAGGCGCTTGCCGATTCACTCCGTGCGGCACTCGATCAGGCTGAGCGCGAGTTCGGCCCGGAAATGTCGTCGTGGCATTGGGGAGCCGTGCACCAGATCCGCTTCCGCCATCCGCTGGGCGTTCGGACGTTGGATCGCGGTCCAGTCGCCCGGCCGGGCGATAGCCAGACCGTGAACGCCACCAGCGGCGCCGGGTTCACGCAGACCAACGGCGCTTCGTACCGAGAGATTCTGGACCTGGGCGACTGGGACCGGTCGGTCATGACGAACGTGCCGGGCGAGTCTGGAGATCCGGGGAGTCCGCACTACGACGACTTGATCGAGGAATGGGCCAACGGGCGATACCATCCGATGCCGTTCACGCGTCACGCCGTGGAAGCTGCCGCGGCGGAACATATCTGGCTGCTGCCGGCAAAATAAGCCGTCTGCGCCACTAGCGGAGTGCGCGCATGTAACCTCTAGTACTCTGATCGGGCGCAAGTTCCTCAGGCCGGCGCTATTATTTAGGTAAAGGCGCTTCCCATGCCCAGCAGCAGTATGTCGCAGCAAGATCGCGCACGCTTGATGAAGTTGATGCAAGGTCCGCTGATCCCAACCGCTAACCAGCCGAAAATTGTGCACTGGCAGGATAACCGGCTCGTGACCACTTTGAAACGGCACTTCGACGCTCATCACCGCAGATGGGCAGCCGGCGCCGCCGTGGTATTGACCATCTTGGCAATTCTGGTGGTGACAGCGACGATCAAGGATCGGGGGAACAACGGTTCGATCCAGTTGCAGGTGTTGGATCAAAGCGGCCGGCTCCAGATCCGCTGGGATCCCAAGGCCGATCCGATTCGCCGGGCGGTGGACGCCAGACTTTACATCGTGGACGGCAGCGACCGTTTGTACGTCAAACTGGACAGTGCGCGGTTGGAGCGAGGCGCGGTGAGCTATGCGCGGCGAAGCGATCGGGTCGAACTTCGCATGGCACTGGCGCAACCCGACGGGAAATCAGTGGAGGAGCAGGCCACATTTGTGGGTACGCCTCCGGCCAACGTGGATGAGTACGAGTTGGAAACCAGCGCACCGCCTGTGTCTGAGCCGGATCGGCCCTCCGCAACGGTTCAGGCCGCCGGCGCCGCAAAACCGCGCGAGATCGCCCTGGCCGGCGCACCAGCCACGGGACAACGCGCGCGGACGAAACCGTTGCAGCACAGCGGCACCAGCCTTCCCTTCACGTGCTCGACCGGAGATACTTTCCGCAAAACGGACGCGCCGGCAGGCTGGGATACGTTCACTTGCCGCGGCAAGAACGTGTGGAGTCGCGTTCCGGCTCCCACCCCCGAAGACCACACCAAGACGCTTGGCCCCACCGCAACCACGCTCACGGCAGAACCGGCCAGCCTGTCGACCGCCGAGTGAACGCGGCCGTCAACTGCCGCTCTAGCAATCAGCCGTCACGGCGAGCACGAAACGGCGCAGAGTCTCTAGACAGAACCGGTTCCCTTACACTCGCTGCGTTAAAGTAGAGAAAAAGGGAACCGCCATGTCCACCACCAGACGACATTTTCTGCAAACCACCGCCGCGGTGGGGTTATACAGTTCGGCTCTAGCCGCGCAACAGAAGAAGTCGCCGGCCAACGACCGCGTGCAGGTCGCGACCATCGGCCTCGGCGGCATGGGTACGGAAGACACGCATTCGTCGACGAAAGTGCCGGGCGTCGAGCTGGTGGCTGTCGCGGACATTTACCAGGGCCGCCTGGATCATGCGAAAGAGATTTTCGGCAAGAACCTCTTCATCACACGGGATTATCGGGAAGTGCTGGCGCGGAAGGACGTGGACGCGGTCATCATCGCCACACCCGATCACTGGCACTCGCAGATCTCGATGGACGCCATGAATGCGGGTAAGGACGTCTATTGCGAAAAACCAATGGTGCAGCGAATCGATGATGGCAAGAAGGTGATCGAAGCGCAGCAGAGGACGGGACGCATTTTGCAGGTGGGCAGCCAGCGCGTCAGCTCTATCGTCTATCAGAAGGCGAAAGAGCTGTTTCGGAACGGCGCCATCGGCGAGTTGAACATGGTGGAGGCATGGTGGGACCGCAACTCGGCGCTTGGAGCATGGCAATACTCCATTCCACTGGACGCCACACCGGAAAATATCGATTGGGACCGGTTCCTGGGCCGGGCGCCGAAAGTTCCCTTCGAGCCTGTGCGGCTGTTTCGCTGGCGTAATTACCGCGACTATGGCACAGGCGTAGCCGGAGATCTGTTTGTGCACCTGTTCTCCGGAATGCACTTTGTCACCGGCGCGATCGGCCCCACCCGCGTCTATGCCACCGGCGGTCTTCGCTTCTGGAAAGACGGGCGGGACGTGCCGGACGTGATGCTGGGGCTCTACGATTATCCGGCGACGGAGGCGCACCCGGCTTTCAACCTGGCCCTGCGGGTGAACTTCGTGAATGGCGCGGGCGAGACTTCAGGATTCCGATTTGTGGGCAGCGAAGGCATTATGCGAATCGATGATGGCGTGACGGTTTCCAAGCAGCCGCGGGAAACCGAGCCGGGCTATACGATTGAGACCTTCACCGACGCCATGCAGAAAGAGCTTCTGGAGGCGTATCGAAAGCAATATCCGGCGCCCGCCATGAACGCCGACAGCATCCGGCCGCAGGGCGAAGAGAAATACCTTCCGCCGCCCGATTACAGCGACCACCTGAACCACCACACTAATTTCATCGAAGCCGTTCGCACCCGCAAGCCGGTCGTGGAAGATCCGGTCTTCGGTTTCCGCGCAGCCGGGCCCGCGCTGCTCTCTAATCTGAGCTACTTCGAGCAACGGATGTGCAAGTGGGACCCCAAGACGATGACGCTCGAGGGGTAGAAGCGGAGCGGCCTCACAGCACGTCCGCAAATCCTCTCTTCAAGTGCCTGAAAATCAGGCCACCCACCAGAAACGCGCCCATGCCGTAAGCGGCCACAATGGCGGCGTCTGCCACGCTCGGCGCCTGTCGGGAAAGGAGTACAAGCCGGTAGGCGCGCACCACGTAGGCAAGCGGATTGGCGTACAGCAGCACGCGCAATCTTTGCGGGAACTGGTTCTCAAAGATAAAGATCGGGGTCAGCCAGAACCAGAACGTCAATACCACCATCAGAACCTGCGACGTGTCCCGCAGGTACACCTGGAGCGACGCCACAATCCAACCAATGCCTACGGCCAGCAATCCGAGTAACAGCATATAAAGCGGCAGTAGGAGGATGGCCGGTCCCAGCGACCGCAACCAGACTTCGACCGCCACCAACAGCAGGGCCAACGCCATCAGGTGGCTGACCAGGGAAGACAAAAATACTGAGAGAGGAACCATCTCGGCGGGGAACACAGTTTTTGTAATCAAGCTGGCATGGTCCAGCAGCGACGACGAGCTCCGCTGCAGGGTCTCGTTAAACAACAGCCACGGCAACATGCCTGCGAACAAGAAAAGTGGATAGTTGCCGGGCTGGCCGGGGGGCGGTTTCTGATGGAGACAGACACTAAACACGAACGTCCAGCTCAGCAGCAGCACCAGGGGGTGGATCAGGCCCCAGAGCCAGCCCGCCACCGAACCCACAAAACGCTGTTCGAAGTCTCGTCTAACTAATTGAAAAAGCAGGCCTCTACGTTCGATCAGATTCTGCAGGAACAAAAATCCGGGTAAACGTTTGGGCAAGCCGAATGCTAACAAGGGACAGGCTTGACACGCAAGTTAACCAGTTGATAAATTCTAAGTCCCAACCAGTCAGGCGGACAACACAGGCTCTGACGATCAAAACGCCGCTCAAAAATCCGGAGTTTGAAAGGAGAAGAGATGAAGCAACAGTATTTTATCCTCGTACTCGCGCATTCGCTTCACGGCAGACTACGCCGGATCCACGTACCGCATCAAGTCTTATATATCGCTCTTACTGTCGCCCTGGTGGGTGGTTTTTCGATTTTTGGTTTTGTTTCCAGTTACGCCCGGATGGCCTTGAAGGTAGCCGATTACAACTCCCTTCGGCACGAGGCCGCGGAACTGCGGGTGCGGTACCAGAATCTGCAAAAAGTAGTGAATCAAACCAACGAACAGCTCGCATCGCTCGAGCTGCTGGCCAACGAAGTCAGCGTGGCCTACGGAATCAAGCAAAAGCTGGAAGGGCCGAGCGACATCAGTTGTGAAGGAAAACTCGTGCCCACCTTTTCGGAGACTGTTGACGAATACAATTACCTTCGCAGCTCAAATCTCTCGCGATTTGAATTCGCCCGCCGCTGGCATGTGAACACCCGCCCCGGAATCTGGCCGGTAGATGGCGTTCTGATGAGCAGCTATGGCGAGCGCACGGATCCGTTCTCGGGTGAAGGAGCGTATCACACGGGCGTGGATATTTCCGCTCCCGTGGGAACGCCGGCTCACGTCACGGCGGACGGAATCGTGGAGTTCGCGGACCGCTCCGGCGGCTACGGGCGTCTGGTGATCGTGGACCACGGCAACGGGTACGAGACGTATTACGCCCACCTTTCGCGGTTCGACGTCGTGCCGGGCCAGGAGATCCGGCAAGGCGAGCTGGTTGGCGAGGTGGGAGCATCCGGCCGCGTGACGGCCCCCCATCTGCATTACGAAGTGCGGCTGCGCAAAGCGCCGGTAAATCCCTATCGCTTCCTCGCGCCTAAAGCCCCGGTGCAGCAGACCCGGACCGACTTCCTCTTCTAACGCCGGCCAGGGTGAATCGCGCAACACAAGCCGCAGCCTGGAACCTGATAAGCTAATCCTCTCAGGAGCGGGAAATGAAGCATTTGTGTTTTCGCCTGGCAGCTCTTACGATAGGAGCGATCTTGCTCACGTCCGCCTATTACCGCATTAATTCCTCCACGATGATGACGCAAGCGGCGCAGCATTTTCTGGCGTCGCTGACACCCGAACAACGCGTCAAAACGGCGTTTGGCTTCGAGCAAGACGAGCGCATGAACTGGCACTATATCCCCAAAGAGCGAAAAGGACTCCCCCTGCTTGAGATGTCGCCGCCGCAGAGAGCCTTGGCGCACGCACTGCTGAGCGCGGGATTGAGTCAGCAGGGCTATATCAAAGCCGTCACCATCATGAGCCTTGAGGATGTGCTCCGCGTGATGGAAAACGACGACGGCAACCGGCGAAACCCTGAGAAGTATTATTTCAGCGTCTTCGGCGAGCCATCGGACACAGGCACCTGGGGATTCCGTGTTGAAGGGCACCATCTTAGCCAGAACTTCACGGTAGTGAACGGCAGAGTCGCGGACACGCCGAGCTTCTTTGGCGCCAACCCGGCGGAGGTTCGCGAGGGGCCGCGCAAAGGACTCCGTACGCTGGCCATGGAGGAGGATCTGGGCCGGGATCTGCTCGAATCGCTCAACCCGGAACAAAAGAAAGTAGCCATTGTGAGCACGGAGGCGTACAAGGACATTTTGACCGAGGCTTCGCGCAAGGCGGCGCTCAATGGCCAGCCCTCGGGCCTGTCGGCCGCCAAGATGAGCAAGAAGCAGTTCGACCTGCTCAAGACCTTAATCGCGGGCTATTCGCAAAACGTGCCGGAACAACTGGCGCAGGCACGGTTGGAGCAGCTCAAGAAGGCGGGCACCAACGTGTTCTTCGCCTGGGCTGGGGTCGAGCAGCGGGGCAGCCCGCATTATTACCGCATCCAGGCACCGACGTTTCTGATCGAATACGACAATACCCAGAACAACGCCAACCACATTCACAGTGTCTGGCGCGATTTCAATGGTGACTTCGGCCTGGACCTGCTAGCGATGCATTACCAAGCCAGCCACCGACAATAGGCGTGCGGTCCGCCTTGCTGCCGCTCCGCGCTCACTAAGACGCGAGCACGGTTTCCGCCGTGGGCTGGGGCGCGGGGACGAATTCTCCGATTTTATCTGCTGCCGTGGCGTTGAGGCTGACCCGGCCGTTACTATTGTTGTTGAGAAGCTTGCGGTCCTGTGCCCGGTACAACATCAGTTCAAAGCGATCCCGCACCTTGGTCTTCTTGAACAAGCGTGAGAGATACACTTTGACGGTTCCCTCGGCCAGTTGCATAGCGGCGGCGATTTCCTTGTTCTTGAGCCCCTGCGCGAGCAGCTCCACGACCTGTTTCTCGCGCTCACTGAACGTGACGCGCTTGTCACCAACCGTGTCGAAACCAGAATCGGTGACTTCGATCAGCACTTCGCCGTTCGCGATTCGCTCGAGCGAACGGATGAGCATCTCTGGAGTGAGTTGGACCGGCAGGATGCCGCGCACGCCGTATTCCAGGGCCTGGAAGATCAGCTCCCGCGACATAGGACCTACGCGGATCACCAGAGTGCATCCGGGCATCCGGGCATGCGTCTCCGCCAGTGTCTCAAAGGTGAACTCGCCGGTGAGATCCAACAGCACCAGTTCCGGGGTTGCCGTGGTACCGGCGGCCGTGGTTTCGCCCGCCGGGTCGCTCTCCGAAACGACCTGAATTCCACCTGCCGTCAAGGTCTCCTGAAACCCGCGCGCGAGCACGGGCTGATCTGTCAGTACAAGTACTCGAATCATTTTTCTGCCTTTCAGTTTGAATTTCTGGCGACCCCGACTACGACGCCAGTCGCAAATAGCGTTTGGCCCTCGCCCGGCGGCGCGCCGCCTGCTTTCCGTACCTTTCAAAAAAAGAAATCAGACTTTCAATGTCTGCCTTCCGCTGGTAGAGCTGGCACAAGAGGCGCCTCAAGGAATTCCGGTGTTTCATCAGGTGCTCCTTCTAAGTTGTTGTCGTCTGGTGCTGTAATTCATAACTAACGCCGCGCGACACCCTCAGCTTCCGGTACCAGGGCTCTTTCCCGCCACCGCGGAGCTTGTCCTGATCTTCGATGGTGCTGATCTGGGTGGCCAGGGCGGAGATCTGTTTAAGCAGCGGGCTATCCGCCGGGAGCAAGCTGCCGCTGGCATGAGCTTCGGCCAAGCCGGAGCCGTCGTTGGGTAAGGAGAAAAAGCTGGAGTTACCCAATATGTGCTGCGCCTCGTCCACGATCACGCGGTCCACGAATTCGGCGCATTGATTCAGGATCAGATGGACGCGCTCCATCTTGTACTCCCGGCGTTCGAGTTCCTGCATGATCTGCTTCACCTGATATAGCGCCAGCACATCGACCGAAGCCACCAGGTACAACTCATTCACGCTCTCCAGAATGCTCATGGTGGGCAGACTCAGGCCGGACCCCAGGTCGAGAACGGTCCATTGATAACGCGAGCGCGCAAAGTTGAGGAGGCGCTCGATCTCGCGTTGCTCGGGCATGCGGTCCAGGCGCAACTCGGTGGGACCTGCGATGACCTCGAGACCCGGGTACCCGCCACTCACCATCAGATTCCAACTGGCCAGGCTCAGACCCTGATCGCTGTGGATGGCATCCAGAACGGAATAAGACGCCTTGGATCGCATGAGAAAACGAACGTCGCCGCCGGTCCAATCCAGGTCAGCAAGTAGAACGTGATACGTTCCGGTCTGGTTCATGCGTTTGCCCAATTCCAGGGCCATGTGGCAAGCCACGGTGGTTCCGCCGCACCCGCCCTTGGCCGAAAGAAATGCGACGGTCTTGCGATCTGAGGTAGTGAGGAACTGATTTTTCACGTGCAGGTCGATCCTGCGCTCGAGCACCTCGCGGAGGTTCTTGGTAAGCGGAGGATAGAAGTACTCGTCGATGCCAGCGCGCATCCCGGCGAGGATCATCTGGGAATCGGCCGTGTGGTGCAGGGCGATAAGCATCGACTGCGGCGAGGTAGCCTTGATCTGGCTGACCCTCTCTTCCGCCGTGTCCTGAAAATGTTCCACGTCGATGAGGAGGACCTGAGGCTGGACGCGCTCCAGCCATTCCAGGAAACCGGACCAGTTGGCGCCATCGTGCTTTTCGACGATGGTGTGATTGGCCACCTCCTGGCAGCAGCGCTCCGCTTCTTCGAGCAGTTCCCGCCGTTTGATCACCAGACCTGCTGTCATCAGCCTCATGATGTGGGCCTCAGCGGAGCGGCATCGTGCGTTTCAAGGGAATCCGGCACAGTGTCGGTTCTCCTTAATGAGTTGTTATGAGCTGCGGAGCCTGGGTAGCCGGCTTGTGCGATGCTGCGGGAGTATACTTTCGAAACTTGGTGGTGTTGATGCGAACGGCCACCAGAGGCGAGTTATCATCCGCCCTGGAAACACGCACGACCGTACCGCCGCAGAACCAGCACTTGCGATCAAAGTTATGGTTGGCTGGAAGCGCCATCTCGATGTTGAGCGTATCGCCGGGGCGTGGTACGTCTTCGGGGCCATCCGATGACAGCCAGCGAATCAGGATGCCTGTGCGGCTGATATTCTCAACCAGCTTGATGCTCCCGCCTGATCGCTTATTGCCGGCGGTTACACGGCATTCCAGCGCCAGGTTTACCCTTTCGTGGGAACGCTGCTCGAGGCCCTGCAAGAGCTCACGATACCGGGCCGCCATCTTATTCGTCGATGCGTACATTCATCCTCCGTGCTGCTTCCTTGTAGTTTTGGGCGGTGTTTATCATTGCCTGTACCGCCCAACCATTCATCTGGTGATAAGCACGGGCAGTTCCAAAGCTAGCATCGTGTAAGTCGAACGAAACACGGCAAAACCGCCTTCGCTATTGTGGCGTCGAGACACTGTGTCTCAGGAGATAACGAAGTACAATTCGAAACTACGTGTGCCCTAATGACTTATTGAAGCTGAAGTTCCGCGTGACACTTTGTCACGTTTCTGCAAACTTATGTTACCTTGGAGCGACAAAATGTCCTATCTAAAGTTAACCTTTCATCAGTAAGCACTTAAAACGCGTTAGTTTCCGATCTTCGGTTACTTGGAATTCTGCTTGCCTGCAATGAATGGGCTAAGATCCCTATGAACGATAAGCGACGAAAGCAGAGACAGTTGTTTGATTGCACGCTGGAGATCTCCTGGAAGGACAGCCAGGGGCGCAGTCGCACGATCACAGCACAGGCAATCGATTTATCCAATGCGGGCATACGGCTGGAAGCGACTGAGCCCATCGACGTGGATACGGAGATATATGTCCGTGCCGAACGCTATGGGCTGACGGGAAGCACGGTCGTGCGGCACTGTAGCCGGAGGGGATCCAAATACCTGCTGGGGATTGAGTTCAAGCCCGATGGCGCCGCGGCCGATCACGAGGATACAGAGGTATTCGTCGATTACTACGAACTGATGCAGATCAGCCCCAATGCCGAGCCAGAAACCATTCACCGCGTGTTTCGCATCATGGCGGCCCGGTATCATCCGGACAATGCAGAGACCGGAGACAACGAAAAGTTTCTCCTGCTGACCAAGGGCTACGCCGTGCTCTCCGATCCGGCCAGACGTGCCGCCTACGATGATGTGCATCGCGCCCGGCATGCCCAGCCTTTGCCAGTGTTCGGTTTGAAGGAGTTCGCCGAGGGCCTCGAGGGGGAGGTCAACCGGCGGTTAGGCATTCTATCCCTGCTCTATAATCGCAGGCGCACGAATCCGGACAATCCGGGCATCTCGGTGCTTGAATTTGAAAGCGTAATGGCGTTTCCACGGGAACATCTGGAGTTCGCGATTTGGTTTCTCCGGGAGAAACAGTACATCCGGCCTGGAAACACTTCCGATTACATGATCTCCGCAACCGGCGTGGAGTATCTTGAGTCCGAGGTGCCCTCAAATGGAGTGCTGAGCAAACTGCTAGACGCGCCGCGACCTCACGCTGCGCGTCAACCGAGCCCTGAGAAGGACGCCGCGGTTCAGGACTCCGTTTCATCTCTGGCGTTGGTGCGGGCGCGGTGAGGAGGAGACAACAAGAGGGCGCCGGCTATGCCACCGACTGGCAGGGCACGCCCCGGTACAGCTTCAACTTGCGAATGAGGGTACGCCGCGAGATACCGAGAATCTCAGCCGCCTTCTGTTGATGGCCACCAGTCTGAGCCAGAACCCTGAAGATCGTATTTTGCTCCAGGCCATCCAGGGAGCAGGC
>Ga0335070_10002058_pt1 | contig 23400 bp, 18 predicted proteins | sample Lox_Sample_13_FD_206722 | JGI IMG/M metagenome (GOLD analysis project Ga0335070, IMG submission 206722) | Soil microbial communities from Loxahatchee National Wildlife Refuge, Florida, United States - Lox_Sample_1.3 | ecosystem: Environmental > Terrestrial > Soil > Wetlands | place: USA...
GGTGAGGGGGATCACTCCTCACCTCTCACGCCTTTTGTCCCTCTCACGTCCTTGCCTCTCACCTCTCACGTGAACCTCTCACCTCTCACCCCTCACCTCTCACGCCTGCCTCCCACCCCGATGTGCAAGTTTTCCCCCCCCACCCGTCTCCCGGTCAGAACCTTCAACCGGGAGCCGCACCATGTTCAGGCATCTCGCACTCATCGGGGCCCTGGCCGTCCTCACGGCCGGCGGGGCCCGAGCCCAGGGCTGGATCGAGATCGAACGCCCCATCCGCCCCGGGCTTCCGTCCCAGGTGGTCCGTGTCAGCTCGACCGTGCGCACCACCATCGAGGGCCGCGTGGCGCGGGTCGAGGTCGAGGAGCAGTTCCGCAACGCGGGCGGCGGCCTGGCCGAGGGCAGCTACCTGTACCCGCTGCCCGGCGAGGCCGTGTTCACCGACTTCTCCCTGTGGATGGGCGAGGACCAGGTGCGCGGCGAGGTGATGAGCGCCGAGCAGGCCCGCGGCATCTACGAGGACATCGTGCGGCGCCTCCGCGACCCCGCCCTGCTCACGCTCGAGGGCCACGGACTGGTGCGGGCGCGCATCTTCCCGCTCCACTCCGGCGAGACCCGCAAGGTCGTGATGCGCTACACCCAGGTGCTCGACCGGGCCGGCGACGCGCTGCGGCTCCGCTACTCCATCGGCGACCGGCCCACGACGGCCGGCCGCGGCTACCTGGATCAGCCGGGCGCGGCGCCGACCGACGCGTTCCGCTACACCGTGAGCGTGCCGAACGCCGACGACTACGGCACACCGTACTCCCCCACCCACCGGGTGACGACCCGCCGCACCGGATCGGGGCTGGAGATCGCCCTCGATCCCGATGCCGCAGGCGACGTCGAGATCTTCATCCCGCTCCGGCGCGGGCTGGTGGGCACCAGCGTCGTCGCCAACGCGCCCGGCGGCGAGCCCGGCTACTTCATGCTGCTCGTCGCTCCGCCCGCGGCCGGGACGGGGCCGAGCGTCCCGCGCGATCTCACCCTGGTCCTCGACGTCTCCGGCTCGATGTCCGGCGGGAAGATCGACCAGGCCAAGGCGGCGCTGCGGCAGGCGATCGCGACGCTGCGGCCCGACGACCGGTTCCGCCTCGTGGCCTTCTCGACGCGCGTCGTCAACTTCCGCGACGGCTTCGTGCCGGCCACGGCGGACAACGTGGCGGCCGCCCGTGCGTTCCTCGACGGGCTCGCGGCCGACGGGGGCACCAACATCGCCGGCGCGCTCGAAGCGGTACTCGGCGCGGACACGCCGGAAGAGCGGCTGCCCATTCTGGTGTTCGTCACCGACGGCATCCCCACCGTGGGGGAGCAGTCGCCCGAGCGCATCGCGTCGCTCGCCGGCGGCCGCATCGGCCGCGCGCGCATCTTCACCGTCGGGGTCGGGACCGACGTCAACACCTACCTGCTCGACCGGCTCGCGGTCGAGGGCAAGGGCAGCGCCGAGTACGTGCCGCCCGGGGCCGACATCGAGACCGCGATGAGCGCGGTGCTGGCGAAGATCCAGCACCCGGCGCTGGTGAACCTCCGCCTCGCCGGCAGTCCGGTGGCGCTGGAGCAGATCTACCCCGCGAGCCTCCCCGACCTGTTCTACGGCGAGGAGCTGGTGGTGTTCGGCCGCTACCGGGGCACGGGTTCGGGCCCGGTGGTGGTCACGGGCGAGCGCAACGGCCGCACCGAGCGGTTCACGGCCGAGGCGGTGTTCCCGGCGACGGCGGCGGGCAACGACTTCGTTCCGCGGCTGTGGGCGTCGCGCCGGATCGGCGCGCTCACCCGTCAGATCCGGATCGAGGGCGCCACGCCGAGCCTGGTCGAGGAGGTGCGCAGTCTCGGGCTGCGTTACGGCATCCTGACCGAGTACACCTCGTACCTGGTGCAGGAGCCGCGGACGGCGTGGAACCAGCCGGCGCCGATGCCCGTCTCCGGCGTGCTGCGGGGCGGCGCGGCCGGCGCCGCGCAGCAGACCGGGCGCGACGCCTTCGCCAACGCGAAGGCCAGCGCGGCCCTGGGCGGGGTCACGACGCTCGACGCCGCCGATCACGTGGCGCGCTCGCGCGCGGCGGAGCTCGCGGCCGCGGCTCCGGGCCGGACCGAGGTGCGGCGCGCCGGCGGGCGCCTGTTCGTGCGGTCCGACAGCGTCTGGACGGACGCCGCCTGGCGGGACAGCTTGAAGGTCGTCGAGGTCGCACCGTTCAGTGACGCCTACTTCGCGCTGGTGCGCGCGCTGCCCGAGATCGCACCCTCCCTCTCGGTCGGCGACCAGGTGCTCGTCGCGGGCCGTCGCGCTGCGGTCAAGATCGCCGGCTCCGGCCTGACGACCTGGCGGGCCGGGCAGCTCGAGCAGCTGGTGCGGGCGTTCCGGGGCGCGTAGCCGCGGCACGCGGAACGATCGGAGGTACGGCACGACCGACGTGGCGGAGCTGTACGATCGCTATCACGACTCGCTCGTCCGGCTGCTGTTCCGCCGGACGGGCGATCGTGACGGCGCCGAGGACCTGGCGCAGGAGGTGTTCATCCGCGCGCTCGAGACGCCGCCCACCAACCCGCGGCCGTGGCTGTTCGCCGTGGCGCTGAACCTGGTTCGGGAGGACGGCCGGCGGGCCGCGCGCCGCGGACGGCGGCTGGAGCTGCTGAAGGGCGAGGTCGGGGGCGCGACGGCTCCGGCCGCCGACGCCGCCCTGGAGACCGACGAGCGGGCCGCGGCCGTGCGGGCCGCGCTGGACTCCCTCACGGAGCAGGACCGCTCCGCGCTGCTGCTCAAGGCCGAGGGGTTCAGCTACGACGAGATCGCCGCGGCCCTGGGCCTGGCCAAGGGATCGGTCGGAACGACGCTGGCGCGGGCGCGCAGGCGCCTGGTCGAGTCGTTCCACGGGCAAGGACGGGTGCAACATGTCGCACATTGACGACGGGAAGCTGAACGCGCTGCTGGACGGCGAGCTGGACGAGGCCGACGCCGCCCAGGTCCGGGCGCACATCGCCGCCTGCCCGGAGTGCGCCAAGCGGTTCGACGAGGCCAAGCGGTTCCTGGCCGAGTCCGCGGAGCTCCTCGGAGCGCTGGAGCCGCCCGCCGCCGCCACCGCCGCCGACCCGGCTTCGGCTTCCGCCGCGCAGCCGCGGCGGGTGACCCGGACGGTGAAGGAACCCGCGATCGAGGTGGACGAGGCCACGCAGCAGAGCCCGGCGATCCGCACCCAGGCGGTGGAGCCGCTGCTGCGCCGCCCGCCGCCGCCGAAGCGGGAACGGCGCTTCGATCCCAACTCGCTGGCGTGGGCGGCGATGGTCGTGCTCGCCATCGGCGTGGGCTACCTCGCCAACGAAGTGCGCCACGCCAGGGAGGCGCAGGGCTCCGGAGCGGCCCTGGCCCCGGCGTCCGCGGCGCAGCGCGGCGCGGCGCCCGCCGAGTCGGGGGCCGCCGGCGTCCCGGCCGCGGGGCGGGCCCGCGACCTCGGCGCGCCGCCGTCGGCTGCCGCCGGCGGCAGGCGCGGATCCGGGGGACCGCCGGCCGCCAAGGCGCCGCCGGGCAAGGGAGAACCCCCGGTCGCCGGCCGTGCGTCCACGGGGCTCGGACACAAGCAGTTCCAGCCGTCGGCGCGCCAGGTGGCGGGCGTGGCGCACCAGGCGCCGGCGCCGCCGAGCCGGGCGCTCGACGCGGCGGCGCCGACCGCCGCCGCCCCCGGCGCCCCCGGCGCGGCGGGCAGCGTGGCGGCCGAGGCCCCCACCCCCACCCCCACCCCGGCCGAGGCGCGCAACGCGGCGGTGACCCGCCGCGCCCGGCCCGTGGTCGAGGGCGGCGCCGACTCGATCGTGACCGTCACGCGGGACACGCTGGCCGCCGACGCCGCCGCGCCCGCCGGGGCGTTCCGCACCGTCACGCTGGAGGACGCGGTCTCGAGTCTCGGCGGCACGATCCGGCTGGTGGACGGACTCCAGATCCGGCGGGTGCAGCTCGGGCCCGGCCGCCTGGTGGCGGGGGCCGACAGCACCAGCGACGTGGTGCGGGTGACCTACGCGGCGGCGGGTCGCGCGCTGCTCCTGGACCAGCAGCGGATCGAGGCCGCGGCGTTCGCGGCGGCCGCCGAGCGCGCGGCGGAGGAGCCGGGAGCGGTGGTCACGGTCGCCCCGGACGGCTGGCGGCGGACGCGCTGGCTGGACCGCGACGGCTTCTGGCTGTCGCTGAGCGGACACGTCCCGGACGACACGCTGCGCGCGCTGGCCGGGCGCGTCCGCTAGGGCCGGAAACGGCGAGCGCCCGGCGGATGCTCCACCGGGCGCTCCGGACGGCCTCGGCCGGTCCGCCGTCGCCGGCGCGCCTCAGGCCTCGAAGAACTCCCCGGCCGCGATGCTCTTCTGCAACTGATCGAAGTCCTCGGTACGGTTGGCGGTCATCAGGTTCGCCATCACCGCACCGGTCAGCTTGTGGTTGCGCACGTAGAGGGCCGTCAGGTTGGGGGCGGCGAGGTCGGTGCTGCCCTTGATGTGGACGGCATCCGGCGCGTCCGTGTCGCCCAGCACGTTGATGGTCACGTCGAACAGGTCCGAGAAGAACGCCGACTGGTGGGAGTAGGCCTCGCCGGCGCCCGCCATGTTGCGGCCCGCCTGCTTGCCCTGCATCAGGGCGTTGTCCCAGTGCTCCAGCCGCCGCGGCTGCCGCGTGATCGGGTCCGGGAAGCGCGCGATGTCGCCCGCCGCCCACACCTGCTCGGCGTTGGTCTCGAGCCGCACGTTCACGACCAGGCCGCCGCGGTCGATGGAGAACCCGGAGTTGGCCAGCCAGCCGGTGTTGGGCTCCGCCCCGACCCCCGCCACCACGATCTCGGCGGGGATCGGCTCGTCCGTCTCGGTCACGACGCCGCTCACCACGCCGTTCGCGCTCCGGACGCGGGCCACGCGGATCCCGGTGCGGATCGTGACGCCGTGGCTCTCCAGCATCCGCCGGAAGAAGTCCGACAGCGACGGATCGGCGAACCGCCCGTACACCAGCGGGCCCATCTCGAGCACCGTGACCTCGGCGCCGACGCCGCAGGCCGTGGCCGCGACCTCCATCCCGATGAAGCTGCCGCCCACGATCACGACCTTGAGGCCGGGCCGCAACGCCGCCTTGAGCGCGGTGCTGTCGGCCACGGTCCGGAGCAGGGTAACGCCGGGCGCGTCGGCGCCCGGCACGCCGAGCCGCCGCGCGTGTGAACCGGTCGCCAGCAGCAGCCGGTCGTACTCCAGCCGCTCGCCGCTGGTCAGGGTCACGGACCGCCGCTTCATGTGGACCGACTTCGCCTCGACCCCGAGCCGGTAGCGGACCCGGTTGTCGCGGTACCACACGGCGTCATGGATGCGCACGGTCTCGAGCTGTTCGCGACCGGCGAGGTAGCCCTTGGAGAGCGGCGGGCGATGGTAGGGGAGCTCCCGCTCGGCGCTGACGACGGTGATCTCGCCGTCCGTGTCCAGGTCGCGGATCCCCTCGATGGCGCTGGCGGCGGCCAGGCCCCCTCCGACGATCACGTATTTGGCCATTTGGGGCACAAAGGTAGGATAAGTTGCTCAGAGAGCAAGAGTTCGGGTCGGTTGCCAGACGGCAAGCTGGCAGTGGTTGTCAGCCGGAAGCTCTGAGGGGCCAGACCAGGTGTCAGTACTGACATCTGGACTGGCCCCTCGTCGCTGGCGTCTTGAAACCACAGGCAACTTGGCGTCCGGCAACTGACCCGCCCACAGTCAGCTGCTCACTGCTCACTCACGGGTGCCCCTCGCCCTCCGCCGCCATCCGGTCGAGCAGCCGCGGCGAGATGATCGGGAAGGTCGAGGCGAACCAGGCGTGGCACAGGGCCCACACGCCCGCGAAGCCGGCGGTCACCAGCAGCTCGGTCCAGCCGAGCGGCGCGCGGGTCGCGCGCTGCACCACGGAGGGCACCACGAAGATCCAGCGGTCCAGCCACAGGCCCACCAGCGAGATGACGGCGAACGTGCCGAGGATCGCCGGCGTCTGTTTCGGCTTGACGCCCATCAGCCCCCAGAAGGGGATCACGAACACGAGGCAGACCATGACGATGCCGATCGTCCGCCACGGCTCGACGGCGATCCGCAGCATCATGAAGCTGGTCTCCTCGGGCAGGTTCCCGTACCAGATCACGATGAACTGGGAGAAGAAGAAGTACATCCAGAAGACGGTGAAGGCGAAGCACAGCTTGCCGAGGTCGTGCATCGTCCGGGAGCCGATCAGGTCCTCCAGGCCGAGGTGGCGGCGCCAGAAGATGGTGGTGAGCGCGAGGACCATCAGGGCCATGAGCCACGCCGCGACCGCGAGGTAGCCGCCGAGGAGATTCGACAGCCAGTGCGGCGCGAGGCTCATGACCAGGTCGAAGGCCACCAGGCTCAGGACCAGGACGTAGACGACCGCGACGGCGGCGCCGACCTGGGCGAGGCGCTGCTGGGAGTGCGCGATCTGCGCGACGTCGCCGGCCTGGGCGCCCCCGGCCCACGTCCAGCCGCGCGCCAGCCACCCGCGCAGCCGGCCGCTCCCGGCCCCGGGCCGCGAGGCCAGCAGCGCCGCGTCGGGCCGCAGCGAGTGGTAGATGTACCAGAAGCTGAGGCCGAACAGCACCAGCAGCGCCGCGCCGTCGCGCAGGAACACGAACCAGTCGCGCAGCCACCAGCCCTTCGGCCACTCCTCCACGGGAGCCGCCACCCACGGAAAGACGTGGGCCCGGCCGAACCACAGCACGACGAACAGCAGGAACGCGACCGGCAGGAAGGCGACCGAGGCCTCGGCGATGCGGCGGACCGGGTGGCTCCAGTGCGCGTTCGACAGGATCTGGGAGGCGGAGAAGACGACGCCCGCCTGCGACAGTCCGGTCCAGAACAGCCAGTTGACGAAGAAGGCGTGCCACGCGCGGTCCGAGCCGCGGCCCAGGAGCAGGATCAGGAAGCTCCCGCCGCCGACGACGGCCAGCGCCACCAGGAGGGGAACGAGCCATCCCGGCAGCGGGCGCTCGAGCTTCGCGAGCACCCCGTCCCGCAGCTCGGGATCGCTCACGGGAGCACGCCCTGCAGCTTGCGCACGTAGTTCACCACGTTCCACCGGTCCGCGCCGCGGATCTTGTCGCCGTACTTGGGCATGATGCCGCGGCCCTGCTTGATCATCGCGTAGAGGTAGCCGTCGCTGCGCTGCTGGGTGGTGGGCTGCGTGATGTCGGGCGGCGGCACGAACTTCGGCACCACGGTGCCGTCGGCGTGGCCCGCCGGGCCGTGGCAGACGATGCAGTAGGTGTCGAACAGCATCTGGCCCCGCTCGAGCGACGCCGGCGTCGCCGGCACGGGGTTCCGCACGTTCGTGAGGTCGGTGAGGATGTCGAGCGAATCCTCGGCGCCGGTGACCGGCACCGAGCCCGGCGGGGGCATGCGCGGCGCGCCGTTCACCAGCGCCCCGCCCTCGAACGGCCGCACCGCGACCTGCTGCGACATGGTGGTGAACCACGGCACCTTGGCGATGGCGTTGTCGAGGGTCGTGCAGCCCGTGGCGACGAGGGCGAGCAGCGCGCCGGCGGCCGCCGCGGCCCCCGCGCGCCTTGGCGCGAGCGTGCGCCCGCGCGTGGGCGCCGGCCGCCGCTCAGACATCCTTCACCTCTTCCGCCCCCGCGGTGCGGAACAGCTCGCGCGCCTCGGCGAGCTGCGCCGGGCCGCCGAAGGCCACCACGCCGAACTTGTCGTCGCTGAACCGCGGGTCGTAGCCCGGCGCGCGGCCGAGCTTCGGCAGCCCCGCCAGCAGGAACATCCCGCCCACGGTGATGAGCGACCCCAGCAGGATGGTCGTCTCGAAGCCGATCACGATGAACGGCGGCCAGGAGATGATGGGCTTGCCGCCGGTGATGAGGGGCCAGTCGAGCGACGTCGCGATGGCGTAGAAGAAGCCGAAGCAGGTGCCGAACAGCGCGCCGAACAGGGTGAACAGCCGCACCGCGCTGACCTTCTGCTTCAGCACCTCGGCCAGCTCCGGCCGCGGCACGGGCGAGTACACCCGGTAGTTGGCGTAGCCCCGGCCCTGCAGGGCCTCGATCGCGGCGACCGTCGCGTCGAGCCGCCCGAACACGCCCACCACGCCGGCCGGGGCGCTCATCGCCGGGCCTGCGCCTTCAGCGGCGGCGGCAGCGCTTCCTTCAGCTCGGAGATGGCCACCACCGGCAGGAACTTGATCGCCAGCAGGAACCACATCGAGAACCAGCAGAAGCTGCCCACCAGGATCGCGATCTCCGGCCAGCGGAAGAAGTAGTACGTCCACTGCCACGGCTCGTACTCGTGCGACAGGCCGGTCACGATGATGACCCAGCGCTCGAACCACATCCCGACGTTGATGAGGATCGAGACGACGAACAGCACGGAGAGGTTGGTGCGGAGCTTCTTGAACCACAGCAGCTGCGGGACGAAGACGTTGCAGCTGAGCATGATCCAGGTCGCCCACCAGTAGTCCCCGAACGCCCGGTTGTAGAACGACGCCCGCTCGAACGGGTTGCCGCTGTACCAGGCCATGAGGAACTCGACGCCGTAGGCGTACGCGACGATCAGGCCGGTCAGCAGGCAGACCTTGGCGAGGTTTTCGAAATGCCGGACCTGGATGTAGCGCTCGAGGTGGTACGCCTTGCGCAGCGGCACCAGGATCGTGATCACCATCGCGCAGCCCGAGAAGATCGCCCCCGCGACGAAGTACGGCGCGAAGATCGTCGCGTGCCAGCCCGGGACGATGGCCATCGCGAAATCCCACGAGACCACGCTGTGCACCGAGAGCACCAGCGGCGTCGCGAACCCCGCGAGGTACAGGTACATCCGGCCGAAGTGGCGCCACTCGCGGTCCGAGCCCTTCCACCCGAACGACAGCAGCGAGTACAGCTGCTTGCGCCACCCGATGGCCCGGTCGCGCACCGCCGCGAAGTCGGGGATCAGCCCCATCGTCAGGAACGTGGCCGAGACGGTGAGGTAGGTGGAGATCGCGAACACGTCCCACACCAGCGGCGAGCGGAAGTTGGACCACACGCCGCGGAAGTTGGGGTACGGGAAGACCCAGTACGCGTACCAGGCGCGGCCGAGGTGGAGCACCGGGAACAGCCCCGCCGTCATGACCGCGAACACCGTCATCATCTCGGCGCAGCGGTAGACGGCGGTGCGCCAGGTCGACCGGAACAGGAGCAGGATGGCGCTGATCAGCGTCCCGGAGTGGGCGATGCCCACCCAGAACACGAAGCACGCGATGTAGGTGCCCCAGAAGATCGGCGGCTGGTAGCCGGTGACCCCCAGGCCGTAGCGGAGCTGCCAGCCCCACCCGAAGGCGCCGAACGCGAGGCCGAGCAGCACGAAGCCCAGGCCGACGTAATACTTGCGGCCGGGCGGCTGGAGGGTCGCGATGACGTCGCGGGTGGTCTCCGCGTACGTCGGCAGCGCCTGGTCGTGGACCGGCGTGGCCGCGATGGGCGTGGCGAGCGTGGCCATCGGCCTAGGCCTCGCCGCCCGCGATCACGCGCTCGAGGTAGGTGATCCCCGGCCGGGTGTTGAGCATGTCCAGCACGTGGTAGCTGCGCGCGTCGCCCTTGAGGCGGCGCACCCGGCTCCCCGGGTCGTGCGCGTCGCCGAACACGATGGCGTCGGCGGGACACGTCTGCGCGCAGGCCGGCGTGATGTCGCCGTCCGCGAGCTCGCGCTTCCTGACCTTGGCGTCGTTCTGCGCGAACCGGATGCGCTGGACGCAGAAGGTGCACTTCTCCATCACGCCCTTGGTCCGCACCGTGACGTCCGGGTTGAGCTGCAGATTGAGCGGCTCGGCGAACGCGTAGTACGGGTCCTGCTCCCGCCCGTAGTCCCACCAGTTGAAGTAGCGGACCTTGTAGGGGCAGTTGTTGGCGCAGTAGCGGGTGCCGACGCAGCGGTTGTAGATCTGCCCGTTGAGGCCGTCGGGCGTGTGGTACGCGGCGTAGACCGGGCACACCGGCTCGCACGGCGCCGCCTCGCACTGCTGGCACAGCATCGGGATCTGGCGGACCTGGAAGTCCGCGCCCGAGGTGTCGCCTTCGAAGTAGCGCTCCAGGCGCAGCCACGCCATCCCGCGGTGCCGGGTGATCTGCTCTTCGCCCACCACCGGGATGTTGTTCTCCGCCTGGCAGGCGGTGACGCACGCCTGGCAGCCGGTGCAGCGGGAGAGGTCGATGGCCATCTCCCACTTGGGATTCGGCCTGGCGTAGATGCCGAGCTCGGCCCGGGCGCGCTGCGACGCCGCGGCCGCCGCGATGGCCGCACGCTCGGCGTCGGTGATCGTCGCCTCGGGCCCCGGCTCCACCCGGCCGGCGAGCGCGCCGGCCACGCCCACCGCGCGGGCGATGCCGCGGCCGAGCTGGCGCGGGCTGCCCTCGGTGGTCGCGAGCTTCTGCCACCGGCCGGTCTTGGCGAGCGTGACGCGGGTCGAGCAGAACGCGAGCGCCCCGGAGACGTCGGTCGCGTCGGCCGCCAGCAGCTGCAGCGGGTTCGCCCCGCGGCTCCGGGCGTTGCGGCCGTAGGCGGTGTGCCCCTGGCCGATGGGCATCGCGACCACGTCGGGCCGCACCCCGGGATAGACGTACACCAGGGCCTCGACCTTGCCGTGCGGCGAGGTCACGGTCACCACGTCGCCGTTCACCACGCCGAGGCGCGCCGCCGTCGCCGGGTGCACCTCCACCCAGGTCTGCCACGCGATCTTGGTCGCGGCGTCGGGCAGCTCCTGGAGCCAGCCCTTGTTGGCGCCGCGCCCGTCGAACAGCGCCGCCGACGGAAAGACCACCAGCACCAGCGCGCCGTCGGTCGCCTCGCCGTCGAACGACGGCGCCTGGTACGAGAGCCGCGCGAAGTCCGGCACCAGCCGCGCCGTGCGAACCGCCGCGGCGGCGAACTCGCCGCCGTGCTGCAGCGCGCGCTCGAGCGCGGCCGGCGCCATGCCCGCGGCGACCAGCTCGCGCGCGCTGGTCGCGCCCTTCCCCACCGCCTTCCCCGCCTTGGCCGCGACGGCCAGCAGCACGTCCGCGGCCTGGCGGGTGCCCTCGAAGACCGGCGTCATCACGGGCTGCACGAAGCTCCGGACGCCGGCCGCGGGCTCCACCGCGCCCCACTGCTCGAGCGGGGTGAGGTCCGGCAGCACGAAGTCGCACAGCTCGGCCGTCTCGTCGAGCTGGCTCGCGAGCGCGACCTTGAGGCCGACCTTCCTGAACGCGTCGGCGAATCCGGCGCTCCCCGGCAGGGTGAAGGCGGGGTTGGCGCCCTGGACCACCGCGACGTCGATCGCACCGGCGCGCATCGCGCCCACCCAGGCGAGCGCGTCGCGGTAGCGCGAGACCCGGCTCCACGGCGACGCGGCGTGGTAGCGCACGGTGCGGCCGACGTTGCCCACCACGTAGTTCAGCAGGTTGACGGCCGCCGCGGTCTGGGTCGCGGCCCGGTGCTGCCCGGCGACGCCGCCCGCGACCGCGAGGCTCGGCTTCGCCGCGGCGAACTCGCGCGCCAGACGCTCGATGACGCCCTCGGCCACGCCGGTCGTGTTCGCCACGCCCCGGGTGGTGAACCGCGCCAGGAACCCGCGCACGCGGTCGGCCTCGGCCCCCGCGATCTCCGCCTTGCCGTGCCGCACCACCGCCGCCGCGATGCCGAGCGCCAGCAGCCCCTCGGTGCCCGGCCGGGGCGCGATCCACTCGTCGGCGCTGAAGCCGGTGAGCCCGCGCCGCGGCTCCACCGCGACGAACTTCGCCATCCGGCCGCCGTGCCAGCGGTGCGCTGCGGCGAACTGGCGGGTGTACTCGACCGGCGAGAGCCAGGTCTCGAGGAAATCGGCGCCGAAGGACAGCACGTACTGCGCCGCGGCGAAGTCGTGCTCGGGCACGGCCGCCACCCCGAAGGTGAGCTGGCTGGCCTCCCGCACGGGCTCGTAGGCGAACGTCTCGTACCGCAGCCGCCGCCGCGACCGGAACGCCGCGATCCACTCGTCGTAGAACGCGTCGAGCGGGCCGCTGTCGGCGCCGGTCACCAGCGCCACGCGCTCCGGGCCCGCCGTCGCGGCCACGTCGAGCGACATGGCGATCGCCGCGATCGCCTCGTCCCACGTCACCGGCTCGAGGCCGCGCGCGGAGCGCCGCAGCGGCTGCCGCACCCGGTCCGGATCGTACAGCCCCTGGAGCGCGGCCTGGCCGCGCGCGCACAGGTGCCCGTGGCCGACCGGATGGAGCGGGTTCCCCTCGACCTTGATGGCGCGCGCCTCGCGCGTCTTCACCACGATGCCGCAGCCCGCCGGGCACTCGCGGCAGGTCGAGGCGTAGTACTCGGGGATCCCCGGGATCAGGTCGTCCGACTCGTTGACGTAGGGCAGCAGGCGCTCGCCCGACACCGGCGAGCATCCCGCGGCCACCCCGACGCCGGCCGCACCAGCCACCTGCAGGAACCGCCTGCGCTCCATCACGCTCCTCGGCGCTCGCCTAGAAGTGGCACGCGGTGCAGTCGCGGGTCACGCCGCGCTCCATGTGGCAGCTGGTGCACCAGCCCATGCTGCTGACGTTGCGCACCGGGAACACGCGCGGCATCTGCTGGATGTTGCCGTGGCAGGTCTGGCAGGCGAGGCCCGCCGCGACGTGGCGCATGTGCGGGAAGTGCGCGTACTCGGGGATCTTGTTGATCCGCACCCAGGGGATCGAGACGCCTCGGGCGAAGAAGTCCCGCAGCTTCGCGATGTCCGCGTTCGGGTTCCCCGCCGTGTCGGGCGCCGAGGTCACCAGGTGGCAGCCCATGCAGGTGCTCTCGGAGGGCAGGTTCACCGTCCAGGAGTTCGCCGCGTTGTTGTGGCAGTACAGGCAGGGAATGCGGTACTGGCCGGCGTGGACGTCGTGGCGGTAGAAGATCGGCTGCGCCGGGCCCTTGAGCCGGCCGAGCCTGGGCCAGTCGCCGCCGGGCCGCACGCCCTCGAGGCTGGTGTACCCGGCGCCGGCCGAGCGCGGCAGCGGGCCGAGGCCGGTGTCCATCTGCACCGCGGGCCCCGAGTCGCTCGCCGGCGCCCGCCCCGCGCCCGCCGCCCCTCCCCCGGCCCCCACCTGGCCCCTGAGCAACGAAACGCCGGCGAGTGCTGCGGTCAGACCGAGCAGCACAGCGCCGGCGATCAGGTAGGTCGTACGCGTCATCCAGTCCCTGTCCAGAGGGTGGGCGCGGCCAACGTCATAGGGTAGGAAGGACGGGGCATTCTAGCGACGAGTGAAACGATTCACAAGGGAGGCGCGGTCCGCCACCGCAGCATTACGACGCCGCCCAGCGCGAGCAGCAGGCTCAGCACCTGCCCCATCGACAGCGGTCCCAGGACCGTGCCGAGCGGATGGGCGGGGGTGACGAACTGCGGATCGGGCTGGCGGGTGAACTCGATGAGGAACCTCGCTCCCGCGTACAGCAGCAGGAACAGCGCCGCCACCGTCCCGGGCCGCAGGGTCGCTCGGCGGCGCAGGTAGACGGCCCACAGGATCCCGCCCAAGACCGCGCCCTCGAGCAGCGACTCGTACAGCTGCGAGGGGTGGCGCAGCGGCACCTGGGCCGCGATCGCGGCCCACTGCCCGCTGGCCCGGAGCGCCGCGTAGACGTCGTGCCAGTTCATGCTGCCCGCCCGCGCCAGCTCGGGCGAGAGCGCGAGGGCCGCCGGGTCGGTGGGAAAGCGCATGCCCCACGGCAGCCCGGCCGGCGCCACCCGGCCGAACAGCTCGCCGTTGAGGAAGTTGGCGATCCGCACCAGGAAGATCCCGACCGGGGCCGCCAGTACCAGGCCGTCCGCGAGCCGGCGCCACGCGATCTTGCGGCGGCGGGCGAACAGGATCGAGGCCAGCACGACCCCGATCAGCCCGCCGTGGAACGACAGGCCCCCCTCCCAGACCTTGATCAGCTCGACGGGGCGCGCGAACATCGCGGGCTCGTAGAACAGCGCGTAGCCGAACCGGCCGCCGACCAGCACGCCCACCACCAGCCAGCCCACCAGGTCGCTCACCGCCGCGGCGGTCAGCGGCAGGAACCGGTCGCGCACCAGCTTGTCGAGCAGGGCGCCCGCGACGAGGAAGCCCGCCAGGTAGGCGAGCCCGTACCAGCGGACCGCCAGCGGGCCGAGGTGGAAGGCGACGGGATTCCAGCCCGGGAAGACGATCTCGGCGAACACCACGCGGGGCACCTCGTTCACAGCGAACGCGCGCCCCGATGCGGGACGCGCGACGGCCAAGCTACGGGGCCCGGCTCCGTCACGCTACTCGGCGAGCGCCAGGCGGGCGAGTGCCGCCTCCGGCAACCGGAAGGGAAACTGCGTCCCGAACACGAAGCGATCCCGGCCGACGCTGCGGCGCAGCGCCGCGAGCTGGTCGTCGGGCGGGCCCCACAGCCCGGCGATGTCCCACTGCAGGCGTCCCGCCTCCGCCGGCGTCGCACCGAAGTGCACCTCCTCGACGAGCGCCCGGTCGGCGTTGGTGACCAGCACCCGGAGCGCGGGGTGGGCACGCACCGTCGCGCGCACGTCGGCGCCGAGCAGGTCCGCCGCCAGGTCGAGGCGGTGGCGCTGCCGCGCGTCCTCGAGCCGCACCGTCAGCACCAGGACGAGCTCGCGCTCCGCGCAGCCCGCCGCCAGCTCGCGCATCGCGGGGCCCGCGGCGTCGAAGCCGTAGTGCGCCGGGTAGGTGCGCACGGCGGGGCATCGCTCGCGCCGCGCCCGGTCCAGCTCGCGCTCCCACCCGGGATACGCGGGGTTCAGCGCGGGCACGGGCAGCAGGCGCGCGCGGTGCGGCGCCAGCGCGGCGAACAGCTCGTCGTTGCCCGCCGCCACGTCGCGGTAGAAGATGCTCGGCACGTGGCCGACCCAGGCGCGGCCGATCCCCAGCCGCTCCAGCTCCGCCACGAGCCGCTCCGGGGTCGGCTCGGGCAGCCGGCGGAACGGGTACGCGCCGACCAGCGCGTCGTGGTCTACGGGCTCAGCCGGAACAGCCGCGCCGCGGTCTTCCATCGGATCTCCTCCAGCGCGCCCGTGGGGAGCGCCATCGCCTCCAGCGCGCGCAGCTTCGCCCAGCCGGTGTCCATCGTCAGATCGGTGCCCCACAGCAGGCGGCCCGGCCCCACGCACTCGAGGCACAGCTCGAGCATCCCGCGGTCCACCCCGCTCCCCGAGAGATCCACGTACACGTTGGGCACCGCGGCCAGCGCGCGCAGCGAGTGCGCCCAGTCCCCGCCCCCGCCGATGTGCGCCAGGATGAACGCGCCGCGCGGATGGCGCGCCGCGAGGGCCGCGAGGTCGAGCGCGTCCGAGATCTCCTGGCCCGGCACCTCGCGCGTGCGGCGCTGCCAGACGTGCTGGAGCACCGGCACGCCGCGTGACGCCGCCAGCGCCGCGACCGGATCGAGCAGCGGGTCGCTGGCGCGCCGGCTGGCGGCGAGCTTGACCCCGACCATCCCGGCCGCGAGGCCCGCCGCGATCTCGGCGGCCGCGTGATCCGCGAAGTTCGGGTTCACGGTGACGTAGCCGAGCACCAGGCCCGGGTGCGCGCGGGCGATCGCCCGCATCGCCTCGTTCCCGGCCGTGACGTCTTCCGGCGACGGGAAGTAGGTGGGCGAGGTGTGGCCGAAGCTGCCGAGGATCGACGCGACGTGCAGCGTGATCCCGATGCGCGCGCCCGCGGCGAGGCGGCTGGCGTTGCGCTCTGCCCAGTCGGTCCGGCCGCAGAGCGCGTGGAGGAAGTGCGCGTGCACGTCCACCAGGGGGCGCCGCGGGCCCGCCGGCGTCACGGCCCGAGCTCCGGCAGCGTGGCGGCGACGGCGCGCACGGTCGCCTCCACCTCGGGCTCGCCGTGCGCGAGGCTGGCAAAGTTGTACGCGCCGCGCTTCAGCAGCACCCCCCGGCCGGCGCAGCCGAGCAGGAAGCGGCGCTCGCGCTCCGGATCGGGGAAGCGCAGGAACCACATCTCGGGCATGCCTTCCACCGTCCATCCTCCCGCCGCCGCGCAGTCCGCGAGCGCGTCGCGCATCCGGGCGCCGACGCGGGCGAGGTGGCCCGCGACGTCCACGTCGGCCCACACGTCGAGCACCGCACCGGCCGCGGCGAGCGCCACGTACTCGGTCGCCAGGGTGGACGAGATCCAGGTCTCCCGCACCCGCGCCATCAGGTCGGCGCGTCCCAGCAGCGCCGCGAGCGGAAAGCCGTTGGCCAGGGCCTTCCCCAGCACGGCGAGGTCCGGCTGGACGCCCCAGCGCTGCGCGGCGCCGCCGGGCGCGAGGCGGAAGCCCGTCTTGATCTCGTCGAACACCAGGATCGCGCCGCTGCCCGTCGCAAGCCGGCGCACGCCGGCCAGGTAGCCGGCCGACGGCGCGCGCTCGATCACCGGCTCCACGACGATCGCGGCGGGGCCGGGGCCCGCGAGCCGCGCCTCGAGCGCCGCGAGGTCGTCGAACGGCGCGCTGGACCACAGCGCGGCGGTGGCCCGCGGCACGCCCGCGCCGACCGTGGGACCGTCCAGCCATCCGTGGTAGCCGACGTGCACGACGCGCTCCCGGCCGGTCGCGAGCCGGGCCACGCGCACCGCGGCCTGCACCGCCTCCGCGCCGGTCTTGAACCAGCGCGCCAGCCGGGCCCCCGGGTAGGCGGCGCACAGCCGCTCCGCCACCTCGACCTCGAGGCGGTGCGGGAGCGGCCCCACCGCGCCGTCGCGCGCGGCGCGCGCCGCGGCCTCGACGACCTTGGGGTGGGCGTAGCCCAGGCCGACCGCGCCGAGCGCCATCGTCCAGTCCAGCAGCTCCCGGCCGTCCGCCGTCTCCACCCGCGCGCCGTGGGTGCGCACCAGGTGCGTCGGTCCGCCCGGGCCGCCGAACATCGCGTCCGGGCCCTTGGAGCGGGTGGACGTGAAGCCCGCCACGGCCTTCGCGGCGCGCCGCCCGAGGTCGCCCGGTCCGCTCACCGGTGCGTCACCCCTGCACCGCCACGGCGGGCAGGCGGTGCCCCAGCGGCCGGTCGCCGGCGAGGTAGAGCCGGGCGCCGCCGGCGCCGGACCACACCAGCTGCCCCACCCGCCGCTCCCGCCCCTCGCGGAACCGGTTCACGCACAGGTCGAAGCCGAAATCCCCCACGTCGTCCGGCAGCTCGATGGCGCAGGTGATCCGGTAGCCGCGCTCGGTTGCCGCCCACGCGCCGTGCAGCATCTCGGGCGACGCGTCGGTGCCGCGCACGGCCGACACCTTGAGCGACGCCCCGTCCTCGCCGTCGGGCACCACCAGCCAGCCGAGGAAGCTCACGCTCTCCACGTACACCTGGATCCCGTCCGAGTGGATGTCGGGGTTCTCGTTGTCCCACTCGGGGTCGGCCTCCCCGCGCGAGCGGAACGCGGGCTCGGGCGCCGTGACCTCCACGGCGAGGTACAGCGTCGAGTCGAGGTGGTTCAGCCAGGCGCGGGCCGAGAACGCGTCGGGGCCGGCCCACGGCTCCTCGGCGCGGCGGAACTGGTCGGCGCGGTCCAGGACCAGCGGCGCGTCGAGGCGGAATCCGTGGAGCGTGCCGTCCAGCGCCGGGGGCTTCCGCGCCGCGAGGCTCCGCGCCGCGGCGACCCGCGGCTCGGGCCGGGCCGGCGCGGCCGGCACGGGTTCCTCCGGCAGCTCGCGGGCGCCGCCCAGCTCGACGGGATCCCCGCGCCCCAGGTCGATGCTCCAGCCGTGCTCGGTGGGCGCGTGCGAGTGCATCCCGCCGTCGGCGAGCCGGACGACGAACGCGCCCTTGTGGCACTCGAGCTCCTCGACGCCGCCGCGTTCGGCGACGCACGCCGCCAGCGTCACTTCCTCGCCCGACGACACCACCACCGCGAACCGCAGCGGCTCGCCGTCGGCGCCGCCGACCGGCGGCCCCGGCGCGTCCGACAGCTGCACCTGGAACGGCTGCCGCCCCGCCAGGAACACGTGCAGCGTCCCGTCGTCCCTCGTGAACGTGAGACCGTGGTGGTGCGATTCGACGCGGCCCCATCCGTGCCACGGAAGGGCCAGCATCCGCTCGCCGACGGCACTGGCCATCTGCACGACGTCGAGCACGTACCCGGGCGTCACGACGATCGTGCGCTGCAGGCCCACGCCGTCGTAGGCCGCGCCCTCGGCCAGCTGCGCACAGATCCAGCCGAAGTCGGGGCGTTCCTCGTAGCCGACGCACGCGCCGCGGGCCGGCCCCTGAGACAGTCCGTCCACCAGCGGCGCGTTGTGCGCCAGGCTCGAGCGGTACCATCCGAGCGTGGGCGAGACGTACGAGCCGGTGCCGAAGTCCACCAGCCACGGCACCCCGCCGGCGTGCACGGTGAGGTTGAGCCGGTCCGGGTGCCCGTGCCCGCCCCCGCTCTCTCCGTAGTCGAGGCTCGCGTAGCTGCGGCCCGCGTCGCGGCGGAAGATGGCCAGCCCGGTGTCCTCGAGGTGCGCCGAGGGCGGCGGCCAGGCCGCCGCGTCGGCCGCCGGCAGCGCCGGCAGCGCCCACAGCAGCCCCTTCCATCCGAGGTCGGACCGCCGCACGCCGGTCGCGGGCTCGGCCCGCTCGACCTCCGTCACGAGCCCGCGGCCGCCTTCCACGGTCGCGACCGACGGGTCGTAGACGTGGCCGAGCAGCGCCGCGTAGTCGCCGCGGCCGGTGCGCGCCAGCGCCAGCTCCCACAGCTCCGCCATGCGACGCTGGCGGAGCGAGACGCCGAACTTGGAGTCGCGCCGCGCCGGGAAGGTGAAGTCCGGCAGTGCGGTGAGGACCGGGGCCCAGAACGCGTCGCGGAACCTGCCGGCCGCGCCCGTGCCCGCCGACCACAGGTCCAGCTCGCCCGCCGCGCGCAGCAGCTCGGCGCCCCACGCCAGCCCGCGCAGCGCGAACCAGTGGTAGTTCTCGCCCTCGTACCACAGCCCGTCGCCGCGCAGCCCCTCCTCCAGCGTGGCGAGGATGCCCGACGGCCCGCGCGCCGCGCGCTCGCGGAGCGCCGGGTCGTCGAGCACGCCGCCGAGCGCGTACAGCGCCGCCGCGTTCCACGCCTGGCGGTTGGAGCCCGCCTCGTCGAAGTCCGCGATCGTCTCGGCCGACGGTCGGAACAGGCGGGCGACGAGGTCGCGCTCCAGGCCGGCGGGCAGGCGTCCGTGCTCGCCCAGGAGCGACGCGGCCGCCGCGAGCTGGAGCACCCAGATGGACTCGAGGTAGGTCGAGAAGAACGGGTGGCTGGGGCCGAGGGCGTTGTCCGCGTTGGGATACGCCAGGTACCGGGCCGCCAGCCCGTCGAGGATCTCGAGCGCACGGGCCTCGTAGCGGCGGTCCGCCTGGAGCAGGCCCACGAGGGACAGCTGCCAGCACCGCTCGGCCAGCCACAGCTGGTACCAGTACACCCACCAGCGATGGCTCTGCTCGGTCGCCCACACGCGGCCGCAGCGCGAGCAGCGCTGGGCCCGGGGCGACCACGGATCGAACCCCAGCTCCGCGCCGTCGTCCCGGCACGCCGCGCCCCAGCGCGACAGGAGCGCCTTGGACTCGGGGAGGTACAGCGGCCGCGCCACCACGTCGTCCAGCTCGGCCTTGAGCCGTGCGACCACCGCGGCCAGCTCCGGTGATGCCGCCAGCTCGGGGCGGCGCCGCTCCAGTCCCTCGGCGGTGACGATCAGGCCGCGCATCTCAGCGCTCCGCTCCCAGCCAGGTGACGACCCCGGATCCGTCGACGGCGTACCGGAGCACCGTCGCGCCGACGCCCCGCAGCGCCTCGGCGACGGCGAACGCGCGGCCCGCCTTCGCGAGGAAGACCATGCACCCGCCCGCGCCCGCGCCGCACGCCTTCCACCCGGCGGCTCCCGAGGCCGCCGCCGCCCGCGTCAGCTCCCGCATCGCCGGCGTCTCCATGCCTTCCCCCAGCGCGCACTGGTGCTCCCAGTTCCGCGACAGCAGGGCCGCCACCGCACCCAGGTCGCCCCGGCTCGCCGCGTCGCGCATCTCGAGCGCGCAGGCTCGGAGGCCGTCCAGCGCGCGCGCCACGACCGGGTCGCCCGCGGCGAACCGCTGCCACACCCGCTCGTGCATCCCGGCCGACGGCCGGGAGGCGCCGCTGTAGCAGAGCACCAGGTGGCGCTCCAGCTCCCGCAGCGCCGCCTCGCCCGGGTCGAGCCTCGTGGCGCTCACCCGCCGCTCGCCGAACTCGAGGAACTGGAGGCCGCCGAGCGCGGCCGCGTACTGGTCCTGCTGCCCGCCCGGGATCCCGACGTCGCCGCACTCGAGCTCGAAGGCGCGCTGCGCGATTTCCGCGGCCAGCGGCCGCTCCTCGCGCAGCGCGGCGAACGCCGCCACCAGCGCGACCCCCATCGCGGCCGAGCCGCCGAGGCCGGAGCCGGGCGGCGCGTCGCTGCCGGTGAGGACCTCGAAGCCGCCCGGGGGGCCCAGGCGCCTGGCGGCGGCCTTGAGCAGGCCCAGCTCGCCGTCGGGCCTGAGCTCGGCGGCGCGGCGCGCCGAGACCGCCGCGCCCAGGTCCAGGGCGTGCAGGCTCACGCCGCTCTTCTGCCGGCGCACCTGCACGTGGGCGCGCAGGGTGATCGCGACGTTCACCACCACGCCGCCGGCGCGGGCGGCGTACGGCGCCACGTCGGTCCAGCCCCCGGCCAGGTCGATGCGCAGCGGCGCGCGCGCATGCGCGATCCGCATCGTCACCGCCCCCGCGCGGCGGGATCGACGTGCCAGCGCTGCAGCGTCGCCAGCTCCCCGCGCAGGTCCATGCGGACGCCGTGCACCCGCCGGTTGATGCCCTGCAGGCCGACGGCGTGATAGAGAAAGGTGACGGGCAGGTCCCGCGCCACGACGCGCTGGACCGTGGCGAAGTCGCCGGCGTCGAGCGCGCGGTCCACGGCCGGGTCGGCGTACTGCGCGTACTGCAGCGGCTCGGCTCGGCGCCGGGAATCGAACAGGCCGCGCAGGTATCCCAGGGACAGGTCGCCGAGCACGCCGGTCACGAGAGCATCATAATCGCGGGCGGCTCCTCCCGCCCGCGCCAGGAACGCGCCCAGCTCCAGCTGCCGGATGCGCAGGCCGACGCCCACCGCACGGAGATCGGCCTGGATCATCTGCTCCAGCGAGTTGTCGGCCGAGCCCACGGTGAGGAGCGTGAACGCCAGCGGCCGGGCGCCCTTGCGGCGCAGGCCGTCGGCGCCGGCGCGCCAGCCCAGCGAATCCAGCAGTGCGGCGGCCGCGGCGCGATCGAACGGGACGCGCGGCACCGGCACCGCCAGCGGGTGCCAGGGCGGCACGGGACCGTCGGCCACGGCGCCGAAGCCGTAGAGGTAGGCGTCGACCATCGCGCGGCGGTCCAGGGCGAGCGTCAGGGCGCGCCTGAGGCGCGGGTCGTCGAGCGGCGGGCGCTGGGTGTTCCACACCAGGCCGTAGGTCAGGAGCAGCGGGTAGCTCACCACGGCGAGCGCCGGATCGCGTCGCACCAGCGCCGCGTGCATGGGCTGGATCCCCGCCACGTCCAGCTCGCCCGTCACCAGACCCGCCAGCTTCGTCGCCGGCTCGTCCACGATCACGATCACCAGGCGCCTGAGGCCGGGCGGCCCGCCCAGCCCCTCCGGGAACGCCGGGTTCGCCTCGAACACCCAGCGCTGGTCCGGCGTGTGGGACACGAACCGGAACGGGCCGTCGCCGACCGGGTGCGCGTTGAACGCCGCGCCCCGGAGCTCGGCGTGCGGCACCGCCGCCAGCAGGTGCGCCGGCAGGACGGCGAGATCGGTCAGCACGTCGGGCACCCCCGGCTGCGGCCGGCAGAACTCCAGGCGCACGGTCGCGGCGTCCACGACCTGCACCCCGGTCAGGCACGCGAGGTCCGCCCGCCGCGGGTAGCCGGTCGCGCTGTCGCGCGCCGCGTCGAGCGTGAACGCGACGTCCGCCGCCGCGACGGGGGCGCCGTCGTGCCAGCGCACGTCCCCGCGCAACCGCAGCTCGAGCGCGCGCCGGCCGCCGCTCCACCGCCACCGCTCGGCCAGGTACGGCTGCGCGACCATCGCGGTGTCGTAGCGCGCGAGGGTCATGAACAGGGCGTAGCGCTGCACCTGCCGGGCGAGGGGGTGGACGGTGAGCAGCGGGTTGATCGACTGCAGCTCGGCGCCCGACGCGAAGAACACCGTCGCCGGCGGAGCGACGTTTCGGCACCCCGCCGCGGCCAGCGCGCAGGCCATTCCCCACCACCGCACGGCAAGGAAGCTAGAGAAAAGCGGCAGCCGCCGCGAGATTGGCGGACATGCGCACCGCGCTGCCGCGCCGGCTGCTGGTCGCCGGGTTCACCGTCCTGCTGGTGGTGACGGCGACCTTCGCCGCGCTGCACCTCGTGCCGGGCGACCCGGTGCGCCTGTGGCTCGGTCCCTCCGCCGACCCGGCCACGGTCGCCGCGGCCCGCCACGCGCTCGGGCTCGACCGCCCGCTGCCCGTGCAGTACGTGGAGTGGCTCGGCCGGTTCGCGACCGGCCGCTGGGGGACGAGCATCGCGCAGCAGCGCCCGGTGGCGGCCGTCCTCGGCGACGCGCTCGGCCCCACCCTGCTGCTGGTGGGCGCGTCCCTGCTGCTCAGCTACGTCGGGGGGATCCTGGTCGGCGCGTGGCAGGCGGCGCGGCGGGCGAGCCGCGCGGACGCCGCGGTCACGGCGGCGACGACCGTTCTCTACGCCCTGCCCTCGTACGTGGTCGCGCTCGGCCTCGTGGCCGGGTTCGCCTACGGCACGGCGCTGTGGCGCTGGCCCGCGGTGCTCCGCTTCCCCGCGTTCGGCGCCGCCGGCCTGGGGGCCGACCTGCTCGGAGGCGCCGCGCGGTTCACCGACCGGGTGCGGCACCTGGTGCTCCCGGTCACCACCCTCGCGCTGGTGGGCATCGCCGGCATCGCGCGGTTCGTGCGCGGCGCGATGGTCGACGCGATGCGTCAGCCGTTCGTGCGGGCCGCGCGCGCCAAGGGCCTGCGTGAATCCCGGGTGCTGCTGCGCCACGCGCTCCGCAACGCCGCCGGCCCGGTCCTCACGCTGTTCGGCCTCCAGCTCCCCGCGCTGTTCTCCGGCGTGGTGTTCGTGGAGTCCATCTTCGCCTGGCCGGGCATGGGCCGGGTCACGGTGCAGGCGGTGCTGGCGCGCGACTACCCGGTCGTGCTGGCCGCCACCGCGGTGTTCGCGGTGCTGGTCGTGGCCGGCAACCTGCTGGCCGACGCGCTGGCGGCGCTCGCGGATCCCCGCCGGCGGCGCGGACCGTGAGCGCGCGGCCGGGCGTCCTGGCCGAGGCGTGGGCCGACCCGCGCGCGCGGGCGGGCCTCGCGCTGATCGCCGTGTTCGTCGCGGGCGCGATCGTGGGGCCGCCGGTGCTGGACCACGC
>Ga0335070_10002059_pt1 | contig 23398 bp, 25 predicted proteins | sample Lox_Sample_13_FD_206722 | JGI IMG/M metagenome (GOLD analysis project Ga0335070, IMG submission 206722) | Soil microbial communities from Loxahatchee National Wildlife Refuge, Florida, United States - Lox_Sample_1.3 | ecosystem: Environmental > Terrestrial > Soil > Wetlands | place: USA...
TCGGAAGGAAGGTGAATTCAAAGATTCGCTTCATGCCCTCTTGGTCATACTGGTTCATTCCCGATTTGATCAAGGGAGTCAATCTATGAAAGCATTGGAAAATACCCAAAGGGTATCCCAGCTCATCGCTCAGCCGAATCTTCTCCTTGATGAGATACCGCCTCTTGAAGAGACTCTCTTTGTTTCCGGAGAACTTTGGAGGGAATTATTTCATCGAGCACTGCCCAAAGTCCAGCAGATCGGGAAGACCATCCTCGAAAAAAGCACATGGAAGGGATTGGAACTGGAATGTTTGATCCAGGTCATCCCTCATATGGGTCCCCAGAACAGTCGGACGGCGATCCGATGGTTCAAAGAATTGATTCCCGATGTCCTAGAAGTTGATTTTTCCGATACCGCAGTTACCGTGGGGGAAAGTCTTTACAGGGTCGCCTCTCGGTTGGGGGTTGTAGATCCTCATTTCGACCATTATCAGGGCAGAAATTCAATGGCGGATGTTAAAATTCAATCTTTTGCAAGGATGGCTTTCCCTCAAAATCCTTTGGAGGTCGAAGAACCGATGGCCTGGATAGGAAGGGCAGAGGATCGAGGAGGACATTGTTTCCCTGTTCAACCAAGGTGCGAAGGGTGCTTCTTCGAAAGCTTTTGCCCAAGACTGTATGTTCACTTTAACCCAGCGGAAAAGGGAATGAGGGAGTGATCCCCCGTTGGTAATTCCGGCCGTTACGAGATGAGACCGGGACCTCCTTCTTAACGGGGGTAAACGACCCTACCAATAGATCGCAACGTAGTAGAAAATCTCCTTAAGCAGTTTCAGAATCGCCTTATCTCCTCATTGTCTCTCCTCAGACGTCAACTATTTCATTTTCTTGCCAAAGAAAAACAGAAATCTTATAATGGCTTTTGGAAGGAGGAGAGAGATGAGTGGGAAGAGTAGCTTTCCTTACCGAAAATATGATCGAAAGCCCCATCCGCACATTGTCAAGCAAATTCTCGACGACGACGAATTGATCGAGATGATGAAAGAAGTTCTGATTCAGGAGGGGAGGGTGTGTCCTTTCTGTCATCGGAAACTGAAGGAAGAGTCCAAGGTGAGGGAAATTTGGTGAGAATTAAAATGAAAGAGGTGATTCGTCTTCGGCTGAATCACCTCTCTTCGTCCAGAATAGGCAAAGGATAAATTTCCTCCGACTGCTCGACGCCCTGCTTAGGACTCTTTAAAGAACCGACTTTCGGGTCTCGCTCTTAGATATCGTCATCCGGAAATTGTCTAACAAAAGAGAACTGAAAAGGCTTAACGATAAATATATCTGCTGCGTCTCGAACCCCTCCGGCAGGAATGGTAAAGGGTAATGACACGACAAATATGGCGCTCCCCGCAATTCCGGCACAGACCCCCAGAGGCCTGGCAATTAGGACATCGAGGATATACCATCCCTGTGCGAGTGGGTCGTTCTTATCGAAACTGTTGTCTCCTGCCCACCCGATCGAGCAAAGACTAGTAACGATCAAAGAAAGGGTCACCAGCAACACTAGAATCCTTTTCATGATAAAGCCCTCCATTTTGACCTATTTTTAATTAAACCTTACCAAAATTAAACCGAATTGTCAAACCCGTTAAGAAATAAGATTAAGGTGGCGCAATCACCTAATAATGTATTCTCATCATCAAGGAAGAAAATCCTCTGACAATATGCAGTTTGATCATCATCCAATGAATTTTCATGAGATGCAGGTTAGCGATTACGCTATCTTTCATTAGCCTCATCGTTGCGTCGTCCCGCAGCAAATCGAGCTTTGGGAAATTGGGGGGATAGCTCCACGCATTAGTATAAGGAGATTTTTTGCAATTTTCTCGCCAATCCGGTGCATGAAATCAGAAGGACGATAATCCATTGAAACTTAACGAGAAGTTCTTCTTGAGCAGAGAAGATACACCGTATAATCAGTTTTCAAATATGGACAAAGATTGCTCCTTTAAGTAAAAATTGTCATCCACCGACGCATAGGATTGCGCTGTGCGATGGAGCGTGCATCGGCGTAAGAATAAGCATGAGTAGTGCTCCCTATTCGAAGGTATCGCGTTTGGTCCTCTGCAGTTTGTAATTTTGTGTCACAGTCACAAGGGTTTCGCAGTAACGTCTCTCTACTTAAAACACTTGACAATTGAATCAAAAATCGATATACCTACCCAGAATTCAAAAGAATGCTTCGGTTTTTCCTTAAGGCGATGGATTGGACCTTACTGCTCAATTCCACCTTTGAGCCGCTAAAAGTTGTGTCATGGAAAAAGGCGATCATCATGGTGACGCTTCAAAAGGTCGAAGTGATTGAAGAATACGATCGCCTGATTCGAGGGATTAGTTTCTCCTTGCGCCTTCCTGCTGTTATACGGCTGAACCGGTTAATCCGAAGAAAAACCCCCATTGTTAAGTTTTCTCGCCAAAACCTCTACGTTCGTGACCGAGGCAAATGCCAGTATTGTGGTACCCCTTTCGAGCACAAGGAGTTGACCTATGACCATGTCGTTCCGCGGTCGAAGGGTGGACAGACCGAATGGACGAATGTTGTGACCTGTTGCACGGCGTGTAATCTCAAGAAGGGCGGGAGGACCCCTGAAGAAGCAGGGATGTCTCTGATCAGAAAACCCAGGGCTCCCATCTGGATACCGTTATTGCCGATGAGTCTGGGAATCAAGGAGACTCCGGCCCCTTGGAAGGATTATCTCTACCTGAATCTGGAGTTGACCTCTTGATTTTCCAACATGGGCGCATATTTTCCTGACGAACCTCTCATCTCTTCAACTAGGTCTCGGAAATGAATAGCAGAAGAAGCAGGATGGGATGAAGATCTGATAAAAGCCTCTTACGCGAAAGGGCGAACAAGGGATGGATACCGATGAAATATCTTTGGGCACCGTGGAGGATGCGTTATATTTTAGGAGAAAAGAAAGGGGGGTGTTTCTTTTGCAGAGAGCTTAGGGAAAAAAAGCAAAAGAAGAACCTCATCCTCTATCAAGGCCAATACGTCTTTGTGGTGATGAACAAATACCCTTATAACAACGGCCATCTGATGATTGTCCCCAAGCGCCACCGCCTGGATCTGGATGATTTGAACAGTGACGAGTTGAAAGAATTTTTTGAATTACTCAAAGCGTCCATACGGGTCCTGAAGACTGCCCTCCGACCGCACGGTTTTAATATCGGAATGAACATCGGGAAAGTAGGGGGGGCCGGTGAAGGCCACGTCCATCTCCATATTGTCCCAAGATGGGAGGGAGACACGAATTTTATGCCACTGATTAGCGGAACCAAGGTCGTCCCCGAATATTTGGAAAGAACCTATCAGAAACTTCACGATGCCTTTATGGATCTTTCCCGAGAGGGAAAACTCCAGAAAGGAGGATAAAAAGTGGGATGGGTCAAGAATCTTTTTCTGTTGGTAATCCTGATCGTCAGCATTTTTTTCTTCTTACAAAACACAGAGCAAGTCGTCATTCGGTTTGGCCTCTCCCCTATTACAGATTATCAATTTTTCGAGATATCAAAAATTCCGCTCTTCTTGGTGATCCTCTGCTCGGTCCTGTTGGGAATTCTGATTGGGGGTTTGGGAAACCTCTACAAACACTTTCAACTGAAAAGGACCATTCGACAGAACCAGAAAGCAATCGAGAGATTGGAGAGGGAGATTCAGTCCCTTCGAGGTCCGGGTTTAGATCAACCCTCTTTTTTAAAGAAAGAAAGTTAATCCTGTTGTTGAGATTTGGCCTCGGAGTTGAGAGTCCTTGGCCGGTCATCCGGTTGATTCAAAAGGATCTCTTTAACAACAGGGTTAACCTTTTGACTGGCGAAGAGAATTTGATAACATGGGAAAGAAGATGCATCGCGTTCGGAGTAAATTTTTGCTTGCATTACGGAGAGAATTGTAGTATGCTTGGAATGTAATTAGTTGGTCTGCTGGAAAAGCGGGCTATTTGCCCGCTTTTTTTTTAAAAAACTGACTGGGTGGAAGATGTTAGAAAAGGAGATTGTTGATCGGGTGCGTGTGATCGCCGATGCCATTCTTTTCGATGAAGGGATAGAATTGGTGGATGTCGAGTATCGAAGAGAATCAAGAGGGTGGGTCCTACGCCTTTATCTGGACAAGGAGGGAGGGGTTAACCTCGACGATTGCACCCGGATGAGCCATGAGGTTGGAAGGACTCTGGATGTCGAGGATTTCATACAAACTCCATATACGTTGGAGGTTTCCTCTCCAGGGCTCTCGCGGCGCCTAAAGACCGAAAAGGACTTTCTGAAACATCGGGGCCATCTGATCAAAGTGAAAACCTTCGATTCCATCGAGAACCGACGGCAATTTAAAGGAAAGCTCCTCGGGATTTCTGAGAACACACTCGAAATCGAAAGTGATGGAGGGGTCTTTCAGATCCCCCTTTCTAATGTGGCAAGGGCGAATCTGGAAATTGACCAAGGGATGCTCCAAACGGGTCAGCATGATCGAAAGTGATACAATATTTCGTGGAAACCCTGTCCTGCCTGGCCGGGAAGGAGCGACCTTTTAAAGAGGGAGAGATCTATTATGCCATCCAATCTCAATTTTGTGATTGACCAAGTGGGCAAGGATAAGGGGATCGACCGGAAGGTGATCATCGAAGCCTTGGAACAGGCAGTGTTGACCGCTTCAAGAAAGAAATATGGGCACCAGGGAGAGATCGAAGTCCACTATAATGAGGAAGCAGGCGAGGTGGAATTGTTTCAGTTCAAGCAGGTGGTTGAGGAAGTGGCGAATTCATCGACGGAGATTTCTCTTTCCGAGGCACGAGAATTGGACACCGAAGCGCAGATCGGAGACAGCCTGGGCGTTAAACTGAATACCGACTTCGGCCGCATTGGAGCCCAAACGGCGAAGCAGGTGATCATCCAGAGAGTGAGAGACGCTGAGCGGGAGAATGTTTACAATGAATTTAAGGATAGAAAGGGAGATTTAATCAGCGGAACCGTTCAGAGGCTGGAGAAGGGAAATGTGTACATTAATATCGGCCGGGCAGAGGCTGTTCTTTTGACAAAAGAACAAATTCCCGGGGAGAGTTACCGGCAAGGGGAACGGCTTCGAGCGTATATTCTCGACGTCCAAAAAAGCTCAAAGGGACCGCAGATCTTCCTTTCCAGGACCCATCCAGGATTCCTGATCAAATTATTCGAGATGGAGGTGCCTGAGATCTCAGAGGGGATAATTAAGATTATCAGTGCTGCACGGGAACCCGGTGAGAGGGCAAAGATTTCTGTCTACAGTTCGAACCGTGACGTGGATCCGGTGGGAGCCTGTGTGGGGATGAAGGGCTCCCGGGTTCAGAATGTCGTTCAAGAACTTCGAGGGGAGCGGATTGACATCATTCCCTGGTCTCAGGATCAGGCCAAATATGTGTGCAATGGCTTAGCCCCTGCTAAAATCTCTCGGGTTTACATCGATGAGGAAAATCGTTACATGGAAGTGGTCGTGGCTGACGATCAACTCTCCCTCGCCATCGGGAAAAAGGGCCAGAATGTCCGATTGGCTTCTAAGCTGACGGGATGGAAAATTGACATTAAGAGTGAATCCAGGATGGAGAAGATCTCGAGTGAAATCTTGGAGAAATTTAAAGAGCTTCCTTATGTCGGAGATGTGGCAAGCCGTATTCTCTATAACGAGGGATTCAGATCGGTCAAGGAGGTGAGCGAGGTTGACCCAGAAGAGTTGGCAAGGGTTTTAGAACTCGAGAAGGAGAAGGCTTCAGAGATCGTTGAAGGCGCGATTCAGCTTTCTCGGAAAGAAGAGGGTGCAGAGGTTGGCCAGGAAGCTCCTCCCGTCGCGGGGGGGGAAACTCTCGACCCGGTGGTCCGGATGGAAGGAGTCGGAGAGAAAACGGCGCAGGTTTTAGAAGCGAATGGATTTAAGAACGTTCAGGACATCTTGGAGGCGAATATCGAAAGGCTTTCTGCCCTTCCTGGGATAGGGACCAAGAAGGCTGAAAAATTGATCCAGTCTGCGAAAGACTACTTCGAAAGCAAGAAGGCATGACCCAGAAAAAACATATCCCCATTCGTACCTGTATTGGATGCCGGAAAAAAAGAAAGAAAGGGGAGATGATTTGGTTCGCCTATGGTCCGGAAGGAGTGATTCGGGTGGACAGGAGAAGACCTCATGCAGGGCGGGGGTTTTATCTTTGCCCGGATCTTCAATGTCTAAACATGGCAAAGGGGAGAAAGAAAGCGGTGAAGTTTTCTGATTCAATGGATTTTCCATCCCTCTTGGCAAAAGGTGTTTCTCAGAACGATAAGGGTTGTGATAGAGGAGGAAGGGAATGACAAAGAGTAAAGTCCTCGATCTTGCGAGGGAAGTCGGGATAGAGGATGATAAACTTCTTCTCAAGTTGAGGCGGATGGGTGTAAAGGTCAAGGACAAGAAGCTTGACGAACCCGAGAAACAGGTGTCTCCGTCCGATGAGAAGATCATCGAAAGAGACTCAGAGAAGGAGATCGTTGAGAAGCGGGTGAAGCCCACCGTGATTCGGAGAAGGGCAAGAACGTTGGAAGTGAAAGTGGAGGCCCCGCCTCCTCCGGTCATTGCCGTCGAACCCGAAATTGTTCCTGAAATTGTCAAGGAAGAGATTCCAAGAGCCAAGGGAGAGAAAGCGGAAGCTGAGCGGAAGGTCGCGAAGAGAGCAGTTGGGAAGAAAGAAGAAGCGGAGAAGGAGGAGAAGCCAGCTGTCAGGCCACCGAGGGCAAAGAAGAAGGAAGTATCTAAAGAGGCCACCCCAGAGATCACGGCAAGAGCCGAAGAGAAGGAGGTGATCCCTCTTAAGCAGGCGGTTCAGCGCCAAGCTGTTCTGAAAGAAGGAAAAGAGGCCATCGAACCCAAGAAAGGGCTTGAAGAAGCCAAGCCGAAGGAAGTTCCTCTAAAGCCGGTTGAGATAAAGCTGCTGGAAAAGGAAGAATTATTAGAAAAAGAAAAATTGGGGCCTCTTGCAAAAAAGAAGGGCTTTATCAAAAAGAGAAAGAGAATCGAAGAGAGAATGTTGGAAGAGGAGGTCGAAGGAGACAAAGTGGAGGGAAAGGAAGTTGAAATCAGTTTCAAACCTTTCCGACCCATGAAGAAGAAGGTCGTATTGAAGGCGCACAAGAAAACAGAGGTGACCGTCCCCAAACCCATAAAGAGAATTATTCGAATCGCCGAAGTGATCGTGGTCGGGGATCTCGCAAAACGAATGGGAGTAAAGGGCGGAGAGTTAATTAAGAAATTAATGGAAATGGGTGTGCTGGTAAATATCAACCAACTCATCGATGCGGATGTAGCCTCTCTGGTAGCCAGTGAGTTTGGCTACGAGGTGGAGAAGGTCTCCGTAGAGCGACAGGATATACTGGAAAGAAAAGAGGATCTTCCTGAACAGTTGAAACCGAGGCCGCCTGTCGTGACGATCATGGGCCATGTGGATCATGGGAAGACCATGCTCCTGGATGCGATTCGAAAAACGAATGTCGTGGGAGGGGAGGCCGGAGGGATCACGCAACACATTGGAGCCTATGATGTCGAATTGGAGAATGGCCACGTGGTCTTTATTGACACTCCCGGCCACGAGGCCTTTACCGCCATGAGGGCAAGAGGAGCTCAGGTGACCGATGTCGTCGTTCTGGTGGTCGCTGCGGATGACGGGGTGATGCCGCAGACCAAAGAGGCGATCGATCATGCCCGAGCGGCCAAGGTCCCGATTGTGGTCTCGATCAATAAGATTGATAAACCGACGGCAAATCCCGAAAAGGTGAAGAAAGATCTTTCAGAATACGGACTCGTCCCGGAACAGTGGGGAGGGAATACCCTCGTCGCAGAGGTGTCCGCCAAGCAGAAGAGCGGAATCAAAGAATTACTCGACTCGATCCTCCTTCAGGCGGAGATTTTAGAATTGAAGGCCAATCCGGACAAACCTGCTCGGGGGGTTATTATTGAATCCAAGTTGGACAAAGGGAGAGGACCCGTGGCCACCCTTCTGGTACAGGAGGGAACGCTGAAGACGGGAGATGCCTTTATCGCAGGCTCCCATTATGGCCGGGTCAGGGCAATGCTGAACGATAGAGGACAGAAGATCGAAGAAGCTCCGCCCTCTACCCCGGTAGAGGTCGTTGGGTTCACCGATATTCCTGAAGCGGGAGAGACGTTCATCGTTGTGTCGGAAGAGAGGATGGCCAAGCAGATCAGCCTTTATCGACAGGAAAAAATTCGTGAAAAAGAGCTTTCCAAGTTGAGCAAGGTCTCCTTGGAGGAGCTTTATGATAAGATTAAGAAGGGGGAAGTGAAAGAGCTGAATGTGATTATCAAAGCTGACGTCCAGGGATCCATCGAGGCCGTGAAAGAGGCGTTAAAGAAACTCTCTACGGACGCGGTGAAGGTCAATATCCTTCATGACGCCGTCGGCGGGATTTCAGAGACCGATGTCAATTTAGCCGCGGCTTCCAATGCGATCATCATCGGCTTTAACGTGAGGCCGGGACCGAAAGCCCAGCTTTTGGCGGACCAGGAGCATGTCGACATCCGAACTTACTCCGTGATCTACGATGCAGTGACCGACATCAAAAATGCCCTCGAAGGATTACTGGAACCCACCTACAAGGAACATATCTTGGGAAGGGCGCAGGTGATACAAGTTTTTAACATCCGCAAAGTGGGGATGGTGGCGGGAAGTCTCGTCACGGACGGAAAAGTGGTCAAAGGATCCCACGCGCGATTATTGCGAGACAATGTCGTTGTTTATGACGGTCGTATTTCCTCCCTCAGGCGATTCAAAGATGATATGAAGGACTGCAGCCAGGGCCTTGAGTGCGGGATTGGCATTGAGAATTTCAACGACATTAAGCTCGGAGATGTGATCGAATCTTATGAGATGGAAGCGGTCCAGGCTCGGTTGGCCTGATGTGATACAATGAACGATGAACAATATACGATGAACAATGTGTTGGTTCGTTGTCCATCGTTCATTGTTTCTGGTTCATTGTCCAAGGTAAAGAGATGGTCATCGGAATTTGCCAACTCGACCTTCATATTCCGGAAAATCATTCTCTAAAGGGAAAACGGCATGTGCTCCGGAAACTGATCGATCGGGTGAGGCATCGTTTTAATGTGGCGATTTCAGAGGTCGGCGATAATGATCTCTGGCAACGGGCACAGATTGGCTTCTGCACCGTGGGGAACGATCGGCGGCATATCAACTCGAGTCTGGATAAAGTCGTTGACTTTATTGAACAAATGAATCTCGTCGAGATGGTCCATACAGAAATCGAAATCATCACAGTATAACCCCCCTCTATTCCCCCCTTATTTAAGGGGGGATGAAGGGGGGTAAAGGCATGGATGGAAGGGAAACGTTCGGAAAAAGTAGCGGATTTGATCCAAAAAGAGATCTCTCAAATGCTGGTCAAGTCGATCAAGGATCCCCGTATCGGCTTCGTCACCATTACCAAGGTGACCGTTTCGGAGGATTGCCGTTTTGCGAAAATCTACTTCAGCGTGGCAGGAGACCTCGCAGAGAGGGAGAGTTCGCAGAAGGGTCTGGAAAGCGCCACGGGATATATCCGAAAAGAATTGGGCCGTCGGATCCGACTGAGGTATACTCCGGAGATTATGTTTCAGTTCGACCCTTCCATCGAGTATGCCATTCATATGGAAAAATTGATCCAGAGCATCCACCAGGAAAAGGGGCCGGATGGGGATGAATAGGAATATGGACGGGATCCTCATCGTGGACAAACCCGAAGGGATCACCTCCCTCGACGTGGCGAGGGAGATGAAGCGCCGATTTGGTGTGAAGAAAGCAGGTCACGTTGGAACCCTCGATCCCTTTGCCACCGGCGTTCTGCCGATCGTCATCAACGAGGGGACGAAGCTGGTTCCATTTTTGGGAGAGGGGCCTAAAGAGTATGAAGTGACCCTCAAACTAGGCGAGGAGACGACGACGGATGACTGGACCGGTCAGGTGGTCACGAGCAGGCCATGGGAGGGAGTTCTACCAGAAAAGATTGAAGCGGTCGTCCAAACATTTTTGGGCAAGATTCGTCAGATGCCTCCCATGTTCTCAGCCGTTAAGATTGCCGGAAGACCCCTTTATCGGTTGGCCAGAAAAGGGATCGAGGTCGAGCGTAAAGAGAGAGAAGTGGAAATTTATGGAGTTCAAACGGAAGGAATCGATCTGCCCCTTGTCCGTTTGAAAGTTTCCTGTTCAAAAGGAACGTACATCCGCGCTTTGGGGAGAGACATCGGTAGGAAGATCGGATGCGGAGCTCACCTCCTGCGGCTGAGGAGGACTCGGAGCGGGCCTTTTACACTCGGGGAAGCGATCTCCTGGGAGCGGATAAAGGAATTCTCCAACCCCAGTCTCCTTTCCCCTTGGTTGATTTCCTTGAAAGCGGCGTTGCCCGGCCTGCCCGAGGTGGTAGGGGACGAACATTTGGTGAGGAAGGTACGCTTGGGGAGGAAAATGACGGTCCAAGATCTTTCTCTACAGAATCTTCCAGCCTTTGAAAAAGGGGAATATCTCAAAATATGCTCTCTTGAGGAAGAGTTGGTAGCCGTCTTAAGATCCGAAATGAGGGGTGCGGATATTCGAAGGGCGAATCCGGAGGCAGTCGCCTTTCGCCCACTCAGAATATTCCAACCCCAGAGAGGATGACCACGTTTCGTTTAAAAGGAGAAAGTTCATGGCACTGATACTGGAGAAGAAAAAGGAGATCATCGAACAGTTTAAGAACCACGAACGGGATACAGGCTCGCCGGAGGTGCAAATCGCTCTTCTCAGCGAAAGGATTCGTTATCTCACAGAGCACTTTAAAGCCCACAAACGAGACCATCACTCTCGTAGAGGCCTTCTTAAATTGGTCGGACAGCGGAGGAGACTTCTCAACTACTTGAAAGAAACCAAGGTAGACCGATATCGGGTGGTCATCGATAAGCTGGGTCTGCGAAGGTAAGATCCGTATGTTTTGAATCAAAAGGAGAATCCATGGAATACAAGTTAGAAATCGATTTGGGAGGAAGGCCATTTTCCATTGAAACGGGAAAAGTGGCAAAACAGGCGAACGGTTCAGTCTTGGTACAATATGGAGACACGGTGGTCCTCGTCACGGCCGTGGCATCCGACAAGAAGCGCGAGGGTCTCGATTTCATTCCCCTCACCGTTAATTATTTGGAAATGACTTATGCGGCAGGAAGGATCCCAGGAGGGTTTTTTAAGAGAGAGGGGAGGCCCAGTGACCGCGAAACCCTGATCTCCCGGTTTATTGACCGGCCCCTCAGACCCCTTTTCCCAAAGGGGTTCCAAAATGAGATTCAGATCATCGCCACCGTTCTTTCTGCGGATCAGGATAATGATCCGTCCATTCTTGGAATGATCGGAGCTTCCAGCGCCCTCTCCATCTCAGATATCCCCTTCGGTGGTCCGATTGCAGGAGCGAAAGTGGGTCGCATCGATGGGGAATTTGTCCTCAACCCCACTCATGAAGAGATGGAACTGAGTGATATCGATCTTTTTGTGGCGGGCAGTGAGGACGCCATCATCATGGTTGAAGGGAGTGCAAAAGAAGTCAAGGAGGAGGAGATCTTGGAGGCCATTTTATTCGGCCATCAATCGCTGAAACCGGTGATCGATCTTCAGAAAAAGATGAAAGCGGAATCAGGGGCTACCCCGCGCGAATTTGAACTCCGAAAACCCGAAGAGACTCTTTATGAAAGAGTAAGCGCCCTCGCTGAAGAAAAGCTCATGGAGACCTGCCAGATCACCGAGAAGGGAAAAAGAAGAGAACGATTGGAAGAGGTCCTTCAGTCTACTTTGCAGGAATCGGGTGCGGAGGACGAACCAACACAGAAGATGGTGAAGGTCGCTTTTGAAGAGATCTATCGTAAGCTGGTCCGAAAATCGATTTTAGAGAAGAAGCAGCGGATCGATGGCAGACAGCTTTCAGAAATTCGGCAGATTTCCTGTGAAGTGGGCATCCTTCCCAGAACCCACGGTTCCGCGCTTTTTACGCGCGGAGAGACCCAGGTCCTGGCGGTGGTCACTTTCGGGACTTCTGAGGATGAGCAGAAGATCAATTCCCTGACGGGAGAAACCTATAAGTCCTTTATGCTCCACTATAACTTCCCTCCCTTCTGCACTGGAGAGGTATCCCCCCTGAGATCGCCAAGCCGAAGAGAAATTGGGCACGGCGCGTTGGCCGAAAGGGCGATCCTGCCTGTCCTTCCCTCCAATGAGAAATTTCCATACACCATTCGAATTGTCTCAGAAGTGTTGGAATCGAATGGATCGTCTTCCATGGCCACCGTATGCGGGGCAACCCTTTCGCTCATGGACGCGGGAGTTCCAATTAAAGCGCCTGTCGCGGGCATCGCGATGGGCCTCATTTTGGAAGAGGGGGAGGGGGTTGTTTTATCAGATATCCTGGGCGATGAGGACCATTTGGGAGACATGGATTTTAAGATGGCAGGAACTTCTGAAGGGGTGACGGCCATTCAGATGGATATCAAGGTTCAGGGCATCTCAAAAGAGATCATGAGAAAAGTTCTCGATCAGTCCAGAGAAGGGCGATTCCATATACTGAGTCGAATGCGCGAGACCATTTCCGAACCTCGAAAAGACCTCTCCCGCCACGCTCCCCGTATCGTCAGTCTTCAGGTGAAGCAGGAGAAGATACGAGACATCATCGGTCCAGGGGGCAAGAACATTCGATCGATCGTCGATCAGACAGGTGTGAAGATCGACGTGGATGATTCGGGACTGGTGAAGCTCGCTTCTCCAAATTATGAGGCCATCGAAAAGGCCATCTATATGATCAAGAGGCTCACCCAGGAAGTGGAGGTGGGAGCACTCTATACCGGGAAGGTCGTACGGATCTTAGGTTTCGGTGCTATTGTCGAGCTGTTCCCGGGGACCGATGGTCTCGTCCATATCTCCCAACTGGCGGAGGGACATGTCAAGGAGGTCTCGGATATTCTAAAAGAAGGGGATGAGGTGCTTGTGAAGGTGATCGATATCGATCCGCAGGGCCGCATCCGTCTGAGCCGTAAAGCAGCCCTGAGGGAAACGAAGCAGGCCGCCGAGAACAAGAGTTAAGGGGGAGAAAGAACAGAGGATCAAGAGTCATGGATGGAACCTCTATGGAAATCCGGGATCCGTTGAGTCAATCGTGGATCGAAAGTGGATCGGGGTATCAGAAAACCGTCCTCGATAACGGTATTCGGGTGATTACGGAAAAGATTCCTTATCTGAGGTCTGTCTCCATCGGCGTATGGGTGATGATCGGATCGAGAGATGAGCAACCCGATGAAAACGGCATCTCCCATTTTATTGAACACCTTCTTTTCAAGGGGACGGAAAAGAGGACGGCCTTCGATATCGCCAAGGAGATTGATTCGGTGGGTGGAACACTGAATGCATTTACGGGGAGGGAATACACCTGTTTTTATGCCAAGGTGATCGATCATAATTTGCCCCTTGCCATCGATCTCCTCTCTGATATCTTCCTCAACTCCGTCATGGACTTGAAAGACGTGGAGAAGGAGCGGATGGTGATCCTCCAGGAGATTAAGATGGTCGAGGATACCCCTGACGATTATGTTCATGACCTTTTCAACCGGGTCTGCTGGGGAGATCATCCCTTGGGTTTCCCGATTTACGGAAATTTGGACCTCGTCCAATCTTTCCAGCGAGATCAACTCTACCGGTTTTTCAAGGAGAATTATCCGCCCGACCGAATCATCGTCTGTGCCGCCGGAAATTTAGAACATCAGAAAGTGGTCGACCTGATCGATGAGACGTTCGGGAAGATTCCAAAATCAAATAAGTCAAGAACCAGGAGCAGGCCGGATCCGATCTCTACCACCAACGTTTGGAACCGAGATTTGGAGCAGGTTCATTTTTGTCTCGGGACCAAAGGGCTTCAATATAACCACTCGCTTCGGTTCGCCTCGTATGTGCTGAACACCATCCTGGGCGGGGGGATGAGCTCAAGACTTTTCCAGGAGATTCGCGAGAATCGGGGCCTCGCTTATTCTGTTTATTCCTACCTTCCCACTTATATCGATACCGGACTGGTCGTGGTTTATGCAGGGACAAATGAAGGGGCCTTCCAGGAGGTCATCGACCTGGTTCTCAAAGAGTTCAAGCGTTTTAAGAACGAACCCCTCAAGAATGAGGAACTCGAAACGGCAAAAGAACAATTGAAAGGAAATCTGCTGCTCAGCCTGGAGAGTTCGGATAATCTGATGACCCGTTTGGCAAAGAATGAAATCTATTTCAAGTCTTACCTTCCCGTGGCAACGATTCTGAAAGGGATCGACGAAGTAAAGGAAGAAACCGTTCAACGTCTTGCCGAGGACATCTTCGATGAACGATTCTTCTGCCTGACTGTCTTGGGACCGATGAATGGAGATTACTCAGACAAGATCCGGTTGGATAGTAAGTAAGGGCAGATTCTTTTTCGAAAGCAGACCGTCCAACATGAAAATCTATTTTAAGCGTATGAGAGGAGATGTTCCCGTGCCCATCCCCCAATATATGACCCCGGGTGCCTCCGGAATGGACCTCTTTGCCTCTCTGGAAAAGGAAGTGACTCTGGAACCCGGGGAGAGGAGGCTGATCCCCACCGGGATCTCTGTCGCGATCCCTGAAGGGTTTGAAGGCCAAATTAGACCCCGTAGCGGGTTGGCGATTCAGAAGGGAATTGGCATTGTCAACGGGCCAGGCACAATCGACTCCGACTACCGTGGGGAGATCGCCGTTCTCCTCATCAACTTTGGAAAGGAACCCTTTACCATCCGCAACGGGGAGAGAATTGCCCAGATGGTGATCTCACAAGTTTTTCGAGCAACCCTGGAGGAACTGGAAGAGCTCCCATCAACCCCAAGACAGGGAGGGGGATTTGGTCACACGGGTATCTGAGGAGGAGTTGAAGACGATTGATTTGACTATCCAAGCAGAGGGAAGAGTCACCTCTGCTTTTTATTTGGTTTCCCTATTCGGGAAGTGTTAATGGAACAACACCTGGATCAATTTCTTCATTACCTCATCGTTGAAAAAGGGCTTTCGAAGAATACGATCGAGGCATACAGCCTCGATTTGACGCGATTCTTAGATCACCTGAGAGCAAGGGGAATCCGGGAGCTTCGAGACATTGGCAAATTTGATGTCAGGGGTTTTCTCCTATCACTCAAGAAGAAGAACCTTTCTACAAAGAGCATCGGGAGGGATCTCTCTGCGATTCGGTCTTTTTTCAAGTTCCTGATTCAGGAAGGAATCCTCGAAACCAATCCGATCGAAGATCTGGAATCACCCAAGATGGCGAAAAAGATTCCGGAGATCCTTTCCCTGAACGAAATCGAACGGATATTGGAACAACCCAACCTTCAGACTCCCCTGGGAATCAGGGATAGGGCGATGTTAGAAATGCTTTATGCCACAGGGATGAGGGTTTCCGAGTTGACTCGCCTTCCCGCCCATCAGGTGAACCTGGAAGGTGGATACGTCCTCCTCTATGGAAAAGGTTCAAAAGAAAGGATCGTTCCCCTCGGGAGCGAAGCGATGAACTGGATCAATCTCTATCTGAGCACAGCCCGCGGAACCCTCGCAAAGGCCAAGGAAAGCCCGTTCCTCTTTATCAACCGTTCGGGAAGGGGGATGACCCGCCAAGGGTTCTGGAAGAATCTGAAGAATTATGCCCGAAGGGCCGGCCTTCGCAAAAGGATCACTCCTCACCTTCTTCGCCATTCCTTTGCCAGTCATCTTCTGGAAAGAGGGGCTGATCTTCGCTCCGTTCAGATGATGCTTGGCCACGTGGACATTTCGACGACTCAGATCTATACCCACGTGACCGGAGAGAGATTGAAAAAAGTTCATAAGCAGTATCACCCAAGAGGCTAATGTGAGAATAACCAAATTCCAAGCACCATTGATCAAATAATGACCAAAATCCCAATAACCAACAAACATAAACTTTTCTAATTGGTAATTGGTGATTGGAGCTTATTTGGGATTTGAGATTTGGTAATTGGAACTTCATCCATGGATGTAATCACCACTCATATCAATGCTGATTTCGATTCCTTGGCTTCCATGTTAGCTGCCAAGAAACTTTATCCCAATGCGGTCCTTGTCTTTCCGGGATCCCAGGAGAGAAGCCTTCGGGATTTCTTCATCCATTCCGCGCTCTACGCTCTGGAGGTGGAGCGCATGAAGAATATCGACTTTCGCGAAATCAGCCGACTGATCCTCGTCGATACTCGTCAGATCAGCCGGATCGGTAAGTTTTCGGAGATTCTATCCAACCCCGGTTTAGAAATCCATATCTATGACCATCACCCTCCTTCTTCCGAAGACCTCCACGGTTCCCTGGAGGTCATCTCTGAGGTGGGAGCGACGGTCACACTTCTCCTCGACGTCCTTCAAAAGAACGGAATCGAGATCACGCCCGATGAAGCCACCGTGATGATGCTGGGAGTTTATGAGGATACAGGGAACTTGACCTTTCCTTCGACGAGAGAGGAAGACTTTAAGGCCGCTGGGTACCTGGTTCGAAAGGGGGCTAACCTCAGTGTTCTCTCAAACGTGATCACCAAAGAGCTCACCGCAGAACAGATTTTCTTGTTGAATGATCTGATTCAATCTGCCACTCGATATAGCTTTCACGGGATTGATGTCGTGATCGCCCAGGCCTCTGTGGATCGGTATGTGGGGGATATTGCCGTCTTGGTTCATAAATTGAAGGATATGGAGAATTTAGATGTGCTCTTCGTTCTGGTCCGGATGGAAGACCGGATCTACCTGATCGGGAGGAGTCGCCTCGAAGAGGTGAATGTCTCGGAAATCGCCGGCGAGTTTGGAGGCGGCGGACATCCAACGGCAGCGTCTGCGACGGTCAAAGGGATGACCCTGGTAGAAGCCCATGATCGGTTGATCAAGACATTAAAAGAGATGGTGAGGCCCAGAAGGGTGGCCAGGGAGGTGATGCTCTATCCTGTCAAGACCATCGAACCCGAACGAACCTTGGAGGAAGCAGGGGAGATATTGGCCCGGTACAACCTGAACATCCTTCCTGTTCTTCAGGATGGAAAAGTGATGGGAATGATTTCAAAACAGGTGGTGGAGAAGGCAGTGCATCATGGGCTCAAGGGATCCCTCGTGAAGGAATATATGACCACGGAGTTTTCGGTCGTCTCTCCCGATACTCCTTTTTCCCGGGTCCTGGCCATCATCATTGGTCAGACCCAGAGCCTCCTCCCTGTCATTGAGAAGGATCAGTTGGTGGGGACCATCTCGTTGGGGGACGTCATGCGGATCCTTCAAGAGGATATGATGAAATCGGAGAAGGGTGTCTCCGTTTTCGAAAGCCAGCCCCTCTATGGCCGCAAGAAGATGCTCTCTAAGTTTATGAAAGAGCGTTTTCCTGAACGAATCTATAACTTGCTCGTTGAGTTTGGCAGAATAGGGGACGAGTTGGGGCATTCTGTTTACGCCGTCGGCGGGTTTGTGAGAGACCTCTTGTTGAGAGTGGAAAATTTCGATATCGATGTTGTGGTTGAAGGGGACGGAATCCGTTTTGCCGAGGGATTCGAGAAGAAGTTCCCTTGCCGGATTCGAACGCACAAGAAATTTGGGACGGCTATCATCCTCTTTCCAAATGGCTTGAAAATTGATGTGGCCACCGCCCGCTGGGAGGTTTATGATTCTCCCGCAGCCCTGCCCACTGTGGAAAGCGCTTCCATCAAGATGGACCTCTACCGGAGGGATTTTACCGTGAATACCCTGGCCATCCAACTCAACCCCAAGTCCTTCGGAGAGCTGATCGATTTCTTCGGTGGGGTCAAAGACATTAAGGAAAAGGTGATTCGGGTGCTCCACAATCTCTCATTTGTCGAAGATCCCACCCGGGTTTTCCGGGCAGTACGTTTTGAACAGCGCTTTGGCTTCCAGATCGCAAAACATACCCAGAATCTGATGCGGAACGCCGTGAAGGTAGGTTTTCTGGAACGCCTCTCAGGAGGACGGGTTCTCTCCGAGATCATTCTCATTCTCCAGGAAGAAGATCCTCTCCCCGCCCTGAGGCGGATGAGAGATTTCAATCTCCTCCATTTCCTTCATCCCAACCTCAAGTTTGATGAACAAGGGCAGGTTCTTTTTGAACAGATCCATCATGTCATCTCCTGGTTCGACCTCCTCTTCCTGGACCAGCGATATGAACGCTGGCTCATCTATTTTTACGGGCTCATCGATTTTTTGAAAGAGGGAGAGATTGAGGAGCTTTGCGGAAGATTGTCCATGAACGAGAAGCTGACAAAGAAGGTGAAGGAAGGAAAACTTCAGTCTGACCAGGTTCTTCTTCAGATGTTTTCCTGGATCAGCACAAACCGGCAGCCGAAGCGATCGGAAATTTATGACGTCCTGGATCCCCTTTCTATTGAATCAAAACTTTTCATGATGGCTAAAACCACCCAGGTGATGACCCGTCGTTATATCTCCTTGTACTTCACACAACTAAAAGACACAAAGCCGCTCCTGAGCGGCGCGGATTTGATTCAGATGGGAATGAAATCGGGACCATCGATTAGGAAAGTGTTGACGGATCTGCTCAAAGCCAGATTGGACGAGCAGGTAGTCACCCGGCAGGATGAGATGGAGTATCTCTCGAAAGCCCAAGGGATGGAATGATGGTCGAGGACAATTCACGTTTAGAGGAGAAAACAGGCTATACCTTTCGGTTGGAGGGGTTTGAAGGACCACTTGACCTGTTGCTCCATCTTATTCAGAAAAACGAACTGGATATCTTCAATATCCCCATCGCCCTCATCACGGAGCAATATTTAGAATATCTCCAGTTGATGAAGGTTCTCAACCTGGATGTCGCCGGGGAATACCTCCTGATGGCCTCTACCCTTCTCCATATCAAATCGAGGATGTTGCTTCCTCGATCTTCAGAGGAGGAAGAAGAGGAGGAAGAAGATCCCAGAGCAGAGCTGGTCCGAAGGCTTTTGGAGTATCAGAAATATAAGCAGGCAGCGGGCGAATTGGAGAAAAGGCCCTTATTGGACCGGGATGTTTTTATTCGGCTGACGCCGACAGAGTCCCAAGCACCTGAGGAGGAACGGATCGAGGTCAATCTCTTTGAATTGCTCGAGGCTTTCCAAGAGGTGTTGAAAAGGGTCAAGCCAGAAGCCGTTCACGAAGTTACCTTAGAACATCTCAGCGTCGAAGATAAAATCCTGGAGATATTGGTACTACTCGAGAGGGAGAATCGAAGCATGGCCTTTCATCGGCTTTTTCCTGAACAACCGTCTCGGAGGGTCGTCGTGGTCACTCTGTTGGCCATTCTCGAACTGGTTAAGATGAAACGGATCCGAATCTTTCAGATGGCTCCGTTTGAGACAATTCGGATTTCACCGATGTAAAACTATTGAGTCATTGAGTCACTAAGTTATCGGGTTATTGGTCTTTGACCAAAACATGATATAATACCTCAATATTACTTAGGCATTTTTTAGGCGATGACCTATTGACCCAGTAACTCGATGACCTAATGACCCAATGACTTATTATTGGAGGACCCCATGAAACGAAAGCGAATCTTAATTGGATTGGGTGTGATTGCTGCACTTCTTGTTTTCTTTTTTACGGTTCTTTTCCTTATCGGGCGGTATACCGGAGGAGGGAGGAGCAGCCGGTTTGCATTTGGAGATAAGATTGCGATCGTCGAAGTGAAGGGAGTGATCTCGCAATCTTCCGGGGTGATTGAGGACCTTCAGCAATACCTCGGGGATGATGGCGTCAAGGCGATCATTCTCAGGGTTGATTCGCCGGGTGGGGGCGTGGGGCCGGCGCAGGAGATCTATCGGGAAATCATGAGGATCAGGTCGACCTCGCAGAAGAAAGTAGTCACCTCGATGGGATCTGTGGCAGCCTCAGGAGGCTATTATATCGCCTGTGCCTCTGATCGCATCGTTGCGAATCCCGGAACGATTACCGGTTCGATCGGTGTGATCATGCAGTTTTCTAACCTTGAAGAGCTCCTCAAGAAGATCGGTGTCAAAGGGGTGGTGCTCAAGAGCGGGGAGCATAAGGATATCGGGTCTCCTTTCCGTGAGATGACCCCCGAAGAGAAGAGAATCATGCAGGAAGTGCTTGATAATGTTCACCAGCAGTTCATCCAAGCCGTGGCGGAAGGCAGGAAACTGGAAAGATCCAAGGTGGCTCAGATCGCGGACGGTCGCATCTTGACGGGAGAGCAGGCTAAGAATTTGGGACTGGTCGATCAACTGGGAAACCTTCAAGATACGATCGATATCGCAGCCAAGATGGTGGGGATAGAAGGGAAACCCAACGTTCTCTATCCTAAGAGGAAGATTTCGATCTGGGATCTTTTAATGAGAGATATGGCCTCCGCAATCGTTGACGTATTGACTGAAAAGGGGTATGAACTGAACTTTCCCCTTCAGATTAAGTAATTCGGATTTTGGAATACTGGAGTGTTGGAATAATGGAAGGTTGGGCTAAATCTTTATCCACCATTCCATTTCTCCTATTGGTAACGCTATGCGCTATGCCCTCTGCGCTATGCGTTATTTAACAACTCGGCGATCTTTTTCATATCCTCCCAAACCTCTCTCTTGCGTTCAGGATTCCTCAACAGAAAGGCAGGGTGATAGGTGGGGATCACCTTGATTCCCTCGAGGTCGTGGAGCTTTCCACGGAGGGCTGTGATCTTGGTATCGGTTTTGAGAAGGGTCTGAGCAGAAAAGGTCCCCAAGGCACAGATGATTTTGGGTTGGATCACACGGATTTGCTTCATCAGAAAGGGATTGCAACTCTCGATCTCATCCGGCTCAGGATTTCGATTCTGCGGGGGTCGGCATTTGATGATGTTGGCGATGTAAACTTCTTCCCTTGGAAGAGCGATCGATTCAATGATTTTCGTCAGGAGTTGACCAGCCCTTCCCACAAAGGGTCTTCCCTGCGTATCTTCATCGTATCCAGGACCTTCTCCGATAAACATCAAAGTAGCCTTTTCGTTACCCTCACCAAAAACAATCGTCTTCCTGGTCCGATGGAGTTTGCACCTCTTGCAATCCCCTAACTCTGTTCTCACATCTGCAAGAGTCAGGGTTTCTGAGCGAGGCGCCTTTTTGGGGACATTTTCTGCGGCTGACAAGGAAGTAATACCCATTCCCTTGATGTATTCCAGATAGGTTCTGAGATCGCTTATCAACTCATTCATAGTTTCATCCATCAGGCATTGCCCTCCGTTGTCAACCGAGATATCCTTTTTCTCCTTTCGTTGTCAAGAGAGATAAGAACGATCACCTTATATTTGTTACGATAGAGTTTAAAGGGAAAGAGTAATCTTGACAAGTGTATGGGAAAAAGAAAGAGATGGTGAGTCTTCAGCCAAGGTATCGGGCTAAGGAATTACGATAAACCCCTCCTTATGAGCTGCTTCTCGCAGGTTTTGATCGAGGCAAACAATTTCATGGTCCTGAGGATTTTCCTGTGCCCATATCAGTGCGGCGGCAAGTTGAAATGCGTCAGCAGATCTAAGGGGGTGAATAGGTAGCAATCTTTCCGCGCGTTGCCGAACGACTTCGCTTGGCTGAACTTCCGACCATTCTGTTGACAAGGCGGAGAGTATTGCCTTTGCTTTAACTTCTGTATCAGCACTTAACGCTCCCTCACGTCTTCGTCTCGAGACGGCGGAAAAACATTCTATCCTTGTTGCCCACCAAACGACGACATCCTCATCAGTTTTAATTAAACGCTTTACGGTTTCAGACATCTGTTCTTTCAGGCACAGCGGAATGATGGCTGAAGAATCCCAGAATTTCATCTTCCTTCTTTCCTCTCTTGAAGAAGTGCCTTGAGCACAAGCCCGTGTGGGTCTTCCGATCTTGCCATCGTCCAGAAACCTTTAGGTAGCCTACCGGACCCGAGTTTAATCAAGCCCTGCTTTTCCATTCTTGTCAACGACTCTCTTGCTGCTTTCGTCCGTAAGATGGGCACCAGTCGAGCTACGGGTTTCCCGCGATCTGTGATAAGGACTTCGTTGCCAGCTTTGACTTGATCTAAGTATTCACTCAGATAAGCTTTTAACTTAGAAACAGCTGCGATCTTCATAGTTCCGCCGCCCTCCACTGATTTATGTGACTATTATAGTCATATCTAACTGACCTGTCAAGGCCTTTTACAAATAATGAGGGAATGGGAGCGGAGAGATTTTCCCCTTATGCGGCTGCCCTGAGCCTCGCCGAAAGGTTACTCCGGAACCAAGTCGAAGGGGCAAGCTTAGTCGAGGGATTGACTTCCCCGAACATCTTTGATAGGTTCTATTCGAATTGTAGCGTCGGCATTGATTGCCGATGTCATTTCTGAAAAGTCCTTACCAGGTTACCTGGAATGAACGAAATAACTGTCTTGTTCGCGTTTAAAATACGCGATATCTATTTCCGGTTTGGACATATTAACAGTCTCATAATAATGACGGCATTCATTTGTAAAATCCCTCCGAACCTCCCTTTATCAAAGGGAGGAATTACCCCTCTTTAGCAAAGAGGGGCGAGGGGAGATTTTCTAATGGTTATGTCAATTCGATTTTGAGACTTTTAATAATATCTCTTATAGAGAGAGACGTAATTGGAACAAGGAAGGAGGAAACACAAACATGGATGTGTTTACTGCGATTAGCCAAAGATGCAGTGTGAGAGCTTATAAACCAACTGATGTTGAGGAGGATAAGCTGAAAAAGGTACTGGAAGCGGGGAGGCTTTCCCCTTCTGCGAGCAACCGCCAGGACTGGAAATTCATTGTTGTTAAAGATAAGGGATCAAGGAAGAAACTGGCGAAGGCTGCTTTCGGCCAGTCCTTTATCGGAGAAGCACCTGTGGTCATTGTAGCTTGCGGAACCGAACCGAAGACAATGTTAGCTTGCGGGCAACCTGCCCATACGGTCGATGTCTCGATCGCCTTTGCGTACATGATCCTGCAGGCTTATGAATTAGGTCTGGGAACGTGTTGGATTGGAGCCTTTTCCGAGGATGAAGCCAAGAAGATTCTGAGCATCCCGGAACCTATTAGGGTTGTCGGCATGACTCCTCTTGGATATCCGGATCAACCGCCCTCGCAAAAATCGAGAAAGACGCTGGATCAAGTAGTCTGCTATGAAAAGTACGAATGAAAAGAAAGAGGCTGGTTTATAGAAAGGCGGGGTGATGTACGAGTTGGTGATTACCAAGAGAAGTGGAGCCCCACGGGCAAAGCCCGTGGTACCTCCATGGAATACCCTCCTATGCCAAGGTTTCGGAGGGTTATCCACCAGCGGCGAAATCCACCGAAGCATCAAGCTTT
>Ga0335070_10002060_pt1 | contig 23395 bp, 29 predicted proteins | sample Lox_Sample_13_FD_206722 | JGI IMG/M metagenome (GOLD analysis project Ga0335070, IMG submission 206722) | Soil microbial communities from Loxahatchee National Wildlife Refuge, Florida, United States - Lox_Sample_1.3 | ecosystem: Environmental > Terrestrial > Soil > Wetlands | place: USA...
TGGGTGCCACGGCAAAGATCACAGCGCTCCACAAGGAGTGGGAAATGATCTGAATCAGCAAGTCCCTTTTCCAAAGGTATAGAAGACCCCAAAAGGAACCTGCCACCAGCGCAGCCAAGATGAGCACAAGATTCCAGGAAAAGAGGTGGACTCCTGCATAAATGAGGGTGGTGATCAGATATCCGGAGAATTTTCCCTGCGTTGCCATGAGATGGCCTTGCAGAAATCCTCTCCAGAAGATCTCCTCCCCCGGTCCGGTAATGAAGAAAAGAAGGAGAAAGACGAGGGCTTTATTGACCCCGGCTCCCAAATAATAGATTGCCCCGACCTGGGTCTCTGCTCCCGGAAGAATTTGGAGGGCAAGTTTATTCCCCAAGAAGAAAATCAGGTAGAGGATGGCCGCTGAAAAGAGTCCGTATAGGAAGGAATGAAGCCGAAAAGAGATCTTTGGTCTTTGCCAGAAAAGGGAATAGAGAGAAACCGCAATAACCGAAAGGCCGATCTTTACCCAGAAATTTCCCCCGGCCCAGCCAAAGGTGCCCCCCCAGCAGACCGATGCCAGAAGAACGGCCCCCCAGATCACAAGGGCACCACTCTGCTGAGAACTAGCGAGACGATGAGAAAGAGACCGAAGATGGTGTTGAGTTGTGCCGTGATGGCATCAGCAGCCTCCGGGATCTTCGTCATAAAACTCTTCAAGAGGTGGATCGCTTTAGGAAGTGAGAGAAATACAAGGAGACCCCATGGGCTCAAGATCCCAATCGCCACCATTCCGATCGTATAGAGATAGGCCATGAGGATGAGACCGGCGTAGAGGTAGATGCTCCGCTGGCTGCCAAGCAGGATTCCGATCGTTTTGATCCCGTGCCGGGAATCATAAGCAATGTCCCGAATGTTATTCGCCAGAATAACCAATGCCACCAGAATCCCGAAAGGGATGGAGATATAAAGAGCCTTTAAGGAAAGAGCTTGTCGTTGAACTGCGTAGGCCCCTTCGAACATTAAAGGCCCCCACATGAGGAAAACAAAAAATTCTCCCCAGGCCCTATACTTGAATTTGATCGGGGCCGCCGTATAGAATAGGCAGGCAAAAAAGCCGATCAAGCCAATCCAGAACACCAGCATGGAGCGCCCGAAGGAGAGGATCAGACCAATCAAAATGGTGATCCCGGTGAAAACAATTGCTTCGGTCAAGAGCTGGGCCGGAGTGAATATGCCCGCGAGAATGGGTTGAGGACGGTATCGAGCAGTGGGAGAATCAGGCTGGTCCACCTGATAGCGGGTGTCGAAATAATCGTTCAATATATTAGCCGCCGCATGGAAACAGACGATCCCAATGCATACCAGGAGATACCACCCCCACAGGATGGAACCACCCTCTGCGGCGAGGAGCGTTCCTATTGAAACCGAGATCAGGGACATGCTGAATGACCAGGGACGGGTAGCGATGAAATAGTCTTTGATTTTCTGTTTTAAATTTTTCCTCGTTTTCATCACCCACCAATGTAAAAGAAAGTCAATCGAATAGCAAGCTTTGATTCAAAATGATTCATCTTACTCCCTACCCACCCCTCCCCCTCAGAGACTGTGTCACAATCAAACGTGTGAGGGGGGAGGAAATCGGGTTCCAAAGCTTTGGAACGCGGGTCTTTTAGGTATGGGAGACAGATGTGGGATGAAAATCGAATGTTTTCTTACGCTCGGCGGCCCTGAATGCAAACGGTTAAAGGTTGCCGCTCCAAATCTTTTCCACCCGACCGCCTCCCCTCTTTTCCGAAAAGCCGTTATTTTCGTATATACGACACACTCTCTCAAGGGAGGAGGGTAAGGGTGGGGGTGATGTCATTTTATTTAATGCGTTCGTATTAGTATGAATAACTCGGGTCGGCTTTTTTTTCGTCCCATCGAATCGCCCAGCCAGTTAGATAACTTGACTGAAAAATTCAGTCAGGAGGGCGGAGGACGGCAGAATGGCCTGCATAACCAGGATTTTTAAAACTGAGGAAGATTTCAAACTTGCACCTTGCTTAAGGCTATCTTACACCAACGGTGGTGTTCAACGTGGTGGCCAAACGCGTCGCAACTTGACTAAAAATATTGTTGAGCATAGTGGCCGAATCACCGCCCCAGGTTCCTGAAGCTGCGGTATCTCTCGTGTAGATGCGTATACAAGGGTTGGATTTACCGGGCTCATAAACTTCGCAGACCACAGCTCCAGCAGCTCTGCCTGCTCCAAATCCTACCCACGCACGGGCTGCTCGGCTTCCGGGGTTGCATTCGACCACCGCACCCTCTATCAGTAAAGAATCGGAAGTATCTTTTCGAGATAATTTGAGGGAGCTTCGAAAGACGGAATTAAAAAGCGCCATGAAAGGATCGTAGGAAAAGACGTTCTGCTGTGGCAACAGTCGGCCCCCAAATTCCGCTAACTTCACTGAACCGTATTGAGATAGGTTGACGGCTGGATCTTTCCAGATGAGAAGGTTATGCCCACCCTTCTGCATCCCTTGAATATATTCCTTAACTTTAAGGTGAAAAGAATAATCAGGATAACTCTTGAAACTTGAAGAAGGTGCTGAGGGAGTTTGAGCCGGCTCTGTACTCACTGCAGGCTCATCAGATGACTGAGATGGCTTCTCCTGAGAAAATACAACTGTACTCGTCAATGCCATGGCAACGCCTGCTACGATGAGATACTGTATAAATCGGTCCAATTTCATTGGCTCTCCTCCTCTTTCTTTACGGCGCTGGATATTCATAATACAAAAACAATGAATGGGTCAATTCTATTTTCTTAGCGTTCACCTTCTCCACAAAATTCCTGGAAGGAGCGAAAGCAAAGATTTGAAACGTCAAGCTCTGACCTCATTGCTCCCCAGGATCAGGGAGATTCCTTACCTTTCGTTGCCTGCCGTGCCTTTTTCATCACCCATTTGATGAGCGGTATTAATTTCTCCGGCAAGGCTTCCTCACTCACTGTCACCTTGTGCTGCCGGCCACTCTTTTCCAGGCTCAATTCGTATTGAAAGCGGTCGGGCTGAGGAGACCGCGGTATGATCTTCTCGGGCAGATTAAAGAAGTCCGCTTCCTCGACCAGTTGGTGAAGCTTCTGGACTTCGTCCGGCGCAAGATCTTTTTCATCAACAGCCCTTTTCATCGAAATGCCTGCAAAGCCACCGCTTCGTTCAAAGGAAACTCTCAAGGTCTTTTTCTCCCCTGGCATTAAATCACCCCAACGGCTTTCCAGGCATTTCGGACCGCTTTCATCTCTTTGCTTCCGTTACCGTAGAGATCCTTGGCAACACTGATGGTTGAAGAAGCAGCCCCTGCAAAATTCGACCTGCTCCGCAGCAGGTCCCGCAAAGCAATGTACCAGATCTTTCCCGCTTTCGTCCATGCATTCCCGCCGATCTCCATGGCCGCCAGATAGAAGGCATGGTTAGGAATGCCCGAGTTGATATGGACGCCGCCATTATCTGAAGTGGTTTGCACGTAGTCCTTCATGGTAGCCGGTTGTGGGTCTTTTCCAAGAACGGGATCATCGTAGGCTGTCCCCGGCGCCTTCATAGAGCGGAGCGCCTTTCCGTGAATATTCGGTATTAAAAGACCCGCACCGATGAGCCAGTCGGCTTTGGCCGCTGTCTGTTTCAAGGTCCGTTGTTTAACGAGGGAGCCGAAAACGTCGGACATGGACTCATTCAATGCCCCTGGCTGATCCGAATAAGTAAGATTGGCTTCGTACTGGGTCACGCCGTGAGTCAATTCATGACCGATGACATCGATGCATTTGGTGAAGCGATCGAAGATCTCATGATCTCCATCACCATACACCATTTCCCTGCCATCCCAAAAGGCGTTGTCATAGTTGACATCATAATGGACATAGGAGACGATGGACATTCCCCTGCTGTCTATGGAGTTGCGCTCATAGATATCATAGTAGAGATCATAGGTGGAACCTGCTCCGTCATAGGCTTCATTGACCGCAACATCCTTGCTGGGCGGATCGCCTTCCTTGCGGACCAGGATGCCCGCAGGAGGCTGCCCGTCTTTGTGCTTGCAGTTATAGACAGTCCGGTATTTATGGCCGACGGGCGCCATCGACGGAAGGATTCCCAACGCAAAGCGCTGCCCTCTGATAAAGCCACTCGAGGCCAGGTTTTGGAGCGCCCAATCCCTCTGGTGAGGCTTGCCGCGCTTAGCAATCTCTTCCAGCATATACGGGGGGATGATAGAATGAATCCCCCTATATCTGATCGGTCCCATAATCTCCTCCATTTTGTTCTACTTTCTCAGCGTTCGCCTTCTTCACCCAATTCCACTTTGGTAAAGACACAACACTGCATTTATCCGCTAATAAACAAAGTGTCCGTTTAGCATTGATCCTGGGTGCTATTCCTTAAAATATCAGCCTCAAAACTAAGGATTCACCCTTTTGAACTCACCCGTCTCGGTCAGTTCGTAAATGCCGGGTCTAAAACCGTAGATCGACTTATTTTCAACCTCCGCCATGGCCCTAGACCCCGGTCCGGCCGCCATCACTCCCGCTCCGGCTCCCGTTTCAGCTGCTTTCTCGGCTACCTTCCCTGCAACTTCCACTATCTTTTGAAGAAATGACAAAGCAGCAGATGAATCTTGCTTTGAGTCTAACTCCTTAACCTGCGCCTCCTGAATCTGTATGTTGAAGTCGTGCTTTGAAAGGAATGACCATGGCTTGATATCATACCCATTTTTAGCATCTGGCAAGCTTATGAATTTGCTTTCTTTGTCACTCACAAGCAAGTAGATCTTTTGCGGGTAGACCCGAATTCCTCGAGCCTCATTAGGACGTGCAGGATAGGTGCTTATACCTGCACATCCACCGACCACGAGTAACGTTAAGAGAATGGCGCAACATACGATTAGCTTTTTCATCAGATTTCTCCTTAGTCATGGTGTATTCAACTCACATTTGTTATTTAGGTTCTTATCAACCGAGCACCCGAATCAATTAAGGCACATCAGATGTTTCGCCCCGAGAGAACAGGATAGTCTCTCAGGGCCTCTTCGGGGGCATCTTCTGGAAGGACCTTTTCATCATTCACTCCAGAAGGCTGGATTCAGTGAATAGGTTAATTGGCTAATGAGTTATCGCGTTATGCCTTCGATAAATCCACCATCCAAGATAGTCCAAAGTATATTTACGTCATGGGAAAAGGTCAACGATTTTTTTCGCTATGCACAGCGGGGTAAGTGACAGTCCAGTCAAATCTTCTCTCAAGTTTCAACGTCAGACACCACCTTCCTTGTTGAAGTTTATGATAATATCTTGCCCTTGGGTTCCTCGGCCACTTGGATTGTGCCAAAGGCAGCTTCATATTTCGAAATGTTGTCTTGTAAAGCTGTAAGAATTCTTTTCATATGGCCCGGGCTGACAATGACCCGTGCCGTCACGGCACCTGTTGGCGGCGCGACCATCAGAAAATCGAGAATGAACTCTTCTTTTGTGTGGGTCACGACCATATTGTTTGAATAAACACCCCCATGAAGATCAGGAGGGAAATTGACCTTAATATCCTGTCCGTTCGGCATGGGAACCTCCTTCTATTTTCTTAGCAGGTTGCTGAAAAACGGCCATCTACGGCGTTTCCCTCATCCTTCGTCATTGCGGCGTACTGTCAAGTACGCCTCATTCCTCAGGATTTCGGGCGCCTTGCATCTGACCATTTTTGAGCAACCTGAAAAAGATGACTTTTTCAGCAGCCTGTTAGTGTTCATCTTCCAACCAGATCCCACGACATTTTGAAAATCTCCCCTCCCCCCCTTCGGCAAGTTCAGGATGGTTAGCCTTGTCGAACCACTTGTGAAAGAGGGTAGAACTTCTATTTAGTGACAGGGTAGCACGATCATTTGGGTTGTCAAGGGAAACTTGTATTCCAAAGGGGACAGCGGCTTGACATTTCATCGGTGCAGTGTTAGGGGAAGGTAACGAGCTTCGAGTGGTAAAAGGAGAAGACGATGCTTTTCTCGATTCAGAAAGAGTTATTCGATATCCTGCCGGACCTCACGATCGGAATGGTGGCGGCCAGAGATGTGGACAATACGCGTCCTTCCAAAGAGATTGACGATCTCCTCACCCATGCGGTCGAAGAGATGAAGAAAAATTTCATTGGTGATAAAGCCCAGGAACATCCAAGGATCAAACCCTGGAGAACGGCGTTTTCAAAATTGGCCATTTCGGGAAGCAAGTTCCCGAGTTCCATCGAATCGATGGCAAGGAGGGTCCTGAAGGGAGATCCATTCCCGAAGATCAATCCTCTCGTCGACCTCTATAACAGTGTCTCTTTGAGATATTTAGTCCCCATGGGAGGCCACGATCTGGATACCATCGAGGGAAATATTTTTCTGCGGCTCGCAGAAGGATGGGAACCCTTCAGTCCCATGGGGGGCGGGGAGACGGTGACTGTGCCAAAAGGAGAACTGGTCTACCGGGACGGTCGAGAGGTGCTGACCCGAAATTGGGTGTGGCGCCAGTGTGAAAAAGATAAAGCGACCGAGAAGACAAAAAATATCTTTATCCCCATCGATGTTTTGGGCGAAGTGGGAAGAGAGCGGGCCGATGAAATCATTCGAGACCTCTTTCGGTTGATTCCTGGACATTTAGGGGGAACGATCTCTTCAGCTGTCCTCACTAAAGAAAATCCTTCTGCCGAATTTTAACTGTGCACTGCGGGAGGCCCCCGTGAAAGGGCAAAGAAATGAAATCCCGAAATAAAAAGGGAAGAGCACCGCTCTTCCCTTTTTAAATTTCTCTCTTTCCTCGAGGATAGTCAATCTTCTTGAGCGGGGTGTGCTAGTAACCCTTTCTCTGCATCTCGGACAGGCCCTCATCGACCGTGAAGACGGCGCCGCATTTCGGACACTTAATCTTTGCGTCTTTCTGAATATTCGCACACCCAAATGCAAATACAGCTAGTAACGCTAATGCCAAAAAGAAACTCACCCATTTCCTCATTAACCTTCACCTCCTTTCATTATCCTTTGGGAAAATACCAGGGGATAATATAATACCCAAAATCGATAACAGAAATCCGTTTTTCTGTCAAGTAAAAAATAAAGGCCTCTGAAAATCGAGATATGGCAGCAGAGCGCAGCAATATCTGCCTTTTACTTCTTCTTTGGTTTAGCTTTCTTCGTCGCCTTCTTCGCCTTAGGGTGTTTCATCCCGCATGACATATTTCGTCACCTCCGTCAAGCTTTTATTTGTTGATTTATTTATCTCTTTTAAATTAATATTTGTCAAGAGTTTTCTTTGGAATTTTTAGAAAATGCCAGAAATCCCTGATTAGACGCCTGTCTACCGTTAGACAGGGATCATGGAACGATTACAGCGATTAGAAATACATTGGAGGGGTTATGACAAAAAAGGTTCAGATCGACATGAACTCTGACGTTGGGGAGAGTTTTGGAGTTTATAAACTGGGGCTCGACGAAGAGGTGATCCCTCACATCACCTCGGCCAATATTGCCTGCGGATTCCACGCCGGGGACCCCGGCGTGATGCGAAAGACAGTGGCCTTGGCAAAGCAATTTGGCGTTGAAGTAGGAGCCCACCCCGGATATCCAGACCTGATGGGATTTGGAAGAAGAAATGTCGATGCTACTCTTGAGGAGATTCAGGATTACATCGTCTATCAAACTGGGGCGCTCATGGCCTTTGCCCAGTCGGAAGGGCTGAAACTCCAGCACGTGAAGGCTCATGGAAGCCTTTACAATATGGCTGTGGCGAACCCTAAGATATGGGAAGCGATGGCCGAAGTGGTCGCGAAGGTAAACCGAGATATCATTCTGGTTGTCCTGGCGTCCTCGAAGAGGGAGTCACTCCTTGAAATTGGAAAACGCCATGGCATCCGAATTGCCTTTGAAGCCTTTCCCGATCGAGCCTACAACAAAGATGGGTCTTTAGTCTCTCGAAGAGAGAAGGGGGCAGTGATCCATGATGATGAGTTGGTTGCAAAAAGGGCGCTTAAGATGGCCATGGAGGGAAAGGTCATTGCCATCGATGGGACGGAGGTCGAGCTCCATGCGGATACGCTCTGTGTCCACGGCGATAATCCTGCTGCGGTGGAGATGGTGAAGAGGATTCGCCAGGAACTGAGAGAGGCCGGCGCGAGTGTCATTCCGATGAAGTGGTTCGTCTGATGAAACCAAGTTCTGAGTTCGGAGTTCACAGTTCGGAGCCCGAGATCCAAATAGTCCGAACGCCGAACTCATTGCCCCAAACTATTTGGGTCGAAAATGGGTCTTTACCCCAAAACAATTTTTTACTCGGTGGGCGACCGTGGTCTTCTCGTTGAATTCGGAGATGAGATCAGCCGCGAGATCAATGAGAAGGTGAGAAGGATGGCTCTGATCGTCCAGGATGACATCAGAGCGGGAATCGTCGAAGTCGTTCCAACCTACCGGTCTTTGCTCATCATTTACAATCCTCTCCTCCTCCCTCTCGAGGACTTAAAGAAGAGATTAAAACGGATAGAAGAAGGGCTTCAACAAGCTCCTCTTCCGGAACCTAGATTAACCCGCATACCGGCTGTCTATGGCGAGCACTATGGCCCCGACTTAGAAGAGGTGGCAAAGTACCATCAAATCTCTCCCGAGAGAGTGATCCAACTCCATTGCAGCAAACCCTATCTGATCTACATGATCGGCTTCATGCCTGGATATCCTTACATGGGAGAACTTCCCGAGGAATTGGTGACACCCCGGCTTAAAACACCGCGCCTCGTCGTTCCTAAAGGCTCTGTTGCCATTGCACAGAGGCAGACAGGAATCTATTCAATGGAGAGCCCGGGCGGCTGGCAGATTCTGGGTCGAACCCCGGTGGAACTTTTCGATCCCGGAAGAGATCCTCCGGCCCTTCTCAAAATGGGAGACCTTGTCCAGTTCTATCAAATCAGTGAGAAAGAATTTCAAGAATGGGGAATGTAACCCCTCCTTCCTCCCCTTAACTAAGGGGAGGTTAGGTGGGGTTAATTTTGGAAAAATGGAACGAGTAGCAACCTTTGAGGTATTAGAGTCTGGTATTCTGACCACGATTCAAGACCTGGGCCGCTATGGTTTCAGTCAGTTTGGCGTCCCTCCCTCCGGAGCTTTAGATACCTTCTCTCTAAGGGTGAGCAATCTGTTAGTCGGGAATGAAGAAGAGGCTGGCCTCGAGGTCACACTCATAGGTTTGAAAATCAGGGCGTTGAAAGAGGTCGTTATTGCCATCACCGGTGGGGATCTCTCTCCCACGTTAAACGGCGAACCCGTGGAGATGTGGCGAACCCATCTTCTCGTTCAGGACGATGTCATCACCTTCAAAAAGGTAAGCGCTGGTTGCCGTGCTTACCTCAGTGCGGCTGGAGGATTCGTCGTTCCAAAAATCATGGGGAGCTCCTCAACGTACCTTTCAGGAAAATTCGGGGGATTGGAAGGAAGATCATTGAGAAGAGGAGACATCCTTTATACTTCCAATAGCTCGCCCTCCTTTGATAAATTGGGACTTCGATTTCCGAGCGACTGGATTCCTTCTCTGGGAAAGGAGGTGCTTCTCAGGGTCATCCAGGGACCTCAAGATCATCATTTCACGGAAAAAGGAATCCAGACACTAGCTTCCTCATTCTATGAGGTCACCCCTCAATGCGACCGGATGGGGGTTCGACTAGAAGGCCCAAGGATCGAAAGGAGACCCGATGTGGAGGAGTCAATCATTTCAGAAGGCCTGATCTCGGGGGCGGTTCAGGTTCCTGGAGATGGGAAACCCATTATCATTCTGACGGAGTTAGTCACCGGGGGATATACAAAGATTGCGACGATCACTTCAACGGACCTCCCCCGGGTGGCACAGCTCAAGCCAGGAGATCGGGTGAGGTTCAAACGCATTTCCATCGAAGAGGCCCACCGTTTGCTGAAAGAGCAGGAAGAGAGGCTGAAAGAATTTAGAAAAATCATTCAGAATCAAGCACTTGCTGTGGGCCGGATCGGCGGGGATCGATAATCTTCCCGGCATTTTGGAGGATTGAATAAAAGACCTCAATCCTACGTCTAAATATACAAATGAGTTGTTATCGCGAAACAAGAAGGGCTGGTGTTAAAAAAGTACTGCAAGACAGCATGTTGCCGGGAATTGAACTTGATGCTAATTCCATTTCTCGGCTAAGCAAAATGGAGGAACGAAGATGAAGAAACTCTTTTTTATTTTCTTAATGGTTATTTTCGCCTCTTCTGCATCGGCCACAGTTTACAAATGGATTGATGAGAAAGGTGTGGTGAACTTTGTTGACGACTACAGCAAGGTCCCTCCGGGTTATCAAAACAAGGTTGAGGAGGTGAACATCCCCAAAGTGAAACCATCAAGCTCCTCTGCCACTTCCGGAAAGACAATCGTTGCTGGACAGTCCGGAGAGACGGCGAAGCAGCCTCCATCCATTTCGCAGACGCTTGTCCGTGAGGGAGATTTTGCAATCAAGCTGGCCGAATCGCTTAAGATGGGGAAACCCCAGGGCGAGGCAGAAGCTGAGAGCATGCTGGCCTCTGCCGGTATTGCACCCAAGAACGGATGGATTGCCGATTATCCGTTGACCCCCGACATTATTGGAGAACTGGAAAAATCTCTGGGTGAAGCGGCGGATGCCAGGAGACTGCCGATGGGCAGGAATGATGCCCTTAAGGTGTTTCGGACGACCGCGGTTGAACTTGAATTACCCATCGTTGCTGAAGTACCAGAAGGATATACCGAAAGTCCACCCCCTACCACTCCTGAGTATACCGAGCCCGGTGTGATCGATAATTACTATTATGCCGAAGGGCCTCCTGTTATCACCTACTATCCCCCGCCATGGAACTATTATTATATGTATGCCTGGGTTCCCACTCCGTTCTGGTGCTCCGGGTTCTACTTCCCGGGATTCTTTATTCTCAACGACTTCCATAGAGTCCATCATTATGGCCATGGGCATGACTCACATGTCGTCACCAATCATGTCAGAGACCCTCAAACTGGAAGAATTGTTACAGTCGATCCCACGAGAAGGCGCCAAGGAACAACCCAGGGGGTCAGGGAGGCTACCAACACGAAAGGATTTAGTTCTGCGCAGGCCAGAAATGGTGCCCAGTCGATCTTCGAACGCAGCCTCGCGCGGGCAGGTTCAGGCAGCACCTCAACGCCGACTATGGGCGGAGGAACTAACAATAGAACCTCTTCCGACGCAACCCCTGGCCGCGGCAATCAGAGACAAATTTATAACAAACGAGATGGATCTCCGGGTTTCAATGGCCGAAATAGCATTTATAACAGACCGCCTGCTGTTGACCGGAGCACGAGCAGAATTCCCGGCCAAACCTTCTCACCGGGTACGAGTAACAGAACGTTGAGCCGACCCGGAAGCATGAACCGACAATACGGGATGAATCCTCAAAGACCTTTCGCTGGAGGAACCCGATCTTTCAGTCCACCTTCATACGGCAGTGGCGGTCAAAGATCTTTCAGCCCATCTCCGCAAGGTGGTGGCCAGCATCTCGGTTCATCCTCAACGGGCGGCGGAAGTTTCTCCGGGTCCCACCATGGAGGGGGCGTTGGTAGTAGTGGTGGCCGCGGAGGTGGTTTCCGCTATTAGACCCGTTTCAAGAATAAACTTCTGTTCGTCTGAGGAAGGAGAAGTTTTACTCGACTGGTTTACTCGGTTCCATGCGGATTTCGAATTCCCAGAGATTTGAACCTGATCCGTAATAGATTTTTGTTCCCAGCATGGCCATGCCTGAATTAATCGGGACAGGTGGTACGGCGACCAGCGAAACCTCATCGTTTCTCGGGTCGATAGAAAAGATGGCCTCTTTCGCAAGTCCGTAAAGCCTTAGATCCGGCCCAAGCTGCAGGGAGATTTCTCCCGGCTCCTTAAATCCCAGATCGAGAATCTTCGTGATCTCCCGCTTCCCTGGATCGAAGACAAAAACCTTTTCATCATTCGTTATCCCATAAACCATCCCGTCCACGGCCGTCGCCAGAGAGAGGACGGTTCTCGCCCCTGGAACCGGAGTGATCTCGAAGATCTTCTTTTCCTCCTTTGGGTCCCAGAGTATGAGCTTTGCTTCTTTTTCAACCGCTCGCGTTCCAGTTCCACCTCGCACAGAACTTCCAGCCGCAATCAGATCTAACTTTTCGACGTAACTGAGTGAGGCAATGCTTTGGTTAGTGATGACATGGGGATAGACCCTTTTTTCGTTCCTTTCTGGATCATAGACGGCGATAGCGCCGCCCAGGAGTCCATAATCAGGGTAACCCCCGATGTATACATTCCCATGAGGTCCACTGATCATGGCGCGGGGGCGATAAAGTTCTCTTCCCATGGGCCCTAAGTCTCTTGGATTGGAATCCTCGCTGTCGCCAAACCTTAGAGGTTTGCCAGGATCGTACACAGACAGCCTCGCTTCTGGATAGGAGCAGAGATAAAGTTTACCATTGAGCGAACTCATGGAGTAAATCTCTCCCGTCGCATTGGAGGCCTTTCCTAGATTCAAAAGAGCGTTGTTTGGGGGATCATAGACGAATAGGCGCAGAGGAAGCATACTGCTCCCGTAGATCTTTTCATCCGGGCCCTTTCCCACGAGAAAGACGTATGCGCCTGCGGCCTCGTATCGAAGAGGAATCTCTTTCTTCTCTTTCGTCAGCGGATCCTCGACTCTGAGAATATGGTTGTCGACATGGTAAAAAATTCGACCGTCCGGAAGGATTTTGGGGACAAACGGAATATCAGATTGGGAGATCTCAACGAGGCCCTTGCCTTCGTCGACAAGGACCCATTGGTCAGAGGTGGAGAGCTTCGAATAAATTCTCCCGTCTTTTCCCTTGACCAATGTCACACGCCCGGGTTCCCGGCTTTTCTCCGGAACCAGCGACGTCTTGGTCTTTTTCTCGGGGTCGAAAACAATGATGTCTATCTTCGCAAACTGGATGGCACAGTAGATCAGCCCATCGTCACCCGCAGTGGGATAACAGTAAAACTGTTCTGGGTCCATTCGACCAAAATTTTCACTCACCCCGGTCTTTGGATCATAAGAGAAAAGCATCGCCGATGGATAAGTCCCTCCCCAGATTTTTCCGTCGGGGGCAGTGGTCAGTGAACAGATGAAGGATTCCCTCCCACCTGCAGGTCGACCGAGGTCATCCCACTTCTCCGTCTTTGGATCAAAGCGCAGAAGGTGGGCGCCAGTGTAACTTCCGAGATAGATTCTGGCTTCATGGTCCACGGTAAATCCCCACGATCCCATTTCCGAAGACAAAGGGCCGTTAAATTGTTGCATCTGGCCCGTGTCAGGATTGACCGCGAGGAGAAAAAGCGGAGCATTGTATTGACTGAAGGAGAGGTAGATCGTATCCATCCTCCCTGTTTTGCCCGGCCCGAGATAGGCCCCCCAGATGACAGGTTCCCTCACCGGAATGCCGAGATCTCTTTGAGCCAGGGAGATTTTCGGAAGAAGACTCCAGATGAGAAAGATGATAGGAATGATAAATCGGAGGTACGACCGAAACACCATACATTACTTGACAGGTTCTGTTTCAGAAGGATTAGGAACCTCAGGAGCATCAGGGACCGGTGCAACCGCCTTCGGTTTGGGTCTCCTTGGGCGTGAGCGCCAGTGGGACTTCAAGGTTTTTCGTGTCTTGGGCTCTTTTGACTCCTTCAACCCCTCTGCCTCCGTCTTCTTCTGCTCCTTGCCAAAACCCACGATGACATAGGTCCCGCTTCGCGCGTCAGTCCTCAGTTGGATGATGCCTTCTTTCTCAGCATCCTCCAGAAGGTCGCTAAAGGTGCGATAACCATGATACGATTCATTGAAGGAAGGCTTCTTTCGCTTCATCGTCTCCTTCACCATCGATGACCAGAGCACTTCCTTATTTTCACGGACAAGAGCGAGCACCGAATCAACTAAGAGCTGGAACGCCTCTTTCTTCTTTTCGGGGAGGTCCTGTTCGATCTTGGGGGGAATGCCCAGCGGTCGCTCTAAGTCTTCGTAATAAATGAACTCGTCGCAATTATCGACCAAAAGATTGGAACTCGATTCCTTCATCCCAAGGCCGATCACCCGCTTGCCATTCTCTTTTAGCTTAGAGACGAGGGGAGAGAAGTCGCTGTCTCCGGATACGATGACAAAGGTATCAATATGTTCTTTGGAATAGCATAGGTCGAGGGCATCCACGCAAAGCCGGATGTCCGCGGAGTTCTTTCCGGCCATCGCACGCTTTGGGATCTCGATCAACTCGATGGCCGCCTCATGAAACGGTTTTTTGTACTCGGCGTAGTCGGCCCAATCGGCATAGGCCTTCTTCACGATAAGCTTTCCTTTTTCGACCAGGCGCTCCAAGACCTTCTGGATCTCGAATCGCTTGTCCCTCTTGCCTTTGAAGCCGAGGGCAAGATTTTCAAAATCGATAAAAACCGCTAAGGTATGTTCTCCTTCAGCCATGCCCCTGCCTTTCCCATTTTTTGTAAATCATACTACAAATCGAGCCTCACGGGCAAGCCCGTAGCTTCGCAGAGTCTTTTTACCAAGTCGCATCCTTGTCTAGGATCTCCGCATCCCCGTTTCTCCGCATCTGCTTATTGCCTACTCAACTTTCGCATAGGCGTGGCTCAGGACAACTGCACGGTCCGTCCGGGACTGGATCAGGTAACGCCCTCCTTTCTCCTTCCATCCTTCAGTCACGAGAGAGTCACCGGGGTAAACCACTCCAGAAAAACGGGCTCTGAACTCCTTAAATCGTTCCACGTCCCCATCGCAGGCTTTGTGTAAGATGGCTCTCACGGCGTGGCCATAAGTGCAAAGACCGTGTAAGATGGGCCGGGGAAACCCTCCCATCTTGGCAAAATCGGGATCCACATGTAGCGGATTGATGTCACCATTAAGGCGATAGAGAGCTGCCTGGTTTTCGGGGATGTATTCCGAAGCGGTGAAATCCGGTTCCGCCCCTTTAGGAGGTCCCGGGGATTCGGCTTTGGGACCGGGGTCGCCGCCGAAGCCTCCTTCGCCCATATAGAAAATGCCGACCTCGGCCTCCGCCAAAGGCTCGCATTTTCCTGTTATAATATTCATTCGCCAGACCAGAAGTGCCCCTTTGCCCTTGTCATAGATATTTGTGATTCCTCCCTCGATGAGGGCCTCCCCTTCGGGTGGAATCGGGCGATGGAGCTTGATGGCCTGCTCCCCTTGGATGAATCTGGAAAGGTCCGGTTTCATATCCACGAAGAATTTCAAAAAAAGATCAATCCCCATGATAACGCTAAAGCTGGGAATGACCTTCAGCCCACCTTTGGCATGCTCATAGATAAAAGAAAGTTCCCCCGCCCGCGCACCGACACTCAACGCATAGAGTACCACATCCTTCCAGGTGTATTTGAAGGAGATCGGGCCGTACTTTTTACCGATCAAGTTGAAATCTATCATTCACTCCTCCTTTCTTTTGAACTCCTGACTTAATGACCCGATCGCTTAATTTGATTCCGCAATTCCTGGCCCGTGCAGTGCCGAGCAAACTTCACTGGCCGAACGACACATTCCGCACTCTTCTAAAATCTCCCTATCACCCAATCACCGCATCTCCTCATCTGCTCTTTACTTGTCCAATGTCAAGGCCTAACACTAGACTCTTTCATTTCAGCATGTCTTTTAATTCTCCCATCCCACTAAAAAGTTGTCTCGCAATTTCCAACGACGCGAAGATAAGATAGCATGTGTAAATCACCACAGCAATGGTCAGTATTATTTTTGCAGTTTTACTAAATTGAGGACTTTTGTAAAGAAACGGGAGACCAAAAGGGCCCAATACGAAGAACAGGAGCAGAACGACAGTAATCGGCCTCAAATACCATTTTACTCTTCCATCTTCTTTAGGCATTTTGCATCTTCTGAATTATTGCATAAAATGGTGTTTTCCCTTGCCTAACCCTCGATCTTCTACTGTAACCCAGGCACTTATCGGGAATAGAAAGCTTTGACTTCAAAATGAAGTCAGGAAATACTGCCTTAGTTCAAAATTTTCACCGTAAGGATGGCTTTACAGACCAAACAGACCAGAAAGACCTGAGAAACGAGACAGACCAGATCAACAAGAAAGACAAAAAATGACCTAATGACTCAGTTGAACTAAACAGACCCGACAAATCAGATAGACCAGAACTAGGCTTTTGAGCAACAGGCCGCCAAGACCTGGTTGAGACCCTAGGCCTTCCCAGACTTTAACGTGATTTTAGTGGGATCGGACTTCCAGGGCCAAATAGCAGCGTATATAACTTGATTACCATCTTTCCTATAGAAAAAGGATTGCTCATTCCGCAAACCACCTAAAGAATCAACGATGATCTGAATTTCTTTCGGCAGGTTGGCTTCTTTCCCGTATTCCTTGGCTGCTGACCCGAAATATTTTCTCAATATAGAATGAAGCAATTCCAGGTCTTTTGTGTTAATGACTGCTTCGAGATACTCCGATCCTTGTGAGTTCGATCTAATTTCCATACGGAGAGATCCCTTCATCTCTTCAATCAGGTTCATCGCTTTCGTCCTATCAAGAAATAAGAACCCATTCCCAATTATATCACTTGACTGAAAAATGGAAACACTCTAAAGCTTGTGCTCCCCGGAAAGGTTCACCCCGTTAGAAATTCTTGTTATTCCGACTTGGAACCGAGTGCGGCATTATTTCTAACGGGGTAAATGTCATCTCATTTGTGCGCTCGACAGCGCCCATCACCGGCCAGTCAGAGGGCTTCAGAAGTTTTGACTTCAAAATGAAGTCAGAAATTACTACCTTCCTTTGAGCTTTTAATTGCTCAGTGAGCAAATTACCTAATGACTGATTCTTCTTTCAGCTTTGATCTTTGAGCTTTCAGCTTTAGCTCTGGTAACTCATCAATTCACTGACGCATTAACTCGTTTATTTAAACAATGCCCAACTTTTTCTAGGGATGACCCCGCAGTCCTTCTTTAATTTCCTTATCCGAAAAGCCCATTGCCTTTAGCCTTTTTCTTAGGAATTTATTTTCTTCTTTCTTGCCCCTTCGGGCTCGCCCCTTTTCTGCAATGGTTTCTAACGCGGCAACAAAGTAACCAGGTTCTTGAGCATACAAGGATAAAGCAGTCATGCCTATCCCGAAAGCAACGCCCGCCAAAAATGTCTTAAGAACGGGTGCGTTCATTTTTCCCTCCTATACAACAAGGACCTCACCTTATTTCCGACCCATATTTGAAATGATCAACTTCTTTAGGGATGACACCTTAGCCTTCTTATAATTCTCGATCCTTAATTTCTTTTCTCCAGGAGGCCTTGCGAAGTTCATCAAGAAATTTAGGATTAATCTGGCAGCCTAAACTTTGTGCCTTCTTTACATCCTCCCATGATTTGTCGTATTCTTTCTTTAAGTAATGGGCAATCCCCCGGTTGTAGTAGGCCACAGCATACCTCGGGTTTATCTCAAGGGCCTTATTGAAATCTGAGAAAGCCTGATCGAGTTGACCTTTTTCATCATGGTTGGCTTCTGCGCTAGCCTTGGGGTTTCAGCTCTTTAGTTTCCCAGCTGGCTTAGCCACTCGTTCACATACCCAGCGATCTCCTCCCAGCCCGGCTCCCCAACTACCCAGTGTGCGTGGCCGGCAAATTCCTTGTAGGTCGCTACCCTCCCATATTTCTCCGCCACCTTACGCACGACCGAAACAGGGGTGATTCGGTCCTCGGCTGCCCCAATGACCAGCACGGGACAGGTAACCTTCGCCTCATCTACGGCCGATGCTTTCCGCTGATCGAACAGCCAGAATCCTACCTCTGAAGCGGCCCGGCCCGACTCGTATACGAATCGCTCGAAGGCTCTCTTCTGTTCCTCCATGGGAAGCAAGTGCAACATCGAGTAAACTGCTTCTTCAAACTTTTGCCGCCCCGGCTTTCTCCAGAAGCCCCACCGCATCAGCATGCTCCAGAAGCTCCGGATGACCGACAGTCTCAATGCTATGATGCCAGCTGGCGAGGCCGGCGTGAGCAGAACCAAAGCCCTTGCCAAGCCGCGACTTCCAAGGATCTGGGCCAGCAGCCCTCCCATCGAGTGACCCATCAGAATGGGGATCTCTTTTAGCTGACGGATCGCTTTTTCCAAATCTTCAGCATAGTCCAATAGGCTGGTCTGCCCCAGTTGCGGGTTAGGTATCTCACGGGGATTCATATCGTGGAAACGTAGCGTGGGCCGGAGACATCGGCACCCTCTTGCCTCGAAATACTTGGCGTAGTTCTCCCAGTACCACCCGCTCCCCCACATTCCGTGGATCATCACAATCGTTCTTATCACGGCCTCTCTTCCTCTAGATCACCGGCTTGAGCTTTCAGCTCTTAATTACCCAATGACCGATGACTTAATGACCAAATGAGTGGGCCAACTTTTTTAGGGATGACGCCAGAGCCTTCCGTCACATAATCTTTTTCGATTTTGAGAAGGGACAAAACTACAGGTGGAACATTCTTCTTAAAATTGACTTGAGCACTTCTACGTCTTTTGCCTCTAATGAACCTAACTTCCTTATAATAAACCGTTTTTCAATTGTGGCCTGTTTGCCGAGTCGAATATATGACTCAGCAAGGAGACCACTTTTTTGCCAGTCGGGGTTTTTATAATCAGTTTCAGTTAGGTATTCTTGAGGGGTAATCCTTGCGAGAAGAATATCTTGGTCATCGGAATCGTACAAGACAATGGCTGGCCTTTTTGATATACCCTGAAGATCAGTGTGCGGAAACCCAATAAGAACGATATCACCCAAGTTATAACTTGTCATAGATCGTGTCTTTTTCCGAATATCCTTTCAGAAACTGAGACATCGCCATCCTATCCCATGCTGTCTCTTCGTCATCAACGAGAAGCATCACCTTGATCTTTGAATCCGATTTCAACTTGCTTCTCAAATCCTCGGGAATTGAAAGGTGCCCATCTGGCAAAACTTTTCCTTCATATTCATAAGCTTTCATCTACTCCCTCCAAATCCATTTTCTCATCATTATATCACACCTTGGACCTCCAATGCTAAATTCATTTTATTGCTCTTCAGGCTATGCTATCCGCTCTATGCTTTATGCACCCTTATTGTTTATTTATGTTTAATAACTCAAAAATCCCGTGACTCAATAACCCAATGACCTAATGACTCAATGACTAAACAATGCCCAACTTTTTTATGAATGACCCAATCACCCTATCTCCCCATCTTCCCTTCTCCCCATCTTTCTTTTTCTCAAGACCTGCCCCCCAGCCTAGTGGATAGTGTCAATCAGCTTATTAAAATAATCTGGAACTTTGGTTTCAAAAGTCATCTGCTCGCCGCTGGTGGGGTGTTTGAAGGAAATCGATTTGGAATGAAGCGCTAAACGCCTGTACCCGTCGTTGGTTTTACCATATTTACGATCGCCTACGATCGGATGTCCCTTATCAGCCATATGTACACGTATCTGATTCTTCCTGCCGGTCAAAAGATTAATCTCCAGCAGACTAAACTGCTTCGTCTCTTTAAGCACCTTATAAACAGTATGTGCCAGTTTGCCTTTTGTGACATCCGTTGTGGAATGAACGACATAATCCTTGCTCTCAGACAGGTAGGAGGTAATCATTCCCTCTTTTGGGGCCAACTGACCATAAACCACCGCAATATATCTCTTTTCCGTGTCTTTCCACTGAGCCTGCAAATGGTACTTAACTTCTTCGCTTTTTGCAAATATCAGTACGCCGGATGTCCACTGGTCTAGCCTATGAACAATGAAAATTCGGTTTCGCGACTTTAGACCGCCTTTGCGCACATAATCGGTTAGGATGTAGTAAGCCGTCTTGAATTTATTAGTCCCCGTCCCCACTGTCAATAGCCCCGCAGGCTTATCTACCACCAGGATATCTCTATCTTCGTAGAGTATTTCTAATCCTCTTGGCAGATGTTTGCTGGTCGAATGTTTTTTCTTAAGCAACCTGAGGTCTCTTCTATCTTGTGCAAGTTTACAAATAAGCCGCTGTTGTCAATGCTTTAAGTCACTGAATTTGTGCTGCCGATTCTCCGGCGAGATATCCCGTAGAAAATGCAGCCTGCAGGTTGTACCCTCCACTCATTCCATCCACATCAATCATCTCGCCGCAAAAAAATAAACCGTGTACTATCCGCGACTCCATTGTCTGGGGATTTATTTCTTCTAACGATACGCCCCCCCGCGTTATGGTCGCCTCTTCAATGGGCCTCGGTTTTGTTATATTTATTCTGAAATCTGTAAAACATAAGACGATTCTTTTCCGCTCCTCCCGGCTGATCTGACTACATCGCTTACCCGGCTCGACGCCGCACCGGCGTTCAAAGAGCAGCGCGAACGACTTTGGCAGTGCACCTTTCAAATACTGTGAAAGGGTTATTGTCCCGAAGGATTCAAACTCCCGTTGAAGGATCGGGTCAAGCTCTTGAGCTGTATCAGCCGGCCGTAATTGCAGTGAAAGGGCAACAGGGTTGCCAGCAGCTAGCGCATCGATAACGATCCCGCTAAGAATTAGCACAGTTGGGCCGGATACGCCAAAATGTGTGAACAGGATGCCGCCTTTCTCTGAAACCTTCTTTTTTCCGTCCACCAACACGGAAAGGGAAATGTCTTTAAGCGTTATCCCCTGCAATTCCTGAAGGAATGGCTCGTCCGACTCAAGCGCAACGAGACCTGGCGTCAGCGGCACAATGGAATGTCCGCATTGTCTTGCCAGCTTGTATCCGTCACCGGAAGATCCGGTCTTCGGATACGACATGCCGCCCGCGGCAACAATTACTTTTCCGGCATCCAACGCGCTCTGGTCGGCACAGCTAACACCGCGAGCGCGTAAGCTTTCTCCAGACTGAAAAATAATATTTGTTACGACGGTATGGTGAAGGATACGAACTTGGTTATCATTGATATATTGACGCAATACGGCAAGCACGCTTTCAGCACGATTATCGATGGGAAAAACCTTCCCGTCAGGATCAACCCTCATTTCCAGTCCCCGGGAACTGAAGAAATTGATCAAATCGCGGTTCGAAAATACGGTGAATGCCCGATAAAGAAATCTGCCATTCCTTCCAAAGGCATGAACGAATTCCTTCAGGCTAGCCTTGTTGGTAATGTTGCACCGACCACCGCCCGTCAGGAGCAATTTGTTCCCCAGACGGTGTGTCTTTTCAATGAGTATCACCTTCGCGCCCCGCTCCGCTGCGCGTCCTGCTGCCATCATGCCGGCAGCACCTCCCCCCACAACAATAATGTCCGGTGTAGCCCGATTCTTTTTAGTGATCATCTTATTTCGATGATCGGCTGATTGGTCAGTGCAACATGAGGGACACATTGTGAGCAGCGGGTCATCGGAGACAGACAACTTAATGCCCCTACAATGCATAATCAAGTTTCATGTCTATGGATAAGGTAAATTCCGCACTCCCTGCCTACCGGCAGGCCCCGAACCTAACATGGTACAGGGCAGGCAGGCGCAATCTACATTCCGTATTCGAATGCCAAACCCCTAAAGCTTCCTCCAGACCTATCTGTTCTTCTTCTCCTTCTTCAACTTTCTCTTTTCTTTGAGGCTCAACTGTGGCGCCTTCTTGCTTTCCTTGATCCCCTTGCTTTTCTCTTTCATAACACCCTCCTCTCCAATTTCTCTTTCTTCTCGCTACGCTCTATGCCCATAGTAGTGAAGGAAAAGTGTCAATTTTCAACTACATCCCCGTGGGTCCTCATACCCTCCTGAGTTGAATACCTTGATTTAGATTCCGATACAATCCTAATGCGATTAAGAGGGTGGCCAATGATATGGCATTTGCCCCAATAACAATGAAATCTTGGAGATGTATTCCGTACAGCATCCATAACGTGGCGCCTGCACTAAATTGAATGAGTGTTAATCCACTCACATCCTTGACCGAATGGGTTGTCCGCATCTTGATGATCTGCGGAACAAACCCGAACATGGTCAATGAGGCTGCGGCTATGCCTAATATCGTCCACCACATATTTTTCTCTCTTTCTATTCCTCTCTTATCTCACAACGCTATGCGTTTTGCCCTTGGCGCGTTGCTTCAGGGCAAGACCAACTTATTTTGGGATGATACCTGAAAATAGATTTCGTGACACATGAAGAAGTGACCCCGTAGTCCCCCCCGAATGGCCCCTTCTTCTCCTCTATCATTTACGTCCTCGTAGCCTCTTTGCAATCTCTTGGGCGATGATTGGACCATTGCCCCCTGCCCGATTATTAATGATAAGATTCATCCTCTTCCTTCGTCTGATCCCTTCCTTAATGATTTCGATTGCATCATCGATCATCTCAGGGTTCATCATTCCATCCACGATCTTGTCAAAAGGAAATGCCTTAGCGTATGAATCCTCATAATTCATACGCATCGGGGTCATCAGACGAGTGATAGAATCTCCTCCCGAATTAAAAAACCTCCCCTTGGTTTTAGAAAACTGCTTGGATAAGGGGGGAAGCCAGGTCCAGTGGGAATGAACCAGCCCTACCCCATGTTTTTCCAGAATGGCGAATACCGCCTCACTCAAATAAGCTTCTGTCCGAAGCTCGATATGGTAACGCTTATCCCTGGGGATGGCCTTAAAAAAGGTATCCAGAGATTTGGCCATCTCTTCTGCTTCAACCCGCTCCTTCTTGGGCTGATATTCCTGCTCGAAGATAAATCCCCTCAAGTGAGGACCCAAAATCTCGACAGCGGGTTTGTAAAACTGGTTGGTGAAGATCTCCGGATTCAGATAAGTCTCATTTTCAATGAATTTTCCACCCCTTCGGAGTCTTTTCGCAGAGATCAACTGAGGTACCTTGAGAATCAGGTGATCGTCTTTTTTGAGATATTGCTGGTATTCCTTCAAATTAAAGTAGTTGGGGGTAGGTTTTCCGCTCTTATCCAGAAGGGGTCGGTAAAAGGTATAATCAATTTCCAGGATAGGAAAGTGCTCAAAATATTCTTCAACGCTTTCTACAGGGAGAACTTCTTCGGTAAAGGATTTTTCTCCCATCTCATGAGTCCGGTGCTTGATCTTTTTTTCGTATCGCCCCTCCGAGTAGACCTGCCCGATCCACCCGGCATACCGATCGCTCGCCATCCCAATAGAGATACTTGGATGAAGTCCCCGGAATTGATACCTCTCAAGGTTAATTTTTTCTTCGGTCGGCATCTCGAGGCTTAAAAAAAGAGATCTATCACTGATTAATAATCTAACCAAAGATATTTGAAATTTCCCCCATAATATCCTCCCCCTTCGATGGGGGAGGACGAAGGTGGGGGTGGACAAAACCAATTTGCTCGGGATTTAGTCCCCCCTCCCCTTCGCGCAGCGCAGGCG
>Ga0335070_10002061_pt1 | contig 23394 bp, 18 predicted proteins | sample Lox_Sample_13_FD_206722 | JGI IMG/M metagenome (GOLD analysis project Ga0335070, IMG submission 206722) | Soil microbial communities from Loxahatchee National Wildlife Refuge, Florida, United States - Lox_Sample_1.3 | ecosystem: Environmental > Terrestrial > Soil > Wetlands | place: USA...
GCACATTCTCCAAGGAGGTCATATAAGAGGTAAGTAAGAAAATACGCTCTTGACAGGTTTAATACATATCAGTGTAGTGAGTCCAACGCTTCTTTACATATGTTTGACTGCATTTGGTGTCATTCCCGCGTAGGCGGGAATCCAGGCGCCCTTGTTTTCCAAAGAAAATGGATTCCCGATTACTACTTCGGGAATGACGGGCAAGGAACTTTACGACGTTTCTTATGTAAAGGGACTTCTGAATCATTACACTAGATCTTCGACTCATCAAAAGAGAAGGCCCCGGATCTTCCGGGGCCTTCTCGCTCGACACAGAATGAGCAGTTACTGACCAGGGCCATAGACCGTTGCCGGTCTTGTCCCCGCGGGCCTTGTTGCGCCGGCAAGGGGAGAGCCGTTCAGATCGGCGTAGGAATCGAGGAGCAGCTGGATGCAGTACTTGTAGTTGTGAACAGCTGCCGAGGCGTTCGGTACAAGAAGCTGAGAGGTCGCAGCAGAGGGAAGCCCCTTGACAATGAACTGGAGATTAAAGGTTGCCTTGTAGGCAGGAGGGGTCCAGGCCGTGAAGGCATTTGCAGATGTATGGGGCAGGCCGGCCTTGAAGGCATAGGGGTAATTGAGGTCATCGTACTCGATTCCCTTCGTCTTGAGCAGGGCGACGAGCTTGTTTTCGAGGGACTGGATGGATTGAGCGATGGAAAGCGTCTGTCCATTCGGATCTCCGGTATAGTTGTTGGTATCGAAATTCGCACGATAGGTGTCAACGTCAGGAGAGGCCGTCCCTGATTCCGCAGCTACGGCATTGAAGCTGCCGTGACAGGATGAGGTATTGCAACTCACCACATTCGGGTTCCATGAATGGCCGCCGTTCTTGTTATCAGCGGTAGGATTACTCATATGGCAGGTTATGCAATTTGCGGTCTGATGGGCCTCATTGACGCTGTAAGACTTGCCGGTGTATTCGTAGGCGTTCGCGCCCCACAGCATCGCGCCGGTACCAAGATAATGGGGATTGAAAAAGCTTCCGGTGATGGTCTTGCCAGGAGCGAGTTTTGTCTTGTACAGCGTATAGCCGCTCTCCCTTCCCTGATGGCAGTAAACGCAGATAGTCGCATTCTTCGTCTTGTCGAGGGGAACGGGCTGAGTGTCGAGGAATACATTCCCTGTGATCGTGACGCTGCTTGTAGAATAGTTCGTCATGATTACCGGCTGACGGGTATTCTTGCTCTGCGTCCCGACATTGGTATGGGGATCGTGGCAGGTCACACAGGTTACCGGCTCATCACCAAAGACCACTGGCGCAGAAGACGTACCTTGAACATTATCCTGGTATGCTATCGAAGTGAGGCCGTTATGGCATTTGTAGCAAGGGAAATTGTCATTGCTGCCGACACCGACGGGTACCGCTGCGTTCTGCTTCGTGCTTGCAGTGGCTCCCTTTTGCCCGCCTCCACCGGTATTGCTCCCCAGCGCCATATCATAGGGCCAGAGGCTCTGGTGACCGGCATCTGCAGTCGTGTAGTTTTTCCCCGTATTCGGATTCACATACGCCGTCGGATTGGCTGAGAATTCGGCAAAGGCAGGGGCATTGCGTTCGCCATGGGCCGAACCTCGCCACTGGGTATAGATGTCCTGCTGATGAGTCGGGCCTCCACTGTTCAGATAGTTCCCCCTGGTATGACATGGGGAACAGACCCGTTCGGCGCCCAGTTCGTTATTCGTTCCGACGACCCTTGTGATGTCGACGGTGCCGTCAGCCTGGACTGCCCCGTTTGGCTGAAAGATGAAGCCGGCAAAGGGAGACCCGGTCTTGCTCTGTGCGCCCGTAGAATCTACGACGTAGTTGCGAAAGACAGGGTATCCTACCGGTGCGCTTCTCTGGGGAACAGACACCTTAAACTCCGGCTCATGGGCATTATGGCAGGACGCACAGGAGACTGTCGGGTTCGGCAGGTTGTTCGGATCCGGTTTGGCAAGAGAGCCGTCACTGTTGAAAACGAAACGCTGGCTCGAGTTGTGGCAGACAGAACATTCCTGGATATGCTGGGGTGTGCTGACAGGAGTAGGAATCTGCGAGAAGGTGCTGTCCGGTATCTTGTTCGCATTGGCATGCGCTGTCGCATTGAATCCGGTGAAGCCGTGACAGGCATTGCACTGGTCAGCCTGAGGGTTGGGGAAAGGTATGGGACCGACTCCCCAGTGCAGGCTCGCGGGACCGTGGCAGTTCTCGCACTGAACGTTGCCGTCAGTGGTGTGGGTGGTCGCTGCCCAAGCAGGCGCGATCTGCGTTCCCGTGACATCTACGGTCGTCGCATGACAGGTATTGGTACAGCTTTCCGAGCCGACTTTTGTTGCGGTCTCGAGGGGCGGCTGCGGGCCTGCTTCCTTTGTGCCGCTCCCGCAACCAGCGAGGAAAAACAATGCCACGAGTAACAATGCTGAACAGACTAGGACCCGAGATCTCTTGGTCATTCCTACCTCCTTTTGTAACATTGGCAGCATAGTATCTTTACCTCCTTCAGAAGTTATTATCATTTAAGGCACCGTCAGATGACATTTGAGGCATGTCTGGTTCTCGTTGGCACTCCCGAGCCTCCCTTTGCTCCGGTACCAATTTCTCGGGTGAGGGTTGACCCTGAGGCCGCTCACGGCGCTGTGGCACTTCAGGCATACCTGCCCGTCGGAATGGCAGGACTGACAAGAAGTGAGGTTTTTTCTCGCTTCCCTTGCATGTTCTGCAGACCACCGATTCACAGGCACGAGGCTGTTGGGGTGACATGTCGGACACTGGGCAGTGTTGAAAACAGAATGGTTCGGGCCACCCTGCTTGACATCGATGTCGGAAAAGCCCCTTCTATGAGACAAAACCATCAAATCATTGGGATTGAATTTGTTGTGGCATGCCTGACAGAAGGCCTTTGCATCGTGGCAGCGATAGCAGCCCCTGCCGGGGTCATCAGCAGCTTTTATCGGATGGATTTCTTTCCAGTCGGTGCGGTGGGATTTCGGCATGTAATCGGCTCCAAATGTGGAGACATGGAGATCAGCGTCTATGCCTCCTCCCTGGTGACAGTCGAGACAGAAAGACTGCTGGTGGCAGTCCTTGCAGTTGTTCGGATATTTCTCGGCATACAGCCGGTGCTCCTTCACCCATAACGGGCCATGGTTGGGAGTGACGTTGTTGAGCGTATGGCACTCGTTGCAGGCCTTGATCTCCATCCCTGTTGAGTAATCGGTATGCCTGGTGACCGACCAGGCGAGAGAACTGTACAGGAGAGAGAGAGCTATGAAGATGAATATCTTTTTTGTCACACTTTCCTCCTTTCTCTACAGGTTCCAGTTCAGACTGACCCGTCCCAGCGTTCTGTTGTTAAAGCTCTCATTGACATCGTCCTCGATCCTGGCGACGAGCGAGAGGTTCTTGTTCAGAATCCACTGGCCGCCTGCCCAGTACCGCCGGGCGTAACTGTTTCCATCCTGGTCGGGTCTCATGTAGGCGTCATACTGGACACCCGCGGCGAGGAGGAACTTTTTGTTGATCTTATAATCTGCAGTAACCTCGAAACCCCACGTTTTTCCGCCGTACCCATCCCGGCGGTCGAAAGAGGCATTAACCGTAAGATTCTTCATCGGGAGGATTTTGGTTCCCACGATAAAGTTGTTAGCGGTCTCGCTGCCTTCATACGTCTGGCGGGCATAGGAAGCAAAGGGTGTTAACGGCACGTTGTCGAAACTGTATTCGGCACGCACGAGGTATTCACGGTATTGGTCGACGGCGAAGACACTGTAAATCGACGTGGAATCAAAGGTCGGGAATGACTGATAGAATTCTCCCTTGATCATGAGATTGCTCATGGGGAAGATGTCGACCCCTACCGTTGCCTCATCGAAGACCTTTGAGAGTCTGTCGTATCTCACTTCCGCGTATGGACTGAGATACCGGTAAGAGTATCTGAAGTTCAAACCGAATTCTTCCCGGGCGACGTACCAGTCATCGTATTTCCTCACGTAGCTGATTCCGAGCTGCGTTGCCTTGATACCTTCCAGGTGAACGTCGACCCCGACAAAGTAATTTCCGAGGCGGGACTGCTCCGAGTCGAGGCTGAACACGACGTCTCTGCCGCCGGCCAGGGTGATTCCAACAGGGCCGAGCTTATGGACTGAGAGTGTTGCCCCGTCCATGAGCGATGAGCCCGCAGAGAAGTTCACATACTGTCTCCCGAGCCGCAACGAAGTGTTTTCAATAGGGAGGACGACGTCGAGGTAAAGGTAGTAAAGTCTCCCCTGGAGACCATTCTCCCGGATCGCCCCGCTGTCAAAGGCATCGGTGAGCCTTCCGTATCCCGCGAGTGCGATCTTTGAATTTTCGGGATTGTAGCTCAACCTCAGGTACTGAGCGAGAATAGCCTGGCTCCTGTCCAAGTCATCAACACCCCACAAAAACTGTGTCGATGAAGTCATCTTGAACGGTTCTGCCGACGCTGCCGTGGCGACGATGAAACAGAGGAGCATGCTACAGGCAAACAAAAGGGACCATCGAAGAACTTCCCTCATCTACGACCTCCTTTCGTGGCTTCGTTTGTCTTATCTAATCTAAGCGTCCGCCAATATGCGTCTTGCCTCCTTTATGTCTCCGTAGACTCCGTGCGTCACTTTCAGATGACCACTCAGTCTTGAAATATCTGCTTCAACCAGCCGGGTGGCCATTTTTAGAATTCTTTGGATAATATCTTAGAGAACATCATCTGTCAACACTTTTTTCTGAAATCTATCGCATCTCTCTATTTGCCGTCCCGAATCTGAGGAACTTTATGAGGGTCGGTCAGGCGGGGCGTTGTTACGTGGAGGCGCTCATCGGTGCAGGGGCATTTGTCCCGCAGTTATGGTAATATGCCTGCATATGGATGAGCTTTCGAAGGAGTACGTGATCTCCTTTTTTGAAAAGACCTTGGCCATGCATGGCGACAGGCCTGAGAGCGTGGGATGGAATGCAAGGGGACAGCCACTCCATTACGAGGCGCTTCTTGATATCGGAAACATCGAAGGTGCAAAGATTCTCGACTTCGGATGCGGCAGGGGAGATTTTTACCGGTTTCTTAAGGACAGGAATATCTCGGTAGATTATACGGGTCTTGACATCAACGAGAGAATGATCTCTCTGGCGAGAGAAAAATTCCCTGAATGCAGGTTTGGTGTTCTTGACAGTGAAAAGAACGAGCTCACTGAAGAGTTTGACTACATCTTTCTCTGCGGCGTATTCAATCTCAAGGTCCAGGGACTTGACGAGACGATCAAGGAGACCATCGAAAGACTTTTTCGCCGGACCAGAATAGCCCTGGCCTTCAATGCGCTCTCAGCTCATAATCCGAGAAAGGATTGTGCCCTGCACTATATCTTTCCCGAGGAGATTTTTCAATTTGCCGTGAAAAACCTTTCCCCGACCGTTTCGCTCAGACATGACAGAATGGCCTATGATTTTGTGATCTTTGTTTACAGGGAGATCAACGGCTTTTCCGTCTGAGCATGATTCGTTCAGTTCAGATCACTTGACCTGTTTCCTTTTCTCCTCCATCTGAACGTCAAGGGCCTTCAGTTGATCGACCGTCTCTCTCAGTTCTCTGTTCTCTTTTTCTTTCTTCTTCTCGGCTTCTCGCAGCTCTTTTTCTGACTCTCTTAGTTCTCTATTCTCTTTTTCTCTCTTCTTCTCCGCTTCCTTCAGTTCCTTCTCAGACCTGACGAGGTGATCGATTCTCTGCTTCAGTCCGTCCATTTCATTCTCCAATTTCCTCAGTTCCCGCAGCAGGGCGAGCCAGTTCGCTATCTCATAATCCTTGACCTTTTCGGGTTTCAGAGAGACATAGGTCTCAAGCTCTCTCAGTGCAAGAGAATAATCGGGGGAGGGGTTATTATACGAAGAATAGAGCACGGCAAGCTGAAGGTGTGCCGCGGCGCGTGTCGAAGGATCGCCGTGGCCTTGCGCTATCCCGTCCAGCCGTCGAATCTCTCCCGCGAATTCGCCTGGCTTTATTGTGGCTTTGAGACTCGTACTTTCTCTCGTTACGGGGGCACAATGAGAGAGAGCGAGCACTGCGAATGAGATGGCAAATACCACTGTCCTTTTTCTCTTTTCAGTCACGACGAAGAATACCTTTCACGTCTCTCAATGCTCCTTCCTCCTCTTGTTGACAACGTAAACACTTCCCGGAAGGTCCTTTGCATATTCCTTCAGCTCGGCAGCGAGTTCGCCCACCTGGATGTGGCTTGTGAGCTCGAAATCCCTGTTCGTGACTACAGCGATTGAGATCGTCATAAAGGGAAAGCGCGCCTCCTGTCCCTGCCGGGTCTTTCCGTTGATATATCCCCTCTCCCTGTCTTCAGGGTCATAAAACTCCGGTATCGTTTTGTCAAAGAGGCCGATGATTGCAGTACATATATCCCGGTACCGGTCAGGGGTCGTGATGACGACAAAATCATCTCCGCCGATATGGCCCACAAAGTCATCGCCGGTCCCGCAATCGGCAACTGACTTCTCCACAATCCGTGCGGTCGTTTTCAGGACCTCGCTGCCCCTGGCGTATCCGTAGCGATCGTTGAACGCCTTGAAGTCGTCAATATCCAAATGACAAAATGCCAGGGGATCACCCGCTTCAACCCGCTCGCTGAGCACATTCTCTATCGCGATGTTTCCTGGAAGTCTTGTGAGGGGACTCGCGTCGAGGCACTTCACCTCCATTTGTTTCAGCCTTTTCGCCATATCCCGAAAGGCATGAAAAAGCTCTCCCAATTCGTCCTGGTTCTTTATCTCAGGAACGGAGTCGAATCTTCCTTCCGAGATTTCCTTTGTAGCGTTCTTCAGACTGGACAGAGGGTCCGCAATACTCTTCGTTATCAGAAACGACGCAATTATGCCGGCGAGAATACTGACAACACAGAGTATTGCCGTGACCCTGAAGGCCGTTGCGCCGATCTGTGAGGTGAGGAGGGTTTTTTCACGCTGGGCACTACGGGCCTTAAGAGAAATCTCTTTGATCAGGCTTATGAGCTCTTCCTGGCGATTTCTGATTTCCCTGTCGTACCTCACTCCCTGAGGGGAGGAAGGAGGCGCCAAGGAAAGCATGCTCTCCGTAAAGAGATCGCTGTATTCAGCGTGGAGGGTCGCCAGGCGGTCCAGGGGGACCTCCTGAAGGTCCGGCAGACCGCGTATCCCATTATAGAGATTCTCGAACTCCCTGCTCTTTTCCTTGAAGAGGGCCATGGTCTCCGGGCTCTTGAGGATGCTGTATCGTCGTGCGTAAAGCTCCTGGGAGAGAAGGACATCGATCATCTTTTCCGACGTTTCTATCAGGGATATATCCGTCCTTATGACACTTCGGTTAATATCGTTTAGCCGTTCAAGACTCCAGAGGCTGAAGACGGCGACAGCGAGGAGCAGAACATAGAGCGTGAGGTAACCGAGGAAGAGTTTTCTTGCGATCGTGAGACGGAGAAAGGGGAGAAAGACTCTTGCGAAGGGAGAGCCATCTTCGTCCGATGCGGCGTCAGCATACGGCATCTTCGTAAGTGTTCTCTTTCCTGAGAAAGGTTCGGCCAAGGGAGTCACTCACAGGATCTCGAGAAGTGTCGTATCGAATATCAGGGTCTTTCCGGCGAGGGGATGGTTGTAATCCATGGTAAAGGAGGTTTCTGATATTTTGATCACCGTTCCCATAACAGGAAGGCCGTCAGCACGATACAATTGCAACTGCTTGCCGACCTCGGGGTGAAAACCTTCCGGCACCCTCTTCTTATCGAGTTCGCAAACGCGTTCCTTTCTGTGAGGGCCATAGGCCTGCTCCATCCCTATCCTGATGGACCGTGATTCACCGGTGGTCATGCCGATCACTCCCTTTTCGAGTCCGGCGACTACCTCTCCTTCCCCGACGGTAAACTCGAGAGGCCTGTCGGCTGCCGAGGAATCGAAGATGGTGCCGTCCTCGAGTTTTCCTATGTATTCGATTCTGATCGTGTCTCCTTCTTTCACTGCAGTCATTGATCGCTCCTCCGTTACCTGTACAACTGTTAGTGTTATTGTATCATATCCATTCGGAAGGGATTTTCTTCGTGCCCATGACATGCTATGATAGACCTCATGACGCGGTAATGCTGCGCTATGTCAACGACAGAAGAGAGAAACCCCAAATCAGGGAACATCGATGTCCTCGCTGTAGAGCGGGTGCTTGAGCTGATGAACGAGGAGGACGCTGCCGTCATTCATGCGGTCAGGGCCGCCATCCCTTCTCTTGCGAAGGCCGTGGAAGAGGCTGTATCGGCGATCAGAAGGGGCGGGAGAATATTCTATGTCGGGGCCGGGACGAGCGGAAGGATCGGTCTGATCGATGCAGCGGAAATGCCACCGACCTTCGGCGTGTCTCACGATCTTTTTCGTGCTGTGATCGCGGGAGGAGATGCTTCGATAAGGAAGTCCGTTGAAGGCGCTGAAGATGACGTAGATGCCGGAAGGGATAGTGCATTTTCTGTCACGAGTAAGGACATGGTCATCGGGATATCGGCAAGCGGGAGGGCTCCCTTTGTCCTGGCCTTCCTCGATACGGCAAGAAAACGCGGTGCAAGGACATGGTTGATGACCTGCAACAGGACGGAGATGCCACTCTTCCTTGACGACTCTACGATGGTTATGCCTGACGGAATCGTCGAGGTCGTCACCGGACCTGAGGTGATCGCCGGATCCACACGGCTGAAGGCGGGGACCGCCGCAAAGCTCGTTCTCAATATGTTCTCCAGCGCAACTATGATCAGGATCGGAAAGGTTTACAGGGGATTGATGGTTGACGTTGTCCCCTCGAACAAGAAGCTTGTTCAGAGGGCTGAGGGAATCATCATGGAAATAACAGGCTGCACCAGGGAAGAGGCCGGCCGATACCTCAGGCTGGCCGAGATGAGGCCGAAGGTGGCAATCGTTATGAAAGCGAGGGGGGTGTCAAAGGAAGAAGCCTGGGATCTCCTCAGAAATTCCGGCGATTCCCTCAGGGAGATTCTCGGATAATCCCGCTCTTGATCGCGTCTGCAACCTTTGCCACCCTGGCCATCTCTTTCACGTCGTGAACACGGACGATATGGGCTCCGTTAAGAATCGCGATAGCCACTGCCGCAGCAGTGCCTTCAACGCGGTCGGAGGGTGGGGCGCCTGCCAGTACCTTCCCTATGAAGGCCTTTCGTGAAGGGCCCACGAGAAGAGGTTTCCCGAGGCGTGAAAATTCGCCGAGGTTCCCGAGAATCTCGAGATTGTGTTCGAAGGTCTTGCCGAAACCAATGCCCGGATCAAGAATTATGCTCTCTTCCCGAACCCCAGCTTCCACAGCAAGCCTGATGCCCTCCCTGAGATAATCCATAATCTCCGGTATCAAGGCATCATAGACCGGATTGACCTGCATGTTTTTCGGCGTTCCCCGGATGTGCATGATCACGAGCGGCACGTTATAGTCGGCAACGATCTTCGGCATTTCCGGATCAAAGCGCAGGCCGCTGATGTCATTGACGATTGACGCCCCGGCATCGAGCGCCCTTCTTGCTATAGCCGACTTATAAGTGTCTATGGATATCGGTATCGGTAATTTCTTTGCCAGGGCCTCGATAACAGGGATGGTCCTCCTCAATTCTTCCTCAATCGGCGGCGCTTCAGAGCCAGGCCGTGTAGATTCCCCGCCGATATCGATGATGTCCGCACCGTCTTCGACAAGCCTGAACCCGCGCTCGATCGCGGCGTCTCTGTCGAAAAAAGCGCCGCCATCGGAAAATGAATCGGGCGTCACATTCAGGATGCCCATGATGTGGGTCTTCCTTGAGAGATCAAGCTTGTACTTGGACCATTCGAGTATCATGTGTCTTCGTTATTAGTCAATCTTCCGACCTTCCGTTATGTGTCGGTAGAAAGCAAATTTGGAACATACTAACCCATTAAATAGGGTGGTTTCAAGGGCCGGACTTGTTGGATCAAAAGCAATTTGACACAAGGTTGCATTGCTTCTATAATGCAATCAAATGCAGAAGAAATTCAATAATAGCTGTTCCCGTCGCGCTGGCGCGCTTGATTCGCGCGACTGAACAATCCGTTCGAGCACGGCACAGCACCTACATTGAGTCCTTCGGCCTCCAGCAAGCTCGCGCTAACGTCATAGTCATAGGCGGCTTTATTGAAAGGCGGTATACCTTCACAGGGGAAGATGGCAAACAATACGAAATTGAGATTTCTGACAGTACAGTAAATACAGCAAAATCGATAATCCAAAATATCATAGATTCATACCAATGGATGTGAAAGAAAAGAACTCAATCGGGGTTAACAATTTACTCTAGGCGACGCTGGGGATTGGCTGCTTTGAGCCCCGCGTCCTTGAGCATTGTCGTTAGGCGCCGCACTGATCTCAAACAAACCACCATAAAGGGGAGGTTCATGATGGCAGACATACGAATTATCACGACAAGTCGCTCGGAAAAGGTGATTAAGGAAGTCGCCGTCGAAGCCTTCAGAGCCGGTCTTCGAGGCGAACTCCTCACGCCTGACTCTGCAGGCTATCACGAGGCGCGGAGGATCTGGAACGCCATGATCGACCGCAGGCCAGCGCTGATCGCCCGATGCACGTCGCCTGAAGATGTTGTCCAGGCCGTAAAGTTCGCGCGCAAGCACGACCTCCTTGTCTCGATTCGAGGGGGCGGCCATAACATCGCGGGCAATGCCGTCTGCGACGACGGCCTCATGATCGACCTCTCGCTGATGAAGCGCGTCCAAATTGACCTGAACGCGCGCCGGGCGACCGTCGAGCCCGGCTGCACCCTTGCCGACTTCGACGCGGCCGCGCAGGCGCACGGTCTCGCCACGCCGTTGGGCATCAACTCGACCACGGGCGTGGCCGGCCTGACGCTCGGCGGCGGCTTCGGGTGGCTGAGCCGGAAGTACGGCATGACCATCGACAACCTGCTCTCTGCCGATGTCGTCACGGCGGATGGCAATCAAGTGCATGCCAGCGAAACGGAAAACGATGACCTCTTCTGGGGGCTCCGTGGTGGAGGCGGGAACTTCGGTATTGTCACCAGCTTCGAGTTCCAGCTCCATCACGTTGGGCCGGGAGTGCTGAGCGGGTTCATCGTCTTCCCCTTCGACCAGGCAAAGTCAGTGCTCAGGCAGTTCGCCCGTTTCACCGAGACGATGCCGGACGAGCTCAACGTCTGGATGATCACCCGGAAGGCTCCCCCGCTGCCCTTCCTGCAGAAGGACGTCCACGGGAAAGAGATCGTCGTGCTCGCACTGTGCTATGCGGGTGAACCGACTGAGGGCGAAAAGCTGATCGAGCCGCTGCGCGGGTTCGGCACAGCGCACGGCGAACACATCGGTGTTCAGCCGTACACCGCGTGGCAGCAGGCCTTCGATCCGCCCTTGACACCGGGCGCTCGCAACTACTGGAAGTCGCACAACTTCTCGAAGCTCAGCGACGGCGCGATCGACGTCATCATCGAATACGCCGGCACGCTGCCGTCACCGCAGTGCGAGATCTTCGTCGGCACGATCGGAGGCCAGACGGCCCGCATAGCGCCCGAGGCGATGGCCTACTCAAGTCGGGATGCCAATTATGTGATGAACGTGCACGGCCGCTGGGAGTCGGCCGCCGAGGATGAGCGCTGTATCGCCTGGGCGCGCGAGTTCTTCGCCAAGGCACAACCTTTTGCCAGCAGCGGAGCGTACATCAACTTCCTGACCCAGGAAGAGACCAACCGCATCGCCTTCGCCTACGGTGCGGCGTACAATCGGCTGGTGGCGCTCAAGAAGAAATACGACCCGACGAACATCTTCCGGATGAACCAGAACATCAAGCCTTCGGTCTGAGGACAGAAAGGGGCTCTGACACCCCGCCGGGATTTTATTCCTGTGTCACCATGCTGTGTATCTCCCTCACCCGTTGTACCACCGGCGGATGGGAGTAATAGAATGCTGCATACAGGGGATGGGGATGGAGGTTCGAGAGGTTGTCCTTCGAAAGTTTTATGAGCGATGTTGCCATCGCCCCGGGATTCCCCGTTATTACGGCTGCAAACCCGTCGGCCTCCCTTTCATGCTTCCGTGAGAGATAACTCATGAGGGGCGTGAAGGGAAACGCGACGATGCCTCCGATAAAGCCGAGGATGAGGAGGCTCGCAAAGATGGTGTTGTGCCGAAGTGCGAAAAGATCGTTCAGGAAACCGGTCCCGATTATTCGGAAGGAGAGGTACAGGCCGATGAATGAAAGGGCCTCTACCATCACGATGTGCTTCAGGATATGTCTCTTCTTCCAGTGGCCCGCTTCGTGGGCCAGGACCGAAAGGATCTCTTCCCTGTCCAATTTCTCGAGGAGCGTATCAAAGAGGATGATGCGCTTTACCCTGCCGATGCCGGTAAAATAGGCATTGGTGTGGCGGCTCCTCTTCGACGCGTCGATGCGAAAAATCCTGCTGACCATGATCCCGGCCTTTTTCATGAGCTCCTTGATCGGACCTTCCAGGGTCTCGTCATCGAGGGGAGTGAATTTGTTGAAGAGGGGTTCGATAACATAGGGCGAGATATACATGATGAGGAGACTGAAGACGAGGAAAAAGAGCCACACAATAAACCACCAATGTTCCGGGCTCATGGTGATGATAAAGAATGCCGATGCCGTCATGGTGCCGAGAAGTATGGTGGTAAGGCCTATGGATTTCAGAAAATCGCTGACCCACAATCTCCCTGTCATGGTGTTGAAGCCGTACTTGTTCTCTATCCTGAAGTCGCTGTAAAGGTCAAAGGGAATCGAGAGTATGGTCTTTGCATAGGTCAGGAAGAGGAAGAAGAGCGTTCCCGAGACAACGGAGTTCTGATTGAGGGAGACGATCCACGAGTTATAGGTATTGAAGAGCCCCCCGAAGAAGAAGAAGAGGATGACAATACTATCCAAAGCAATCGACTCGATGATGCTGAAACGGCTGTGCTCGACGGTATAATCCCTCGTCTTCTTCAGCACGTCCCTGTCGATGTAATCCGAGAATTCCAGGGGAACAACATCACCGTATTGTTTCAGGTGTCTCAGATTAAGGATCTGGAGCCAGTAACCAAAGGATGCGACGAAGAGGTAGGCGAGAAGAAGAATGATCAGCATAGGCGAAAGGGAAAGATCGACCGGAATAAACCCTTTATACCGCAACCTCTTCGCTGCTGCCGGCCTTCGTCTGCTCCTTCCCGTTCACCTGAGCAATGAGGGCATCAATTTCGGAAGCATCGAGGGTCTCCTTATCGAGCAGGGCTCTTGCAAAGGCTTCGAGGATGTTGTAGTTCGATACGAGGAGTTTCTTCGATTCGTCGTATGCATCGGTAACAATGCCCCTCACCTCTTCATCGATCTCTTCGGCAATCTTCTCGCTGTAATCCTTGTGCTTTGCTATCTCCCTGCCGAGAAAGATCTGTTCGTCCTTCTTGCCGAAGGTGAGGGGCCCCAGTTTCTCGCTCATCCCCCATTCCGTGACCATTCTCCTTGCGAGGTCAGTCGCGCGCTCTATGTCGTTCCCCGCGCCCGTTGTCATATGGTGGAGGGCGATCTCCTCAGCCGCTCTTCCGCCCATGAGAACCTTTATCGTCTTGAGGAGATGGTCCTTGGAGTACGTATACTTGTCATCAATGGGAAGTTGCTGCGTCACTCCCAGCGCCCTGCCGCGCGGTATGATGCTCACCTTGTGGATTGGGTCTGTCCCCGGGGTCAGCCTTGCCACAAGTGCGTGACCGGCCTCGTGATAAGCCGTATTGGTCTTTTCTGCTTCGCTGATGATCATGCTCTTACGCTCGACTCCCATGAGGACCTTGTCCTTTGCGGACTCAAAGTCCAACATCTCGACCTTGCTCTTTGACTGCCTTGCTGCAAGGAGGGCAGCCTCATTTACGAGGTTTGCGAGATCCGCTCCGGAAAAGCCCGGTGTCCCCCTCGCTATAAGATCGAGATTCACCTTCTCGTCAAGGGGGATCTTCTTGGTGTGGACCTTGAGGATTTCCAGCCTTCCCTTTACGTCAGGCGCTGGAACAACCACCTGCCTGTCAAACCTTCCGGGCCTCAAAAGGGCAGGATCGAGGACGTCGGGCCTGTTCGTCGCAGCGATAATGATCACGCCTTCAGTACCTTCGAACCCGTCCATCTCAACGAGGAGCTGGTTAAGGGTCTGTTCCCGTTCATCGTGCCCGCCTCCGAGACCGGCGCCTCTGTGCCGTCCCACAGCGTCGATCTCGTCTATGAACACAATGCAGGGCGCGCTCTTCTTGGCCTGCTCAAAGAGGTCCCTCACCCTCGAAGCACCGACTCCCACGAACATCTCGACAAAATCCGATCCTGAAATACTGAAAAAGGGGACACCCGCTTCGCCTGCAATAGCCTTGGCAAGGAGGGTCTTTCCCGTACCGGGAGAGCCGACGAGCAAAACCCCCTTCGGGATCTTCCCTCCGAGTTTCGAGAACTTCTGCGGGTCTTTGAGAAAGTCGATGATCTCCTGGACCTCTGCCTTTGCCTCCTCCACACCGGCAACGTCGGCAAACGTAAGCTTTACAGCCTTGTTCGATATAAGGCGTGCCTTGCTCTTTCCAAAGGATAGCGCCCTGTTACCGCCGGTCTGCATCTGGCGCATGAAAAAGATCCAGATGAGGGCTATGAAGATGATGGGGCCCCAGGAGATCAGGAAGTTGATGTACCAGGGATTCTGGTCGGGCGGCCTTGCCGAGATCTTGACACCCTTTGCCCTCAGGTCTTTGACAAGGTCAGGATATTCGGCAGAATAGGTCTTGAATTTCTTGCCGTCTTTCAACCGTCCTGTGATGTGGTTTTCCTTTATGACAACCTCTTCTACCTCGCCTTGGTCAACTTTTGCCATGAAATCAGAGAAGATCATCTCGTCTTCCATCTTCTGGGGCGTACTGACGAGGTTAAAGAGGAGTATCATCATCAGGCCTATCAGCAACCAGATAAAGAGACTCCTGTAAACACCGCTCAATGCTCAGCTACCTCCAAACGTATTATTTTGATTTTACCACACTCCCCATCCTTAAGCAAAGCCGATGGCCCCGGTTGAGCTGAGGGCCTCTTTCTGGATGGCGATCAGGTTCCTGATACCGCTCTCTGCAAGATCTATGAGGGCTTCAAGGTCCCTCTTAGAAAAAGGCGAGCCTTCAGCAGTCCCCTGAACCTCAACGAAATTGCCATTCCCTGTCATAACAACATTCATATCCACCTCTGCCGCGGAATCTTCCGAATAGCAGAGGTCAAGGAGGAGTTCACCATGGATGATCCCGACGCTGACGGCCGCGAGGTAGTCCCTGATAGGTGTCTTCAGGATCATCCCCTTGTCAAGGGCATAGTTCAGGGAATCGGCCATGCATATGAAGGCGCCGGTGATCGAAGCTGTCCGTGTTCCTCCATCCGCCTGAATGACGTCGCAGTCGACCCAGACCGTCCGCTCTCCAAGGGCCTCAAGGTCTACAACGGACCTGAGCGCCCTGCCGATGAGCCTTTGGATTTCATGGGTCCTCCCGCCTATCCTGCCCGAGACGGATTCCCTCATCATCCTCGTATGGGTCGACCTAGGGATCATCCCGTATTCCGCTGTGATCCAGCCCTTCTTCTGGTCTTTCAGGAACGGGGGGACCTTTTCCTCGATGGAAGATGCGCAGATGACTTTGGTATCCCCCATCTCGATAAGGACGGAGCCCTCCGCAGTCCTCAGGAAGTTCCGCGTTATCTTAACCTTCCTCAGTTCGTCGTTCTTTCTGCCGTCCTGCCTCATCAGCGACCTCCGATATCGATTTTTGCGATCTTCTCTATCCTTTGACCGAGGAACCTCTCGCCGACGCGCCTGAACCGCTCAGGGGCGTCGGTCAGGTAAAAGAGCCTTGAGGGTTCGGCCGCCGAATCGGCCTCGATGCCGTCCCTGAGCAGTGTCTTTCTGATCTCTCGTACCGTCTCAATGGCAGAGTCTATGAGTACGATGGAGCTTCCCATCACCTTCCCAATAACGTTCTTCAGGAGAGGATAATGGGTGCAGCCGAGGACGAGGGTATCTATGCCCTTATCTTTCACATTCTTCAGATAGCGTTCGGCGACAATCTCCGCTATCTCCCCTTCTGTCAATCCTTCTTCGACAAGGGGTACGAAGAGGGGGCAGGGGAGGCCGAAGACATCGATGGAATCATCAAAGCCCTTGATGATCCGCGTATAAGCGTTACTTCCGATAGTAGCCTCCGTGCCGATAACGCCGACCTTTCTGTTTCTCGTAGTCTTTGCCGCTGCCCGCGATCCCGGTTCGATAACGCCGATCACGGGCATAGATACCCGCTTTCGTATCTCCTCAAGGCTGACTGCCGAGACCGTATTACAGGCCACCACGAGAAGTTTAATGCCCTCCGAGACGAGAAAACCGGTGTTTTCGAAAGAATAACGCGTCACTGTTTCTGCCGACCGAATGCCGTAGGGCACACGGGCCGTATCCCCGAGGTAGAGGGTGCTCTCCTTCGGGAGTACCCTGAAGAGCTCCTTGAGAACGGTCAGTCCGCCTATTCCTGAATCGAAGACACCGATGGGCTTATTGTTCATCGCTACTTGGCCTCGGCCAGGGTATTCTTCAGGGGATAGAGGCTGAAGATGTGACCACCGATACTCTCTATCTCCTTGCCTTCGACAATGATCTTCACATCGTCTATGCCCTTGACATTCGATATGACAGTTTCGTAAAGCCCCTTGAGGAGAAGGAATTCTGCCGGAGCGTCGCCCTGAAAGTTTCTCCTGAAATCATCAGAGAGGTTAACATAGAGAATGCCGTCGCTGCCGCGGTACGATCCAAGGACCTTTGCACCGGAAGGGATAATGCGCTTTTCGGTGTTCGGAAAACTCGTCGGACCCTTGAGGAACTCTTCGATCGTCTCTTCTGCAATCGTCAGGTCCGTCCCCCTCCGGACCCGTCTTTCTTCCATAGCAAGCCTTCCCCCTGACGGATAGTAGATCCTCACAGATATCAAATCATCAATCTGCTGCTGTGCTGCCGGCTGAGGCTCCTGAGGTTCCGGCTTCTGAAGGGGAAATTTCTTTGACACGAAGAGATATCCTCCTGCTATGCCGATGCCGAAGAGGAGCAGAAACACGAAGACCCAGAGAAGTTTTATTCTATCGATTCGCATAGGCAGAGAGTCCCCTCACAAGGGCTTCAACGAGCTTGGTCCTCAAGGGTTTATCATAGGCGAGGTTCACCGGGAGTTCAATAAGGACGGCGGGCGCGTTCATGGAGCTCAGGAGCGGCAGATTCATCTCCCGATAGATGATGTCGTTCTTGAATTCTGCACCGAGCGTCTTCCCCAGACCCTCGGAAAGGGCCTTGCTCTTTTCGATGAACCTCTTCTGTCTCGATATCAGACTGTACAGTTCTGTCGGTTGGGCCTCAGTAGTCGACGGTTCAGTGAAACAGGTGAAGATGACAAAGGCGGACGAAAGCGAGAGGTGTATGCTGATGAAGGCGTCAAGGGGTTTCTGATTTGCTGCGAAGGCCCTGTCGGTGATCGACAGGAACTGGTCGGACTTCCTCGTCAGCGTCGCATGCCTGTTCTTTCTCGTGAGGACAGCCTCCAAATCGCGCGCAATAGAAAGCGTTATGTCCTTTTCCCTGAGATCTCCTGAGATGATGCCCAGGTCGTATCCGCCGTGACCGGGGTCGAGGACTACGTGGAACCCGGGAGACATATCGGGAAGCCCGCTTTCTTTGGTCGCCGGCCGGCGGCCTTCGTCTCCGGACACCGGTATGACATCAAGTGAGAGTCGCGGGGGTGAGGACAGCTGCAAGACCTTTATCTTGAAAGGGGTACTCTGGTTTATGAGATAGACGTTTCCCTTCAACAATGTCTCAACGTCCGGAATGTTCTTCGTCGTGAGTCTGACAGGCACAGGAAACCGTACCTTTATCTGGTCCCGTGCGGGTGTAACGACTATGGCCCTGATGAAAAGATCATCTGCTGCTTCAAAGACAAAGCGGCTGAACCCCTCATTCCTGCTGAATCTGATCGATACGTCAACAGGAGAGGGAAGGGGACTTCCGCCTCCCTTTACCTGCGCAAGGGCTGTCTCAAGGCCCGTTCCGAGGAAGAGTGCCAGGAGGAGGGCCCCGAATCCTTTCATCAGCCTTTTCATTGCAGTATAATTTCTCATATCTCAGTGAAGTTTTGCAACAGACCGTTGTCTTCCTTGATCAGCGAAAACCCCTGCTGAAGCGGTTAAGAGTCGACATAATCGGGCAATTGCTGCTTCCCACCATCGGTTGCCGGACGACGGCGAGCGACATCTCTGAAGTGCGGAGGGCCGAGGGAAAAAGCGATCTTTTCACGCCAATTATTGCGCAGCCTTGCGAGCACCTGCAGACGGTGAGAGAAGATGAGAGGATGAGCAGCGGTGGAAAGAGAGAAAGCTCTCTCTAGATGACCTCGACCATCTCCCATACTCCGCAGGGACAGACGCCCGCACAGAATCCGCATCCGATGCATTTCTCGTCATCAACGACATACTCATAGGAGCCGTCTTTGTATTCGACCCTGCTGATTGCACCCCAGTAACAGGTCGCCTCGCAGATGTGGCAATCACGGCAGGTTGCGCACGACATGCATCGGTTGGCCGAGGCCTCTGGGGAGACATCATCGCCGATGCACATGTCGTAATATTCGGTCTTGACCTTCTCATAGGCTATCACCTGCTTGATCTCGGGCTGGCGGGGCGCATGCATCAATTCGTAATGGATGATGTCTGCAGTGATCCTCCCATGACCAATGGCATGGGTAACGAGACCGAGGCCCGTAACGTCGCCGATGGCATAGACTTTGACGTCAGATGTCTGGAATTTGTCGTTGACCGGTATCCATCCGCGTTCCGTGTGGATTCCCGGGGGGAGGAAGTCGAGTTGGGGAACATCGCCGATGGACATGACGACGAAGTCTGCGTCGAGGGATGTGCCATCCTTGAAGAAGATTCTCCTCTCAGTCTTATCATAACGATCAGTAACCTTCGGCCAGATTATTTCAGTGCCCTTTGCCTTGGCGATCTCCATCTCAGCACCGAAGGCAGCGGGCTTCTGAATATCAACGGCCACGACCGATTCTGCACCGTTGTTGTACGCCTCTGAGGCGACATCCATTCCGACATTTCCCGCACCGATGACGACGACCTTCTTGCCGGCAAGGTCTGGCTTATTGCCCAGGTTAACGTCCCTCAGAAAATCATAGGCGGACACGATCTCCTCAGAACCGGGGAAGGATACCTTTCTCGGCTGGTGGGCGCCGCATGCCAGGATGACGACTTCATGACTCTTGTATATCGCATCGAATTCCTGTCGCGTCACCGTCGTGTTCAGATAGAGGTTGACGCCGAGTTCCTTAAAGCGCTGAACCTCTTTTTCGAGGATCTGATGGGGGAGCCGTTCCCTCGGGATGCAGAGTTCTATCTTGCCACCAAGCTTGCCCGTAGATTCGTAGATGTCAACGGCATGCCCCTTCAGGGCCAGTTGCCATGCAGCGCTCATGCCTGCCGGTCCGCCGCCGATAACGGCTATGGTATGTCCCGTTGCAGGCTCTTTCTTCGGTGCAGGAAGGTCAAGGGCAAGCTTCCCCATCATGTCTATTTCGAGGGGCTTGTCGAGATGCGCCCTTGTGCAGCTCTGCATGCAGAGGTTCGGACAGATCTCCCCGCAGACCGTCGCGGGTAGGGGGCTGTACTTCAGCACCAGTTCCAGGGCGTCATTCAGCCTACCCTGCCTGATGAGCGATGCCCTCTTGTGCGACGGGATCTGTGTCGGACAGGCATACGCGCAGGGCGGCGCAAATTTCTCATTTGACCAAAGGGGCTTGTTCCTCCTGTCTTTGCCCGTCGTGATATACGGCAGCAAGGTGAGGTCATGGTTCAGATATGCTGCGAATATGCCGCCCTGGCCTACCTCTTTGTCCCACAGGTTCTTCCTGAAATCGGAGGTAGACATCCTGAACCATTTTTTCCCCCTCTTTTCCTGAGGCGTATACGCCATGAGCTTCTTCCAGTCTTCGGCAGAGCGCGTCAGCTCAGGATAATACGATGACCTGTCAACGGCATCAAGGAAGGGCATCATGTTTGTCTTGAGCCATTCCCAGTCCTGCTGAGTGAGGTCAAGGAGTTTAACATCCCTTTCGCTGTATCCCTGGATCGGGCCCCTGAAGTAGATGGTCCCTCCCACCATGCCGACGCAGGGACGGTAGCCAAGAATGTTTTCCGGGTTTCTCGGGTTTACGCCGCAGACCACCGCGATTCCCCCTGCCTTAAATTCTGCGAAGGAGTCCCCAACATCCCTGAAGTACCAGGACTGAGGGGGGTCGAAGCGCGGGTTCTGCTTTGTCATGGTATCGCAACGGGCGCCTCCGCTTCCCTGGACATAGAGGATACCCTGCGCTGCCGCATTAAAGGCGCCGTTCGTCACATCCCCCAGGACGGTTATCTTCGCCCCGCAGTCAAGCCATCCGATATCATCGGATGAACTCCCCCGCACCAGTATTTCAGTCCCCGGCATTCCCATACCGCCGGTCCTCTGTCCGACAGGGCCGTCGATCGTTATCGTCACCCACTCACCCCTCGGCCAGATGCGACCGCCGATACCATGCTGGCCATCGGCAAGGATATGGAGTTCCCGCGCACCATCACGTACGGCATTCTGTATCTGCTCTTCAAGAATCCTCGAAGGGACGCGGTTGCCCTTTACATTCCCCGGTATGGTGGCCACACTCTTGCTGACCTCTTGTCCGCCGGCCCTTGCCTTCCGGCCCTTGCCTCCGGGTGACGGTTTCTTGACCTCTAAACCCTTCTTAGCACGCATAGCTGATCTCTAACCTCTCTGCCATCGCCTTGTCTTCGATGCTCAACCCGTCGGACATGCCGATCGGGAGTTCCGTGCTCCTGCCCATGGGCGCGAATATCTTTCTCAGTTCCACATCGGCGGCCTTAAATGTCTCTACCACGCGCTCGGCCACCTTGTCGGTGTCGAGTCTCCTGTAAAGCTTCGGGTCCTGCGTGGTTATCCCCCTCGGACACTTGCCGGTGTTGCAGAGGTTACAGCGGTTGTATTCGTCACCAAAGCAGTCTGCCGCAGCCTGCATGATGTATTTGCCGATCGAGACTGCCGAAGCCCCGAGCATGATGAGGGCCGCGGCATTAGCGGCAAGATTCCCTTTCTTCCCGACGCCGCCGGCCGCTATAAGGGGAAGCTCGTTCTGTTTGCCCTGTTTCACAAGGTCGAGATAACAGTCTCTTATATTTGACGCAATCGGATGGCCCATTTTATCTAGGGACACATTATACGCTGCGCCCGTCCCACCGTCCTCACCGTCAATAGAAAGGGCAGCGGCATAGGGGTTTCTCGCCAGATTGTTCAGCACGGCCCGGGCAGTCTTCGTGCCTGATATCTTGGGATAGACGGGCACCCTGAAGCCCCAGGCCATGGACATGGACTGGATCATCTTAGCGACAGCTTCTTCAATGGAGTACTTCGTCTGGTGAGTGGGAGGCGAGGCAAGGTCGACAAACTGCGGTACACCACGAATGCTCGCTATGAGCTTGAGTACCTTCTGGGCCATGAGCAATCCGCCGTCACCGGGCTTCGCTCCCTGACCGTACTTGATCTCTATGGCAGCCGGGTCTTCCACCATGTGGGGCAGGGCATGGATGATCTCGTCCCATCCGAAATAGCCGGAGGCGATCTGGATGATAAAGTATTTCAGATACCTTGACTTCAGGAGTCTTGGCGGCATTCCGCCTTCGCCCGAGCACATAACAACGGGCAGTCCCTCAACCTCGTTGAGATAGGCCACGCCCATGGCAAGTCCTTCCCACATGGGAGGAGAGAGGGCGCCGACAGACATGCTGCCGATCATGATAGGGAATATCTCGCGCACGGGAGGGATAAAGGTTCCGCTCTCCCTGTCAACAACCAAGGTGCCATCAGTGATCCTCAACGGTAATTCCTCCGGGGACAAGATTCTTCCGAGGAGGGACCTGACCCGGAATTCATGCCTTCCGGCATCGAGCGCAGGATCGGTAAGCATCGAGATCCTCGTGAATTTGAGTTTGTCCAGGGTCGATGTTGCCGGATCGTTTCTCCTGCCGCCCCTCTTATAGGGTTCCCCGCCTTTATTCTTGTAATGATAGAACTTGTTCTGGAAATTGTACTCGGGCTCGATTGCCTCATTCGGGCACACGAGGGTGCAGGTCCCGCAGCCTGTGCAGTACCGTTCCATATCAAGCACCTGCTCAACAATCTGGGTAACCTTTCTTACGGCCACGGGCTTCGGAATGGGACCTTCTGACTGGACCGTCCTCAGGACCTTGACCGTTGGCTCGATGGCTTTGACAGGGCAGACGGCAGTGCATCTTCCGCACCTTTTGCACCGGTCATCTCTCCAGCGGATGATATAGGGAAACTCCCTCAGGGAGAGTTGATGGTTATGGTCTAACCGTGAAGCTGGTTCCATACTGTTACCTCCTGCGCCTGAGGCGAGATCATGACCATATCATATTTCATGGGGAAGATGTCCTTGGCCCTGTCCCGTTTCGGGACGGCCTTGTCAATACCGCATTCCTCAGACATTAACGCGTATTTGCCTTTAACCCCACCGACTGCACCGGGCCTCAGTTTTTTCGAGTCCTGCACCATAAAGCAGGTGCCGTCAGGAGTAAAACCGATGACCATGTTCGGACCGTCGATACAGAGCGGTCTCAATGATTGCTTCATGAGTCTCAGCGATTCCCTGTCTTCCCTTTGCTCTATCTCCGATGTCTTGAGAGGGGTAATGACGTCCTTATAGTACCTGAGGGGAAGACCCAGTTGCCTGGCAGAGTAATGGAGGATGTGCGTGAAGACCTCGCTGTCGCTGTTGTATCCCGCGTAGCCCGGAACGCCTCTGCCCATGAGGAACTCCCGGATAGGCACAAAGGCAGTATTCTCGCCGTTGGTCATGGAGCAATACCCCTGAATAAAGAACGGATGGCAGGCGTAAAGATAGATGGCATAGTTTGTATTCTGTCTTCCCTGAGCAAGGATGATCTTCGCTTTCAACCCGTCCCTGTCAAGGCCGAAGAACTCCCCCACCTCGAGCGGGTCTCCAACCTCCTTCAGGGTAATCACATCGGGATAGAAGGAAAAAGCGAAGATCGACCCATCAGGCTCGCCTGCCCTCCTCAGGGCGAGGCGTGTGTTCACCAGGAGGTCTTCCTTCTCACTCATCGGCCTGCTCCGGTACTCAGCCGGATAGTCGTAGGCCCGTGCGAAGTAGCAGTCGCGGCGCGTGATTCCCTTGACCGGCTTTATTCTCGG
>Ga0335070_10002062_pt1 | contig 23394 bp, 19 predicted proteins | sample Lox_Sample_13_FD_206722 | JGI IMG/M metagenome (GOLD analysis project Ga0335070, IMG submission 206722) | Soil microbial communities from Loxahatchee National Wildlife Refuge, Florida, United States - Lox_Sample_1.3 | ecosystem: Environmental > Terrestrial > Soil > Wetlands | place: USA...
TTTGGTTTAACTTCTGCAATCTGACTTCTGACTTCTGCAATCGCTCCGCTACAATCGCCAGTGCATCGATGGACTCATCCCGCATCGCCGCGCTATTAGAGCCATTTCTCGAAGCTCCACTGTCCCCGCACCAGCTCGATCAGATATCGACGTACATCGATCTACTGCTTCGCTGGAATGCCCGCATGAACCTCACCGCGATCCGCGATCCGGAGCAGATCCTCCCCCGCCACTTTGGCGAATCGCTATTTCTGGCCCGACACCTCTTCCCGCTGGCCACCAACCACCGCCCACTGACCACTGTTCTCGACATCGGTTCCGGCGCCGGATTCCCCGCGCTCCCCGTCAAAATCTGGGAACCCAGCATCCACCTCACCATGATCGAAGCGAATCACAAGAAAGCCGCCTTCCTCCGCGAAGTCACTCGAGCACTTACATTGACGAATGTCGATGTAATCGCCGCCCGCGCCGAGTCGTTGCAGAAGACGGGTTCAATCAAACACCCGCCCGACGTCGTCACCTTCCGTGCAGTGGAGAAGTTCGACCAGATTCTCCCAGTAGCCGCCGGCTTCCTGGGTCCCAGGTCGATGCTGGCCCTGCTACTGACCGGTAGCCAGCTGCCCAACCAACACGCAGATTCCATGTTGACATGGCAAACATTAAATATCCCAAAGTCACATGATCGAATCCTAGCCATCGGATCAATGAAAGTGGCATAGCGTGCCATAATTATGTCACGTAGTGGGAATTTGTGACCGCTTTTTATCGCCCAAGCCAACGTAAGTGGGAATGTCAATCGATCAACCTCTAAACATGACCTATGGTCAATAAATGCTCCACGTGGAGCACAATGCAGATCCCGCAAAATGCTCCATGTGGAGCACAACTTCACTTCCTGAGAGATGCTCCCCGTGGAGCATTTCCACCGTCGTTCACAAGAAAGACTACTTATACACAGACCAAGGCATTGTCCTGCCCAGCCGAAGATACTATTCTGGCCCGTCATCCCAGCCAAAGAACCTGAACGTGCAGTCCCCCAGATTTCGACTGGTGCTCCACGTGGAACACAACTCGACATATGTTCCACGAGGAGCGCTTGCTTAACATTAATTGAATAGCTTTCAAAGTTCGCGGTTGTGCTCCACGTGGAGCATCGATCGCTCCAGACATGATTCTTGGGATGTGAGTTTATGGGACGTGTGATTGCTGTTGCTAATCAGAAGGGTGGCGTGGGCAAGACCACGACCGCCATCAACCTGGCTGCTTCTCTCGCCGCCGCTGAGGTGAACACGTTGCTTGTTGACTGCGATCCGCAGTCGAATACCTCTAGCGGACTCGGATTGGTCAAGGATCCAGAGCGAGTCAGCATTTACGATGTCCTCATGGGGGCTGCCTCGGCCGAGGAGGCTCTGCAGTTAACTGAACTCGAGCAGTTGTGGCTGATCCCTTCTCACAAGAATTTGATTGGGGCGAACATTGAGTTAGTTGAGGCGGAGCGGCGCGAGTATCGGCTGCGTGATGCGATTGCTCCTCTTCGGGAACGTTTTCAGTTCATCGTGCTTGACTGTCCGCCTGCTCTTGATCTGCTTACCCTCAATGCGCTCGTCGCGGCTGATGGAGTCTTGATTCCGATGCAGGCGGAGTACTTTGCTCTTGAGGGTGTGTCGGAGTTGCTGGACACGATTGAAAGGATTCGCGGAGCCTTGAATCCGGGGCTCGTTATCGATGGAGTCGTGCTGACTATGTTTGATGAGCGGACTAACCTGGCTCATCAGGTGGCAGAGGAGTTGAAGAAATATTTTGGGGAGAAGCTGTGCTCGACTACCATCCCGCGGAATATTCGGTTGGCTGAGGCTCCTAGTCATGGGAAGCCGGCGCTCTCCTATGATGTGCGGTCGCGGGGGGCGGAGAGTTATATACGGCTGGCTAAGGAGATCCTGGACCGGATGCAGCTGTCGGCTGCCAGCGAGGAGCCGGCAGAGGGGGCTCGGGACGCGGGGTCTGCGGGAGAGCCCGGCGAGGCGGCTTAGATTGACTTACATAAATATTTATGTATATCGATATTTCGATTGCAATTTATGCATAGCTTCCGGCGAAGGGCTTAACCACTAAGGACACGAAGGGACACTAAGGAAATCAGAAGCAGGCCTTGGCACACCGTTCGCGGCGGATGTGGTAAGCGCGAGCGAATGCGTGGGTCCTTCGCCCACTCGCTCACGCTGGGGCTCAGGACGACAGGGTTGATTTCGGGAAACAAGATCGTGCTGGGAATCTCTTAGGGAGGGTTGGATGGTGAATGCTTCGAACGCGGCTGTAGATGAGAAGGTGGCGGTCGGCAAGACTGGCGCTGACAAGACTCATGAGAAGGTGATGGAGAAGCGGCGGGCTTTAGGGCGGGGGCTGGATTCTTTGCTGGCTGGGCCTCGGGTGGTTGCTGCTTCTCCGGCGACTGCCTCTTCTCTTCATGCTTCTGTGGCTGGTACGGCTGGCGCCTCTCCTTCTTCAACGGTGGTTGGGGAGATTCGGGCTTCCGGGGAGACGGCGAGCGGCGATCTGATTTATCAGCTGCCGTTGACTTCGATCGATCACAATCCATACCAGACACGAAAGACGTTTGCGGAAGAGCCGCTGCAGGAACTGGCGGATTCGATTCGGGTACAGGGCGTGATTCAGCCGATCGTGGTGCGTCCGGGGGAGGAAGGGCGCTACCACCTGATCCTGGGAGAGCGGCGATTCCGGGCTTCGCGGATGGCGGGGATCGAGACAATTCCGGCGATCGTGAAGCGGGTTTCGCAGCAGCAGGCGGCGGAGATGACGATTGTCGAAAACCTGCAACGGCAAGACTTGAATTGCCTGGAGCAGGCCACCGCCTTTGCAAACCTGAGCAAGCAATTCCTCCTGTCGCAGGAGCAGATTGGCGAACGGGTTGGGCTGTCGCGCGGCTCGGTTTCGAATTACATGCGGCTGCTGGAACTTCCGTCGGGCGTGCAGGAGTCGATATGGCTCGGGAAGCTGTCGTACAGCCATGCGAGACTGCTCGCGCGGTTGAAAGACCACGAGCAGATCTGGGCGCTGGCAGAGAAGGTGATGGAACAGAAGATGTCGGTGGAGCAACTGGAAGCGGTGATGATGGGGATCCCGAAGCCGGGGAAAGATCCGAACAAGGGAAAGGCGCGGTGGGTGGATCCGAATGTGAAGGCGGCACAGAGGTCGTTGGAAGAGATATTGGGAATGCGGGTGCGGATACGGGATCGACAGGGGCGAGGGAAGATTTTGATTGAGTACTCGACGGTGGAGGACTTTGATCGCGTGGTTGGGATGCTGGGAGGGCGGAGGTAAGAGGCGAACCAGTTATTGCAGAAGTCAGAAGTGAGATTGCAGAAGTAAAACCACCTTCGAATCGTTCGGCTCGCTTCACTCACCTCACTACGCTCAGGATGACTCAAGTCAAGGTGCGTTGATGCCAAAGATCAGCGCTAGCCTTTGGGCGGATTGGATCTGGCGGCTTCTGCCAGTTGTTCGGAGATGTGCTCGATTGTGCTTAGCGGACAGACTACGTGGACGGTTTCGTCTGGGGAGTCTACGTCGATTCGGAGCGTGCCGCTTTCGGTGCGGATTACTACGTGCTCGTTCCCGTCCTGCACTTCAACAAATTGCGTGTCGGGGTAGTTGCGAAGTTCTTTGGCGATCTCCTGGACTACGGGCATCCACGGGCCGGCGTGATGGACGGCGTGTTCCATGGAGTGACGCGGCGCCAAGTGCATTGCTGCCGGGATCAGCGCGGCTGGGACCATGATGTGAACATGGTCTCCGTTGGGGCGGTGCTCGTCGACGGAGACACGAACCATTCCTTCGTGGAAGGTGTAGCCCGCGGCCAGGGTTAGCGCTCCGGTTACGCCTAGTCCGAGTTTTGCCAGGAATAACATAGTGCCTCCGATCGTGGTTGGGTCTTAGGTCTCAGGTCTCAGGTCTCAGGGAACCAGACTCCGGTCGTTCCGTTAATCGGAAAGATTCTTCGAGTCCAGCCAGATGCGGACTGTTTCTTCGTCGCTCTTTACTGAGACTAGTTCGGTGTCGCCTTGAGCGGAGAGGGCTCGGATCGCAGCGGCTAAGTCGAGTTCGTTATTGGCTGCGGAGAGCATGGCTTCGGCTACCTTCATGGGGATGCGGATTTCTACCTGCTCCCTTTTACCGTGATCTTTGTCGTGGACGTGGACGAGGAAGTAGCCGTTTTGCTTGGCTACGCGGACGTCTTCGTCGTTGCTTTGGACGGTAACGAATTCACCGTCCTTGGTGGTACGAATGGCGTCGAAGAGGGCACGGATGTCGATGTCTTTGGAGTTGGAGACGTCGATCTTGATCTTGCCGTGGTAAAGATGATCGTCCTTGATGGCGGCGAGGACCTTTTCGGCCAGCTCGAGCGGAACGTTGACGCGGACGTTTTCGTTCTTGGGCTGCGCGCTTTGGACGCGGACGTGGAGCCAGCGGTCGTGAGTTGAGCTGGCGGCTGGAGTGGCGGTCTGGGCCTGGGCGGCCAAGGAGAGGGCCAGGACTGCGGCGAACAGGATTGGACGATGCATTTGACGCCTCCTTGTAAGGTGTCGACGGTAGGTACGGAAGGTGGCGGGGAAAGGTTCCGGGGATTGAGACCGATTGCAGATTTCAGAGGTCAGATTTCAGAGGTCAGAGGTTAGAGGTTAAACCCAAAACCCCCTTGCTGCGAACCCTTCTTGTAATAGTGGCACGCTTTGGCTTATTTGGAGGGCTTGTTGGCGGGTTGCTGACGGTTTCGGGGCTCGGATTTCTACCAAGTGGGAAGCGGGCTGCATCGTTCTTCAATTCTCGGGTTGGGCGGCGGGGGGGCACCTTTCTGGTAACAAGTGGGAAAGTTGTTGTTTGTGGTTCAGGTCGGGAATTTTGTACATTGGGGAACCTTCTTGGTAAAAAGTGGGAGACGCTGCGCCATTGCTTGTCGAGGCTGAGCGGTTTGGACCATTCTTTGCCGGCTTCTTGCTTGGCGGACGTGTGCTTCGGCTGACTTAACAATTGTCGATTGTTGGGCGGAGGCTGCCCTTTTCCTTTGCGCGTGGAGTGCAGGTTCCGTATTAGAATTTTTTCGGTCGATGTCGATTCCTGGGTGGGAGGATCGACTTGGGAGTGAAGGCCGGCTGCGAGGGACGAGTTGCGAGCTATGGCTTCGACTTCTCGGGGAGAACGCCTTGCGTCGGCCGGGATTGCGGATGAGCTTGTAGGGGTCCTTCGACTCCTCAGCAAGTTCGCTTCGCGAACTTTCTGCTCCGCTCAGGATGACGTTGTTTTGAGCTGCGCTCAGGATGACAACGTTTTGAGCTGCGCTCGGGTGACAGCGTTCATCAGCGGGCGCTCAGGGTGACACGTTATAGAGGGCGAAGTATAGAGGGCGAAGTCACATTCAAAATCAAACATACTTGGAGGAAACACTATGGACACGAATGCTACTCATGAACAGGCTCGGTTGCAGCTGGAACTTTTTGAGATGCGGCGCGAGGCTCGGCTGCGGCAGGCTCGGGAGTGGGTTCAGAATAACTATTTCATCGAGTCGTTTGAAGACGCGATGAGGATTGGGGCTCCGGGGACGGAGGCCGGGACGAACGTCATGATGGTGGCGGGGTATTGGGAGCAGGCGTGCGCGATGCTCAATCATGGGCTGCTCCATGAAGACCTGTTCTTTTCGACTACCGGGGAGTTCTTTATGACCTGGGAGCGGATGAAGCCGATGGTGGCGGGGTTCCGAAAACAGTTTGCGAACCCTCACGTGTTCGAGCATATCGAGAAGGCTGCAGCGCGTTTTGAGGAGTGGAGCGAGAAGAGGGCTCCGGGACATGTGGCGCGGATGCGGGAGTTTATGAAGACGATGCGACCGGCCGGGACGAAGGCGGCGTAGGGAGAGGGTAGAGGTGAGAGGGCAGAGGTGAAAGCCTCCGCCCTCTGGATTGAGGCGGGAGTGAAAAGCGAGAAAAGCTTTTAACCGCAGAGATCGCTGGGAACTGCCGCAGAGAGCGCTGAGAGTTTCTCATGCGGATAACTGTTCGATTGACAAAGCTGCCGCGAGTTGCGCAGCTGGATGGCGCGGAGTCGCTGTCCCTCGTGAGTTGATTAGGAGGAGAACGATGAGTGGAGTGCGGGTTTTGGTGGGGACTCGGAAGGGGGCTTTTGTGCTTACTTCTGATGGGAAACGCGAATCGTGGGATGTGGCTGGGCCTTTTTTCTCCGGGTGGGAGATCTATCACATGAAGGGGTCGGCGGTGAACCCTGACCGGATTTATGTCTCGCAGACCAGCGGATGGTTTGGACAGATTATTCAACGGTCGGATGATGGCGGGAAGACTTGGCATCAGCCGGGATATGGCGTGGGACAGGATCCTGCGATTGCGTGGCCAGCTAAGGCACCTAACAAGTTTTTGTATGACACGTCGGCGGAGACCGGGAAGCCTTTGACTACGCATCAGTGGTATGACGGGACGCAGCATCCTTGGGAGTTCAAACGCGTTTGGCATGTCGAGCCTTCGTTGACTGAGGCGGACGTGGTTTACGCGGGCGTGGAGGATGCGGCTTTGTTCAAGTCTACGGACGGCGGACAGAGTTGGCGGGAATTGCCGGGATTGCGCGGGCATGGGACTGGTCCGCAGTGGCAGCCGGGGGCGGGCGGAATGTGTTTGCATACTGTCGTGCTGGACCCGTCGAATGAGAAGCGGATGTGGATTGCGATTTCGGCGGCGGGAGCGTTTCGGACGGATGATGGCGGAGAGACCTGGAAGCCTATTAATAAAGGACTGCGGTCGCAATACATTCCGGATCATGATGCTGAGGTTGGACATTGCGTGCACCATGTGGCGATGAATCCGCGGCGTCCGGGCGTGATGTTTATGCAGAAACATTGGGACGTGATGCGGTCGGATGACGCGGGGGACAATTGGAGAGAGGTGAGCGGGAACCTGCCGACGGATTTTGGATTTGTGATTGATGTTCATGCGCATGAGCCGGAGACGATTTATGTGGTGCCGATCAAGAGCGACTCGGAACATTTTGTGCATGAGGGAAAGCTGCGGGTTTATCGGAGCAAGACTGGCGGCGGGGAATGGGAGGCTTTGACTCGCGGGTTGCCGCAGAAGGATTGCTATGTGAATGTTCTGCGGGACGCTATGGCGGTGGATAGTTTGGATAAATGCGGAGTCTATTTTGGGACTACTGGCGGGCAGGTTTATTGCTCGGCGGATGCCGGGGAGAACTGGAACGCAATTGTGCGGGATTTGCCGGCGGTGCTGAGCGTGGAGGTGCAGACGGTGGAGGGAGGTCAGAGGTAGGAGGTCAGAGGTGAAAATCTCTACTGCAGAAGTCAGATTGCAGAAGTAGCTATGAGCTTTGAGCTTGAACCCCTCGCTTCACATTGCGGATCTGGAGAGGGCGTATGCGGGAGGTTAGAGGTGAGAGGTTCAAGGGTAGAGGTGAAAAACCTATTGCCCGATTGTAGATTTCAGATTGCAGAGGTGAAAGCCTTATGGTACTCGCTCTTGTGTAATCCACTTTATTACTTATGATTCGCGTGGTTTTGCCATTTCATTTGCGGAATCTGGCTTCGGTGGCGGGCGAAGTTTCGCTGGAGGTTGTTCCGCCTGTTTCTGTGCGGGCTGTTCTGGATGCGCTGGAGATTGCTTATCCGATGCTGCGGGGAACGATTCGGGATCAGGTGACTCAGGAACGAAGAGCTTTTTTGCGGTTCTTTGCTTGCGAGGAGGATTGGTCGTTGCGGCCGTTGGATTCGGAGTTACCGGAGGCAGTCGTGGCGGGGCGGGAGCCGCTTGTGGTTTTGGGGGCGATTGCCGGGGGCTAGAGATTGCAGATTTTTAGATTTCAGATTGCAGATTTGAATCGCTGGGGGACGATTCGCCGACGAGTTACAAGGGTAGTATTTCCGCTTTGAGTTTTCCTTCCGTGATTTTGAGTCTTCCCACTGTGATCGGCAGGTTGAATCTTCTTGGGCCGGCGCTGCCTGGGTTGATGTAGAGGACTCCTTTTTTCTCTTCTATCTTGGGTTGGTGGCTGTGGCCGTAGATTACTGCGGCTATGTTGGCTGCTTCCGGCTTCAGGTCCAGCTTGGAGAGGTCGTGGATTATGTAGATCATCGCGCCTCCCGCTTCGATCATGTCGTTTTCTGGGAGGTCTTTTGACCAGGGATCCGTGTCGGTGTTGCCCCGGACGGCTGTGGTTGGGGCAATTTTGTTTAGGGCTTCCAGGATGGATTTGGCGCCTATGTCTCCGGCGTGGAGGATTTGATCTACGCCTTTTAGCGCCGATAGGGCTTCCGGGCGGAGGAGGTTGTGGGTGTCGGAGATTAGGCCCAGCAGCATGGTTCAGTATAGAGGGAGGGAATTGCAGAGGTCAGATTGCAGAGGTAGCTGCGAACTCCTAGCTATGAGCTTAAATCCCTTGGCGGATGCAGTTCCGGGGGAATGCCTTGCGGGGCCGGTTTGCAGTGCCGGCAGACATGGGGTCCTTCGACTCCGTTCGGCTCGCTTTGCTCACCTCACTTCGCTCAGGATGACAATTCTTACTTGAGGTCGACGACGTGGTTGGATTCATCGCAATTATTATTCATCACAATTTTGGTGCTTGCGTATCACGTTGTGAGTTGACTTCTTTTCTTATACTGCTGGGGTGAGTGCCTCGCCTGTTTCCGACTCCCTTGATCTGATGGTTGCTTTGCGGCGGTATTGGGGGTATGACTCGTTTCGGCCTAAGCAGGAGGCTATTGTTCGGAGTTTGCTTGGTGGGCATGATACTTGCGCCGTTATGCCTACTGGTGGGGGGAAGTCGCTTTGCTATCAGTTGCCGGCTGTGGTTTCTGGGAAGACTGCCGTCGTCGTGTCGCCTTTGATTGCTTTGATGCAGGATCAGGCGGCGGCTTTGGGGCAGATGGGGATTCCGGCGGCTGCATTGAATAGCTTTCTCGGTGCCGATGAACGGCGGGCGGTGATGACGCGGGCTGCGGCTGGGGAGTTTCGGCTGATTTATTTGTCGCCGGAGCGGCTGGCTTTGGATAGCACTTATGCCTGGCTGGCTCGGGTGCCCGTGGGATTTTTTGCTGTGGATGAGGCGCACTGCATTTCGGAGTGGGGGCATGAGTTTCGTCCGGATTACCGGCAGTTGAGCCGGCTGCGGGAACGGTTTCCTGCGGTGCCCATTGCTGCGTTTACCGCCAGCGCTACCCGGCAGGTGCGGCATGACATCTTGAAACAGCTGTCGATGCGGGAGCCTCATCTTTATATCGCGAGCTTTCATCGTCGAAATTTGAATTATGTTGCGCGTGAGTGCGCGGGCGAAGAGCAGATGGGGCTCTTGGCGCGGGCCTTGCGGCATTACTTGAACGCCGAACCAGACGGGGCTTCGCCCGGCAACGTTATCGTCTATTCACCAACCATCAAGCGCGTGGAGCAGACGGTTGATTACCTGGAGGAGATTGGGATTCCGGCGGTGGCTTATCACGCGAAATTGGAGGCTGGGGAGCGGCGGGAGAATCAGGAACGGTGGATGTCGGATGAAGTACGGGTCCTGGTGGGGACGATCGCGTTCGGATTGGGGATCAATAAGCCGTCGGTGCGGGCGGTGATTCATTTGTCGCTGCCGAAGTCGATTGAACAGTATTACCAGGAGGCGGGTCGGGCGGGGCGCGATGGTCGTCCGGCGGATTGCGTTTTGCTTTGGCAGAAGCGGGATCATGTGCTGCTCGAGTATTTCATCGGGAAGATTGCCGATGATGCGGAGCGGGAGCGGTCTTGGGAACGGAAGCGGGTTGTGTCGCGATTTGTGGAGGGGAAAGGGTGCAGACATCGAGCGATTTGCTTGCATTTTGGGGAGACGCCGAAGTGGACGAAGTGCGGGGCTTGCGATAACTGCGGGACGGTGCCGGAGTGGGCTCGGGCGGGAGTTGGGACGGAGAGACGCATTGAGGAGGGAGTAGGGGTCCTTCGACTGCGCGAGACGAGCGCACAGCGCTCGTCCCGCTCCGCTCAGGATGACATCATTGTTGAAGGTGGAGATGATGTAAAAGTTCGAGAGAGCAGACGCGGTGTTCGCGAGCGGCGGCGGGCCGTGCGGGACTTTTTGTATTTGGGACGGGAGGATGCGGAAGCTACGGGCGACTCGGGCGCTGCTCATCCGGATGATGCTGAGCTTGCTGATTATTTGCGAGAGTGGCGGCGGAATGTGGCTCGAGAGAAGAAGACCCCGGCATTTGTGGTGATGCACGATACGACGCTGGAGGAGATTTGCCGGCAGCGACCGGGTTCGCTTGAGGAGTTGCGGCGCGTGCGCGGGATTGGAGAGCACAAACTGGAAGTGTATGGGTCGTCGATCCTTGAGGCGCTGCGGGCGTTTGCTTCGGGGGCGCGGGCTTCGATGGCACCTTTGGCGCGGGAGGTTCCGGCTGCGGAGGAGACTTTGCGGTTACTGCGCGAAGGGAAATCGCTCGAGGAGATTGCGCGGGTGCGGGATCGGGAGATGTCGACTGTTGTCGGGACGGTTGCGCATCTGGTGGAAACTGGGCGCGTGAAGTTGGACGAGGCCTGGATTTCTCCTGGGGCTCGGCCATTAGTTGAGGCGGCTTGCCGCGCTAAGGGGATGGAGCGTTTGCGGGAGATTAAGGATGCTGTGCCTCCCTTTGTTAGTTACGACGATATTCGGTTGGTGGTGGCGGCGTTGAAAGGGCAGAGAGCGGATTAGAGGCTGGCAAAAAGCTCTTAACCGCAGAGTTCGCTGAGAACTGCCGCAGAGGATGCGGCGCATGTTGCCTCCACCGTTCGGTTATGGAATCGCGGCACGCAACTTGCGGCGAATGTCCTCCCGGCTAAGCACTTCGACAAACATAACTTGACCCTGAACAACGTCGAGAATGATTGCTCCCCGGTCGGCTCTTAAATCCAAGCAATCATGGGCGGCGGCATACGCTCCATTCGGCTTCGGTTGCGTATAGAAACTCGCGCAGAAATCATCCTCGCAACCGCACCGATCTACGATCATGAGTTCTGGTACCTGTCGCGCGAGATCGAACTGGCCCGCAACAACGAGGAGGGTTGCGAGTTCTTCAGCGAGCGCGGGGAGAGTTTCTACGAGTCGCAGGTTCATGCGTTTTCGAATCAAATCATATCTAAGATAAGGTGTCCCTGCCGATTTATAGACTATTCGTAACGGAGGCTTTCTACCGGGTCTAGTTGGGCGGCTCTTGTGGCTGGGATTGTGCCGAAGATTATTCCTACTAACGACGACACTACGATGGCGATGATTGCGCTTAGGCCGCTGATTGGGATGCGGTATTCGGTGAAGAAGCGGATGGAGAATGGGATGGCTAGGCCTACTACAATTCCGATCACGCCTCCGATTAGCGAGATGAGGATGGCTTCGGAGAGGAATTGAAAACGGATTTCGCGGTTGGTGGCGCCGATGGCTTTGCGGATTCCGATCTCGCGGATGCGGGCGCTTACTGTTGCCAGCATGATGTTCATGATGCCGATTCCGCTGACTAGCAGAACTACGAATGAGACTGCCAGGAGAATGGCGGTTAGCGCGTTGGCGGTTTTGTCGGCGACGCTCAGGAGTTGCGTCAGGTTTTGGACTCGATAGACGCTGGTGGGGCGATGGCGTGACTGGATTACTCGGAGGATCTGGTTGGTGATGGGGACTACCTGCGAGCCGTCGGTCGCGGAGAAATAGATCTGGCGGACGGTGGGCTTCTCCTGGAAATAGCGGCTGACGGAATAGGGGATGAGCATGGTGCGGTCGGTGACTTCGGACTGGCCGAAGGTGTCGACGCGCTCGCGGAAGCATCCGATGATGCTGAATGGGAGGCCGGCGAGTTTGAGAGTCTGGCTCAGGGCATTTTGGCAGGAGCCGTAGAGGTCGGTGGCTAGTTCGCGCGTGACTACAGCGACTTTGTTGTGCGCTTGCGAGTCTTGCTGGTCGAAGAAGCGTCCGTTCATTACTACTAAATTTCTTACTTGCAGGTAGGCCGGGTCGACGCCCAGGACCTGGATGTCGCGCTCTTTGCCGTTGCCGATGGAAATGCGCTCGTAGAGCGGAACGACCGGCGAGGCGGCGGCGATGCCGGGGACTTCGAGCTGGGCGGCGTGCATGTCGTCGATGGTGAGGTCGTCGGGAGTGGTGTCGCCGCTTGGGCCACCGGCCTGGTATTCGGCTTCGACCATGTTGGTGCCGATGCCCTGGATTAGATTGAGAACGTATTGCTTGCCGGTCAGGCTGATGGTGGCGACGAGGATTAGAGAGGCGGTGCCGATCATCATGCCCAGCGCGGTTAGGAGGAAGCGGACCTTGTTGGAGCGGAAGGTGTCGAAGGCGAAGCTAAAAATTTCTCCGAAGACTAGCTGGGGCTTGGGGCGGGCAGTCGGAGATGCGACGGCTGTGGGCATTAAGCTGGTTAGATGGTAATTGTGGGGTGCAGGGAGCGGCAAGCGAAGGCTGGGGTTGGGTCTTGGGTCTCAGGTCAGAGGTCAGAGGTCAGAGGTCAGAGGTCAGAGGTCAGAGGTCAGAGGTCAGAGGTCAGAGGTCAGAAAATTTGAACACCACAGGGTACACAGGGTTGCACTGGGTTCCCACAGTCCTGGACCGGGTTGCTGACGGGAAGACTATAGTTGGGTGGAGTTTGGTTGGTGCTCTTGTGGTGGTGTTCTAGGGGCAGTGCTTTCACCACAAAGGACACGAGGGTACACGAAGAACGGCTCGGGCACTTCATCTATGAACTCGGATTTTGAGAGGGGTGGCGGACATTTTCGGCGCGGCTCGATTGGGGCTCGCTTGCTGGCGACGGGGTTGATTTGTCTTTATGTGGCGCAGTGCGGGTGGTTTATTCGGACTCAGTCAATGACTGTGGATGAGTCGGATCACATTATTGCCGGGGTGGAGGCCTGGAAGTTTGGGGAGCTTGAACGGTGGCATGAGCATCCTCCGCTGGCGCGGTTGTGGATGACGCTGCCGGTGCTCGGGAAGAATTTGAAGTATGTGAACCGGCCGGAGAGTGAGGCGGGGGGGGCGCCGGTGCATGCGGGGTCTCAGCTGGATGTCGCGTTTGAGTCGGGGGCTAAGGGCTCGGCTGGCGAGGGATGGCACTTGAATGAGGAGGCGGTGCCGGTTTCGCCCGGGCCTTCGGCTTGGGTTTATGGCCCGCGGGCGATGAATGTGGTGTTGGGAGTGTTGCTGCTGCTGCTGTTGTGGGTGGCGGCTCGGGAATTTTTTTCGGAGTGGGCAGCTTTGTTTGTGCTCGGTCTGGCGGCGGTTTCGCCGGAGCTCGTCGCTCATTATTCTTTGGCTACTACCGACGGGGCTGGGACTTTGTTTACGTTCCTGGCTGTGATGATGCTGGTGCGGTGGTGGCGGTGTCCGGATTGGCGGCGAACTTGGGTGCTTGGCGGGGCGCTGGGATTGGCGCTGATTGCGAAGCTGAATACGTTGCCGATGGTGGGAATGGTGTTGGGATTGACGCTGGTACTTAGAAATCACGGTTCTGTGAAGGGAGAGGAACCTTCGAACGCTGGCGGAAGTTCAGGGAGTAGGGGTCCTTCGACTCCGCCGAACCGCTCTCGGAGCGGTTCGGGCTCCGCTCAGGATGACATCCTTAAAAGAAGCGCGGGTGCTCAGGCGAATTTGCAAGATGACACGACAGGCGCTTGGGGAGCGATGGTTTGGGATCCCCGGGCGTGGAGGTGGGGCAAAGCTGCTGCTATGGCTTTAGGAGCGGCCCTTATTGTTTGGGCTGGATACTTCTTTCATGTTTCGCGGGTGGCGTTTGGGGATGGGCTGGTTACTTTGCATTTTGCCGGGTATACGAAGTTGCTGACTTATCCGTTGCCTGTGGCTCGGCATTTTCAGCTGTTCATTCCGGCTTGCGAATATCTGACTGGGCTCGGGATGGTGTTTGTGCACAACATGGAGGGACATCATAGCTTTTTTCTGGGGCAGATTTCGAGTAGCGGCGGATGGAAGCTCTACTTTCCTGTGGCCGTGCTCTTAAAGTGGCCTGTGATTGTGCTCGCGATGGGATTGTGGGGCGCTTTGCTTGTGCTGCTTCGGCGGCCCTGGCGGCGGGAACTTTTGCTGATTGGAATTTTCCCTGCTGTCTTTTTTTTGATGGCGGTTACTGGGCGGATCAATATTGGAGTGCGGCATGTGTTGCCCGTGTATCCGTTTTTACTTTTGTTTGCTGGGGCGGCGGCGGAGTGGGTGCTGGGGCGGCGGAGATGGGCTTGGGTTCTAGCTGTTCTGGTGGCTTTGCAGGCTGGGGATACTTTGCGGTTTGCGCCGGGGTATCTTTCTTATTTCAATGTCTGGGTTGATCCGGCTAAGAGCTGGTCGCTTTTGAGTGATAGCAATCTGGATTGGGGGCAGGGGTTGGTTGCCTTGAAGGCTTATCAGGAGGCGCATCCGGAGGAGACGATTCATCTGGCTTATTTCGGGTTAGTGGATCCGGGGTGGTATGGGATTCGATATGTGCCGTTGAAGGAAGATGAGCGCGTGACTGGAACGGTCGTGGTCAGCGCTACTCATTTGTCGGGACAGTTGCTCAAGAATCCGGAGGCGTATCGGTGGGTGCTGGGGGCCCGACGGAAGACGATTTTGGATCATTGCTTGTTTGTGTTTGAGGTGAAGTAGTTCAGTACCCAGTACTCAGTACCCGGTACCCAGTTGCTGGGAATTTACCTTTCTTGCTTGCCCTTTGAGCATTTGCCGGCGCTCACAAAAATCTTAAAACGCAGGGTTCGCTGAGAAATGCCGCTGAGTGCGCAGAGAAGTGCTTTGTGACAGGAATGATACCTTACGAGCGCGTGACGTTCGCTGCCAGGTTCGTGGAGCGGTCGGGGATTGGGTCGTCGAAACCTCTTGTTTCTCGGACTACGTAGAGCGGGCGGTGCTTGCTTTCTCCGTAGATGCGGCCTAGATACTCACCGGCTATTCCTAAACAGATTAACTGCACGCCTCCGATGAAGAGGCCTGCTAGCAGGACCGCCAGCCATGGGCTTGGGCGGAACGGGCTGGCCAGCGTTAGAACTACGGTTGCGGCTGCGGCAATTAGTGCGGCTGCGACTGCGGCGATCCCCAGAAACGTTGCTATACGCAGCGGCACGATTGAGAACGACAGGATGCCGTCGGTCGCGAAGCGCAACATTTTGAAAAGCGAATATTTGCTTTCGCCGGCGTGGCGGGCGGCTCGGTCGTAGGGGACGGCTATCTGACGGAATCCTACCCAGCTGACCATTCCGCGGACGAAACGGTCGCGCTCAGGCATGGCGGTGAGGGCGTCGACGGCTTTGCGGTCGAGGAGGCGGAAGTCGCCGGTGTCGAGCGGGATGGGAATTTCGGAGATGCGGTTGATTGCGCGATAGAACCACTCGGCAGTTTTGGTTTTGAAGACGGTCTCGCCGTCGCGGCGCAGGCGAGTACCGTAGACAACTTCATAACCTTCGCGCCAGCGCGCGAGCATGTCGAGGATGACTTCGGGCGGGTCCTGCAGGTCGGCGTCGATGACAACGACGGCGCGCCCGCGGCTGTGATTGAGGCCGGCGGTAATGGCGAGTTGGTGTCCGAAGTTGCGGGAGAGCGCGACTACTCGGACGCGCGGGTCGGATTGCTGAATTTCGGCAAGCTTCGCCGGAGTGTGGTCGCGGCTGCCGTCGTCGACGTAGATGAGTTCGAAGGGGAGACTGAGTTGCTCGAGCGTCGAGATGAGGCGTCGGTGAGTTTCGGCGAGGACGCTCTCTTCGTTGAAGCAGGGGACGACCAAGGAGAGTTCGGGCGCGGGCTCGTAGCGCGGGCTGATTGGGCGCGATGCCATTGGGGGCTCTCGTTATTCTACGCGACAGACTGCAACAGTGCGATTTTCATAGGGACAAACGAGTGGTGGTGTCGCTGGTTCGGCGGAGTTTCCGCGAGACCACACTACCCAACTCACGCCTAAGCTAGTCTTCAAATTCTCGAAATCTCTGGCTGTGAAGTTTTGCCAATTCTTCGAGGCTTGAACTTCTTTTTGCCAGCGCTCGGCTAGCGTTGGAACGCGGGCTACCATGCCGGGATCTTTGACCATGTCGGCCAGCGAGCTGCGCTCGGCGAGTGCTCGGAAACCGTGGAAGTCTTCGCCGGGTTGTTGCATGTAGTAGGGGTCGAGAGCGAAGAGGGCGTCGGTGGGAGTGTTTTCTTTTTGCTTTATCCAAGCGAAGGCGCGGAGGTAGTCGTTGGCAGGCGCGCGGCCGGGGAGTTCGAGGTGCGCGGTGGCGGGATACATTTGGTGCTGGGCGTAGAACATTCCGGCGGAAAGTGGGACGAAGAACAGCAGCCAGCGGTATGCGTGGCGGCCGAGGATGTGCTCGCCGATGATGCCTCCGGCGATCAGGAACATTAAGAGGTAAACGAGATGCAGGTAGCGCATAGGCTCGAAGGGGCGGAGGCGCTCGAGCTGAGGCGGGAGCAGGATGAGCAGCGCTACGGCTAATTGGAAGATGGCGTAATAGAGGATGCTGGAAGAGAAGCGGGCGCGGGTTCTGGATTGTTGTTGTGTTTGATTCGCGGCTTCGCTGCGGGCTTGCCTCGCGAAGTAATAGAGGATGACGAATGGGGCCATTACACCAAGCCACTCATACCAGGGCCAGTGAAGAACATCGTAGAAGTGGCGAGTGGAGGCGGCTTCGCGCCAAGCTGGCGTCGTCCGCTGGAAGAGCCAGGGGAGCGGGAGAGCCGCTGACGCGAAATTCGCGGCATTGCTGCGGAGCTTTGTTCCGCTGGAGAGCCGAGAGCGGTGGTCCCTACGTGTCAAGGTTAGAAACATACAGAGAGAGGCGCCAAAGGCGGCCATGATTACGTGCAAAGCGGCGGCCGCGATCAGGAAGAGTCCGGTTTGTAGGCGGCGGTTGTCGAGGACTGCGACTACGGCTGCGAGGATCGCGGCTGTGGCCAAGGCTCTGGGATGGAGATATTGGTCGGTGAGGCTGATGCCGGTGCCGGAAACCGGGATCGTTAGAAGCGCGGCTATTGTGGCTGTTGCGGACCAATGGGCCTCAGGCTTCGCGAAACAGCGGCGGGCGATGGCAAGGCAAGCGGCCAAAATTGCCAGCGTCGCGGCAAATTGCCAGAGAAAGATTGCCAGGTCCGGCGGGAGGTGGGTGAGGCGGATCGAGGCGGCGATCAGCTTGTCGTAGATGGTGGCTTGAAATTGCAGGCGGAAGAAGTCGGCGTCGTGCGGGTAGAGAGTGGGATTGAGGTCTTGCTTGATGGCAGCGAGGTAGTAAGCGTCGTCTTCGAGGCCGGGGTGGTAGCCCTGGATGGAGATAGCGGCGGAGGTTAGGAGGAGCAGCAGAGCGAGGGTGCGGGCGCGGGTCAAGTCGAGGCTATATTATCGGAGCTTTGAGCTTTGAGCCACGAGTTGCGAGCGAGCAAAAGCCGATAGATGCGGCTGGAATGTTATGCGGACCGCGCGGCCTTGGACTCCTCTGCTGGTTGGAGGCAGAGCAGCCCCATGCGGCGAAGGAGTGAGAAAACGACGGCAGCGCAGACGAGCCCACTGCCAGCACCTAGCGGCATTAAACGAATTTCAAAGCTCTTATTTCGACCACCTTCGAACGCTGCATAGACCAGATCGACGAGCAGCGGAACTATGCTTCCCAGAATCAGGCCCAGCACGCATGTTTGAAGAAACAAGGTCTTGGCTGCCCGCGCTCTCGCGCTCATAAGCTGCACTATTACTGCAGCAACGGCCCCGACGATAAATGCCACTGGGCCAAACGACATGACTGCAAGCAAGAACGTAAACGGCAAAACCTTGAGCCACGAAATAACGTCGCGAACGGAGAACTCGGTTATCGCGGCGATCGCCAGTGCGCCCATGCAGGGGCCAAGGAGACTACAAATGACAGCGCCTGCCGCGGAAGCGCCCAGTCGGCGCTTGAATTGGGCCATAGTAGAAATGGTAAGCCTAGTCGCGGCGTTTTGGAACGTGACGGTTGTAATCAGAGAGCCTTCGAGCAAAGCGCTGCGCTCCACGGGATAAGAGCCCAGAAACCCCACGAATCACAAGCCCGAAGTGTGAGTCGTTGCCGCACCGGGTCCGTAGTATTTGGATTCTAAGTGACGACCTTTTTCGCTGAAGATTGCGAACTTTGCCAGGCCTGCTCTTTGCAGCGCAAATTGCATTGTGGTCTTCAGCACGCCCAGGCCGTAGGTGACGCTTCTGCGGAAGTTGATGCTGGAGGCTTCTTCGAAATATTTTGTCGGGCAGGAGACTTCGCCGATGCGGAAGTGGAAGTGGACGCATTGGGCGAGCATCTGGTTGTCGAAGACGAAGTCGTCGCTGTTTTCGCCGAGCGGGAGGCGGGTCAGGACTTCGCGGCTGAAGGCGCGGTAGCCGGTGTGGTATTCACTCAGCTTTACACCCAAAAACATATTCTCGAACGCGGTCAGCAGCCGGTTGGAAACGTACTTGTAAAACGGCATGCCGCCGCGGAGGGCTGTGCCTCCGATGATGCGTGAGCCCAGGACTACGTCGTAGACGTTGTAGGCGACCATGCTCGCCATAGCGGTGACGAGGAGCGGCGTGTACTGGTAGTCGGGGTGGACCATGATGACGACGTCGGCGCCGGCGGCGAGGGCTTCGCGATAGCAGGTTTGCTGGTTGCGTCCGTAGCCGTAGTTGCGGTCGTGGACGAAACATAGCAGGCCCAATTTTTGCGCGACTTCTACGGTGCGGTCTTTGCTGTGGTCGTCGACGAGGATGCAGGTGTCGACGATTTCGGGCAGCTCACGGACGGTGGCCTCGAGAGTTTTCTCCGCGTTGTAGGCGGGGAGGACGACCGCGATGCGCTTGGAGTTGATCATGGGGCGGACTGTTGGCTAATGATAAATGATGGGGTGGGGCGGGGACATGGCTGGACGGGTACGGACGTGCTGCGAGCAGCTACGACGTCGCCAGCAACCCTTTACCACAGGGTTTCACGGCAAGGCAAAACCAAGAGCGGCTACCAAGGAGGACCCTAAGGAACACGAAGGAAGGCTCTTAGATCGGCTTCTGTTTAGAGAACGCCTTGCTTGGCCGGTTTATGGTGGCCGCTGGCATGGGGGTCCTTCGACTTCGCTTGCTCGCTTCGCTCACTGCGCTCCGCTCAGGATGACAGATTCGATAAGATAGTTTGAATATTGGATAGGTTGAATTATGGCTCGTACGTTGTTTGACAAGGTTTGGGATGCGCATGTTGTCGCGGCTCCGGCTGGGCAGGCTGCGCTACCACCCCAGCACGCGAACACCGCGCGCGCTGGGGGCCCGGCGCTGCTCTACATTGACTTGCATTTGGTGCATGAGGTTACTTCTCCGCAGGCGTTTGATGGGTTGCGGGCTAATGGACGGCGCGTTCGGCAGCCTTTGCGGACTGTAGCTACTGTCGACCATAACGTTCCTACTACGCCTCGCGGGTTGCCGATTGTGGATGCGATTGCGGCTCGGCAGATTGAGGCTTTGCAGAAGAATTGCCGCGAGTTTGGCGTGCCTCTGTTTGATATGGAGTCGGATGAGCAGGGGATTGTGCACGTGATCGGGCCGGAGCTGGGGATCACGCTGCCCGGGATGACGATTGTTTGCGGCGACAGCCATACCTCGACGCACGGGGCGTTTGGATCGCTGGCGTTTGGGATTGGGACTTCGGAAGTGGAGCATGTGCTGGCTACGCAGTGTTTGCCACAGAACAAACCGAGGTCGATGCTGATTTCGGTTGTGGGGGCGTTGCCTTCGGGCGTGACCGCGAAAGACCTGGCTTTGGGGATCATTGGGAAGATTGGGACCGATGGCGCTACTGGGCATGTGATCGAGTACGGCGGCGAGGCGGTGCGCGGGCTTTCGATGGAAGGGCGGATGACGCTCTGCAATATGAGCATTGAGGCCGGGGCGCGGGCTGGGATGGTTGCGCCGGATGAGACTACATTTTCGTATGTACGTGGGCGGCGGTTTGCCCCTGCGGGGGCGGGTTGGGACGCGGCAGTTTCGTCATGGCGTGGGTTGGCTTCGGATGCCGGGGCTCGGTTTGATCGGGTGGTGGAGATTGATGCGTCGACGCTTGCGCCGTTTGTTACGTGGGGGACTAATCCGGGGATGGTGGCGGCTGTCGATTCTCGCGTGCCGGAGTTGTCGTCGTTTGCTGGGGAGGCGGACCGGCGGGCGGCGGAGGCGGCTCTGGCTTATATGGATTTGAAGCCGGGAACTCCGATTGAAGAGATTGCGGTGGACCGCGTGTTTATTGGGTCGTGCACCAATTCGCGGATTGAGGATTTGCGGGCAGCCGCGGGCGTGGCTCGGGGGCGGCGGGTTCATTCGCATGTGCGGGCCATGGTTGTGCCGGGGTCACAGGCGATCAAGCGCGAGGCTGAGGCTGAAGGGTTGGATCGCATTTTCGTCGAGGCCGGGTTCGAGTGGCGGGAGTCGGGATGCTCGATGTGTCTGGGAATGAATCCGGATATTTTGCAGCCGGGCGAGCGGTGCGCTTCGACCAGCAATCGGAATTTTGAGGGACGGCAGGGGCGCGGAGGACGGACGCACCTGGTGAGTCCGGCGATGGCGGCCGCGGCGGCGATTGCGGGACGGTTTGTGGATGTGAGGAAGTGGCCGGGAGGTGAGAGGTAAGAGGGCAGAGGTGAAAAGCAATCGCGAAGATGCGAGCGGACAACCTGACTTTTTACGCGCACAGCCACGGATGGCCGGTGCAAAGTCAAATATCCCACTCTAAAATCGCACAGAACGCAATTTTGGAATGGGGCACCCTTGGAGAGGCGCAAATGCAAGCATTTCGAAAACATACCGGAGTTGTGGCGCCGCTGGATCGGGTGAATGTCGATACCGATCAGATTATTCCTAAGCAGTTTTTGAAGAGGATTGAGCGGACTGGGTTTGGGCAGTTTCTTTTTTATGATTGGCGGTTTCGCGGGGATGGGACGACGGTGGCGGATTTTGTTTTGGCGTTGCCGCGATATCGCGGGGCTTCGATTCTTGTGGCGGGGAAGAATTTTGGGTGCGGGTCTTCGCGGGAACATGCGGTTTGGGCTTTGGCGGATTTTGGGTTTCGGGTGGTGATTGCTTCTTCGTTCGCGGATATTTTTGCGAATAACAGTTTGAAGAATGGGTTGCTGACTGTGCGGCTGGCGGATGAGCAGGTGGCCGAGATTATGCGGCTGGCTGCTGGTGAAGGTTACTCGCTGACTGTGGATTTGGAGCGGATGGTGGTGGAGGATGCTTCGGGGTTCTCGGCTTCGTTCCTGATGGATGAGTTTGCTCGGCATTGTTTGATGAATGGGCTGGACGATATTGGGTTGACATTGCAGCATGAGGGTGAGATCGCGGCTTACGAGGCTGCTCATCCGGTGCGTGGGGAGATGCGCGGGCTGGTTGTTGATTAGATCTCGGCTGAGGGCTTAACCACCAAGGACACTAAGGATCACGAGGGAAAGCCTTGGTTGCTTTTTTCGGGTAGGGTTCTTGGCTTGGCTTCGGTCGACCTCGATCGCGGCAGAAGAGCTATTTATCACAGGGTTCACGGGGTTTCACAGGGTTGATCGCTGTCCGTTGTGTTTGACTCGACAATTGGCTTGCCGACTGACAGCGGCCTGCTTCTTGATCTTGTACACTTCTTGGGTTTCACCCTTCCTGACATCTTTAATTGGGGGATTGCTCGTGACTCGGTTCTTTGCCGCGGTGGTTTTTCTTTCGGTTGCTCTTGCTTCGCAGTCATTCGCACAGACTGGACAGGCGGCTAAGCCGCTCACTATCGAGAACATTTTTGTGGAGGGCGGGCCTACTGGTCGGGCTCCGGAGACTGTGCAGTGGAGTCCGGATTCTTCTAAGGTCTCGTTTGTGCAGCGGGATGATGCTGGGGAGCAGGGACAGCTTTGGTATGTGGATGCCGTGACTGGCGACAAGAAAGTGCTCGTCTCCGATGTGAAATTGGCGCAGCTGGCGCCTCCGGCTTCTAAGATTCGGGATGAACGCGAGAAGGAACGCGTCTTGCGGTATCGCGTGGCCAGCTATTTGTGGTCTCCGGATTCCAAGCATTTGCTTTTCGACGCGCATGGGCAGCTCTGGTATTACACGCTGGAGACGGGGACGGCGGTGCAGCTGACGTCGTCGCCGGAGCCTAGCGAGGATCCGAAGTTTTCGCCGGATGGGAAGCGGCTGGCGTTTGTGCGGAAACATGAGTTGTATGTGCATCCGATTACCGGGTTGACGGGCGAGCGGCCGCTGCTGAATGAAGAGAAGCATAAGAAGAAAGATGAGGCGGCTCCGGCTGAGGGCGACATTCTGAATGGCGAGGTGGACTGGCTTTATACGGAAGAACTGGGAGTGCGGAGCAATTACTTCTGGTCGCCGGAGGGCGGGCAGATCTTGTTTTTGCAGATGGATGAGACGCGGGTCCCGGCGTATCCGATCACGGACTGGTTGCCGCAGCACGCGCATGTGGAGCAGGAGAAGTATCCGCAGCCGGGGGATGCGAACCCGGCAGTGCGGCTGGGCGTAGTGGGCGGAGATGGCGGGAAGCCGAACTGGATCAAGCTGGGGGACGATGACGACATTTACATTCCGCGGTTTGGGTGGATTCGCGAGGACTGGGCCTGGGCGGAGGTTTTGAACCGGCGGCAGGACGCGATGGATTTGTATTTCATTAATACGCGGTCCGGGAAGTCGCGGCGGGTTTTGCATGAGGAGTCGCCGGAAGCCTGGGTGGAGGTGAATGATGACTTCCGCGTGTTGAAGTCGGGCGACCGGTTTTTGTGGACGAGCTGGCGAGATGGGCACACCCATATTTATTTGTACAGCTTTGACGGGCGGGATCCCCTGGCCGCGGACGCGAAGATGGAGCGGCAGCTGGAGAGTGGGGATTATGAAGTTTTGAGCATTAACGGGATGGATGAGGAGGCGGGGACGGTTTTTTTCATCGCTAATAAAGATGATCCGCGGCAGGAGCAGATTTTTTCGGTGAAAGTGGATGGGTCGGGGATGCAGGCTGTTTCGCGCGAGGCGGGGAGTAACGGGGCGAATTTCGCGCGGGATGGGAAGCACTACGTGTGGACGCATTCGGCGACGCTCTCTCCGGTGAAGATGGCGGTGTGCGGGGTGACAGGTGAGTGTCATCCGCTTTGGGAGGCTCGGGGCGTGGCTGACTACGACTTGATTGCACCGAAAGAGCTGGAATTCAAGGCGGACGATGGAACGGTTTTGTATGGGTATTTGATTCTGCCTCCGAATGTGGCGCCGGGGACGAAGGTTCCGGTGATTGACTTTGTTTATGGCGGGCCGGTGGGACAGACGGTGACGGATGCGTGGGGTGGGTC
>Ga0335070_10002063_pt1 | contig 23394 bp, 23 predicted proteins | sample Lox_Sample_13_FD_206722 | JGI IMG/M metagenome (GOLD analysis project Ga0335070, IMG submission 206722) | Soil microbial communities from Loxahatchee National Wildlife Refuge, Florida, United States - Lox_Sample_1.3 | ecosystem: Environmental > Terrestrial > Soil > Wetlands | place: USA...
GACATGCAGCAGGACCGCTCCACCGGCTGGCGCCTGGGCACCGATCGCCGCGTGCAGTTCTACTACCAGGTGCTCGGCATCGGGATGGGCGCGGTGCTCTGCGTGGTGCTGGCCCGTGTCTTCCTGAGCGCCTATCCGGTGCTGGCGGTGAACAGCTTCGACCACCCCGAGGCCAAGGTTGGCCAGTGGCAGTCGGCCCTAACCTACAAGCTGGTGGGTGCAATCCGTGGGCTGGGACATCTTCCCGTGCACCAGCTGGTCGCGCTGGAGCTCGGGTTCGCGCTGGGGCTGGTGGTCGAGGTGCTGCGAAAGCTCCTCCGGGCCAGCGCTCGGTACCGTGCCTTCGTGGCGCGCCCCGGCCCGGGTCCGGCGGTCGGATGGCTCGCGGACTCGGTGCTCCTGCCCAGCCCGTACGCCTATGCCTTCGGCACCTTCGTCGAGCTGCCCACGGCGCTGTGGTGGGGAGCCGGCGGCATCCTCTCGTCGGTCTGGAACACGTTGGGGTGGAAGGCTGGCCCGACGGACCGCCTCCCGACCGACGAGCTCCCGGCCGACATGTCGACCACCTCCCTCGTCGGCGGTGGCCTCATCGCCGGCGAGTCGCTCTTCTACCTCGCGGCGGCGCTCATCGGTCTCGGCGCGCTGATCTAGAGACGCTGCCGCTCAGCCCCCGCCGGCTCCCGGTGGTGCCGCCGAGGTGCACCGTGTCCGGTATCGCTCGAGGCGGTCCTGGAAGCCCCGACGGGCCGCCGCCGTTGTGCCCTCCGTGAGGGCATCGATCGCCCGGGACTGGCTGGCCACGGCCTCCGAGCAGCGGCCGAGCATCGCCTGCACCGCCGCGAGCGTGTCGAGCGTGCCCGGATCATAGGGTGCGAGCTGGATCGCCTTGGTGATCAGCGGACCGGCATCGGTCGGCCTCCCCTGCTCCACGTAGAGCCGGGCGAGACTGTTCAGGGCGGTCGGATCGCCCGGACGCAGATCCACGGCCTTCCGGAACGCAGCCTCCCTCTCGGGAACGGTCTGGGTGTCCTTGAGGGCCTCGCCGAGCAGGAGCCACCCGCGTCCGTCGTCGGCGTGCGCCTCGGTGAGCCGGCGCGCGATCGCCGCACGGTCCTGCGGCGCGGCCAGCCGGAACTGCAGCACCAGCGCGTTGGCATCCGCCGGATCGAGCTTGAGCGCGGTCGCGAGCTCCTGCTCCGCCTGCCGCTGGTGCGAGGAACGGTCGCTGCTCGAGCGCGCTGCGGCGAGTGCCACCCGGGCGCGCTCGGCGTGCACATCGGCCTCGCTGAGCGCCACCTCGACGAGCGGGGGCATGGGGTCGGCGAACGGGGCGAGGTACTCGGTGTAGTTTCCGTGCTTCATGTACTGGTTCAGCGCCTCGTCGACGTCCGGCGTGTTCAGACCCGGGAAGATGATCTTCCATGCCTTGTCCGGGTCGATCCCCCGGGCCAGAAACCCCTGGAGCTGGGCGAACTGCGCAGGATGCTCATTGTAGAGCCAGTGCACCATCACCCAGCTCAGGCCATAGAGCCCGTGCACCGTGCCCTCGGGCATGGCGTCCAGCTGGCCCGACCAGGCGAGCGCGTCTGCGACCCGCAGGCTGCGAAGGGACTGGTACTTCCGCAGCGCCTCCAGATTTGCCGCCCCCACCACGACCGTCTTGCCGTCCTCGCCGGTCCGGACCGTCTCCAGGAACTGCGCCAGCCCTTCCGCGAACCAGTGCGGCTGACGCCGGTAGATGCTCGCCGCGAGGTGATGAACCAGCTCATGGCGGAGGACGGACGTGGTCTCGGGCGTGGCGACGCTCGCGCGGTGCTCCCACCTGTCCGGGTGGCCGTACATGACGGCGAAGGGGGGCACGTCGTGGAAGAAGACGCCCGCGACGGTGCGACCGAAGTGCTGCTCGAAGTCCAGCCCGTTGCCGAAGACGGTGACCTCGATCCGATCCGACGCTGGCAAGGTCGCGCGGGGCCAGGCGGCGGCGATGATCTGCGCGCGGAACCGCTCGACGGCAAACGCGGCGTCCTTCGCCGCACCCGAGCCAAGGTCGGTCCGGAGCACCACGTGCGGTCCCCGGATCTCGCGCCAGCCGGAGTCTCCCCACGCGTCCCTTCCCAGCAGGGTCGAGAGGAGGATCGCCGCGGCGACAGCCTGTCTCATGCGCGTGCCTCCCGTGGGGTCGAAGTCTACTCCGTCGGGGTCCCGGGTCGGCAGCCTTCGAGCTAGAAGGCGGCTCACATGGTCTGGATCCGCAGCGTGTTCGCCGTGGCGGTGGGCTTCGGGGTGTTCCTCATCGGCTCGTTCATGCCCCGGGGCGCCGCCGCCGAGAACCTGGGGACGCCCCCCACGACGGGGTTCATCGTGGGGTCGATCGCCTACGGAGCCGTGTTCGCCGCGCTCGGCGGCCTGACCGCGGCCAGCCTGGCGGGTCGTCGGCCGCTGGCGCATGCCGGGGTGCTCGCCGGGGTCATCGCCCTGGCGGCGCTGGCCCATCCTTGGCTCGAGCCCGGGTCGAACCCGCGGTGGCTGGACCTCTCGGCGGCGCTGGTGATGGCGCCGGCGGCCGCGCTCGCCGGGTGGGCGCGTTCGCGACTCTCCGCGCGCTGAGCCCCCTCGCCCTCTACGGTCCCGGCCCCGGCTGCGGTATGAGTCCCCCGGATGGCGGGCTCCCAGATCTTCGTCCGGAACCGGGAAGGGAAGGTGTTCGGGCCCATCGAGCCGTCCACCGTCGAGCTCCTGATCGAGGGGGGCGTGCTCCAGGGCCTCCTCCAGGTCTCTACGGATGGTGAGTCGTACGCGCTGCCGTACCGGTTCCCGGAGCTGCGCGACTTCTTCCCCCGCCACCTCTGGGGCGACGACAACCGGCACAAGGTGCAGCTCGACTCCGCCCCGTCCGAGGGTCCGCCGGCCGCGGCGCTGTTCGGCACCGACGCGCCGGGCCGGCTCTCCGCTCCAGGAGCACCGAATCCGGCAGCCGCACCCACCGCGGCGCCAGCGCCGCCGATCCTCTCGGCCGAGCAGCTCACGCCGGCGACCGCCACCGGATGGACGCCCACCCCGGCACCTCCAACTCCGGTCTCGTCCGAGGCGCCGGTCCTCACCGCCGCACCCATCCAGCCGCTCACGCCCACCCCGCCGCCCGCACCACCGCGGACCTCGACCGGCACCTCCCCCGCTCCGCCCGTCCTCACCGCAGCGCCGCTCCGGCCGCCCTCGCCGACGCCACCGCCTCCGGCGGCCTCACCGCTGCAGCCCGAGGATGCGTGGGCCGAGGCCGTGCCCTTCGAGCTCGCTCCGCCCGGAGCTCCGAAGCCGCCGCCCCGCACCGCCGCGCCGCTCACCTCGACCTTCAGTCTCCTCCGCGCCGACCTGGCCGAGACGAACGCCCTGAAGGTCTACGCCCAGGGCGCGCGCGCCGGCGCCACCGGCCTCTTCTTCTTCGACCTCGAGGACCGCACCACGACGCTGTACATGCGGCGCGGCAACCCGGAGTCCGCCGAGTCCACCCACGCCTCCGACGCGATCGGCCCCTTCCTCGTCGCGCAGCGGTTGGCCACCGCGGAGCAGGTGGCCCGCGCCGAGCGGGAGGCGATCAAGTACGGCAACGACGTGCTGGCCGCGCTCTTCACCCTCGGCGCGATCAATCCGGGCCTCGTCTTCCCCGCGCTCGCCCAGCGGGCCGCGGACCTCCTTCTCCGCGCCTACCTCTCCCCGCGGGGGAGCTTTCGCTTCGAGGCGCTCGAGCTGCCGGCGAGCAAGGTGGTCCCGCTCGGGAACCGCTGGGGCCTGCTGGCCGAGGTCATCCGGCGCGTCCCCCTCCCCGAGCTCAAGTCGCGGCTGATGGACGTCCGCGAGCGTCCGGTGGTGCGCCGGGGCGCCGGCGACGCCTTGCCCGACCTTCGCCTCACCGCCCAGGAGACTCGTGCGGCGGGCTACTTCGACGGGACCCGCTCGCTCGCCCACCTCGCCCAGAGCACCGCCGGCGAGATGGACACCATCCTTCGGGTGGCACTGTTGCTGCGGGAGCTGGAGGCCGTCTCGTTCCCCGAGGTGACCCTCCGTGCGCCGCCTCTCGCGCCGCCACCGCCTCCCACGGCCCCTCCATCCCGTCCGCCCCCCCCGCCAGGACCTTCCGCGGCACAGGCAAAGCCGCAGGGGGAACCGCCGGCGGCCGCAGCACCGGCGAGAAGGCCCACCGCACCGGCCACTCCGGCCGCGCCGCGCTCGCCGGTCCCGGCCCTCACCCCGACCGGGTTGGCCTCGCTGCCCCAGGCGGACCCGCCGCGGATTGCCCCGATGACCCAGCCGGCGCCCCCGCCGTCCCCCGGCTTCGCCGCCGAGCTTCGCGCGCTCCAGGCGAGGCTGGAGAGGATCCGCACCCAGAACCACTTCCAGGTGCTCGGCATCCCCGAGACCGCCGACTCGGCGGCGGTGAAGGCGGCCTACTTCAAGCTCGCCAAGCTGTTCCACCCGGACACCGTGCCGCAGGAGGCTCCGCCCCAGCTGGCCAAGGCGAAGGCAGAGATCTTCGCCGCCGTCGGTGAGGCGAACCGGGTGCTCGCCGACGACGCCTCGCGCGCCCGGTACAAGGAGATGCTCGCCAAGGGTGGTCCGGCCGACGTCGACGTCCAGGCCGTGCTCCAGGCCGAGGAGACCTTCAACAAGGGCACGTCCCTGGTGCGGGCCCGCCGCTTCGCCGAGGCGGTAAAGACCTTCGACGACGCGATCGCCGCCAACCCCCGCGAGGGCGAGTTCTACGCCTGGCGCGGGTACGCGCGCTTCTTCACCATCCAGGACAAGAAGGTGGCGATGGTCGAGGCGCTGCGCGACCTGAACCAGTCGATCAAGCTCAACGAGCGCTGCGCGCCGGCGCACTACTTCATCGGCCAGCTGTACAAGCTCACCGGTGACCAGGCGACTGCGCTCAAGCACTTCAAGCGCTGCGTGGCCCTGGATCCGCAGCACGTGAATGCGCAGCGTGAGATCCGCATCGCCACCGGGCAGAAGTGAGATGAGCCTCGACGGGAAGCAGCGGCGGAAGCTCCGGGCCCTCGGCCATCACCTCGCCGTCGTGGTGCAGGTGGGCCAGGAGGGCGTCACCCCCGGGGTGGTGGCGGCGCTGGAGCAGGCGCTCTGGGACCACGAGCTGGTCAAGGTGAAGCTCGCCTCCGCGGATCGCCAGACGCGCAAGGAGCAGGCCGAGTCGCTCGCCGCCGGGACCGGTGCCGAGGTGGCGCAGGTGCTCGGACGCACCGTGCTGCTCTACAAGCCGAACCCGGACGAGCCGCGCATCGAGCTCTGAGCGCGGGGGAGGTCCCCGATGAGCAGGAACCCCGGTCGGCTCCGTCACTGGGACATGTCGCTCTCGCCTCCCCCGGAGGGTCCGATGCGGTCCATGCTCCTGACGTTGCTCCTCCTGGCTGGAACCGCCCAGGCCCAGCAGCCCGCGGCCAGGACGCCGGCCGCGGCCACCCGGAAGGTCCGCTTCAACAACCGCCTCCTCGGCGCCGCGGAGCTGGCCACGCTCGAGCGCCTGGAGCGCGGCGTGGGCCGGCTCGACGACGGCGCGTACTGGTACGACCCCCGCACCGGCGCCTCCGGACGGTGGGGCGGGCCGACGCTGGCATTCCTCCCTCCGGGGATCACCCTCGGCGGCCCCCTCCCGGCCGATGCCTCGGGCGGCGGCCAGGGCACGCTCACCGGCGTGTTCATCAACGGCCGTGAGCTGCACCCGCTGGACGTCCTCGGCCTCCAGCAGATCATCGGCCAGGTCTGGCCCGGGCACTGGTGGGTGGACGCGCAGGGAAACTACGGGCTCGAGGGAGGTCCCCCCATGGGTAACCTCGTCCTCCTTGCCCGCGCGCGCCGGAGCAGCGGCGGCGGTCAGGCCTGGAGCAAGCACTACGAGGGCTCGACGCCTCGCGGGAACATGAACCTCGCCGGCGACGGCAGAACCACCTGCGTGAGCACGGCGAACTACTCGCACTGCACCGGCGAGTGACGCGGGCCGGGCCCCGGCTCATCATCGGGCGGTCAGGTGGAGCGGGCGCCCGAGCTCCCGGGCGAAGCGCTCGCGCATCTCCGCCGCCACGTGGACCGCGTCCACGCCGGCGGGGAACTCCACCGGGTCCAGCACCCGGACGCGGATGTCCACCCGCGGCGCCATCCACGGACCGTCGCCCAGCACCAGCGCCCGCGTCCCGGAGAGGAGGACCGGGACCAGCGGCACGTGCTCGTCCCGCGCGAGCAGGAAGGCGCCCGGCTTGAAGTGGAGCAGCGCCTCGCCCGGCGCGTAAGTCCCCTCGGGGAACATCAGCACCGCCATCCCCCGGCGCAGCCAGCGCCGGCAATCCTCCAGCATCGACCGGGTGGAGTGCGGCCGTCCGCGCTCCAGCCGGACGTAGCGCAGCATCGACATCGCCCAGCCGACCAGCGGGAGCGAGAAGAGCGATGCCTTGGACACGAACTTGAACGGCCGGTGGAGCCCCATGCACGCCGCCACGTCGGCGAGCGACTGATGGTTCACCACCAGCACCGAGGCGCCCCGGGGGATCCGCTCCCGTCCCTCCACCCGCACGCGCCAGAGCGGGTTCAGGTGCAGATAGCCGTGACACGCCCGGCAGACGAAGGCGTGCAGCACCCGCCGGTCAGGGTCGTAGGGGGCGGTGACCAGGAACACCCCGGTCGCCAGGAGAAAGAGCACCGGCATGGTCAGCGCCGCCACCAGCCAGAAGGCCACGGTCACCACGACGCTCCCCGGCGACGGGCGAGCGCTCACGTCTTGGCCGCGATGCGCGCGCCCACCGCCATGCCGTAGGCCACCTCGAGCCCGCCGTCGACCACCAGCGTCGTCCCGTTCACGTACCCCGCCGCGTCGCTCAGAAGCCAGGCGATGGGACGGGCGATCTCCTCGGGGGTGGCGATGTGACCCGATGGCACCTGCGCCTCGACGGTCTCCGCCAGCGCGTCCCAGGCCGGGCCCATGTAGAAGCGCGAGCTGTCGGTGTCGATGTACCCGGGGTTCACTGCATTGACCCGGATGCGCTCCGCCGCCAGCTCCGCGGCCAGGTACTTCACCAGCACCTCCATCGCCCCCTTCATCGCCCCCAGGAAGCCGTGGAAGGGCAAAGGCATCCGGCTGTCCATCCCCGAGACCGCCACCATGCTCGCCCCGGCGCGCCCCTGCATCAGCGGCACCGCGAGCTGGGCGAGCAGGACGAAGCTCTTCACCGTCACCGCGAAGGTCTTGTCCATCTGGTGCGGCTTCATCGCCATCAGCGGCACGAAGGCAGTGCTCGCCGCGTTGGCCACCAGCGCGTCCAGCCCCCCGAAGGTCTCCTTCGTCCGGGCGAAGACCGGCTCCAGGCTCTCGGGCTCGAGCTGATCGGCCCGGAGCACCAGCGCCCGCCGGCCGAGCGCTGCGGCCTCGGCCTCCAGCGCGCGTGCCGCCTCCTCGTCCCGGCGGTAGGTGGCGACCACGTCCCAACCCTCGCGCGCGAGGAGCAGCGAGACCGCGCGGCCCACGCCGCGGGAGCCTCCGGTCACCAGCGCCACCCGGTTCGCCATGGCTGCCTTCGTAGCAGACCCACGGACGGGTGCGTGGGCTCAGCGGGCCATGGCCCTCATGCGCGCCAGGGCCACCTCGGCCACGTCCTGGGGGGTCTCCACGAAGTGGGCGCCGGCCGCCAGTACCCGGCGGACGTTGTCCTTGGCCGCCGCCCCGCCCACCACGACCGGACAGGAGACGACCCGCACCACCTCGGCGAGCGTCGATTCGACCTCCGCCGGCGGGCGGGCCATCACCAGCGAGAGCGCCACCACCTCGGCCTGGAGAGTGCGCGCCGCGCTGGAGATGGCGTCGGGCGGGGTGTCGCCGCCGAGGACGGCGAGCTTCCATCCCATCCCCTTGAGGTGCACCCCGAGCCCGAGGAGGCCACCCTCGTGGATCTCCCCCGCCGGGCAGGCCAGCACGGCGCGCGGCCCGGTGGCCGGACCGGGGGCAAGCACCAGCGACCGGAGCCGCTGCCGGACCAGGGCCGAGGCAAGGTGCTCGCGGGCCACGTCCAGCCGGTCGGCCATCTCCCGCAAGAGCGGGAGGAGGAAGCCGTCGCACAGCGCGGTGGGAGTCATCACCACCGAGGCATCGTCGAGCACCCTGTCCGCCGCCTCGGTGTCCAGCACCGCCACCGCGGACCAGAAGCGCTCGCGGAGCTGCGCGCCGATGGGCAGCTCGCCCAGCGGCACGCGCCGGACCTGCTCGATGGCCTCCGAGGCCGAGAAGCCCTCGTGGAGCAGCTGCGCCACCCGTCGCACCGCCTCCACCTCGTCGCGCGAGTAGATCCGGTAGTTGTTCTCCCCGCGCGCCGGGCGGGGGAAGCCGTAGCGGCGCTCCCACGCCCGGAGCGTCGCCTCACGGACGCCGGTCAGGCGCGCGATGGTGCGGATCCGCAGGCTCATCGCTCTCCCTCCCCCAGGCCGCGGAGGGCGTCCCACCGCTCGGCGACGCCGCGGTGGCCCTCCAGCAACCGGTGGAACCCCTCGAGCCGCGTCACCGCCCGCAGCGCCATCACCCGCTCCTCCAGCCGCCGCTGGTAGTCGGACAGCCGCAGCGGGGGGTGCGGCGCGCCTACGTCGAGGAGCACGTCCGGGCGCTCGTGCTCGAAGAAGGCGTAGCGCACGGCCACCGGGACCGACTGCGCCTGGCTCATCCGGGCGAGCGTCTCCACCCCACGCTCGAGCCGCAGCGGCAGCTCACCCGGCGGACGGTGCTCGCCCTCGGGGAAGACGAAGACGGCCGCGCCGGGCTGCCGGAGCAAGCCCCGGGCGTAGCGCAGCGTCTCCAGCGATGAGGGTGCCTCACCGCGCCGGATGGAGAAGGCGCCGATGTGCCGGAGGAACGGGTAGCGCGCGAGGTTCCGCTCCTCCATCAGCGCGAAGCCATCCCAGCCGGCGGCCTTGCCCAGCTGGTGCACCACGAAGCCGTCCCACCAGTTGGCGTGGTTCAGGTAGACCAGGAGCCCCCGGGGCGCGGGCGGCAGCTCGCCGCGCAGCCACACCGCGCGGAACGAGGCGCGCACCTTCCGGCGAACGTAGGCCTCCACCAGGTGCTGGCGGAGGCAGCCCTTGCACGCCGGGATCACGGCGTCACCTCCGCCGGGCGTGGCCAGAACAGCGCCAGCCCGAACACCACCAGGAGATTGGTGAGGAGAAAGAAGAGCGCCTCCTCGATGGGCACGGCGCCGAGGTAGACGCCCAAATGCTTCCCCGGGCCGAACTTCCACACGCCCGCGCGGATCGCCAGATGGTCTCCGGCCACGAGCCAGGCCGTCACCGCCAGCGCCGGCGGCAACACCGCGCGGAGCACGTGCGGGGTTTGTCCGCGGTACCGCCAGGCGATCACCGCGAGCTGCACCGCGAGGACCGGGAGCGCCCAGCCCAGGAGGTGGACGAGGTAGGCGGTGGGCCCGTTCACGCCGTCACCCCGCGATCGCGCAGCCGGAGGAGCCGCCGCCCCGCCCACAGCCCGGTGAGCAGCGTCTGCAGGCCAAAGAAGAGGTACTCCTCGAGCGGGAGGTACCCGAGCCGGATGCCCCAGGTCTTCCCCGGGGGGAAGTCCCACAACCCCTGCTTCACCGCCGCGTTGTCCCAGGGCGCCGTGGTCAGGTACACGACCAGCAGCAACTGGAGCACTCCCTTCCACGGCAGCCGCTTCACCGTCCCCGACCACCAGAGGACACCGAGCACCAGCAGCGGCAGCGCCACGAAGAGCGCGAGGAAGCGCCCGTAGGTCACCGCTCGCCTCCCCGGACCGCGCGCTCCATCCGTCCGCCTGGAAGGAGGGTGAAGCAGCCCCCCCGCCAATCCACGGTCCGGCCGCCGAGGGAGCCGAGCCACGCGGCGAGCAGCATCGCCTCGCCGAGCAGCCACTCCCAGCCGCCGTCCGCCCCGTCGGGGCGGCCCCTGGACAGAGCGAGCCCCAGGGCGATGCGGAGCGCCAGCAGCACCGCCAGCGCGGTCACCTCTCCGGCCGAGCCCACCAGGACGGCGAGGCCGAGGAGCAGCGGCGTCGGCGCGAGCAGGAGCGGAACGGTGGGGTACAGCGCCGGCCGGTGCGCGCGGAGCACCTGCATCCAGCGGCGGAAGCGGCGAAGCACGCTGCCGAGCGGTACCGCTCGAGGGAGCGGCATCCGCGCGGCCGAGGCCACCCGCATCACCGGAAGCCCCCGAAGGTGGAGGAAGCGCGCCAGTTCCAGATCCTCGCCGATGTGGCCGGTGAGCCCGCGCAGCGCCTCGAGCGCCGGGGCGGAGAGGCCGAGCGCCTTCCCGCAGACCGCCTTCGAGCCGGCCGACATCAGGTCGAGGGCGACGAAGCTGTGCTGGCTCGAGCGGAGCAGCCCCCGGATCGCGGCCGCGCCGAGCCCCCTGCCCCCCTCCGGCTCGGGCGCCGCGGTGGCGAGCGCCGCGCCGGCCGAGAGCGCCCCGGAGAGGCCCTCGAGCAGCGCCCGGTCCACCGCCACGTCCGCGTCGACGACCAGGACCTGACGTCCGGCCGGACGCAGCGTGTCCAGGGCGTACAGCACGTGCCCTACCTTGCGGTTGAGGCACGCGGGGTCCGAGAAGTGCCACTCGACGCCGTCCGCGAGCCGGGGCCGGTACGGCGAGACGACGACCTGCCGCACCGGGATGTCCGGCGGGAACGGGACCGCGAGGTTGGCCAGCTCGGGCTCGGTCGGCTCGTCGAGCGGGCGGATGAGGAGCATCGGCAGGAGGGCCCGGGGGGGCGGAGCCGGCGGCTGCCGCAGCACGCGGAGGAGGGTGATCGCGCTGAACACCGCCGCGACCACGGTCCAGACCAGGACGGCGAGGGCGAGCGTGCTCATGCCGCGCGCTCCACCCGGGTCCGGAAGCGGGCCATCCACCGCACCAGCGGCGAGCGGAACCGGCGAAAGTCCGCCACCTCGCCGATGGCGTGCAGCTCGCCCGCGTGCGCCACCTGCCGGGCGTAGAACGGCGAGGACTCGACCAGGTCCGGCCACGGCACCTCGAGTCCCCCGGCGGACAGGGTCCGCGGGACGCGGAGCCCCCAGCTGGTGGCCGTGACCTCGGACCCCGGCGCCTCGTCGCGGGTGAGCGAGGTGCCGCGGGCGCCGGTCCGCACCGTGAGCCGCTCGCCGGCCGGGAGGCGGAAGTCGATGGCCGTCCGGTCGGGCGCGTGCACCCGGGTCCAGGACCAGGAGGGCAAGGTCGACCCGAGCGGCGAGTCCCCGGCGTTGGCGTCGTGGTAGCCGTGGCCCCGGAGCACGTGCCCGAGGAGCGGCAGCCGCAGCTCGGCGTCGCAACGGGGCGCGCGCGGCTCCCAGGTATGGCTCCCGTCGGCGAGCAACGGAACGGCGCCCAGGCCCGGCGCCGTCGGCCAGAGCACCATCTGCACCCACGTCTCGCCGCCGAAGGGCGCGAGCCGCTCGCGGACGTCGATCTCCACCGAGCCGTCCCGCCCCACCCGGAGCTGCGACCGGCCGATGGAGAGCGCACCGTCGGTCTGGGTGGCGGCGGGGTACTCGCTGAGGACCCACTGCTTGCGATGCCCGCCGACGTAGAGCGCGAAGTTGACCGCGCAGTGCTCGATGGGCAGCGCGTTGCGGCGGGCCGCGTAGCGCGGCGAGAAGAGGCTCCCCAGCAGGAAGATCACCACCGCGCTGACCTCGCCGCAGCCGAGGTCGGCGTAGTACCAGCGGTAGGCGCCGGCCCGGTCCGGCAGCGGGGCGAGCGCCCTCATCCTCGGCCCTCCAGATCCGCGGCGAGCTGCATCGCGGCGAACCGGCCGGAGAGCATCACCATCGGCACGCCGCCGCCCGGGTGCGTGCCGCCGCCCGCGTAGACCAGCCCCGGCGCGGGGTGCGAGCTCGGCCGCCGGAACGGACCGAAGCGTCCATGGGGGAGGAAGCCGTAGAGGGAGCCTCCAGGGGCGCCCTGCCGCTGGAAGTCCACCGGGGTGCGCTCGCCGAGCACGCGCAGCCGCCCGCGCAGCGACGGATCGAGCGCCTCGACCACGGCGACGCAGCGTGCCCGGAGCGCGTCGGCATGGGGCAGGAAGTCCTCGCCCATCGCCGGCACGTTGGCCATGACCAAGAGCCCGCTGGTCCCCGGCGCGGCCATCCCCGGGTCGCTCGCCGCCGGGTGACAGACGTAGACGGTGGGGTGGGACGGGATACGCGCGGAGAAGATCTCCTCGAACTCCCGCCGGTAGTCCGTGGAGAAGAAGACGGTGTGGTGCCGGAGGCGCGAGCGCACCGGCGCCTCGAGGAGGAGCACGTAGCCCGACATCGCCAGCGGGCCGCCGGACACCCCGGACGCGCCGAGCGGATCGGCGTTCACCACCACCGCGTCGACCGGGGCCTCGTCACCGGCCGGGCCTACCCGCCAGCCGTTGCCCACCGGCCTCCAGGCCCCCCGCGTCCCCAGGCGGATCTGAACGCCCAGCCGGCGCACCGCCCGCTCCAGCGCGGCGACCAGCGCGCCCATTCCACCCGCAACGTGGTGCACCCCCTCCACCCGCTCGAGGTGCGCAATGAGGGCGAACGCCGCACTCGCCTGGTAGGGCGAGGCGCCGGTGTAAGTGGCGAAGCGGCCCACGAACTGCTGCAGCCGTGGGTCGCGGAAGTGGCGCGAGGCGAGCGCGTGCAGGGTGGACATCTGCATTCCCTGCAGCATCGCCGCGGGTCCCCGCCGGATGACCCGGCCGAAGAAGCCCGCCACCCCCTCGAAGGGCGCCTCGAGGTACGGCTCGCCCGCGGCGCGGTGAATGGCGGCAGCGGCGGCGTAGAACCCGTCCACCCCCCGGCCCTCGCCGGGCGACATCGCCTCGACCGAGGCACGGGTGGGCTCGATCTCCGGGTGGGCGACGAAGCCGCTCCCGTCCTCCCAGCGGTACTCGCACTGAGGCGAGAGGGTGATCAGCCGCGGAAGCAGGTCCTCGGCGCCGAGCGCGCCGAAGGTCTCGCGCACCAGCGCCGGCAGGGTGAGCAAGGTCGGCCCGGTGTCGAGCACCGTGCTTCCGACGGTGAGCTGCTGGGCCTTGCCGCCCAGCCGGGCCTCCTGCTCGTAGAGCGTGACCTTGCCGCCCGCGCGCGCCAGGAGCCCGGCGGCCACCAGCCCGCCGATGCCTCCGCCGACGACGGCGATCTGCGCGGGGCGGTTCACGCCACCCCCCCGGGGAGGAGCGGAACCTGCGGGGCCTCCGGCGGCGGCAGCACCGTGCCCGGCCGAAGGAGCGTCGCCGCGGCGTAGCGCAGCTTCGCGGCGAACGGCACGTGCGCGCGGCCCGAGAAGACGTCGTGCCCCCGGGCCTCGATGTCGCGGAGGATGCCGCCGTACAGCGCCCCCATCAGCTTCACCATCCGCCGGGTGCCGAAGCCGGTGAGCCAGTGCACGCCGGCGGCGGCCTGGGTGTAGTAGGCGCGGGCCCGGGCAATCTGACAGCGCATGAACGCGCGCCATCGGTCGTCCACCACCCCGCGGGCCAGGTCCTCGCGGGAGAGCCCGAAGGCCGCCAGCTCGTCCTCGGGCAGGTACACCCGGCCGCGGGCCAGGTCCTCCCGGACGTCGCGGAGGATGTTGGTCAGCTGCATCGCCCGGCCGAGGTCGGCGGCCGCCGCCGTGGCGCGCGCGTCCGAGGTGCCGAGCACGGGGCAGAGGAGGAGCCCGACCGTGCCCGCCACGCGGAAGCAGTACAGCTCGAGGTCGGCGAACGAGGCGTAACGGTGGCCGGCGACGTCCATCTCCATGCCGGAGACGAGATCCTGGAACGGCTGCTCGGGCACGCCGAACCGCCGGATGGTGTCGCGAAGCGCCGCCAGCTCCGCCGCATTCCACGCACCGTCGGACAGATCGCCCACCGCGCGCTCGCGGATGGGCCCGCGGGCCGGGTCCGCCAGGTGCGGGAGGTCGACGTAGAGACTCCCGATGAGCGCCCGCGCCCGGGCCAGCGTCTGCGAGAGGGGCTCCGAGCCGCCGACTCCATCGTCGACCAGGTCGTCGAGCCGCCGGCAGAAGGCGTAGAGCGCGAACGCCGCCCTCCGCCGCGCGCCGAAGAGGAGCAGCGAGGCGAAGGAGAAGCTCCGTGCGTGCTGGCGGGTGACGGCCTTCGCCGTCCGGTACCCCTGGCGAACCAGCGCGTTCACCTCACCGCCTCCGGGACGAGCACTGGGGCGGGGGCGAGGGTCGCGCCGAGGGCCGCCGCCTCGCGCCGCATCCGCTCCACCACCAGCTCGGCCGAGAGCATCACCGTGGGCAGGCCCGTGCCCGGCTGGGTCGAGGCGCCGACGAAGAACAGGTTCCGCACGGTGCGGTCCTGGTTGGATGGCCGGAACGGGCCCACCTGGAAGAAGTGGTGGCTGAGGCCGAAGGCGCTGCCGTGCTCGAGCGAGAAGCGGCTCGCCCAGTCGTCGGGGGTGAAGACGCGCTCGGTGACCACATGGCGCTCGAGATCCACGCCCTCCTCGCGGAGCCGCTCGAGGACCTTCGCCCGAAGCCGCGGACCCTCCCAGGTCCAGTCGAGCGAGGGGTGCTGCCGGGGGACGGGGACGAGCACGTACAGCCCGTCCCGCCCGGAGGGCGTGAGCGATGGGTCGGTGCGGTTGGCCACCGCGACGTAGAAGCTCGGGTCCGCCGGGACGCGGAAGCGCTCGAAGATGTCCTCGAACGAGCTCCGGTAATCGCGCCCAAAGAAGACGTTGTGGTGCCCGAGCGCCGGCACCTGCCGGTCGAGCCCGAGGTAGAGCATGTAGCCGCTCGAGGTGTAGCGGAGCCTCTCCGCGCGCCGGAGCCGGGTCACGGCCGGGTCGATGAGGTTCCGGTAGGCCCAGGGCAGGTCGGCATTGCAGAGGACCAGGTCCGCCGGGACGTGCGTCCCGTCCTCGAGGGTCACACCGCTGGCCCGCTTCCCCTCGAAGGTGATGGCCTTCACCGCCGTGCGGTAGGCGACGTGGACGCCCACCTCCTTCGCCAGCCGCTCCAGCGCGCGAGGCAGCGCGAACAGGCCGCCCTCGGGGAACCAGATTCCGACCCCCAGCTCGCTGAATGGTAGGAGCCCGTACACCGCGGGGCTCTCGTAGGGCGAGATGCCCAGGTACATGGTCTGGAAGGTGACCGCCGCGCGCAGCCGGTCGTCGCGGAAGAACTCGCTCGCCACCGAGTAGAGGCGCCGGTGGGCGCGGGCCCGGAAGATGCCGCGGAGGCTCGCGGGGGTGAGGAACTGGCCCAGGTGGTCGAAGTTGCGGCTGACGAACTGGTCCAGGCTGGTGCGGTACTGCACCCGGCCCAGCGCGAGGAAGCGGAGGAAGCGGGGGAAGCTGCCGGGCTCGATGCGCTCCAGCTCCTGGCCCATGCGGGTGAGCTCGGAGGTGAAGGTCAAGGCCGAGCCGTCGCGGAAGCGGATCCGGTAGTTCGGCTCGCAGCGGTGCAGCCGGAGGTACGACTCCATCTTCCGGCCGAGCGCCTGGAAGGTGCGTTCCACCACCTCGGGCATGAGGAGGATGGTGGGCCCCATGTCGAAGGTGTACCCGTCGACGTGGAGCTGGGCGCAGCGTCCGCCGGGCGCGGGCGTCTGCTCGAACACCCGCACCTCCAGCCCTGCATGGGCCAGACGGGCCGCGGCGGCGAGCCCGCCCACCCCTGCACCAACGACCACTGCCGAGAGCCGCCGTGCCATGTGAGGTCAGGAACGACGCTGGGAGAGGGTCAGCACCAGCGAGTCGAGCAGGTCCCGGAAGCCACCGCCATGGGGAAGGGACCCGAGCGCGCGCCGCGCCGACCGGGTGGCCCGCTCGATCAGCCGTTCGGTGGCGGCCAGCCCGCCGTGGGCCGTCACCAGGGTGCGGGCCCGGGCGAGCGCGACCGGGTCGGACCGCCGCTCGGCCCAGAGCGCTTCCATCTCGGCACGGATGGCGTGGGGCGCGCGGGTGTAGGCGGCCACCACCGGGAAGGTCCGCTTGCCCTGGACGAAGTCGCCGTCGGTGCTCTTTCCGGCGGCCTGGGAATCGCCGAACAGGCCGATGACGTCGTCGCGCATCTGGTAGGCGAGCCCCACGTGCCGGCCCACCCGGTCGAGCGCGTCCACCAGCCCTCGAGGCGCCCCGGCGAGCATCGCCCCGCAGACCAGTGGGGCCACGAAGCCGTAGCGCGCCGTCTTCAGATGCGCCACCCGGAGCGTCTGGAACAGAGTGACCTCGGGCAGCGGCGCCCGGGTGAGGTCGAGGTCCAGGTACTGACCGGCCGCGGTCTGCCGGCAGACGCCGAGGTAGTAGCGCACCGCGCGCGAGGTGCCTGGCAGCCCCGTCTCGAGCATCGCCTCGATGGAGCGGGCGAACAGGTGATCGCCCATCACCACCGCCAGGTCCTCGCCCAGCCTTCCATCGGCCAGCACCCGATGCAGCGCAGGGCTACCGCGGCGGCGCTCGGCGCAGTCCGCCACGTCGTCGTGGATCAGGAGAAACGTGTGGAGCAGCTCGAAGGCGGCGGCGAAGCTCCACAACCCTTCGGGGAGCTCGGCGTGCCCCGTACCCATCCCGTGACCGACGGCCACCAGCGCCGGCCGCAATCGCTTCGCGGGCCTGAGCGCGTATTCGCGGGTGTGCGCCAGCGCCTCGCTCCAGCGAGGGTCGATGCTCTGCTCGTCGGAGAGCGCGAGAAGCTCTGCCAGCCGTCCCTCGACGTGGGACTGCACGTGGCGCAACCAGAGCAGGGCGGCGTCGGACGGTTCGGTCAGCGCGAGGGCCATCGGGTCCCTTCCCTTCGAGGCGGCGGCTGGAGTAAAGGCGTGTCAGAGGTTCGTCAAGGTTATGTGCAATGTTTGTCCAGATAAGAGGGACGGGTTGTCCTTGAGAATTTTAGTCTGCGTCCTGGTTCTGGCTGCTCGTCCGCTCGCTGCGGGGGCGGTCCCGGAGCGGCTCAGCTGGGACGCCCAGCTCCGGGACTCGTCGAACGAGCCGGTCTCGCTGTCACGCTGGCGGGGGCGGCCGACGGTGTTCTTCTACGAGGACAAGGGGTCGACCGAGCAGAACGTCGCGCTCAAGCGCGAGCTGTTCGCGCGGGCGCGTGCCCACCGGCTCTTGGGGCGGGCGCACGTCCTCGGCGTGGCGAACCTGCACGGGCTCGACTTCTTCCCGGCCAACCTCCTCGCCCTGTCGGCGGTGCGGGACGCCGAGCGGAAGGACAGCGTGCCGGTGCTCGTCGACTGGAACCGCACCCTGAGCTCGCCGCCGTGGAACCTGCCGGTGGCGGCGTCGTCGGTGGTGCTGCTGGACGCGGACGGCAACCTGGTCCACAGCTGGAGCGGCCCGCTCGGCGCCCGCGACATCGACGAGTTCTTCGCCGAGCTGTCGGAGCTCTTGAACGTGGAGATCGGCCCGGTGAGGTGAACCGCAAGTGGAGTTGCGTCGCCCCGGCGGTGCAATCGGCCGGCGCACCCCAGCGTCTCCCGATGGCGATGGGACTGCTGCACGGACTCTTCCTGCTGGTGGTGGGCGCGCTCGGCGCGGCGTCGATCGTCGCGCGCGACCGGCGGGGTGCCCGGGTGGTGACCGGGCTGGAGCCCTACCGGGGATGGATCGGCGTCATCGGCGCGGTGATCGGCGCCTGGCGGCTCTTCTGGGTGCTGCTCGAGCTCCCGGCGCTCCGCTGGTTCAACCACTGGCTGCTCCGCGCCGTGGACGGAGCGCTCCTCCTCTCGCTGGGCCTCGTGCTCGGGGTGGGGGTCTTCCGGAGCTGGCTGAAGAACCCGGGGGCTCAGGCCACCCTCGACCGGTGGACCCGCAAGCTCCAGCCCTACCGCGAGAAGCTCGGTGTCACGGCAATGGCGCTCGGCGCCTACCTCATGCTGCGCGCCATCTTCTGAACCTCGCCGTGGCGACCTCGGCGCGGCCGGGATGAAGCGGGCGCCCGGTCTGGTTAGCATCGGGGCGCTCCATGTACGTGCTGCGCATCGCGATCTTCCTGACCATCGTGCTGGCGGTGGTCCTGGGAGGCCATCTCTACCTGTACCGGCGGATGTTCCGGGACACGACCAGCGACCGGCGCATCCGCCGCGCCGGCGGCGCCGCCCTCGCCTTGGCTGGCGCCTCACTCTTCCTCGCCCGCTCGGTCTTCAGCCGCTTCCACACGCCCTGGGGCGACGCGCTCGCCTTCGCCGCCTGGTGCTGGATGGGCGTCGGGCTCTACCTCGGGATGTCCCTGGCCGCATTCCACCTCTGGAGGCGGGTGGACGGATGGCGCCGCAGGCGGATCGGGGCGGCGCCGGTGTCGCCCGAGCGGCGGCAGTTCCTCGCCCGCGCCGCGGTGGGCGGGGCGGGGCTCGTCGCCGCGGGCTTCAGCGCCTACGGGGTGCGGCGGGCGTTCGCGCCGCCGGTCATCGACGAGGTCGCCGTCCGGCTGCCGCGGCTCCACCGCGCGTTCGACGGGCTGCGCATCGTCCAGGTGAGCGACATCCACATCGGCGACGTGCTGGGCCGGCCATTCCTCGAGGACATGGTGCAGCGCTGCAACGCGCTGAAGCCGGACCTGGTCGCGGTGACCGGCGACCTGGTGGACGGGCAGGTGAACCACCTCGCGCCGGCCATCGCGGCGCTGCGGGGCCTGCGCTCGCGCTGGGGCACGTACTTCATCACCGGCAACCACGAGTACTACTCGGGTGACGTGGAATGGTGCGCGGCGCTCGACCGGATGGGCCTCACGGTCCTTCGCAACCGCACCGTCACGCTCCGCGACGGCGACGCCCGGCTCGACCTGGTGGGGGTGGACGACTACGGGCAGAAGGATCGGCCGCGCGGCTGGGACCTGGAGGCCGCGGTGGCCGGACGCGACCCCGAGTACCCCGCGGTGCTGCTGGCCCACCAGCCGCGCGCCGTCGAGGACGGGCTGGAGAGGGGCATCGGGCTCCAGCTGTCGGGCCACACCCACGGTGGACAGATGTTCCCCATCACCGGGCTGGTGGCCGCGCTCTGGACGTACTCGGCGGGGCTGTACCGCGTGGGCGACGCCCACCTGTACGTGCACCGCGGCACCGGCTTCTGGGGACCGCCGATGCGCATCGGCAGCCCGCCGGAGATCGCCGCCATCACCCTCACCGTCTGAGCGCTGGCGGTCGGCTCACTTGGGCGCGGCCGCCGGCCTCGGCGCCACGACCTTCACCACCGCGGTAGACCCCGGCACGCGCTCGCCCTCCATTGGCTCGACACGGCCGCCGAGGCACTGACCCAGGAACGCCTCGGCGCGGGCGTTGAAGTCCATCGCGTTCTCCGGCCGGGCGAAGCCGTGCCCCTCGTCCGGGTACACCACGTACGTGACACCCATCCCGTGCTTCTCCAGCGCGGCGACGATCTGCTCCGACTCGGCCGGCTTCACCCGGGGGTCGTTCGCGCCCTGGCCGATGAGCAGCGGCATCTTGATCTTCTCCGCCGAGAACAACGGCGAGGCCGACTCGAGCAGCGGCTTGTCCGCCGGAGCGTCGATGTTCCCGATGCGCCGATCGAACATCGCCCGCATCGGCTTCCAGTACGGGGGGACGCTCCGGAGCAGGGTGAAGAGGTTCGACGGACCCACGATGTCCACTCCGCACCGGAACGCGTCCGGGCTGAACGCGGCGGCCGCCAGGGTCGCATACCCGCCGTAGCTGCCGCCCATGATCGCCACCCGCCCCTTCTCGGCCACCCCCTCCTTCACCGCCCAGTCGACCGCGTCGAGCAGGTCGGTCTGCATGTCCGTGCCCCACAGCCGGTTGCCGGCGTTGAGGAGCGTCCGCCCGTAGCCGGTGCTCCCGCGGAAGTTGACCTGGAGCACTGCGTACCCCCGGTTGGCGAGCCACTGCACGTACGGGGAGAAACGCCAGTGGTCGCGTCCCCAGGGCCCACCGTGGACGAAGAGGACCATCGGTCCGGCGGTGCTCGTCCCGACCGGTCGGGTCAGGTAGCCATGGAGCGTGAGCCCATCCCGGGAGCGAAGGGAGATGGGCTTCACCTCCGCCAGCGGGGCCGACTCGAGCTTCGGCCGGTCGACGAAGAGCAGCTTGCCCTGCAGCGACGTCCGGTCGAAGGAGAGGTAACGGGTGGGCCCCTGCGGGTCCTGGAACGCGACCACCCAGCTGCGGTCCGCACGGTCGCGCGAGACGACCTGCGGAAAGCCACGGGCGAGGTGCGGGAAGATGTCGAAGTCCTTCTTCACCGTCGGGTCGAGCAAGGTCCAGGCGGGCAGCCCGGGCTCGAACACCACGCCTTCGACCAGGTGACGGGTGGGGTGGACCGAGACGTCGGAGGGATCAACCTCCGGGTGCGAGGCCAGCACCTTCTCCGGCCCCCCGGAGAGCGCCCGCTGGACCACCCGGCCCGTCTCCCCGCCGGCGCTGGTCACGTAGAGCACGGCCTTGCCGTCCGTGGTCAGATCGAGCAGTTCCACATGCTCGTCCGGGCCGACGCGGGTCAGGGTGCGCCACGGCACCTTGGCCGAGTCCCGGACGAGGATCTCCTCCCCGCCGTCGGCGCGGGTGGCGGCAGCGGCCTTGACCACCAGGTCGTCGGTCGCCGCCCACTGGGTGACGGTCCCCGGGTTTCGCGTGTCGAGCACCACCGCGCCGGTCCGGAGGTCCACGCGGTAGACGTCCATGCGCGCGCGGTCGGCGAGATTCAGGGCCACCAGAACCTCCGAGGCACGGCGGGGGCTGTCGCCGACGATCTCGGCGTGCACTCCGTCGAACGGGGTGAGGTCGCGCACCTGCTTCGACTCGAGGTCCACCTTGTAGACGTGCCAGTCCTCGTTCCCCTTCGCGTCCTGGACGTAGAGGACGGTCCGGCTGTCCTGGCCCCAGAGGAAACGGCGGATAGGCCGCTCTCGGTCGGCGCTCACCGGCGTGGCGTCCTCCTTCCCCGGCGTCTGGACCCAGACCTGGAGCACGCCCTTGTCCGGCTGCAGCCAGGCGAGCCGCTTCCCGTCGGGAGAGAGGAGCGGCTTGGTGCGCTCGGGATTCCCGAAGAGCACCTCGCGGGGGATGAGCGGCGTCTCGGCGCGTGCCACCAGCGCCACGAGGAGGACGGGGAGAGCGAGCCGACGCACGGGAGTCCGGGCCATGGAGCCCCGCGTTCTAGCGCAAGAGCCGCCCCTGGCGCGGTCCGCCGGTTCGTGGCAAGGCGTCGTGCAGCGCGTGCGCTCCGAAGCCCTCCGATGGTGGCCGGCGTGGCTCCTCGTCGCTGGGGGCCTGCTCGCGCTCGGCACGCGGTTCGCCGACCGGGACCTGGTCTCGTACGTCCTCGACGAGCCGCAGCTCCAGGACGCCGCCACGCGCGACGCCCAGACCGGCCGGTGGGCGTCGGTCTCGGTGCTCCGGGGGACGCGCGGCGTGCGCTACGGCCCGGCGCCGCTGTGGTTCTACACTGCGGTGCACCGGGTCGCCGGGCCCCGGCCCGAGGCAGGCATCCTCGCCGCGAGCCTCTTCCTCACCGCGGTGATGCTCGTGCTCGCGGGGGTGCTTGCCCGCCGCTCGCAGGCGCCTCCGCTGGCCCTCGCCGTCGCGCTGTGGCTCGCCGCGGCCTCTCCCTTCGCCTTCCTCTGGAGCCGGCAGGGCTGGGACAACCCGCTGCTCGCCGGGTTCGCCGCGCTCGCCGTCGCGGTGCTCGCCCGGAACGGGCCGGTGCGGGCAGGGGCGGCGGCCCTCGCCGGCGTGCTCGTCGGACTCGCCTTGGGCACTCACCTCATGGCGGTGCCGTTCGCGGCGGCGGTGGCGCTGCTGCTCCTGACCGAGCGGAGCGGCTGGCGGCAACGACTCGTCGCGCTCGGGACGATGGCGCTCTCCGCCGCGGTGGTGCTGCTCCCCTACGCCCGGGCGCTCCTCCACGAGGCCGCCGCGCCTGCGCCGGTTGCCGCGGTCGGTCTCGCCGGGCGCGTGGGACGGACGTTCGAGGCGCTGGTGGCCCCGGCCGCACAGGCCGCGGGCATCGGTCTCGACTACTTCTTCGACGGCGACTGGACGGGGTTCACGTCCGGACGGCCGGCGGCCTCGGCTCTCCACCTCGTCGGTCCGCTGCTGACGGTGGTCGTCGGCGTGGGGACGCTCCTCGGGCTCCTCCTCGGGCTCCGCGCTGCCTCGGCCGCGCTCCGGCGCGTGGCGCGGCTCGGCCTCTGGACCTGGGGATTGCACGCCGCCTTCCTCGGTCTCCTCGCGCTCCCTCCCGAGCCGCACTACCAGCAGCCGGTGCTCTGGATTCCAGTCGCTGGCTGGGTGCTTGCGGTTGCAACGGTGTGGCCGGCACGGCCGCGGGCGGCCCTGGTCCTCACCGGCCTCGCGCTCGGCGTGGGGCTCTGGGGACTGGTGCTCCAGCGCTCCTGGATGGGCTGGACCCGCGAGCACGGGGGAACCCGGGGCATCCACTACGGCCTGACGCTCGGAGCCCAGCGGGCGGCACTGGCGCAGGCCTGCGCGCCGTCGACACCGGGCATCGCCCTCGAGCTGCAAGTGCTCGCCTTCCCCCAGAGCTTCCGCTCCCTGGCCCGCACCGAGCCCGCCTGCCGCGGTCACCGGGTGGAGGTCTGTGGACCGGTCTGCCCCGCCCTCCCCGCCGCCTGGAGCATTGCAACCCTGCGTTACGCGGGGGCTGATGCGCAGCTCGCCCCGGTGCACCTGCGCTGAGGGAGGGCTGTCCACCGTTTGCACTCCTGGTCTGGTCTCGTCTAGGCAAGGGCTCGACCGATGAGAGTGCATGCGTTTCTGGCCACCGCCGCCGAGCTGCCGCGGCTCCTCGATGGCGGGACCACCCCGGCACCCGGCACGCTGCTGACCGGGGTGGATGCGGTGAACCTGGCGTCCCTGGTGGAGATCGTGACCGGCGGCGGAGTGAGCAACGAGAACGCCAGCGCCGCCCTCGAGCAGCCCGTGCTCACCGCGGGCGCCCGCGGGCCGTCCATCCATCTCCTTCCGGCCGAGGCCACCGACGCGCTCGGGACCGCCGATCCGGCCGAGCGGGCGCGCTGGGCACAGGAGTGGACCGGCGGAAACGGACGACCGCACGACGGGCCCGACAAGGCGGTGGAGGCACTGGCGGAGCTCGCCGCGCGGCGGGCGCCCGAGCAGGGCCTGTACCTCTGGGTCGCGGATGGCCAGTAAGCCGCGGTGCGGCTGGGTGACGGCCGAGCCGCTCTACATCCGGTACCACGACGAGGAGTGGGGCCGCCCCGTCCACGACGACCGGACGCTCTTCGAGTTCCTGGTGCTCGAGGGTGCACAGGCCGGGCTCTCGTGGTGGACGGTGCTCCAGAAGCGCGAAGGCTACCGGCGCGCGTTCGCCGGGTTCGACCCGCAGCGGGTGGCGCGCTTCCGGCCCTCCCGCATCGAGGCGCTGCTCGGGGATCCAGGGA
>Ga0335070_10002064_pt1 | contig 23382 bp, 21 predicted proteins | sample Lox_Sample_13_FD_206722 | JGI IMG/M metagenome (GOLD analysis project Ga0335070, IMG submission 206722) | Soil microbial communities from Loxahatchee National Wildlife Refuge, Florida, United States - Lox_Sample_1.3 | ecosystem: Environmental > Terrestrial > Soil > Wetlands | place: USA...
GGAGGAGGTCCTCGCGCGTGACGGTCCCGAGCGGCGCGCCGTCGTCGCCGACGACGACGAGCGCGTCGGCCTTCGACTCGACGAGGCGGCCGAGCGCGTCGCGGAGCGTCGAGCCGGCGGGCTCGCGCGGCAGGCCGTCGAGCGACCCGACCGGCCGCAGGTCGAGGTCGGAGAGGCGGCGCAGCGCGAGCGCCTTCAGCGCGCGGTCCTCGCCGACGAACTGCGCGACGAAGTCGTCCGCGGGATGCTGGAGCACGGCCGCCGGCGTGTCGTACTGCGCGAGCCGGCCGCCCTCGCGGAGGATCGCGATCCGGTCGCCGAGCTTGATCGCCTCGTCGATGTCGTGGGTGACGAAGACGACGGTCTTCCGCAGCTCGTGCTGGAGCCGGAGGAACTCGTCCTGGAGCCGCGCGCGGACGATCGGGTCGATCGCGCCGAACGGCTCGTCCATCAGCATCAGCGGCGGATTCGCGGCGAGCGCGCGCGCGAGGCCGACGCGCTGCCGCTGGCCGCCCGACAGCTCCGCCGGGTAGCGCTTCCCGTCCGCCGCCTCGAGGCCGACGAGCTCGAGCAGCTCGTCCGTCCGGAGGGCGATCCGCTCCTTCGGCCAGCCGAGCAGCCGCGGCACCGTGCCGATGTTCGCGGCGATCGTCATGTGCGGGAAGAGCCCGACCTGCTGGATCACGTAGCCGATCCCGCGCCGCAGCTCCGTCAGGTCGAGCGCGAGGATGCTCGTGCCGTCGATCCGGATGTCGCCGCTCGTGAGCGAGATCAGCCGGTTGACGAGCTTCAGCGCCGTCGTCTTGCCGCCGCCGGACGGCCCGACGAGCACGCAGATCTCGCCGGCGGGGACGGTGAGCGAGAGGTGGTCGACCGCCGCCCCGTCGCGCCCGGCATAGGTCTTCGTCGCCTCGTCGAAGACGAGCTCGGCAGCCTGGCTCGGCACGCCGCAAACTATGGAGCAACCGGGCTAGGCGAGGAGCGAGTCCAGGCCCACGGTGAGCCCCGGCGGGAGCTCCGCGAGCGCCTCGAGCGCGAGCAGCACGCCCGGCGCGAACGACTCGCGGCCGGTCGTGTCGTGGCGGATCGTCAGCAGCTGGCCCTCGCTGCCGAAGATCACCTCCTGGTGTGCGACGAGGCCCGGCAGCCGGACGGAATGGATCACCGTGCCGCCGCCGATGAGGTCCGCCGTCGCCGCCGCGGTCCCGGACGGCGCGTCCTTCTTCGCCTCGTTGTGCAGCTCGATGATCTCGGCGCGCGGGAAGTACGCCGCCGCCTCGCGCGCGAAGCGCATCATCAGCACCGCGCCGACGGAGAAGTTCGGCGCCACGAACAGGCGCAGGCCGCGATCCGCCGCGAGCGCGCCGAGCGGCGCGGCGTCCCACCCCGTCGTGCCGACGACGCAGGAGACGCCCTGCTCGAGCGCCGCGTGAACGTTCTCCGGCGCCGCGTCCGGCGTCGTGAAGTCGACCGCCGCGTCGAGCCCCGCCACGTCGATCGCGTCGCCGAGCTCGAACCCGCGGACCTCGTGGCCCGCGCGCTCGAGCGCCGGCCCGAGCACACGGCCGACCTTTCCGTCCGCGCCGAAGAGCGCGACCTTCACGCCGCGGCCTGGGAGACGAGCCCGGCGTTCACGCGCTCGACCGCGCCGCGGAACCGCTCCTCGTCCGGGCCGACGCCCGACGCCGACAGGCGCTCGGGCGCGAGCAGCACCGACGCGAGCTCCGCGAGCGCGTCCTCGTCGACGGCGTCGATCTCCGCGATGATCCGCTCGAACGTCAGGAGCTCCGTGTCGGCGACGAGCGACTTCCCGAGCCGGCTCATCCGGTTCGACGTCGACTCCATGGAGAGCATGATCCGCCCCTTGAAGCTCTCCTGCGCGCGTGCGAGCTCGCCTTTCCGGAGCCGGCCGGCCGCGATCTCCGCCATCTGCTCGACGCAGATCTCGACGCACGCGTCGAGATTCTCCTCGCGCGTCCCGAGGTAGATGCCGATCAGCCCCGTGTCCGTGTACTGCGACGCGAACGTGTAGACGGCGTACGCCATGCCGCGCTTCTCGCGGATCTCCTGGAAGAGCCGCGACGACGCGGAGCCGCCGAGGATCGAGTCGAGCAGCGACGCGGCGAAGCGGCGGCGGTCGGAGCGCGAGATCCCGGTCGCGCCGAGGCAGACGTGGTACTGCTCCGTGTCCTTCCGCTGGAAGCGCAGGCCGGGCGGCGGCACGCGGACGAGCGGACGGCGGACGTGCGGGCCGCGCCGCGCGGCATCGCTCCCCCGCTCCGCCTTCCGGAGCAGCGCGACGAGCTTCTCGTGCTGCAGGTTCCCCGCGGCGGAGACGACGATGTTCCCGCCGGTGTACATCGAGCGGTGGTAGCCGGCGATCGCGCGCCGGCTCACGGTCGAGATCACGTCGGCGGTGCCGATCACGGGACGGCCGAGCGCGTGCGGACCGAACACCGCCTCGGAGAAGAGGTCGTGCACGAGATCCTGCGGCGCGTCCTCGTACATCGCGATCTCCTCGAGGACGACCTCGCGCTCCTGGTCGAGCTCGGCGAACGCGGGCGCGAAGACCATGTCCGTCATCACGTCGATCGCGCGCTCGAGATGCCGGTCCGGGACGCGGCAGTAGACGACGGTGTGCTCGCGCGAGGTCGCGGCGTTCAGCTCCGCGCCCATCGTGTCGAAGGTCTCCGCGATCTCCTGCGCGTCGTAGCTCCGGGAGCCCTTGAAGAGCAGGTGCTCGATGAAGTGCGAGACGCCTGCGCGGTCGTCCCGCTCGTCGCGCGAGCCCGCGCCGATCCAGAAGCCGAGAGCGACCGACCGGACGCTCGGGACCCGCTCCGAGATGACGCGCTCGCCCGAGTCCAGCTCCGAAAGGACGTATTTCTGCACCCGCCGATCGTACCGGCGGCCTCCGCGGGAATCGGGGCTTGCAACGGTTGCCACGCGGTGGGAGAGTTCGCGGGCGGGCGGCATCACGGGGGTAGGGACTCATGGGGGAAGGAGGTGCTAGATGCGGCGTATCTATCGGCGGCAGTTCTTGGCGTACGCGCTCGGGCTGCTGACCGCGACAGCAGGGTTCGCGGTCGGGGCCGCGTGGGCCGGTCACGCCGCGACGGGAGGAAGCGTGAACGCGTGCGTCAGTCGCGGGCGCGGCACGCTCTACCTGCAGAACACACGGAGCGGGAAGCGCCAGCCGTGCGACCGGGGTGACGCCACGACGTCGTGGGCGATCACCGGGCCGCAGGGCGTCCCGGGGCAGAACGGCGCCCCGGGCAAGGACGGCGCCACCGGAGCCACCGGGCCGGCAGGGCCGGCAGGCTCGATCAACAGCGCACGGAGCCCGAACGGGCTCTACACGATCACGCTCTCGAACCAGGGCATCCTGCTCAAGGGCCCGAACGGATCGGTGACGGTGAACCTCGCCGGGGCTCAGATGAACACCATCGGAGGAGTGGGGGCGCCATGACCGAGCTCGCCACGATCGAGAACGGGCACCACAGCCGCCGCGGGATCTTGAAGCGGGGCCTCGTGCTCGCAGCAGGCGCGCTCGGCGTCGCCGTCGCCGGCAAGGAGGCGAAGGCCGCCACGACTCGTGTCCCCGACCAGCTGACGCTGTTCGGGCGCGACTGGCGGCTCGTCACTCCGGACCGGCAGCCGGGAGAGATGCTCCGGCTCGGCGATCACGGCGCGGTGTACGGGGACCTGCTCGACGGCCCGAAGGGGTCGGTGCTCGGGCAGTTCTTCGGCTCGAGGCTCGCAGTCCAGTCGACGCCGGCTCACGCCCGCGCCGACGCGAGCGTCGAGGTGCACACGTTCGTCCTCCCGCACGGCACGATCGTCGGCATGGGAACGGCGATCTTCGGCGACGCGACGTTCGCGATCGTCGGAGGCACCGGTGCCTACGCCGGCGTCAAGGGCTCGTACGTCGCGAAGCAGCGGCTGCGCGAGCTGGGAGGCAACGGCACCGCCGAGTTCATCCTGACCCTTCACCGTCTGGAGGCGTGAGCCATGGCCTACGACGCATTTCTGAAGCTGGACGGGATCGACGGCGAGGTGAACGACCAGACCCACGCGGCCTGGATCGAGCTCCAGTCGTTCTCCTGGGGCGCCAGCAACTCCGGCTCGCAGGCGAGCGGGGGCGGCGGCGGCGCAGGGAAGGTCTCGTTCCAGGACCTGCACTGCGAGGGACCTACGAGCAAGGCGTCGCCGAACATCATGCTCGCCTGCGCGACGGGCAAGCACATCGCGTCGGCGATGCTCAGCCTGAAGCAGGACACGCCCGGAGCGACGAACGCGCTCGAGTTCATGAAGATCAAGCTGACCGACGTCCTCATCTCCGGCTACCAGAACGGCGGGGCCGAGCAGGGGGAGGACCGCCCGCTCGACGGGTTCAGCCTGAACTTCGTGAAGATCGACTTCCTGTACACGGTCGCGTCGACCGGCGAGACCGTCGAGGTGGCCTTCGACACGGGAGCGCTCCGGTAGGAGCGGACGCAGGATCGGTGTCGGCGGGGCAGGCGACTGCCCCGCCTGCGCCGCCCGCAGGACCGGCCGCCGAGGTCGCCGCGCTCCGCGCGGCGCTCGATCGCGCCGGGTTCACGAACGACGCGGTCCGCGCGGCGCTCGGCGCAGGGATGGAGCTGCAGTCGCAGTCGTTCGAGATCGCGGTGCAGGACCGGCGGCTCGGCGGCGTGCCGGATGAGCTCGCCGCGCTCGTCCGGCTGCTCGTGCTGGACCTCCCCGCTCCGGCGGCCGCGGTCGAGCGCGCGCTCGGCGACGGCGCGGAGCTCCTCGTTCGGCTCGGCGTCGCGGCCGAGCGCGACGGCGAGCTGCGTGCGGCGGCGCGGATCGTCCCCCACGACGAGCTGCTCGTCGCGTCGGACCGCGTCGCCGAGGACGCGCCGGAGCACGTCGCCGGCGTCCACTGGCCGTCGGCGACGCTCTCGCACCTCACGGTGAGGCGGCAGGTCGGGACCGCGCTCGACGTCGGCACCGGCAACGGCATCCAGGCGCTCCGGCTCGCGGCGCACGCCGGGCGTGTCGTCGCGACGGACGTGAACGAGCGCGCGCTCGCGTTCGCGGAGTTCAACGCCGCGCTGAACGGCGTCGGGAACGTCGAGCTCCGCGCCGGCAGCTTCTTCGAGCCGGTGGCGGGCGAGCGGTTCGACCTCGTCGTCTGCAACCCGCCGTACGTCATCTCGCCGGAGACGGAGCACGTCTTCCGCGACAGCGGCCTTCCCGGCGACACGGTCAGCGAGCAGCTCGTGCGCGACCTGCCGTCGTTCCTCGCCGACGATGCCTTTGCGACGATCACGATCAGCTGGATCGCCGGCGACGACGTCGCCGCCCGGCCGCGCGCGTGGCTCGCCGGGAGCGGCTGCGACGCGTGGATCCTCCACACCGCCCCGGAGGACCCGCTCCGGTCGGCCGCGTCGTGGAACCGCACGCTCGGCGGCGGCCCGGACGAGGTCGGCGTGAAGCTCGACTCGTGGCTCGAGTACTACGCGCGGCTCGGGATCGACGCGATCGCGTACGGCGCGGTCGTGCTGCACCGCCGCGCCGGCGACAACTGGGTGCGGTCCGTCGAGCTGACGACGGGGCTCCGCAATCCCGCGTCGGCGCATCTCCTGCGGCTGTTCGCCGCGCAGGAGCTGCTCGCGGCGGCGCGCGGCGACGCGCTCCTCGACCGTGCGCTCGTCCTTGTCGAGGACGCCCGGCTCGACCGGACGGAGCACCTCGCCGGCGGCGCCTGGCTGCTCACCTCGGCCGACGTGAGGCTGGCGGAGGGCCTCGGCTTCGGCGCGAAGCTCGACCGCTACGGCGTCGGGGTCGTCACCGCGCTCGACGGGAGCGCCCCGCTCCGTCCGCGCCTTCCCGCGCTTGCAGCCGAGCTGGGCGTGCCGGAGGACGACCTCGCCGCGTTCGCGTCGCAGCTGGTCGGTCAGCTCGTCGAGCTCGGGTTCGCGGCCGAGAGCTCGAGCGCGCGATAGATGCGCTCCATCGCGCGCGCGAACGCCGCCGTGTCCATCATCGGGGACGCTGCGAGCCGCTCGCGCATCGTCGCCCGCTCGTCGTCGAATCCCGCGCCGAGCTCGATCGCACGGGCGACGTAGCCGGCCTCGTCGCGCGCGACGAGCTCGTCGAGGCCGGCGGCGCGCAGGAGCGACGCACCCTGCCGCGCCGCCCAGCGGTCGCCGTCGACGCAGAGCACCGGCACGCCCTGCCAGAGCGCCTCGGACGTCGTCGTCCCGCCGTTGTAGGGATACGGGTCGAGCGCGACGTCGATCCTCGCGTAGGCGGCGAGGTACTCGAAATGCGGCGCGCCCGGCTCGAGCGTGATGCGCGCCGGATCGACGCCGTGCGACGCGAACGAGCGGAGGAGAAGCGCGCGGTTGCCCTCCGCGCGCATCGCGCCGTTCTTGACCAGCAGCCTCGTGCCCGGCGCGCCGGCGAGGATCTCGGCCCACGCGCGCACGACCTGCGGCGTGAGCTTGTACTGCGAGGCGAAGGAGCCGAACGTGACGTGGCCGTTCCGCCGTGCCGGCGCCTCCTCGACCGGCGGCACGGGATACGCGACGTCGAAGGTCAGGTACGTGCCCGGGACGCGCACGACGCGTTCCGTGTAGTGCGCCTCCTCGTCCGGGCGGACGACGACGGGGTCGCCGATCACGGCGTCGACGGCGGCGATCCCCGAGGTCGCGTACTGGTTGAACCAGCCGGTAACCGTGCGCGCGGGATGCGCGGCGACCACGGCGAGACGGCCGGGCGCGCTGTACCCGTTCAGGTCGACGAGGACGTCGAGCTCCGCGGCGGCGATGCGCTCGGCGGCCGCGTCGTCGTCGAGCCCGCGGAGCGGGACGAGTGTGTCGCGCGGGTCGGGACGGTAGCCGGCGGCCGTGCACTCGGCCTCCGTCGCCTCGGACAGGAGGTGCACCGCGACGGCGTCGCGGTCGTGCGCGTTCACGAGTCCCCAGACGGGCTTCATCCAGTTCGCCGACGCGAAGAACGACGAGAGGTAGCCGACGCGGAGCGGGCCCGGCGTCCGCTCGGCGGGGAAGCGGAAGCGCGGCGGCGGCAGGTCGCGCTCGGCGAACGCGCGGCGCGCGGCGAGGACGTCGGCGTGCGTGGCGGACGGGCTTCCCGGGATGACCGTCGCGAGGGCGAGACGGTGGAGGACGTCGTCGCCCACGTCGAGCGCCGCGCGGAAGCTCGAGACCGCCTCGTCCACGAGACCCATCCCGTACCGGGCCTTGCCGAGGTTGTGCAGCGCGCCGGCGTGCCGGGCGTCGAGCGCGACGGCCCGCTCGAGCTCGGCGATCGCGTCGGCCTCCCGGTGCGTGTCGAGGAGCGCGGAGCCGAGCCCGAACCGAACGTCGAAGCCGTCCTCGCCGAGCGCCTCCGCGCGCCGGAAGCACTCGAGGGCCTCGGCGAACCGCCGCTCCCGCATGCGCTCGGCGCCCCGCTCGAGCTGGAGCTCGGCCTCTCTCACACGGGTGTTCTAACCCGCTAGCCCTTCGCGAGGCTGAACTGCACGCCGCTGCCGTTGCGCTTCGCGAGGTAGAGCGCCTCGTCGGCGAGCCGGAACAGCGTCTGCGCGTCGGTCGCGTCGGTCGGGCACGACGCGACGCCGTAGCTCGCGCCGAGGCCGTCGAGCCGCGGGTCCACGTTCGCCGCGAGCAGCCCGGTCGCGCGCGCGACGACGGCACGCGCGTCGTCCTCCGACGCCTCGGCGAGGAGCAGCGCAAACTCGTCGCCGCCGATCCGGAACGCGGCATCCGGCCGGCGCAGCGAGCCGTCGATGATCGCGGCGAACGTCTGCAGCGCCTCGTCGCCGACCGAGTGGCCGTAGCGGTCGTTCAGCAGCTTGAAGCCGTCGAGGTCGCAGAGGACGAGCGCGAACGAGCGGCCGTAGCGGTTCACGCGCGCGACCTCGCCGTCGAGCCGGTCGACGAACGCGCGCCGGTTCAGCAGCCGCGTGAGCGGATCGTGGTCGGCGAGGAAGCGCAGCTCCTGCTGGTGCGCGGCCGAGACGATCGCCGCGGCGGCCTGGTTCGCGAAGATGCGGAGCGCCTGCAGCCGCTCGGCCGACGGCAGCAGCCGGTCGACCGGCTCGTCCGCCCAGATCAGGCCGATCAGCTCGCCCTCGACGTCGCGCAGCGGGACGAGCAGCCAGTGGTGGTCCCACGCGTGCGGGCCGCGCCCGTTGAAGTGCGAGTCGTAGTTGCCGACGTCGGTGCGCAGGCGCTTGCGCGCCTCGTCGTCCGGCAGCAGGTAGCAGCCCTCGACCTCGAATGCGGGGTCGAGCAGCGGCTCGACGTCGGCGATCTCGACGCCGCCGGTCGCGAGCAGGTCGTCGAGGTCCCAGCCGACGGATGCGCGCGGCTCGAGCCGCGCGAGCGGCTTGTCGACGAGCTGCGCCGAGACGTACTGGAATCCGAGCGCGTCGCGGATGCCGCTGCAGACCGCGCGGAGGATCTCGTCCGCCGCAGGCTCCGCCGTGAGCCGCGACGACACCGCGAGCAGCTCCTCGAGCGCGAGCCGGTGGCGCGCCGCGTCCGTCTTCTCCTGCGCGGCCTGCACCGCGAGCGCGGCGTGCGCGGAGAGCGCGGCGAGCACGTCGAGCTCCTCGTCGTTCGCGCGCCGGCCGCTCTTCGGCTCGTCGACCGAGAGGATGCCGAGCAGGTGCCCGTCGGAGTGACGGAGCGGGACGAAGAGCGCGTCCTCGGGATGCCACGCGTCCGGGCCGGTGCCCGGCGCGCGGTCCGGGACGTAGCTCGCGCCGAGCTCGTCCCAGTCGACGGCGCCGTACGGGATGAAGTACGCGCCGCGGCGGAGGAAGCGGTCCTGGAGCAGCACGTCCCAGTCGGCGAGGTCGCGCTCGAGGCCGAGGAGCGCGGCTCGCGCCTCGGCGCTCCCGTGCACCGTCGTCACGCAGAAGTCGTCCCACGCCGGCCGGTAGAGGTTGATCGCGACGGTCGCGTAGCCGAGCGACTCCGCGACGGTCCGCGCGATCGCGGACAGGAGCTCGGGGAGCTCCTCCTCGGCCCCGAGCAGGCTCGTGACCTCGAGCAGGCCCCGCAGCGGAGAGGTGGGCGGATTCGACGGCGCAGACACGGCGTGGAGGCGACCGAGCCTCCACCGGAATCATCGGCACTCGCGACCCCGCGCGTGAGCCGCCTGCCACATTCTTTACGTCCCCCGTACGGGGGACCGACAGGAGTCAGCGCGCGTCGGGGATCGCAGCGGTGAAGAGGTCGAGGAGGTTCGCGTTCACGCGGAGGTCCGGCCAGACCGGATGCGCGGTCCCGCCCGCGGCGACGAGCGCCGGGTAGAGGCCGTACGTCGTCGCGGCGTTGGAGAGGTCGCCGGGCGCGATCGGGTCGGCGGAGGCGCGAACCGGGGACGACCACGCGCGCCCGTCCGGCGAGCTCGAGCACGTGAACCAGGCGCGATGGCCGCGCCGGTCGAAGGTCGTGTCCCACCAGCACGCGGTCAGCGTGCCGTTCGACGCGTCCGCGGCGGCGACGGGGAAGAACTGCGTCGCCTTCCCGCCGTCCGCCGGGTTCACCTGCACGTGGAAGAGCGGCCGGAGCGCCGGCGTCAGCGCGTCGACGAACACGTCGCCGATGTCGCCGTACACGACGTCGACCTGCCCCTTCCGCACGACGACCGTCGGGTTCGGGCCGATGCACGCGTGGTCCTCGAGCGGCAGCGGCGAGTACGCGGACATGCCGCACGAGCCGGACGGGTTCGCGAGCAGCGCCGACACGCTCGCCGGCTCGCCGAAGGTCCTGCCGCCGTCGGTCGAGCGGGCGATCCAGACGCCGTGCGTCGCGTCGATGCCCGCGAGGTAGACGTCGCCGTCCGGCGCGACGGCGAGGCTCGCGAGATGCGGGCGCTCGAGCGTGCGCGACACCGCCTTCGGCGGCGACCACGTCAGGCCGTGATCGTGGCTCACGCTCCACTCCGTCGTCGCGTGGTTCACCGAGAGGCTGCGCGTGAACGCGACGTAGACGGCGCCGGTGCGCGGATCGGTCGCGATCGCCGGCCCGTCGTCGAAGCCGTACTGCCACGCCGGCGCCGTCACGCGCACGAGCGTCCACGGCGACGTCGCGTTCGCACGCGACGCGACGACGAGGAACGGCGTCACGGTGTCCTTGCAGATGCGGCCGACGAGGAACGCGAGGTACTCTCGCCCCGCCCCGTCGATCGCGGCGCGCGGCTCGCCGTGCGCGCACGACCCGCCGGGGATCGGCGGCCCTTCGCCGCGCACCCACGTCCTGCCGCCGTCCGTCGACGTCTCGACGCGGAGCGGCGGGATGAGGCTGTCGTTCGACGCGGCGAGGAGCGCGCGCGGGTTGCGCGGGTCGACGGCGAGCGCGGCCTCCGACTGGAAGCCCGGCGCGCGCGACACGTCGACGTTCGCGCCGCCGAGCGGCCGCGTGTTCTTCACCGAGTGAACGGTGAAGTGGTAGACGAGGAAGATGCCGAGCGCGAGGACCGCGGCGATGATCAGGGCCTCGCGGACGAGGCCCGGGATCGGGCTCGCGGCGGCGAGCGGGTCACGCTCGCCGCCGCGACCGATACGTCTAGTCCTCGCGGTTCCCCTCACGGCGCGGACCGCGTCCGCGGCCGCCGCGACGGTCGTCCCGGCGGGGCCGGTCCTCCTCGGGAGGCCGCGGCGGCGCGTCCTTCGCCCGCTCGATCAGCTCCTCCGGCTGGACGAGGTTGCCGTTCTCGTGCTTCGCGATCAGCTTCAGCCCGATGCGGCCGCGTGCCTTGTCGACCTCCTGCACGACGACGTCGACGACGTCGCCGCGCGACATCACGTCCTCGATGTGGCCGACGCGACCCGGGCCGACGTTCGAGACGTGGAGGAGACCGTCGGTCCCCTTCTTCAGCTCGACGAACGCGCCGAACTGCGTCGTCTTGACGACCTTGCCGGTGTAGGTGTCCCCCACCTCCGGCTCCTTCGTCAGCGCCTGGATCGCGGAGATCGCGGCCTCGGCCTTCGTGCCGTCGGTCGCGTAGATGAGGATCGTGCCGTCCTCCTCGATGTCGATCTGCACCTCGTAGTCCGACTCGAGGCCGCGGATCGTCTCGCCGCCCTTGCCGATCACGAGGCCGATCTGCTCCTGGTTGATCTTGATCGTCGTGATGCGCGGCGCGTTCGCGGCGAGCTCCGGCCGCGACTCCGGGATCACCCCGAGCATCTTGTCGAGGATGAAGTCCCGCGCCCGCTTCGCCTGCTCGAGCGCGTCGCTCATGATCTGCTGCGTGACGCCCGTGATCTTGATGTCCATCTGGAGCGCGGTGATGCCCTCACGGGACCCGGCGACCTTGAAGTCCATGTCGCCCAGGTGGTCCTCCGCGCCCTGGATGTCGGTCAGGATGACGTAGTCGTCGCCCTCCTTCACGAGGCCCATCGCGATCCCGCTCACCGGCGCCTTGATCGGCACGCCGGCGTCCATCAGCGCGAGCGTCGAGCCGCACACCGAGCCCATCGACGACGAGCCGTTCGACTCGAGCGTCTCCGAGACGAGACGGATCGTGTACGGGAACTCGTCCGTCCCCGGCACGACGGCCTCGAGCGCGCGCTGCGCGAGCGCCCCGTGGCCGATGTCGCGCCGCTTCGGGCCGCGCATGAAGCCCGTCTCCCCGACCGAGTACGGCGGGAAGTTGTAGTGGTGCATGTAGCGGCGCTCCTCCTCGAGGGAGAGGTCGTCGATGCGCTGACCCTCCTTCGCGGTGCCGAGCGTGAGCGAGGTGAGGATCTGCGTCTGGCCGCGCTGGAACAGGCCGGAGCCGTGGGAGCGCGGATTGACGCCGACCTCGATCTCGATCGGGCGGACCTCCTCGGTGCCGCGCCCGTCGGGGCGGCGCTTCTCGACGGCGATCTTCTTCCGGACGATGTCCTTGTAGATCGACTCGCACGCCTTCTTCACGTACGAGCGCGTCGTCGAGTCCTTCGCGGCCGGCAGCGTCTCGCCGGTCTCCGCGTCGACCGGTGCCTGGCCGACCGGGAACGGCAGCTCGACCTCCTCGGTGATCTTCTCGAACAGGAGGTGCCGCTTCGCCGACTTCAGCTGCTTCGAGTCCTGCTCCGCGTCGGTGAGGGCGCGCAGGTCGTCGCCGAACTGCTCCCGCACCGGGCCCTCGACGGCGACCGAGCGCTGCTTCTCGAGCAGCGCCTGGAGCCCCGCGCGGACCTGCAGCTGCCGGGTGATGTCCTCGTCGGTCGAGTCCATCGAGAGCGGCGGCGCGAGCTCCGCGAGGAGCTCGTCGACGATCGCGCTCGCGTCCTTCAGGCCGACGGTCTGGATCAGCTCCCAGATCCGGTGGCCGTTCGACGCCTCGAGCTCGGCGTTCAGCTCGGGGTCGAGCCACTTCGGCTTGCCGGCCTGGCGGCGCAGGTCCTCCTGCGCCTCGCAGAGCTTCACGATCTCGCGGTGTGCGAGCTCGAGCGCCTCGAGGATCTCGCTCTCCGGGATCTGGTCGGCGCCTGCCTCGACCATCGTCAGCGCCTCGGCGGTGCCGACGACGATCAGGTCGAGCGACGACTCCTCGAGCTCCTGGAGCGACGGGTTGACGATGAACCCGTCCTCGCCGCGGCCGACGCGCACGGCGCCGATCGGGCCGAGGAACGGCAGCGGCGAGATCATCAGCGCGGCCGATGCGCCGTTGATGCACAGGATGTCGTGCGCGGTGACGAGGTCGGCCGAGAGCACGGTGCAGATGACCTGCACCTCGTTCTTGAAGCCCTTCGGCCACAGCGGCCGGATCGGGCGGTCGATCATGCGCGCGGTGAGGATCGCCCGCTCCGTGGGGCGCCCCTCGCGCTTGAAGAAGCCGCCCGGGATCTTGCCGGCGGCGTACATCCGCTCCTCGACGTCGACCGTCAAGGGGAAGAAGTCGGCGTTCTCCCGCGCTTCGGCGCGGCCTTGGGCGGTGGCGAGCACCATCGTCTCGCCGGAACGGACGACGACGGCGCCGTCCGCCTGCTTCGCGAGCTTGCCGGTCTCGAAGCTGATCTCCTGTGTCCCTACCTGGACGGAGACCTGCGCCCGGCGCTCGGTCGCGATACTCATTCGATTGTCCTCCACTCTGCTTTGGGTGTGGAGGGCGGGAGTTTGAGCCAGGCCCTTGCCGCGGGGCTCGCTCAAACCTCCGCCCTCCATGGTCGTCGGAGCTAGCGGCGCAGGCCGAGCTCCTTGATCAGGGCGCGGTAGCCCTCGAGATCGTGCTTCTGCAGGTAGTTCAGGAAGCGGCGGCGCCGGCCGACGAGCTTCAGGAGCCCGCGCCGGGAGTAGTGGTCGTGCTTGTGGGTGCGGAGATGCTCCGTCAGGTCGTTGATCCGCTGCGTGAGCATCGCGATCTGCACCTCGGGCGAGCCGGTGTCGGCCTCGCCGCGGCCGTGCTTCTTGATGATGTCCTGCTTGGCTTCCTTGGTGAGGGCCATCGAGCCTCCTCGATTCGTGTCTCCCGTGTCCCCGCCCGAGGCGCCAAGGAAGGTGCACCGTCGAGCCGGGACAGGGTCGGCGACAAGGGTAGCTGAAACCGCATGGTTAGGCGGCCCGGCGGCCGCGCGGGCATGCTTGGCCGGTGGTGTCGCTCGCCGAGATCGTCGCCGACGCGCACGGCCGGACCGGCGTGCCGGGGGTGGCCGCCGCGCTCTGGCGCGACGGCGAGCTTGCGGCGTGCGCGAACGGCGAGCTCGTGCTCGGGTCGGGGACGCCGGTGGAGGTCGACACGCCGTTTCGAGTCGCGTCGATCTCGAAGCCGTTCACGTCGGCGCTCGCGCTCTCGTGCCTGCCGCTCGACGCGCCGCTCGCGGCCTGGCTGAGCCACACCGCGGGATTCCGGTGCGAGTCGGAGCAGCCGCTGCCGGCCGGCGCCGAGGGACTGTGGTCGTACTCCAACGCCGGCTACTGGGCGGCGGGGCGAGCGGTCGCGGCGACGTGCGGCGCCGCGTTCGAGGACGCGATGCGGGAGCGCGTGCTCGAGCCGCTCGGGCTCGCGGCGACGGGGTACGAGGAGCCGCCGCGACCTGCGCGGGGACACCTCCAGGAGGGCGAGACCGGGCACCGCGCCGTGCTCGACGACGCGTATCCCGTGACGCGGCGGCCGTCCGGCGGGCTGTGGTCGACGGTCGGAGATCTCGTCCGGTTCGGCGCGGCGCAGCTCGCGGCGGGCGGCCCGCAGTTCGAGCCGCGCGCGGAGGCGCTCGGGGCGCGCTATGCGCTCGGCTGGTGGAGGCGCGGGAGGACGGACGGCGCGACGGTGCTCGACCACGAGGGCTCGGTCGCCGGCTACCAGTCGCTCCTGATGCTCGTGCCGGAGGAGCGGACGGTGCTCGCGGTGCTGACGAACAGCTGGCGCGGCAGCGGGCTGATCCGGCGCGTCGTCGAGGGGCTCGGGCTGTGGCCCGAGCAGCCGGCACCCGCCGCGGGGGTCGACGGGCGGTACGCGCTCGACGGCGCCGAGGCGGTCGTCGAGGGGTCGAGCGTGACCGAGCTGGAGACGGATCCGGTGACCGGCGCGCCGCGCTCGATCCGGTATCCCGTCGTGCCGGACGCGACGCTGATGAGCCATCGCGTCGACTTCCCGCGCGACGGGCTCGCGCGGATCGGCTGGATCGTCATGCCGCGGGTCGGGCCGTGATCGCCGGCGTGGCCGCCGGGCATCCGGCGACCGCTGCGGCCGGGATCGAGATCCTCGCCGACGGCGGCACCGCCGCCGACGCGGCGGTCGCCGCGTGCTTCGCGTCGTGCGTCGCCGAGACGGTGATGACGGGGCTGCTCGGCGGCGGGCACGCGATCTACCTCGACGCGGCGTCCGGTGCGGTGCGGAACCTCGACTTCTTCTGCGCGGCGCCGGGACTCGGCGCGCCGCGGCGCGAGGCGGAGCTCGTGCACATCGACGTCCCGTTCGGCGAAGAGCTCGTGCACTACGCCGTCGGTCCCGCGTCGTGCGCGGTCCCCGGCGTGCCCGCCGGGCTCGACGCGCTGTGGCGCGCACACGGGCGCCTTCCGTGGGCGCGGCTCGTCGAGCCGGCGTTGCGGCTCGCGCGCGACGGCGTGGTGTTCCCGCCGACGCATGCGGCGTGCCTCGAGATGCTCGTGCCGGTGTACACGCTCGACGCGGGTGCGCGGATCTACGCACCGGGCGGGAGGCTGCTGCAGGGGGGCGAGCTGCTCGAGCAGCCGGGGATCGCAGCGGCGCTCGGCGCGATCGCGGACGCCGGTGCCGTGGACGCGTATCGCGGCTCGGTCGCAGAGGCGCTGCTCGAGCTTGCGCGCGAGCGCGGCGCGCTCGTGACCCGCGACGATCTCGAGTCGTACGCCGCGCGCTGGAGCGAGCCCGTCGACGTCGCGTATCTCGGGCTCCGGTTCCTGACGCGCGACGGGCTCTCCGGCATCCCCGCGACGCTGCGGCGGCTGCCGAGGCTGCGAGGGCTCCCCGAGCCGGAACGCGTCGTCGCGCTCGTGGCCGCGCTCGACGGCACGCCCGCGTCCGAGACGCACACGACGAACCTCGTCGTCGCCGACGCGGACGGGAATGCGTGCGTCCTGACGACGAGCCTCGGGCTCGGGTCGGGCGACTATCTGCCCGGGCTCGACCTGCAGCTGAACAGCATGCTCGGCGAGGTCGACCTGCTGACCGAGCCGCTCGAGCCGGGCGACCGGATGCAGAGCATGATGGCGCCGAGCATCGTCCTCGACGCCGACGGCCTCGCGCTCGGGATCGGGAGCGCCGGTGGGACGCGGTTGCGCACCGCGCTCGTGTCGGTCGCGGCGGGGATCCTCGACGAAGGGCTCACACCGCAGGACGCCGTCGACCGCGCGCGCGTCCACCCCGCCGGCGCGGTCGTCAACGCCGAGCCCGGTGTCGGAGAGGACGCGCTTCGCGCGATCGAGTCGAGCGGCCGGACCGTCCGCCGCTGGCCCGAGCTCCACCACTACTTCGGCGGCACGAGCGCGATCGGGCGAGACGGGCTCGCCGCCGACCCTAGGCGGAGTGGCGCTGCGCTCGCGGCGTCGCCGGCAGGCTGACCGGGATCCAGCCGACGTAGCCACAGGTCGGACAGCCGGGGTTCTTGTGAACCGTGCCGCCGGCGCTCGGCTTCGCGTAGACGTCGCCGCACTCGAGGCAGCGCACGCTCTCCAGGACTGCGAGCGACGCTTCCTTGGGTGCGACAACCCCCATGTCCTCGAAGATGCCGCTGTCCGCCGAATCTTGCGCACCTTCGGCAACACGGCTCGGGGCACGGGACGGCTAGGCGGGCCGGGTCGCCGCCCGGGTCCGCGCGACGTCGTCGTCGATCGCCGCGACGAGCTCCGCCTCGGAGCCGTAGACCGCCTCGTCCCGTAGCCGCTCCCAGAGCTCGACGACGACGCGGCTCCCGTAGAGGTCGCCCTCGTAGTCGAGGAGGAACGCCTCGATCCGCCGCTCCGTCCCGCCGTAGTGCGGGTTCGTCCCGATCGAGACCGCGGCGCGGTGGCCCAACGCCGCACCGGCGTAGATCCCGTACGCGGGGACGAGCAGATCCGCGGGCAGCGCGAGGTTCGCGGTGGGGAAGCCGAGCGTCCCGCCGCGCTGGTCTCCGAGGACCACCGTCCCTTCGACCTCGGCCGGCCGCCCGAGCAGCTGGGCGGCGTGCCGGACGTCTCCGGCCGCGAGCAGCTGCCGGATGTGGCTCGAGGAGACGTTGTCGACGAGGGGGACGCGCCTGACGTCGAACCCGAGCTGTGCCAGGAGGTCCAGGTCCCCGGCGCGCCCGCGTCCGAAGCGGAACGTCTCGCCGGCGGTCACGACCTCCACCCCGGCCGCACGCAGCACCGACTCGGCGAACTGCTCGGGCGTGAGGGTCGCGATCGACTCGTCGAACGTCAGGAGCAACACGTCCTCCACGCCCGCGTCCTCGAGCAGCTCGAGCCGGCGCTCCGTCGTCGAGAGCATCTCGACGTGGTTGCCGAAGAACCGGCGCGGGTGCGGGTCGAAGGTGACGACCGTCGTCCGGAGCCCGGCAGCCTGTGCAGCCTCGATCACTCGCCGGTGGCCGAGGTGTACACCGTCGAACATCCCGATCGCGACCGCGCGCCGCGCCTGACCGAGCTCCCCGGGACGCCGCGCGACGTTCACGACGCCGAGACGCTCCGCGCCGCCTCGACACGCGCGAGGACGCCGTCGACCGGAAGGAGCACCGTCGGCTCGAACGCATCGGGCGTCACGGCCTCTGCCACCGAGAACGGCCCGACCTCGGTCCGCCGCAGCGTCCGGCAGTGCCCGCCGAGGGCATCCGCGATCGCCCGCACGTACGTCCCCGAGCTGACGCGCAGGTCGAGCGTCACGACCGATCCCGTATACGCGATGACGTCGAGCGCGTACACCGTCGACCGCCGCAGGGGCATCTCCACCTCGACACCCTTCCGTGCAAGACGGTACGCGCGCTCACCGCCGATCTTCACCGCGGACGCCGCGGGGATCGGCAGCTCGATCTCGCCGCGGAGGGCCGCGACACGCCGCTCGAGCTCCGTCGCGTCCGGAGCCGGCGCCCGCGAGATCACCTCTCCCTCCGGATCGCCGGTCGACGTCCGAGCCGTCAGGTCGACGTCCGTCACATAGCGCTTGTCCAGTCCGACGAGGCACGATGCAATGCTAGTTGCCTTACCGGACAACACGACCAGCAAACCTGTTGCAAAAGGGTCGAGAGTTCCCGCATGCCCGGTCCGCGCGCCGGTGACGCGCCGGATCTGCGCGACCACCGCGAACGACGACGGGCCGGCCGGCTTGTCGACGAGCGCGACGCCCGCCGGCTCAAGCGCGCGCGGGACCACGCTGGGCGACGAAGCCTTCGCGGACGATCTCGGTGATCTCCTCGACGGATGCGTCGCTCGACGCGCCCGCCGCCTGCCGATGGCCTCCCCCGCCGAACAGGCGCGCGATCGTCGACACGTCGAGCTCGTCGACGCTCGCGCGGAGGTTGATGCGATGTGTCGGCCCGTCGTCGCGCGGCGGCTCGCGGATCAGCACCGCGAGCTCCGCGCCCTCGACGGCGCGCAGGTAGTCGACGATCCCCTCGGCGTACGGCTCCGACGCGCCGACCTCGGAGAAGTCCGTCCGTAGGAGATACGACACGACGATCCGCCCGCCCTCCAGCACACGCGCCCGCTCGAGCGCCCGCGCGAGCAGCTTCAGCTTCGCGAACTCGACCGACTCGTACACCTCCTGAAAGACGGCATGCGCGTCGGCGCCGGCCTCGACGAGGTCCGCTGCGAGCCGCAGAGACTTCGGCGTCGTGTTCGAGTACTGGAAGCGGCCCGTGTCGGTGACGAGCGCGATGTAGAGCGCCTCCGCCATGTCGGGCGTGAGCCGGACGCCGAGCTCGCTCAACACGTCGTACAGCACCTCGGCCGTCGACGAGGCGTCGGGCACGACGAGGTTCAGGTCGCCGAAGCGCGTGTTGTCCTGATGGTGGTCGATGTTCAGCACGTACGACGTGCGTTCGAGCGGTGCGGGATCGGGCCCGATCCGCTCCGCCTTCGCACAGTCGACGGCGACGAGCACGCGCTCGCCGACGTCGTCCGGCAGCGAGCGGAGGAGCCCGTCGAGCTGCATGAACTCGTACTCGTGCGGGAACGGCGCCTCGGCCGGCAGGTACATCTCGACGTCCTTGCCGATCTGCCGGAGCGCGAGCGTCGTCGCGAGCATCGACCCGAGAGCGTCGCCGTCGGGGTTCTCGTGGGTCACCACGAGGAACCGCTCGTGCCCGCGGAGTGCCCCCGCAATCGCCTCCAGATCAGTCAACGTCTGCGTCATCGTCCGGCACCAGCTCGTCGATCAGCCGACTCATCCGCACGCCGCGCTCGACCGAGGGATCGTACTCGAACGTGAGCTGGGGAGTCCGTTTCAGCCGGAGCTCGCGCGCGAGCCGGCCCTGCAGGATCCCGTGCGCCGCGGCGAGCCCCTCGAGACTCGCCTTCCGCTTCCGGGCCGAGCCGAGGACGCTGACGTGGACCGTCGCGTGGCGGAGATCGGGCGAGGTCTCGACGTAGGTGAAGGTCACGATCCCGATCCGGGGGTCTTTCAGCTCGGGCACCGAGTCCGCCAGCACCTGGAGCACCGCCTCGTTCACGCGTCGCATCCGCTCGCTCACGTCAGTCCTCCGGGTCGACGACGAGCCGGTCGGCGCGGCCGAGCTCCCACTCCTGCCCACCGAGCCAGCGCTCCGCCTCGTCGAGCAGCCGCTCGACCTCGCGGTGCTCGCGCGCCACGCACGCGACCGTGATCCGCGCCAGCTGCCAGAGGTCGTGATGGTCGACCTCCGCGACCGACGCGCCGACGCGGTTCTGGAGCTGCGCCTTTGCCGAGCGGAGGAAGTGCCGCTTCTCCTTCAGCGAGTGGGCGGCCGGGAAACGGAGCTCGCACGTGAGGATGCCGACGTAGCCGAGGCCCATAGTGGGCATTGAACCCGAGATCTGGCAGATTCCGGCGGTGGACGTCTTCGCGCTCATCGACGCCGGGGACGCGGACGGGCTGCGGGAGCTGCTCGCGCGCGACCCCGCCGCCGCCGCGACGCGCGACGAGCAGGGGCTCTCGACGCTCATGCGCGCGTCGTACCGCGGGAACGGGGCGGTCGTCGCCGCCCTCCGGGCAGCGGACCCGCCGCTCGACGGCTGGGACCGGCTGCTCGCCGGCGAGCCGAGCGGCCTGCCCGCGCCCGACGCCTGGAGCCCGGACGGGTTCACGCCGCTCCACATCGCGGCGTTCTCGCGGAACGCCGAGGCGACGCGCGTGCTGCTCAGCGCGGGCGCCGACCCGAACCTCGTCGCGACCGCGTCGTTCGCGCAGGTGACGCCGCTCGGGACCGCCGCGACGTTCGGCGCGACCGACGTCGCCGCGATCCTCCTCGACGCGGGCGCCGACACGGAGGCGACGGCCGACCACGGCCACACGCCGCTCCACGCCGCCGCCGCGAACGGCGACCGCGCCTTCGTCGAGCTGCTCCTCGCGCACGAGGCGGACCCGGGCGCACGGAACGCCGAGGGGAAGACGCCCGCCGACCTCGCGGCGAACGACGAGATCCGCGCGCTGCTCGTGCTCTAGGCGGACGCAGTCGGGGCGATCTCGTCGAGCGACGTCCGCTCGACCGAGCGCGTCTCGAAGACCTCGAGCACGTCCCCTTCCTTCACGTCGTTGTAGCCGTCGAGGAGGATGCCGCACTCGAATCCCTCGGCGACCTCACGCGCGTCGTCCTTGAAGCGCTTGAGCTGCGCGATCGTCGTCGTGTAGATCACCGCACCGTCGCGGATCACGCGCACCTGCGCGCCGCGGCGGATGACGCCGTTCGTGACCATGCAGCCCGCGATCGTCCCGAGCCGCGAGACGCGGAACAGCGCCCGCACCTCCGCCTCGCCGATCGTCTCCTCGGTCGTGACGGCGGAGAGCTTGCCGACGAGCGCCTGCTCGATGTCCTCGGTGAGCTTGTAGATGACGTCGTAGGTGCGGATCTCGACGCCCTCGCGCGCCGCGAGCTCGCGCGCCTCGGCGTTCGGCCGCACGTTGAAGCCGACGATGAGCGCGTCGGACGCGGACGCGAGCATGATGTCGTTCTGCGTGATCGCGCCGACGCCCTGCTGGATCACGTTCAGCCGGACCTCGGAGTGCTCGAACTTCGAGAGCTCCGAGACGACGGCCTCGACGGAGCCGACGACGTCGCCGCGGACGATGAGGTTCAGGTCGGCGACCTCGCCCTCCTGCATCTGCTCGAACAGCCGCTCGAGCGAGACGCCGCTCGTGCGCGCGGTCGCGAGCTGCTCGCGGCGGAGCCGCTCGGCGCGACGCTGTGCGAACTCGCGCGCGACGCGGTCGTTCTCGACGACGTGCGCGACCTCGCCGGCCCCCGGCGGCTTGTCGAAGCCGAGGATCTCGACCGGGTCGCCCGGGCCGGCCGACGTGAGCTTCTCGCCGGTGTAGTTGAAGAGCGCCTTGACGCGGCCGTACGCGTCGCCGGCGACGATCGCGTCGCCGACCTTCAGCGTGCCGCGGTTCACGAGCACCGTCGCGACGGGGCCGCGGCCGACGTCGAGGCGCGACTCGATGATCGGGCCAGAAGCGTCGGCCTCCGGATTCGCCTTCGGGTCGAGCTCGAGGTCGGCGACGAGCAGGATCTTCTCGAGCAGGTCGTCGAGGTTCTGCTGTGCCTTCGCGGAGACCTGTGAGAACTGCGTCGTCCCGCCCCAGTCCTCCGGCTGCAGGCCCTCCTGCGCGAGCTCGGCCTTCACGCGGTCGACGTTCGCGTCCGGAAGGTCGATCTTGTTCACCGCGACGACGATCGGCACGTCGGCCGCGCGCGCGTGCGAGATCGACTCCTTCGTCTGCGGCATGACGCCGTCGTCGGCGGCGACGACGAGGACCGCGATGTCGGTGACCTTCGCGCCGCGGGCGCGCATCGCGGTGAACGCCTCGTGGCCGGGCGTGTCGAGGAACGTGATCTTGCGGCCGTTGACGTCGACCTGGTACGCGCCGATGTGCTGCGTGATCCCGCCGGCCTCGGTCGCGACGACGCGCGTCTGGCGGATCGCGTCGAGCAGCGTCGTCTTGCCGTGGTCGACGTGGCCCATGATCGTGACGACCGGCGGCCGCGCGACGAGCGACTCCTCCGGGTCGTCGAACGCCTCGGGCTCCTCGTCCTCCTCGCCCGCGTGCTTGATCGTCACCTCGCGCTCGAGCTCGGCGGCGATCAGCTCGACCTCGTCGTCGGTGAGCGACTGCGTCGCGGTCTTGTTGAGGCTGAGGCCCATGAGGATCTTGATGATCTGCGCCATCGGGACGCCGAGCGCCTGCGAGAGGTCGCGGACGGTGACGCCCGACTCGACCGAGACGGGACCCGTCGGCTGGACCGGCGCCGCGGCGCGCGCCTCGCGCGGCGGGCCGGCCTGCTGGCCGCGGCCCGTGCGCCCGTCCTGACGCGGGCGCGCCGCCTGGTTGTCGATCACCACGCGGCGTCTCCGGTTGCCCGGACCGCTGCCGCCGCGGGGGCGGAGCGGGCGATTTGGTTTTCCTCCGTTTGCCATCAGTCTCCAGTGTAAAGGCGCGCCAGCGCCGAATCGACTCTCACACCCTGCCGTAACACCCGCGCAAAGCCCCGTTGCGACCGCGCCCGCTCGAAACAGGCGAGCCGCTTGCACGTGTACGCCCCGCGGCCGGGGAGATCGCGCGCGCCCGCGACGGGCGCCGGAACGAGCTCGCCGTCCTTCGCCGCAAAGCGAACCAGGTCACGCTGCGGGGCGCGCCGGCCGCAGCCGGCGCAGCGCCGAAGCGGCTCCGTCACGACTACGCCTCTGCTTCCGGCTTCTCCTCGCTCTCGGGTGACGGCTCCAGCTCGACGACCTCGGTCGCTTCGACGACGTCCACGACCTCGCCGTCGGCGTCCTTGACGGTCTCGACCACGTCGACGACCTCCTCGATCGCGCCGTCCTCGGTCTCGACGATCGCGACGGTCTCCACCACGTCGATCGTGCCGACGACCTCGCCGTCCTCGTCCTCGACAGCCTCGACCGCCTCGACGGCGTCGACGATCCCGACCACGTCGCCGTCCTCGTTCTCGACGACGCCCACGACCTCGGCAACCTCGGCCTCGTCCTCGGGCGCCGGGCCGCCGACGCGGTCGGAGCCGGTGCCCTGGAGCGCCTGGTGCGCCGGCACGCCGCAGAAGCGGGAGCCGGGGAGCGCGGCGTTCGGGCAGCGCTTGCCGTTCGTGAGGATCGCCGAGCAGCGGCCGGACACGTCCTCCGCGCCCTCGGCGCCGCCGAACGTGATCGCGGCCTCGGCCTGCGCGAACTCGGTGTCGGACTGGATGTCGATCTTCCAGCCGGTGAGCCTCGCTGCGAGGCGCGCGTTCATGCCCTCCTTGCCGATCGCGAGCGCGAGCTGGTCGTCGGGGACGACGACGGTCGCCTCCTTGCCCTCGTCGTCGAGGTAGACCTCGCGCACGCGCGCGGGCGACAACGCCTTTGCGACGAAGCGCGCGGGCTCGGGGTTCCACGGGATGATGTCGATCTTCTCGCCGCGGAGCTCGGACACGACCATCCGGACGCGCGAGCCGCGCGGGCCGACGCACGCGCCGACCGGGTCGACGCCCTGGGCGTGCGACTCGACGGCGATCTTCGAGCGGTAGCCCGGCTCGCGTGCGACGCCGCGGATCTCGACGAGGCCGTCGGCGATCTCCGGCACCTCGAGCTCGAACAGCGTCTTGATCAGCTCGGGGTCGCGCCGCGAGAGGATCACCTGCGGGCCCTTCGTCCCGGACCGCACCTCGGTGATGACGGCCTTGATGCGCGAGCCCTGCTCGTAGCGCTCGCCGTCGACCTGCTCCGA
>Ga0335070_10002065_pt1 | contig 23378 bp, 22 predicted proteins | sample Lox_Sample_13_FD_206722 | JGI IMG/M metagenome (GOLD analysis project Ga0335070, IMG submission 206722) | Soil microbial communities from Loxahatchee National Wildlife Refuge, Florida, United States - Lox_Sample_1.3 | ecosystem: Environmental > Terrestrial > Soil > Wetlands | place: USA...
CTCTTTCCCTCGACTTAGCTCTTCCGATCTGAGAGGTGAACGTGCAGAGTCGGAAGCTCGCAGAGCCCGCCGCCCCAGTCTCCGTCTCCGACTCTTCACTCCTCACGTTGAGGTCTTCACTGCGCGCCGCGGCGGGCGGCGCGGGCGCCCGCGAGGTACCCGTCGAGCCGTGCTCTCTGGTCGGGGGTCAGGACCGAGAGCGTCTCGTCGCGCATCTTCCTCAGCTCGGCGCGGAGCGCCTGGCGGTCGGCCCTGGTCCTCAGGAGAGCGCTGCCGACCGCCGTCGGATCGGGGTTGGGCGCCTGGAGCGCGACGTTGAGTTCGGCCCGGCTCGACTCGCGCCTGCCCCGGAGCCCCTCGATCGTCGGCCGCTCGCCCCTCACGATCGTGCGGATCTTGTTGCGCTGGTCCGCCGAGAGACCCACCTTCCGGAGCGCTGCCCGGAACGCGCCGACCGCCCGCCGGCCTGCCATCGGGCCGGCCGGAACCGCGAAGGCGGCGCCCGCGACCAGCGCGGCACCGACGAGCGCCGCGGCGGCGGCCATCCGGTACGTGGTTCGTGTTCCCATCGTCGTCTCCCTCCGGCCGCACGCGCACGGCGGCGGCCACTCGGCGAGACGAGCCGCGCTCCGGGCCGGTTGACACGGCGCGCGGCGGCGGTGCCCCTCCAAGCGAAACGCCGGGGATCGCTCCGCGGCGCCGTACATCGCCCTCTCGTCGGGCGCTACAGCTTCGCGGCGACCGCCCTCGCCATCTCGAGCGTGGTCGCCGAGCCGCCCATGTCGTACGTCCGCACCTTGCCGTCTTTGATCACACCCGCGACGGCGCCCTCGAGGGTGGCGGCCATCGCCTTCTCGCCGAGCCAGTCCACCATCATCTTTGCCGCGAGGATCGTGGCGATCGGGTTGACCTTGTACTGTCCCGCGTACTTGGGCGCCGAGCCGTGCGTCGGCTCGAACACCGCGAGCTTCTCGCCGATGTTCCCCGAGCACCCGAACCCGAGGCCGCCCACCATCTGCGCGCACAAGTCGGAGATGATGTCGCCGAAGAGGTTGGTCGCGACGAGGACCCCGTACTTCTCCGGGTCCTTGAGGAGCCACATGCAGATCGCGTCCACGTTGGCGTCGTCCATCTTCACGGTGGGGAACCCTTTAGCGACCTCCTTCGCGGCCTCGAGGAACAGCCCCTCGGTGGCGCGAACCACGTTGGCCTTGTGGATCACCGTGACCTTGGGGTAGCCGTACTTCTTGGCGTACTCGAACGCCGCTCGGATGATGCGCTCGGAGCCCTTCCTCGTGTTGATCTTGCACGTGATCGCGTACTGGTCGCCCGGGATCGCGGCGAAGTGCGCGAACGGTTTGGAGACCTCCTTGAGCGCGTCGCGCAGCTTCTCGGGCACCGGCGCGAACTCGACCCCGGCGTACAGCCCTTCGGTGTTCTCGCGGAACACGACGAGGTCGATCGTCTCTTTGAAGTTGAGCGGGTTGCCGGCGTACGCCTTGCACGGGCGCAGGCAGGTGTAGAGGTCGAACATCTGCCGCATGCGCACGATCGGCGAGCGATAGACGAGCCCCTTCCCTTTGAGGTCGGGGACCAGCTCCGATTCGGCGGCCTTCACCGGCTTCGACGTGATCGCGCCGAACATCGCGGCGTCGACGCTCCTGAGAAGGTCGACGGTGCGTTCGGGGAGCGCGTCGCCCTCGCGACACCAGAACTCCCACCCGATGTCACCGTGGATGTACTCGGCGTCGAGTCCGAGGGCGTCCAGCACGATGCGCGCGGCCTCCATGACGTCGTTGCCGATCCCGTCCCCGGGCAGCCAGGCTATCTTGTACTTGGCCATCTCCTGTCTCCTTCTCCTTCATCGCGTCCATGCCACCGGACGTCGCCGGCGCGAGGCGCCGCTCACTCTCGGGGCAACTCGCGCGCCCCGGCTCCGTCGTACGTCGCCGCGCCCTGGTCGATGCGGCGCATCGGCTTCTCGCGCCGGCGCTCCTCGGCGACCTGCGCCATCCACCCCGCGGTCCGCGCCAGGATGAAGAATCCGTTCGCGAGGTCCGGGTGGAACCCGAGGTCGGCAAGCACCGCCGCGATTGCGCCGTCCACATTGAGCGGCAGCGCCTTGCCGCCCGCCGCCAGCTCCGCCACGATCGCCTCGGCGACGGCGACGTGGGCGCCAGCCGCGTTCGCACCCCTGGCGAGGGTGAGCAGCCGGTGCGAGCGCGGGTCGTCGGTGTGGACGCGGTGCCCGAACCCGGGAAGCCGTCTCCCTGCGGCCTTCTCCTCGGCCACGAGTGCCTTGGCGACGGCCGCCGCGCTTTCGCCGGCGGCGACCCGCGCCGCTCCGCGCGCGAGCAGGTGCATGCAGTCCTCGACCGCCCCGCCGTGGTGCCTGTTGACGGCGAGCGCACCCGACGCGATGCAGGCGTTGAGGGCGGCTCCCGTGGATGCTGCGTTGCGGACGGCCAGCGTGGACGGCGGCGTGACGCCGTGGTCGATCGACGCCACCAGCATCGCCTCCATCAGGTGACCCACGGCCGCGCCGGGGAGCTCTCCCTTGAGGATCAGGTACACCGCCTCGCCGAACGCGATGCGCCCCATCAGCTCGTCGAGGCGATACCCGCGCACGCGGATCTCGTTCGGCTTGATCGAGGTGACAGCCGTTGCCCACTGGTTGTCGGCCATGGTCATCCCTCCAGGACCTTCGAAACGGCGGCCGGGAGTTCGTCGAAGGCGTCCACGACCGTGGCTCCGGCGGAGCGCAACGCCGCGACCTTCCCCTCGTGCGTCCCCCGCCCGCCCTCGACGATCGCGCCGGCGTGCGAGAACCGCACCCCTTTCGTGGCGGCGCGGCCGCCGATGAACGCGACGACCGGCTTGGTCACCTCGCCGCTCGCCATCATCTCCGCGACGCGCTCCTCCTGCGACCCGCCGATCTCGCCGAAGATCGCGATGCACGAGGTCTCGGGATCGTCCTGGAACCGTCGCACGACGGCCGGGAGAGGGAGCCCGATGATCCCGTCGCCACCGACGTGCACGAGCGTCGTGAGTCCGACGCCGGCGCGGCACAGGTAGTATCCGGTCGAGGACGTCATCCCCCCGGAGCGCGACGCGACGCCGACGCCACCCGGCTTGAACCACGCGCGCGCCGACTCCGCGCGCCCCCCGATCATCCCGAGGACGCCCTTCCCGACCGAGAGAACGCCCAGCGTGTTCGGTCCGAGGAAGTCCACGCCCGAGCGCTCGGCGACGCGCGCGATCTCCATCACGTCCCACACCGGCACCCGGTCGCCCACGAGGACGGTGAGCGAGATGCCCGCCGCGATCGACTCGAGCGCCGCGTCCTTGACGAGCGGGGCGGGGACGAAGATCACCGACGCGTCGATCCCCCCCGTCGCCTCGATCGCCTCGAGCACGGTGTCGTACACCGGAGTGCCGTCCACTGTCTCGCCGCCGCGCCCCGGCGTGCAGCCAGCGACGACCCTCGTTCCGTAGTCGCGCATCAGCTTCGCACGCGCGCGCCCCTCGCGACCGGTGATCCCCTGCACCAAGACGCGCGTGCTCTCGTTCACGAGGATCGCCATTCCCTACTCCATCCCCCGGCTCGCGCGGTACTCCGCAAGGCCGGGGATCGGCAGCTCGACGTGGCCGCCGCCGGCTCCGTGCGCACGGCAGTCGACCTCGCACGCCAGACACTCGGTGCATCGACCGCGGGCGGCCTCCTCGACCGTCACCTTGAGGACCGGGACCCCGCCCTCGGCGAGCTTCAGGATCTGCGGCACGCACGCCGCCACGCACGCCTTGCTCTCGCAGCTTCGGCAGACGGCGTGGTCATAGGTGATCGCTCCGGTCGGCGTCTTGAACGTGTACGGTCGACCGGCGGGCTTCAGGCGGCGCTCCGGCGCTCGGTGCGGCGGTGGCGCGAACGACCCGACGAGCGCCTCGAGGCGCTCGGCGCACGCGTCGACCGGCGTGTCCTTCCCGTAGCACTCGACGGGAACGCCAAGCTCCTTCGTGAAGCCGGTGAGGATCTCGATCGCCTTCTCCTCTCCGTTGCCGCCGAGGCGGACCACCGCCGGCACCTCGAGCGGCTCCTCGAGGAACGCCTTGACGAGGCCGCGCGCGGAGTGGAACTGCTCCTGGGACGCGACGCCGGAGCCGGTCCCGAAGTAGCCGTTCACCCCCGGCTGGGAGAGCAGGATGCGGGCGGCCCGGTACACCTTCGAGGCGGGGGGGTTGCCCGACGTGTCGCAGAAGTTGGCGACCGAAAACGAGCGGCGCTGGAGCGCGTCCATCCCCATCATCGAGCCGCCGCCGCCCGCACCGTGGAACGCGACCACGCGGTCCCCGCGCTCGAACCCGTCCTTCATCTGCAGGAAGTAGAACGTGCCGCGGTAGTCGTCCTTTTCGACGTCCCACGCGATGCGCTCGAGCGGAGTCGGCGGGTGGCCGAGCTCGCGCGCCACCTCGATCCCGAGGTCGAGGTGCCGGAACACCGCTGCGTCGTCGACGGTAATCCGGCAGTCGAGCGCTATCACCCGGCCGTCGGCCGCGACGACCAGGGGGTTGATCTCGGCCGAGCGCGCCTCGAGCGAGCGCGCGACCGACACGAGGCGCACCGACGACTCGGCGAGCTTGCGCTGCTCCTCGCCGTGCACTCCGACGCGGCGCCACGCCTCGCGAGCGGCGTGGAGCGGCAGCCCTTCCACCACGTCGAGGGGGAGCTCGAACACGGCCTCGGGGTGCTCGAGCGCCGTCTCCTCGATCCCGGAGCCGCCCAGCGCCGAAACGAGGATCACCGGGCAGCGTCTCCGGTCGTCCAGGATCACGCCGACATACCGCTCGCTCGCGATCGCCACGCGCTCCTCGACGAGGACCTCGCTGACAGGGAACCCGCCGGCGTGCGTCGCGAGGATCGCCGCGGCCGCGTCCGCGGCCGCTTCGGCAGAGTCCGCGAACCGTATGAGGCCCTGCGCCGCGCGGCTCGTCGTCCACGCCTGTGCCTTGACCACGACGGCGCCGCCGATCTCGGCGGCGACGGCCGCTGCCTCCGCCGCGGAGCGCGCGAGCGCACCGCGCGGGACGGCGACGCCGGCGCTGAGAAGAACCTGCTTTCCCTTGTGCTCTGCGAGGCGTGCCACGAGAGATCTCCGCCCGGACCCGGGCGTTGGGCACGCTACGCGATGGCCCCCGGGGTGTCAAGGGGACCGGGTGGGCGAGGTGCTGTTCACGGCACTCCCCCAGAGGTCCGCGATATGATGAGTGACCGCGGGAGGGTGTATGGTCCACGTCGCGTCGGTCCCGGGCTCGTGCTACTTCTACTATCCACGCTTGGTGTGCGTCGTCGGCGTGCGAGACGAGGCGAAGGGCACGACGAACTTCGCGCCGGTCGCGTGGACGACGCCTCTCTCCTCGGACCCTCCGTTGTTCGGCGTGTGCCTCTCCCCCAAGACCTACAGCCACCAGCTCGTCCTGAAGACCGGCGAGTTCACGGTGAACTTCCTGACCGAGGAGCAGGCGGCGCTCGCGGACGACCTCGGCCGCCTCTCGGGACGGGAGACCGACAAGGTGCGACAGCTGTCGCTCGACCTCGAGCCCGGCGAGACGCTCTCGACCCCGATCCTGGCGGTTGCCTACGTCGCCGCGGAGTGCGCGCTCCTCGAGAGGCACCACGTCGGCGATCAGACGTTGCTCGTCGGCGAGGTGCATCACATCCACACGAACCCCGACGCGTTCGACGCGACCGGTGTACTGCGGATCGAGCGGGTGAACCCGCTCCTCTACCTCGGAAGCAACCGGTACGCCACGACACGCGGAGACCGCGTGTTCCCGGCAGGGGGCGCAGCTGGTACCGTCGACTGACGGCACGACGCCGGGCCGCGCCCGGCGTCGAACTTGTGCGCCCACCTCGTCGGCTGAACCTACGGTGCCGACCCGCCCGGAGGCGTCGCGCCGAGCGCGGTGGTGCCGAGCATCCCCCCGAGCCCCATCGTCTCCACCGCCGAGGAGGGGACGATGACCATGCTCCCCTTCTCCTTGATCGCCTCGTATAGCATGTTCATCGCTCGCAGGTGCATCGCGGTGGGGTTCGCGCGGTACAACTCGGACGCCTTGGAGAACAGCGCGGCGATCTCGGTCTCCGCCGTCCCGAGGATGATCCGCGCCTGGCGCTCGCGTTCCGCCTGCGCGCGTCGCGACATCGCGTCCTCGAGCCCGGCCGGGATCCTGACGTCGCGGATCTCCACCGACTGCACCGTGATCCCCCACGGGTTGGTCTTCTCGTCGAGGATCTTGGCGAGCTCCTGGCCGAGCTTCTCCCGCTCCGTGATCATCTCCGCGAGGTCGTGGCGGCCGATCGCCTCCCGCAGCGCGGTCTGCGACGAGAGGAAGATCGCGCTGAAGTACGACTGCACCTCGAGCACCGCCTTCTGCGCGTCCCACACCAGCCAGAAGACGATGGCGTCGACGTTCACGGGGACCGTGTCGCGCGTGAGCGCCGACTCGGCCGTCACGTCGGTCGCGCGCACGCGCTGGTCGACCAGATGGGAGATGACGTCCACGACCGGGACGATCCAGAACACGCCCGGCCCGCGCAGCCCGCGGAACTTCCCGAACCGCAGCACAACGGCCTTCTCCCACTGCTCGACGACCTTGATCGCGAACAGCAGGAACGCACCGGCGAGGGCGGCCGCCAGGAGCGTCCAGGGGACGAGGTCGCTCCGTCGCATCCCCTCGTCGAGCACGATCGCGGCGACGATCCCGATCACCCACACGATCGCCGCGATGGTCGCCGATAGCCCGTTGACGTAGCGCCGGGCGTCGGCCGCCCGCGCGGGCGCCGCACCTGCGCCGGCTTCCAGCGGCGGTTTCTCCGACTCCTGCTGCTTCCCCTTCCCGGTCTTCGTAATCGTGATGACTGGTAGCATCGTCCCCCTCCTAGGATTTCGGCCGCAGGTACGGCCGCGCCTTCGCCAAGAACCAGAGGTAGAGCGCCACGAGTGTGCCCGAGACGACCGCGAAACCGGGTGCCGGCACGATCCGGGCGGTCTCCGCGAAGATCCCGGCCGCCAGGATTGCGCAGGCGGCGACCTTGAGAACCGCGGTCATTGTGGGTCCTCCTTCAGCCGCGCCGCGAACTCCGCCAGGACCTCGCCCGGCGCCAACCCCGCGCTGGCCGTACGAGCGAGAAATTCGTCCACGAGTTGCACCACCAGCCGTCGTCGCTCGACCGAATCGCGCTCGACCTGCACCGGGGCCACGTAGGTGCCCGATCCTTGCTGGGTGTCGAGCACTCCGCGGATCTCGAGTTCCTTGTAGGCCTTCGCCACGGTGTTCAGGTTGACCTGAAGCTCGACCGCGAGCGCCCGAACCGTGGGCAACTGGTCGCCCCGCCGCAGCGCGCCCGTCGCCACCGCCGCGAGGATCTGGTCGATGATCTGGCGGTAGAACGGAACCCCGGATGCCGGGTCGAGTCGGAACGTGGTGGCCATCCGATTCACCTTTTGTAATAGTTCACCATGACATTCATACGATACGTCCTGCCCAAAGGTTTGTCAAGACGCCCGCCACCCGTAGGAGGTATCCCTCAGCGGGGACTCGAGATCGGCGCGGGCAGCCCGAGACCCGAATGGGCGAACGCACGGGCAGCGGCGGCGCGGCACGCCCGTCACACGACCTGACCGGCCGGTGTCCTCCAGCGCTCCCGATCGGCCGGCAGTACCGCGGTCCCCGACCGGGTGCGGCCCCAGGCCCTCGAGGACCTGCGCTCTGCCCGTTGGGGGCACGATCGGCGCGGGGTATCATGACCGCCGCACGGCGTGCGGTCGATCTAACCCTGGGGTGCCGAGACCGGGCGGCCGGCGAGGCGGCGGAATGAGCGATGTGGTCGTGATCGGCGTGGCCGGTGGTACCGGATCCGGCAAGACGACGGTGGCGGAAGCGATCGTCGCGCGCATCGGGTCCGATCGGATCGCCTACATCCAACACGACAGCTACTATCGCGACCTCACCGGTTGCGACCGCGACATCGTCCTCCACCACAACTTCGACCACCCCAACGCGCTCGAGAGCGACCTCCTGGCCCAGCACGTGCGGCGTCTCAAGTCCAACCTCGCCGTCGAGGTGCCAATCTACGACTTCACGCGCCACGTCCGGACCGGCAGGACCCGGCGGGTCGAGCCGCACGGCGCCGTGCTCGTGGAGGGGATCCTGATCTTCACCGAGCCGGCGTTGCGCGAGCTGTTCGACATCAAGATCTTCGTGGACACCGACGCGGACCTCCGGTTCATCCGCCGGCTCCGCCGCGACCTCATCGAGCGCGGGCGGACCGTCGAGAACGTGATCGCCCAGTACCTCGAGACGGTGCGCCCCATGCACCTCGAATTCGTCGAGCCCTCGAAGCGGTGGGCCGACCTCATCATCCCGGAGGGTGGCTTCAACCCCGTAGCCCTCGATGTGGTGTGCTCCCGCGTCGAGGCCCTGCTCCAAGCCGCGACGGCATGACCGGCCGCCGGATCATCACCGTCGCGTCGGGCAAGGGTGGCGTCGGCAAGAGCACGTTTGCCATCAACTTCGCCCTCACGCTGTCGCGGGTCGCTCCGACCGTCCTGGTCGACCTCGACACCGGAACGTCGTCGGTCCGCAACACGGTCGACGCGCCGGTGGCGAGGGATCTCTACCACTTCTTCCGCAAGGGCGAGCCTCTCGACGGGTGCCTCACACGCCTGCCGGACTCGCTCGACCCGGGTGGGAACTTCAAGAACTTCGCGTTCGTCGCCGCGCCCCAGCACGCCATCGACGAGTTCACGAACCTCTCCGGCGCTCACCGCGTGCGCCTCATGAGGGCGATCAACCAGCTACCGGCGACGTACACGATCCTCGATCTCCGCGCCGGCCTGGACGCCAACGTGCTCGACTTCCTGCCCCACTCCAACTCGGGGATCCTGGTGTTCACGCCCCACCACCCGGCAGCGACGATGGCCGCCGCCGACATCGTCAAGGCCCTCATCTTCCGCAAGCTCCGACTCGTCTTCTCGGCGGACGGCCCGCTCGCCAACGCGGGGGGCGCCTCGCCGCAACTCGCCACGATCAACGCCCTCCTCGACCAGGTCGAGGACTCGTACGACGGCCGGATCCAGAACCTCGACGCGTTCGTGGCCGACCTGTTCAACGCGTTCGGCGACGCTCCCGTCGTGCGGGCTCTGGCCGAGAACATCGCCAGCTTCGGCGTCTTCTTCGTCCTGAACCTGTTCGACGGCGTTCAGGAATCGTTCGACGCGGCCGTCGGGCCGTTCGTCCGCATGCTCCAGACGCAGATCTCGGCACAGGTCGCGGTCCACAACCTCGGCTGGATCGTCAACTCGCGGGAGGTCCACGACGCAAACTGCCACAGGCGGCCGATCGTGCTCGCTCCGGCGTCTCGCGACCACGGACGCCACGGGGCGACGGTAGAGGATCTGCTCGCGCTCGCCGGGTTGGGGAGCATCCGCCCGTCCCAACCGACACCACGCTCGGTTCCGGACTACCTGCTGTCGATCGACGCGAACCGGGCGCTTGTGGACCAACTCGAGGTACTCAACGCCATGCACCGGGATCCTGCCTCGCTCCAGGTGCGCGACAACTTCGCCTACATCGCCCGCCGTGCGCTCCACGCCCTCGGGAGCCTGCCGCCCGACCGTTTCGGACAGCGGCAACTGCTTACGCCGTTTGAGCTTGTGCAGACGTTGGTGCGGTCGGAGTCGCCGTTTACTCCCGATTCCGGCGGCGACGTTGACGCAACTCCTCTTCCTTGAACATGTAGCGGATGGAGTGCTTGTAGATCATCAGGTTGGGGCCGTCGGTACGGTTGAGCTTGATGCAGTCGCGGTCGTACCACTCGACCCATCCGTGCAGCTCGGTCCCGTCGTCCAGCATCACGACCATCGCCGTCTTGTTCTGCATCTGCTTGATGAAGTAGTAGTTCTCGGCGTTGGTCTGATCCGGGGGCGCCTGCTTGCGGTGGGTCATCCCGCGCAGCGGCGTACGATCCGCAACCTCCGAAATGGAGGGTCGGATGAGACGACGACTCGTGAGGGGCTCGTCCCCTTGGCGTTCGGATTCCTTCATCGGTGCCCCGTCGTAATGACTGAGGTGCAGTATACCACCCCGTGGCTCACTGAGGAGGATACGGACGAACCGTCCGAACGGTTTAGTGCGCCGCCTCGACGCTCTTCGGGGTCGCGGGCTCGCCCGCCTCGTGCGCCAGACAGCACATGAGCCGGCCGCACATCCCCGAGATCCGGCTGGGGTTGAGCGACAGGCGTTGGGCCTTGGCCATTCGGATCGTCACCGAGTTGAACCGCGCCATGAACGTCGCGCAGCACAGCGTGCGCCCGCACGGCCCCCACCCGCCGCTGGCCTTGGCCTGGTCGCGCACGCCGATCTGACGGAGCTCCACACGGCGGCGAGTCCGCCGCCCCAGATCCCGCAGCAGCTCGCGGAAGTCGACCCTCTCTTCGGCCGCGAAGGAGATGACCACGCTGTCGCGGTCCAGGGGGACGACCGCCGTGACCGGGCGCAGGGCCAGGTTGAGCTCGCGGGCGCGCTCCCGGCAGAACCTGAGCGCGTCCCGCGCGACCGACGCGAGCTCCTCGCTCCGGGTGACCTCCGCCGGTGTCGCGCGGCGGACCACGCTGCCCGCTACGCGGCCGTTGCATGGCTTGAGCACCGGGGTCTCGCGGCCGAGGAGGCGGCCGACCCGCTCCCCGTCGGACGATGCGACCACGTAGTGGGCCCCCGGTTCCAGCTCGACGCCCTCCTTGAGCGCGCAGACCTGACCGGGGAGATCCGGCGAGAACGTGATCCGGGCGAACCCGTGCTGCGGCTGAATACCGCCGGAGCATGCCGAGCAGCTCATCGCCGGTCCCCCGTCCGTCCCAGTTCGGCGTCCGCGGCTGCCACGGCCTCCGCCTGCTCGGCCCGGGCGCTCCGCAGCCTCGCGCCCAGCTCGGGGTCTCCGAGCGCGAGGATCTGGGCGGCCAGAACGGCCGCGTTGCGGGCGCCGGCCTTGCCGACCGCCACCGTGGCGACCGGCACCCCGCCCGGCATCTGCACCGTCGAGAGCAGGGCGTCCAGCCCATCGAGCACCCCGCCCGCGAGGGGGACGCCGATCACCGGACGCACCGTCGTCGCGGCCACCACGCCCGCCAGGTGGGCGGCCATCCCGGCGCCGCAGATGAAGACGCCCACGCCGTCGGCCTCCGCCTTTCGGACGAGCTCGACGGTCCTGGCGAGCGACCGGTGCGCCGAGGCGACGTGCGCCGTCCACGGCACGTGCAGGCGGTCGAGCTCCGAGGCCGTCTCCTGGAGCGTTCCCCAGTCGTTCTTCGACCCCATGAGGATCAGGGCGGTTGCCGTCATCCGAGCCCCCCACCGATATCGCGGCGATACTGCATCCCGCCGAAACGGACCTTGGCGACCGCATCGTAGGCCGCGGCGGTCGCGTCGGCGAGGGTCGCTCCACGTCCGACGATGGAGAGCACGCGGCCCCCTGCCGTCACGAGCCCGCCATCCTGGATCGCGGTCCCGGCGTGGAAGATGAGCACGCCGGGTTGCGCCAGCGCTTCGCCGAGGCCCGTGATCGGCTCCCCGCGGAGCGGCGTCCCCGGGTAGCCGCCCGCAGCGAGGACGACGCACACCGCAGCTTCGCGTCTCCACGCCGCACGCTGGGAGCCGAGCTCCCCGGTCGCCGTCGCCCGCAGCAGCGGCAACAGGTCGCCGTCGAGGCGGGGGAGCACCGCCTGCGTCTCCGGGTCGCCCAGCCTGCAGTTGTACTCGAGCAGCTTCGGGCCGTCGCGCGTGACCATCACGCCGGCGTAGAGAACACCCTGGTACGCTCGCCCCTCGGCTGCGAGGCCCGCGACGGTGGGGTGGACGATCGTGCGGAGGATCGTCGCGGCGAGCCCGGAGCCGAGCGGAACCGGCGACACCGCACCCATCCCGCCCGTGTTCGGTCCCTCATCGCCGTCGGCGAGGCGCTTGTAGTCGCGGGCCGACGCGAGAGGGAGGATCCCGACGCCGTCGGTGAGGACCATGAACGAGAGTTCCTCACCCTCGAGACACTCCTCGACAAGGACTTTCTCGCCGGCCGCCCCAAAGGCATGGGCCTCGAGGTAGCGGACGATCGCCGCGTCCGCCTCGTCCTTTGTCCGGCACACCTGCACGCCCTTGCCCGCCGCCAGCCCGTCGGCCTTGAAGACGACCGGCACACCGAGCTTCTTGACGGCCGCCGCACCCTCGTCACGGCTCCGCGCCACGAAAGCCCGCGCGGTCGGGATGTCGTGACGGAGGCAGAGCTCTTTCGTGAACACCTTGCTGCCCTCGAGCTCCGCCGCGGCTCTCGTCGGCCCGACCAGCAGCAGCCCGCGCCGAGTGAACTCGTCGGCGATCCCGAGCACGAGGGGGAGCTCGGGCCCGACCACGGTCACGTCGATCCGGAGCGACGCCGCGAACTCCGCGAGCTCGACGGTGGCGTCCGCCGCGATCGGAACGCAGTTCGCGATTGCGCTCACACCGGGGTTGCCGGGCGCGACGTAGAGCTCGTCGAGACCTTCGGCGCGGGAGAGCTTCCAGGCGAGAGCGTGCTCACGCGCGCCGCTCCCGACGACCAGGATCCTCAACGGGGGCTCCCTGCCGCGACGGCAGCCTGGAGCAGCGAGAGGCAGGCGGTCTCGACGACGTCCCGCGCCGAGCACCCGCGCGACAGGTCGTTCGCGGGTCGCGCCAGGCCCTGGAGGAGCGGGCCGACGGCGCGCGCTCCACCGAGCCGCTCGGTGAGCTTGTAGCCGATGTTCCCCGCGTTGAGGTCCGGGAAGACGAGAACGTTCGCCCGCCCGGCCACCTTCGAGCCGGGGGCTTTGCGGCTGCCGACCGACGCCAGGATGGCGGCGTCGAGCTGCAGCTCGTAGTCGAACTCGAAGTCCACACCCCGCGCCGCCAGCGCCGCTCCGGCGGCACGCACCTTCTCGACGAGGGGGTGGTCCGCCGACCCCTTGGTCGAGAACGAGAGCAGCGCCACCCTCGGCTCGCCGCCGACGATCGCCCGGAACGTCGTCGCCGCGCCGATCGCGATGTCCGCGAGCTGCTCGGCGTCCGGGTCGGGCAGCACCGCGCAGTCGGCGAACACCATCAGCCCGTTGTCGCCCCACCTGGGGTCCGGATGAACCATGACGAACGCGGACGACACCGTCTTGATGCCCGGTGCCGCGCCGATCGAGTGGAGCGCCGCGCGCACGGTGTCCGCCGTGGTGCGCACGGCTCCACCTACGGACGCGTCGCACTCTCCCGCGGCGACCAGCAGGGAGCCAAAGTACAGCGGATCCGCCAAGGCGGCCTCGGTCTGTACCTCCGACCACCCCTTCGGTGCCCGCCGCGCATGGAGCAGGGCGAACAGCCGCGACCTGCGGGGGTCGCGGGCAGGATCCGTGACGGTCACCCCGAGTGCCTCGAGGCGGTCGTGCGCGGCGCTGCGTGCGGCCGTTGGACACAAAACTGTGACGCGGGAGATGTTGTCGTGACGGAGCGCCTCGGCCGCCTCGATGATCCGCGGATCGTCGCCTTCCACCAGCACGACATGGCCGCCAAACGCCCGTGCACGGCCCGGAAGATCCTCCAGGAAACCCATGCGAACCTCCGAATGTATTGTAACCACCTTTCACGACCGTTTCAGCGACGACGCAGCTCCGCTCGTCTTCTGTTCATCCAATAGACTCCAGGAAATAGATTTGCAGGCCAACTCGGGGCTCCGGCCGGACGTGGGAACCCGCCTGACGCCCCGATGGCCAGGCCTTGACAAGCGTCACAAAACCGTCGCAATATAGTAAGGGGGATTCACAGAGGTTGATTCCGTATCGGGCGCGCTCTGGAGGGTCCATGAAGGGGAAACTTTGCTGGCTGGCCTGTGGGTGCGTCGCCGTGGCGGCGTCCGGGTTCGGCCAGGAGTTCGGGAGCTTCGGGCTCGGCTACGCCTGGCAGAACACCAACGGAAACAAGGATGCGTTCGCCAGCCAGTACGACCTCTCGCAGGGCGCCTTCGTTGAGACCCTCAGCCTCGACCTGCACCGGTACCTCACCGGATACGAGCGGTTCGATTTCAAGGCGGATGGGTTTGGAGGGGATCCGCACCAGCACGCCGCGTTCAACGTCGTCGGCCGGAACCGCGCGTGGACGCTCAAGCTCGATTACACCCGCCGAGAAGCGGTGTTCCCGTCGCCCGCGCTCGACCTCACGGGGCAGAGCGGTCTGCCGACACCCAGTGGCAGCCTCGCAAACGGGGGGACGTTCACGATCACGCGCTGGACGGGGTCGCTCACGTGGGACGCGTGGAACGCCGCCCGGCTGCGCCTCGACCTCCGCGACGTCCAGCGCAGCGGCGACCGTCTCTTCGCCTACTACGGCCTCGGCACCCCGTACCTGACCAAGACGTCGCTGGATGAGCGAACCCAGGAGCTCGGCCTCTCGCTCGAGACGCGCACGCTGCCCGTGAAGTTGGTGTTCGAGCAGGACATCGCGAAGTACACGCGCGAGCCCCGAGGCGGCGTCGGCAACAACGGCCAGCCCCTCACGGGTACGGACCCCGACCTGCTCGCGACGTACGCGACGCCCGACAAGGACTCGAGCACCGTGCCGACCACGCGGCTCGCGGCGGTGTACAGCGACGGGAGGTTCGAACTCGTCGGGCAGGGGCTGTACCGCCGTGACCGCCTAGACATCAACCGCAACGACACCGCGGCGTACGCGGTCGGCGGCCAGGCCGGTCAGATCAGCTACCTCGATGCCGTTATGGGTTCCGCCGACACCGACACCAAGCTCGGCGACCTCCGCCTCGGGTTCGCCGTGGCGGACGGCCTCACGCTGCGCGTGAAGGGACACTACGCGGACGTCTCGACCGACACCTCGCTGATCGGGCAGCGCGTCCTCCAGCTCGCGGGTCCCGGCGGCACGCTCGACTTCCCGCTCGCGATCGACGACGCCGGCTACCTGAACAGCACCGACAAGGACGTCGCCGGAGAGGCCGAGGTCAAGACCGGCCCGTTCGGCCTCGTGGTCGGGTACCACGACGGGTCGCGCGAGGTGGCATTCCAGCACGGCGACGGCTACACGCCGGCGGCCGTGACGCGCGACGCCAAGGGGTGGAACGCCACCGCCTCGCTCGCGCTCGGCCGGACGTTCACGGCGCAGGTCGGGTGGGACGACTCCAGCTTCGAGAAGTACGTGTTCCGCACCGACCCGGAGACGGTCAAGCGACTGTGGGGCAGGATCTCGGCCCGTCCGGTCGCCGGCGTGGAGCTCGCCGCCCACGGGAGCCACGAGACGCTCGACAACCCGGCCACCGTTGCCGACGTGTCGCGGCCGACCGACACCGTGGGCGTGTCCGCGACCGTCTCGGGTGCGGGCGGCGCGTTCGTGAGCCTGAGCGTCGACTCGCTCAAGCTCACCGCCGACGCCGCCATCATCTACTACGCGCCCAACCTGACCAGCGGCACGTCGCACTACGACACCGATCTCCTGACCACGTCGTTGCGCGGCGGGGTGCCGCTCGGGACGGCGGTCCACCTCTCCGGCGGCGCGCTGTACGTCAAGGACCGCGGGGACTCGCTGCCGTTCACCTCGAAGGCGTTCGACCTGGAGGTCGAGGTCCCGGGACCGTTCAAGACCAACCTGGCGCTGTTCGGCAACTACTGGAAGTACGACATCGCCAGCACCCAGAACTACGACACCACCCGCTACGGCATCTCCGTGCGGCGGAGGTTCTGAGCCATGCGCAAGAGCTTGCTCGCAGTGATCGCCCTCCTGGCCGCAGCCCCGCTCCTCGCGGGTCTTCCCAAGGGTTGGGTGGGTCGAGACACCTGCGCGACGTGTCATGAGGACGTGGCGAAGGCGTTCGTCGACGGGCCGCACGGACGCGCCATGGCCGGTCACACCCCCAAGAACGCACCCAAGGTCGAGGGGAGCATCCTCGATCGCTCGTGCGAGTCGTGCCACGGACCCGGCGAGGCTCACGCCAACGACCCGAGCACGAAGAACATCAGGACGCTCAAGGGCGCGAGCGCGGCAGACGCCTCGAGCGGTTGCGCGACGTGCCACGCGGCGCAGAAGGGCGGGCTCGCCCTCCGGACGCACGGCCACGAGAGGGCCGGCATCGCCTGCCTCGACTGCCACGTGTCGGGCCACGCCGCACCCGTCGCCGAGCCGATGCTGGCGCGGGCGCGCGGCACCCTGTGCGCCGGCTGCCACGCGTCCGAGGCCGCACAGTTCGCGTTGCCGTACGCGCACCGCGAGGGGAAGACTCCGTTCGAGTGCATGTCGTGCCACTCCGTCCACGGAGGCACGACCGTGCGAGGGCGGATCGAGGAGGACGGCCAGCAGCGCTGCGTCACCTGCCACACCGAGAAGGCAGGCCCGCAGGTCTACCCGCACCCCCCGATGGCGGTCAACGGGTGCGTCGCGTGCCACTCGCCGCACGGCTCGCCGAACCCGTTCCTGCTCGACCGGGCCTCGACGACGCAACTGTGCCTCGAGTGCCACACGAACACCCCGACGTTCCACGATCTCTCGCAACCTGCGTACCGCGCCTGCGTGAGCTGTCACGCCGCGGTCCACGGTTCTCAACGTGACCCGAAGCTCTTTCAGGAGTAGCAGTGGGGGAAACCCGGAAAGGAGATTTGGTTATGCGTAAGGTCTCAGTCGTCCTCGCCGCCATGCTGTTGGCGAGCACAGCCTTGGCGGGGACAAACCTCGTGCGCTCGCACGTGTCCGCGACCGTCGGGGCGGGCAGGGGCATCGACATCGCCGGCCTCTCGGCGAGGCTCACGGCGCTCTACGGGGCTGACGCCGCCGCCTCGTACGTGGGGAGTGCGGTCTGTCTCGCCTGCCACAACGGCACAATCGCGCCGGACGCGTCGGGGTGGCACGCCACGAAGCACGCCCAGATGCTGCGGCGGCCACTGGGTCAGTACACGCTCAAGGACGGTCTGGGCGTGATCGCCAACCAGGCCGGGAAGGCGACCGACGACTTCATCACAGGTCTCGACCTGTCCGCGATCGGCGCATTTTCGGCGTGGGGCGCCAACGCGCCCAAGCTGTCGTACGACTCGACCTCCGACACGTACTGGTGGACGATCGGCGCGCTCAAGTGCCAGATGGTCGCGACGATCGCCGGCAGCGCCGGCCAGGACCAGCGTTACCTGTTGCGCGTCCCGGTGACGGATACGCTGAACAAGCTCTCGGTCGCTCTCTACTATGCCCCGGCGACGTACTCGCGCACCCAGGGGTGGCAACCGGCGACCGGCTGGTACGACGCCAACGGCAACCCGAAGTTCAACGCGAGCACGACCTCGTCTCAGCTCGTCGCCGCCGGTGGACCCACCAGCCACACGAGGAACTGCGTGGGATGCCATGTCACCGGCATTCGCTCGCTCTCGATCAACACGGCCGGTGAGGCGGTGTTCCAGGGGTACATCGCGACCGTCTACACCCCGAACGACCCGATGTACGTGGACTACAATGGCGACGGCAACCTCGAGCTGACCAGCATCGGCTGCGAGGCCTGCCACGGCCCGGGCGCCTCGCACGTACTGGCCAGCGGGGACCCGACCAAGATCGTGAACCCGGCGAAGCTGACCGGTGCGCAGGCGGCGGAGATCTGCGGCCGCTGCCATACCAACGTCAAGTCAGCACCGAACAAGACGTGGGGCTGGCCGTACCACGACGACACCAATACCGGTTGGATCCCACAGCCGGTCGGCACGACGTGGGAGCCGGTTGCGAACGCGGGCGCCTTCAGCTACAGCACGTACGGCGACGGCATCTTGCCGAGCGGTCACATCTACCAGTACACCCAGTTCCTCTTGTCGGGCCACGGGAAGACGCACTACGGTCAGGGTGGTTCGGCCGTGGCGTGCAACGAGTGTCACGACATGCACGATGCGACGCAAGAGTTCCAGATCGTCACGTCGCGACCGGGGGAGCGCGCCGACAGTGGGATCACGATCCCGACCTCCGCGGACAACGACAGCTTGTGTCTCTCGTGCCACTACGGTCACACGTTCCCGACGATCACGGCGGCGATGTTGGCCGACTTCGAGAACAACCGTGACGCGATCGCGAAGGCCGTCTCGGGCCACACCAACCACCCGTTCGCGCCTGAGCGCACAATGGGGCTGTCCCGCTGCGCGACATGCCACATGTCGTCGACCGCCGGCCACACCTGGTTCCCGACGAGGCCCGAGGACACGCTCACGTACGCGACCAGCGGCGTGAAGGACTCCAAGGGCAACTACGTCGGGTACCCGAACGCGTGCGCCGACTCGTGCCACAACACGCTGGTCAACATCTTCGGCCTCGGCCTCAACCCGGCCCCTTCGTCGTGGACCTCGACCTACAGCACCACCCTGGCGACCGACCTCAAGGCCTACTACGGCCCGGGCGGTACCTGGTGGAACACGACGCCGGCGCCGTAACGATGCGCTGATTGCAGCAACGTCGCACTTCTATCTCGCGGGGGGCGCACGCCCCCCGCTTCTGTTTCTTCCCGCCTTCTTCCCGACCGCAGCACGGCACTTCGGCCCTCCTCCGGCTCCTCGACCCGGCGAGGGGGTGTCCGCGGTCCCTCCCATACCGCGGGCGGTAGCCGGCGCCACGGGAGGGACTTGACAACATAGATCATTAATACGATGATGTTAGTGATGAATGAGACCGACGCGTACCGCCTGCACGCGCTCCTCGAGCTGGCGGCGAGCTTCCCCGAGCCTCTCACGGCCGCCGAGATCGCGCGCCGGCGAGCGGTCCCGGCGAGGTTTCTCGCACGCCTGCTCGGCGAGCTCGCGCACGAGGGTCTCGTGGCCACGACGCGGGGGCCGCGCGGAGGCGTGCGCCTGGCGGTGAGCCCCGAGGGCGTGAGGGTCGCGTCGCTCGTCCGGCCCGAGCCTGTGCCCGAGACCGGCGGCGTCGCCGTCACCTGGCTGGCGCGCCGCCTGGCGGGGGCGCGCGCCGAGGCCCTCGAGCCGGTCACGCTCGCCGACCTCGTGCGGCTCGAGCGGGAGGCGTACGCGACCGCGAGCTTCGACATCTGAGAACACAAGGGGGGGACATGCGCATCGCAGACGACATCACCAAGCTGATCGGCAACACGCCGCTGGTGCGGCTCAACCGGGTCACCGCCGCCTGCGCGGCGACGGTGGCCGCGAAACTCGAGTTCTTCAACCCCGCGCACTCGGTCAAGGACCGCATCGGAGTCGCGATGGTCGAGGCGATGGAGCGCGACGGGAAGCTGAAGCCGGGCCGCTCCGTGATCGTGGAGCCGACCTCGGGCAACACCGGGATCGCGCTCGCGATGGTCGCGGCGGCGAAGGGGTACCGGTGCGTGATCGCAATGCCCGAGAGCGTCTCGGTCGAGCGCCGCAAGGTCCTCAAGCTGCTCGGGGCGGAGCTCATCCTCACCCCCGCCTCGGAGGGGATGAAGGGCGCGATCCGGCGCGCCCTCGCACTCCTCGACGAGATCCCGGGCGCGGTCATGCCCCAGCAGTTCGAGAACCCCGCCAACCCCGAGATCCACGCGACCACGACCGCCCAGGAGCTGTGGCGCGACACCGAGGGGAAGATGGACATCTTCGTGGCCGGCGTCGGCACCGGCGGCACCGTCACGGGAGTCGGACGGGTGTGGAAGGAGCAGCGCAAGTCGGGGCTCCGCATCGTGGCCGTCGAGCCTGCCGCCTCGGCGGTAATCTCCGGCGGTCAGCCCGGATCGCACAAGATCCAGGGGCTGGGCGCCGGGTTCATCCCGGCGAACCTCGACACCAAGTTCATCGACGAGGTGGTCACGGTCTCCAACGACGAGGCGTTCACGATGGCCCGCCGCCTCGCCAAGGAGGAGGGGATCCTCGGAGGGATCTCCTCCGGCGCGGCGGCTCAGGCGGCGGTCAAGGTGGCGAGCCGGCCAGAGAACGCCGGCAAGCTGGTCGTGTTCGTCGTGCCCTCGACCTCCGAGCGGTACATCTCCACCGACCTGTTCGCCGGCCTCGACTGACGCGGCACGGGAAGAGGGAAAAGGGGAGACGGGAGAGGAACGACTCCCGCTCCGGTCGCTGTCTTCCCTCTCTCCTCTTCCCTCTGCCGTCTTCGCTTCCAGCTCAGGGGAGGTCGAGATCCGGGCGTGCCGCCGCGAGGTGGTCGAGCGGCTCGAAGTTTACGATCGCCGCAGGGGGCACGCCTCCGCGGGCCGCCAGCGCGACGGCGGTCTCCTCGAACGCGAGGTGACGGGGATGGTGAGCGTCCGACGCGAGGAGGAAGCGGCACCCCTGCCCGAGCGCCACGCCGAGGAGCGCGGGATCGAGGTCCTGCCGCCGCGGGAAGCCGTTGATCTCCAGAAGCACGCCCGCGGCTGCAGCCGCGCCGAACACGACCTCCCAGTTGGCGCGGATCCCCGGCCGCCGCGCGAACAGCCTCCCCCGCGGATGCGCGAGCGCCCACACGCCCGGCTCCTCGATCGAGCGCAGGAGACGGCCAGTCTGGTCCCGTCGATCCCCGAGGCCCGTGTGTACGGCCGCCACGAGGAGGACCCCGGACCGCGCCGGCCGTGGCAGGTCCAGCCTGCCGTCCTCCAGGATCTCCGCCTCCAGGCCTTGCACGAGCCAGAGCTCGTCGCCGTGCCGCCGGTTCCACGCCCGCACCGCGCGCGCCTGGAGGGTGATCCCCTCGGCGTCCAGCCCGTTCACGCACGCAAGCCCACGGGTGTGGTCGGTCACGACGCCCCAGGCCGCGCCCCGCCGCAGGCACGTGCGGGCCATCGCCTCGAGCGTACCGGCTCCGTCCGAGGCCCGTGTGTGCCAGTGCGCCGCGCCGCGTAGCCGGCGGTGGTCGAGAGCGCCGCCGGAGCCGGCCTCGTTCCTGGACTCGGCCGCCGTGAGGAACCCCTGCCTCGCCGGGTTGGCCCGGAGGTGGTTCGGCCCCGCGAGACGGTGGGCCGCTGCCGAGAGGGCATCGGGCGTCCGGCACGAACGCAGCATCGCCAGCGCCGGCAGCACCTCAAGTGCGGCGGTCTCCGGGAGGCGGCGCGAGCCCGCGAGCTCGCGCGGGTGATCGAACACCGCGTACGCGGTCCGCAGGAGGGCGAGGCGAAGGTCTCCGGGCGGATGACTGTCGGCAAGCTGGAAGAGCGTCTCCGCCAGATCCGCGTTCGTGATCACTCGGGCAGCCTACCGCAACCGCCGCTCGGCGATGCGCCCCACGGTCAGGAGCTCGCGCCCGACGTGCTACCGTACGGCCATGCCGCGACTTCTGCTGGTGGACGGGCACTCGAGCCTGTACCGCGCCTTCTACGCGATCCGGGCCGGGCTGTCCGCCCCGGACGGCACCCCGACCAACGCGGCGTACGGGTTCCTCCGCATCCAGCACAAGATGCTGCGCGAACTCGCGCCCACGCACGTCGCCGTCGCTTTCGACGTGGGGAAGGAGACGTTCCGGACGCGGCTCGACGAGCGGTACAAGGCCCACCGGCCTCCGATGCCGGACGACCTCAGGGTGCAGGTGCCGATCACGCAGGAGGCCGTCGCACTCCTCGGCCTCGCCGTCCTCGCCGAACCCGACGTCGAGGCCGACGACGTGATCGGCACGCTCGCGACCCGCGCCGAGGCGGACGGGTTCGAGGTCGTGATCGCCTCTACCGACAAGGACCTCATGCAGCTCGTGCACGACCCGCACGTCACGATGTGGCACACCCGCCTCGAGCGGCTCCTCGACGAACGCGGCGTCGAGGAGACGTTCGGCGTCCCTCCCGCACGCGTCGGCGAGGTGCTCTCGCTGATGGGCGATTCCTCCGACAACATCCCAGGTTGCCCCGGGATCGGGGAGAAGACCGCCAAGGAGCTGATCGCGCGCTGGGGGACGGTGGACGAGATCTACGCGCACCTCGACGACGTCGCGCCCCCGCGCGCCCGCAAGGCACTCGCCGAGCACCGCGACGAGGTCGAGCTGTCGCGCCAGCTCGTGAGGATCCGCACCGACGTCGCGCTTCCCGAGACCGTTGCCGCACTCGAGCGCCGGCCGCCCGACACGGAGCGGCTGGCCGAGCTGTACCGGCGCCTGGGGTTCGCGTCCCTGCTCGCCGAGCTCGGGACTGCGGGAGGCGACGAGCCCGCGGCCGCGGCACCCGCCCGTGCGGTGGAGATCCAGGAGCTCGGTGCGCTCCTCGAGGTGCCGGGTGCGGCCGTCGCCATGAACTCCGGCCGTCTCGCGGTCGCCGCCTCCGGCGAGGTGGTGATCGCGGCGGGCCCGATCTCCGAGTTGGGCGGCGCGCTCTCGCCGCACCTCGCCGGAGTGTGGTGCCACGATGCGAAGCGGCTGATCGCCGCCTTGAACGACGGCGGGGTCGCGCCGGCGGCCGTGCCGCGCGACACGATGCTCGCCGGGTACTTGTTGGCGCCCGGGGACGCCACCGACCTCGCGTCGCTGTGCCGCCGCTTCGGGGCGCACCCCCCCGCCACTGACGCTCCCGAGGAGTCGGCACGGGCCGTCGCGGCGATCGCTCCCCACCTCACGACGCGCCTCGCCGAGGAGAGGCTCGACACCGTGCTCGAGACGTTGGAGCTCCCGCTCGTGCCCGTGCTCGAGGCGATGGAGCGGCACGGCATCCGGCTCGATCTCGCGCTCCTCGGCGAGCTGAGCCGTCGCCTCGAGAGATCGATTGCCGACCTCGAGCGCGAGATCCACTCCGAAGCAGGAGGTCCGTTCAACATCAACTCCCCCCAGCAGCTCGCCGAGGTGATGTTCGAGCGGCGTGGGCTGCCCGTCCTGCGGCGGACCGCGAAGACGAAAGCGCCCTCGACCGACGCGGACGTCTTGGTGGAGCTCGCAGCGCGCGGGCATCGCCTGCCGGCGCTGCTGCTCGAGTACCGCGAGCAGACCAAGCTGAAGTCCACCTACGTCGACGCCCTGCCGAAGGAGGTGGCCGCCGATGGGCGTGTTCACACTCGGTTCAACCAGGCCGTCGCCGCCACCGGCCGGCTCTCGTCGTCCGACCCGAACCTCCAGAACATCCCGATCCGCAGCGAGATCGGCAAGGAGGTCCGGCGCGCGTTCGTGGCCGATCCCGGCCAGCTGCTCCTGACCGCCGACTACTCGCAGATCGAGCTGCGGGTGCTCGCCCACCTGTCCGAGGACCCGGCGCTCCGCGAGGCGTTCGAGCGCGGCGAGGACATCCACCGCACCACCGCCGCCCTCGTCTTCGGCGTCGCGCCCGAGCTCGTCAACCCCGACCAGCGGCGCGCGGCCAAGACGATCAACTTCGGCTTGATCTACGGGATGGGAGCGTACGCCCTGGCCCGCGAGCTGGGGGTCGCGAACGC
>Ga0335070_10002066_pt1 | contig 23366 bp, 20 predicted proteins | sample Lox_Sample_13_FD_206722 | JGI IMG/M metagenome (GOLD analysis project Ga0335070, IMG submission 206722) | Soil microbial communities from Loxahatchee National Wildlife Refuge, Florida, United States - Lox_Sample_1.3 | ecosystem: Environmental > Terrestrial > Soil > Wetlands | place: USA...
AGGCTCTCACGCTTTTCCTCTTTCTAATCGCCTCTGAAATATTCATCATCGACCTCCTCGGTGTTCATTCAACGAGCAAAATCAGCCGGAGCTATAAGCGATCGGCTGGATCTACTGATTAAGTGTTTTTTGTTCTTATAAATTCCTTTGATTTTCTTATCTTTTGAAGATCCTTGAACCATTCAGTAGTTCGATCAGGATCAAGATCGGGACGCTCACGAATAATAGGGTGCATTATATCAGTGTATAATTTACCCATCAAACACCCGATTCCTTTTCTAAATTTGCGCTTCTCTTCTTCATCATTTATCTTTTCAATAATCGATGCGACATCATTCATCATGTTCCCGAGGCGCTCAAGTTCTATCATTAATTTTTTCGCTATTTTTTTTCCATCTTAGTTTTATCTGGTGGCGCTTAACATTGTTTATTATGTTGCTGTGATCCTTTTTCTCGGAAATCTTACCTTTCAGTTCTAAAAATGGCCTTTTTAACGCCTAAATAGGTTGGTCGTAAGCGTCTTTTACAACAAAATGTTGTCCTGAACAGTATTATATCGCAATTATATCGTAAGCTGCATAATTTACAAATCAAAGCAAACGCCCCTCACCCCGCCCTCTCCCCAGTGCCTGCCTGCCGATAGGCAAGGGGAGAGGGGAACGGTGGGAGAGCTTACTCTTCATTCAAGGGGATTGCTGGACCAAAGTCATCCTCAGTGTATAAGACGCTGGTTCGGATGTGCGGAGTTCCACATGAGACGCCAGACCGTTGACAAAGGGTCCTTTCAGGAGAACCTCCTTTATCACCTCTCTATATTTATCCCGGCGCAGGATTCGCCAACCGCTTTCCATCGATCCCTTAATCTCTGTATCAGAATCTTCAGGGCCTTCCCACGTGCAGATCATCATCCCATCCGTTTTCTTTTCCCATCCTGCGGGCCTAACTCGTGGAGGAAGAAAGAGGAGAGACACATCCTCCATCAGTCCTCCGGCAAAGGCCGGTGAATCAAAAGGCGCTACAGCCTTTCGTACAGCCATTTCACCATCCCGGAATTCCGCATCGAATAAGATGAATCCTTCCGGGGTAAGCAAAAGACTTTCAAATCTGCGCTCAGATGGCTCGCCCTTGGTGACCCCAAGGAGCGAGAAAGAGCCTCCTCTTCTGAACGTGGCTTCAATCTTATGGACAGACTCCCACGGTTCTGTCGGGAAGATCGCATAGCAGCGCGGGAGATCTTCCGGTGAACCCGGGCTCAAGGTAGTCTTGGATATGGGAACACACCCTGCCGAGAGGATGAGAAATCCCAGAAAACAGATACCGAGACTTTTCCTCCAGATCATGGTTTCTCGAAGACCTCTGGAGAGAAGCTGGAATTGATCTCCACGTTCCTGAATTCGATTAAGGTTCGGGAGCCTCCGGGCTCCTCTATCTCCACCCGGTCAATGACCCCGGGCCTTTTTGACAGGACGATCTCAATCCGCTGGATAAATTTGTTGATTCCTTCCCCCGGGACCATCGTGATCCGGGCGGGGGGCCCGGGAGAGTAGTCCTGCTTGAATGTCTTGCTTTCATTGAAACGGCCCTGAAACCATTGACTGATCTCCGCAAGCACCATCCGCCTTGCCTCCACCGCCTGTGTTATTTCGGGCTTCCACTTACCCTCGATTAAATTGTAAACCTGAATGGTATTTCCCTTCTGCAACATCACGTTTCGAAGCGGGCTGAGATATTCCCATCTCAGGGAATCGGGGGTGTTGAAAAAGAGCTTTCCTTCGGAGACGAGAGGTTTCGTGAGGATCTGAAGAAATCTCTTCTGGAAAAAATCCGCCTTCACGGATCGGATGTTCCTGTACGCCTCTTTGACGGAGGTCCAATCCTGGGCAGGCGCTGGTGTCCCGGAGAGAAGGCACGTGGTAACCAGGACACTTAAAAAAAAGAATTTTTTCATCCTACTTCTTTCCCCCAAGGACTGTCGGAAGACTTCCCAGAAATGTTCAGATGGAAGGCGCCCGAAATCCAGAAGAGTGAGGCGTACTTTCGCGTACGCCGCAACGATGAAGGATGAGGGCAACGCTGCAGATGGACGTTTCTGGGAAGCCTCCCTAGATCATTCCTCCGTTAACCGATATCACCTGACCGGTAACGTACGAGGCGTCATCAGAGCACAGGAATCGAACGACCTTTGCCACTTCTTCAGGAAGCCCCACGCGGCCCATGGGGATGACCTGTTTTATCACATCCATCGGAAGGTTCTGGATCATCCCGGTCTCAATCAGCCCTGGCGCCACCACATTGACCCGGATGCCAAGGCGAGCCACCTCCGAGGCCAGGGACCGGCAGGCTCCTTCAAGGCCCGCCTTGGCCGCAGCGTAGTTTGTCTGACCCCGTTGGCCGATCCGTGCGGACACGGAGGAGATGGTAACGATGCAGCCCCGCTTCCGGGTGACCATTTTGTTAAGAACAGGTTTCGTCACATTGTAGAATCCCTGCAGGGAGGTGTTAAGCACTTTCATCCATTCCTCGAAAGACATGAGGGCAAAAAGACTGTCTGCAGCTTCTCCTGCGTTGTTTATAAGAATATCAATCGCCTCGTGGCGTATCAGAAGGGCCTCGATGGTTTGCCCGGTTTCTTCTTGGTTGGCAACATCAAAACAGATCGTTTCTCCCGTTCCTCCGGCCTGGCGAACCAACTCCAGGGTCTCTTCGGCCGCCTTTTTATTGGAGCGGAAATTGACTATTACGTAAGAGCCGCTCTTTGCCAGCTCGAGACAGATGGCGCGTCCGATCCCCCGGCTTCCGCCCGTCACCAGGGCAATCTGTTTAAACATCATAGGCCTCCGTTTTCTCCTTCTTTATCCAAGGAATAGGTTCCCTGTGAGGCGATGAGGTTCGATAAGACTTCCTCCTCTGGTTCCATCACCTGAATGACAGTTTTAGAGAAGAAAGCCCGCTCTGAGCTGACTTTACCCTGGAACACAGCGTAGTCTCCGACGTGATAAAGCTCCTCGATCTGAATAAAGAGCTTAGTCATCACAGGGATGCTGGAATAAGAGAATTCCGCTTCTTTGACGCCAACCAAAAGTCCAACCCGAGGCTTGGCCCCTCCACCTCTGCGCCAGGTGCTCAGGGCAGAGACAGCCTGAGCCACAAGCTCAACACATATCAGGGAACTCACCCTCCCGTCCGTGTTCAGAGGCCACGCTTCCGTAACCGTCGTCTCAGCCTGCAAACCGTTCTGAGTCGGTCCCTTCACCCAATCAATGAGTCTCATTCGGAGCCGGTGCGGGATCAGCGGTTCCGCTGGGAGGAGTGGGTTATGTTCCATTTTTCTCCGAGGTCAGACCCAGCGCCTTCCTGTATCGAGCCTCTAGGTCCCTGGCAAACTCCCGCTCCTGTCCTGCCTTTGGTGGATCCATGGGCTCCCAGCATTCGATCTCAAGGGTTGAGATCCGGAAAGGAGGAAAATACCATCTGTCTTCCTTTGGGAGAAAAGGTGGATCGTTCCTTACAAACAGCGGCTGCAATGGTACGTTCGACAGCCTTGCAAGCATGAAAGGGCCGGCGTTGAACTTGCCCAGATTCCCTTTAGGGGATCGAGTGGCTTCTGGGAAGATCATGAATTTATACCCCATGCGGATCTTCTCAATGGCCTCATCCAAACATTCGAATGGACCCCTCTGGTCGAAGTCGGGAGAGAGGACATACCCCGCTGAGCGAAAGACAGGGCCGAGGGGAAGTTTTTTCGCCAGGGACTGCTTCACCATGACGGACATACGCGGGATATCCCGGATCAGGAAGAGCACATCGAAAAGACCGGGGTGGTTGGAAACGACCACGCACGATCCATCGAGGGGTTTCCCTCTTAACGCTCGAGCCTTGAGCAGCCCGCACCCTCTCAGCAAGAAGAGCCACAGGCTCACGAGCTTGCGGATTGTCCATTGCATCCGGTAAGCCTGGGGCCCAAGGATCTTGTTGAGGAGCCAAAGGATCGGAAGAACGATTAGGAGTTCAAGGAAGATCCCGAGAAGAAAGAGGCCGAAAAGGATAAACATCAAAAGACCTTTCAGGCTGCGTAATAATTTCTCAGGCATGTTTATCGCCCTTTTGGGAATCCTCGATGAGAAAGGCAACGCCCCAGGAACCCGGACCCATGTGGGCAGCGGACGTCAGGGAGAGAGACTGCAAGATCACTCTCACCCAAGGAAACCTGCGCTCTATCTCCGGTTTTATCTCCCCTTCGAGCCACTCCCTGTTGTCGGTATATTCCAGAAGAAGGGTAGCCTTTTGATCCTTCGGAATATCTTGTTCAAGATGGCGGAGGGCGAATTTGACTTGATCCCTGGTGCTTCTTACCACCCCGATCTTCCGAGCCCCGTCTGGGAAGGGGCTGATGATCGGTTTGATACGGAGGACGTCACCAAAGAAGGCGCCCGTCTTTGACATCCGGCCTCCGGCTGCTAGAAATTGCAGCGTGTCAAGGAAGATATATTCCTGCACCTTCTGAATGGCATCCCTGGCAAAGGTGATGACCTTTGAAGGGTCATTGACGGTAAGGGAGAGTTCAGCCGCAGCCCTTGCGACGAGGCCGAGCTTGCCGGAGGCGACCCCTGTGTCAAGGATGGTCATCCGGTCTTCGTGATCATTTTCAGCTTTCCATTGAGCGGCCACATTGTAATTCCCGGTGTAGAAGGAGCCCACACAGAGATAGAGGACACGGTCATGGACTCTCATGACGTTGTTATAGCACTCTTGTCGCTCCACGGTTGAGGCTTGGCCTGTGGAGACCTTGGCCCCGGCCTTCATAGCCGCAAAGAGCTGGGAAGGATCCACGTAGGTCTCAGGGAGAAAACGATTCCCGACGGCGATGTAACTATTGAGAAGAGTGATTCCAAGACTCTGAGCCTCATCCCTCGTGATAGAACCGGCCGCGTCCGTCAAGATATGGAGGGCCTGTTTTTTTCTGGGTTCACTGAACCGGAAAGTCTGTTCGGCAAGGTCGTCTTCAGCCCAGCTCAGGATGGCTCCGATGGAGGTGAGGTCCTGTCTTACGCTCTCCCTGTCCTTAGCATGGAGGTGCACTTTGAGGCACTCGCCATTGGGTATCGCAACGACCGATTCTCCCACATCCATGATGTGTTTCACGACTTCCTGCTCTTCATGATCAGTCTTGAGTAGCACATCAAAACAGTAACCCTGGAAGTTCCGCTCCTGCCAGGACTCGGAGACGTTGAAGGAATCCTTCAGATCGTCCGTGATGAACGAAGGCTTGACCGCGCGGCCAGCCAACGTGTTCAACAAGGGATCCAAGAAGACGAGCATTCCAAGGGCACCTGCGTCCACCACTCCCGCCTTCTTGAGTTCGGGTAATTGCTCCCTGGTATTTCTCACCGTCTCTTCCATATCGTGGATGATGGAGTCCACCCATAGGCCTGTTTCCTCAGGAGGGGTTTTCTTCAAGGATGTGACCAGAGTATCGAAAAGGGAAATCATGGTACCCTGTTGCGGGTCGGGAACCGCACGGTAAGCGAGGCGACGGCCGGCCTCGGCCGACGCAGGCAGAGAAGACAAATCTTTGCAGGTGAGGAACCCGGCAAGGAAACCGGCGACGATGTTTCCGGAGTTGCCTCTGGCCGATCGAAGGATCTCCTGGCTCAGGGACCCAGGATCTCCGTTAATATTCTTGCAGGCGCCTAACGTGATGACAAGGTTGCGGCCGGTGTCACCGTCCGGCACCGGGTAGACATTGATCCGGTCAAGAATATCCGCCCAGGCCACAATCCTCTCATAGCCCACGGCAAGGGCATCTGTAAGGGTAGGGACCATATCGAATCCCTCAACTCCTGTCTTCCTGACGGTCGGACTCTCTTTTATCATACGGTGTGGATCCAAAAAAGTGCTCAAAGATGTACCACTGGAAGGGGTGCTGGCGCACCATTTCTTCCAGAGCACTCGCATAGGCCTGCGCGCTCGCTTGAAGGGCCGCGCTTCGTTCGGAGCGGGATGAAGATTTCACCTCCCTTGGAGGAGACATCATAATCAGATATTTTCCTTTTTCAGCTCGAAAGGTAAACATTGTAAAGAGGGGCGCTCTTGAGACAAGGGCGAGAAGATGAGGCCCTGCCGGGAGGCCTACCTCATGGTCAAAGAGACTTACGGGTAGACGCGAGCGCTGTTCGGTCCAAACTAGATCGCCGGCGACAGAGACGAACCCGCCTTCCCTCACGAACTTGATGGCCTCCACTCCACCGAAGAGAAAATCCTCCCCTTCCGAGGCCACCTGAATGTGGATTCCCCGGGCCATCATGGCTTCGCGCTGATCGTGGGCTACCTGTTTTGCTTCTTTTTCGCCCATGATCAGGAGGAGCCTGAGCTTATACTTTTGAAATGCTTGGGCAGCAATCTCGAAACTGCCCAGATGAGACATCAGGATAATTCCTCCGCTCCCTCTTCTTGCCGCCTCGACCAGATTTTCTCGCCCCTGCGTGGAAGTGGTTACTCCTTTTTTATCGATCTCAATTCGCTCCGCAAACGTGGCAGCATAGGAGTGAAACTGGCGCCAAGTGCAATAAAGGTAGTACCATCCCGGTCGATTGGGAAAAATAACCTGATAGAGGCGGATACTCGATCTCCTCCTGGGGGGACGAAAGAGAAAGTATCCTGTGGCAATCCACCAGGCGAAGAACCGGATGGGCCAAGACCCAAGGAGAAGAGAAACCCTGATGACCGCCTGATGAATGAAAGCCTTCATCCCTCTCGCTTAGACCGCCTGAGCCTCTCGCCTCAAGACCCTCTTCAGGATCTTCCCCGCTGGATTTCGGGGGATCGCATCGCGAAGGAGGATGGATTTGGGCACGCGGTAATCGGGCATCTTCTCCTTGCAGTAGCTCAGGAACTCCTCTTTGTCTCCTTGCATCCCTTCGCGTAGGACGATCACCGCCAGAATGGCCTGCCCTTTGACCCTGTCGGGAACTCCGATCACCGCGGCTTCCTTAATCTTTGGGTGTTTTTCCAGAATTTCCTCGACCTGGCTGGGATAGACGTTAAATCCGCTGGAGAGGATGAGGTCATCCTTCCTGTCCACAATGTAAAAGAATCCATCCTCATCCATTCGGGCCAGATCCCCTGTATAAAACCATCCATGACGCAGGACGGTTGACGTGAGTTCTTCGTTGTTCCAGTATCCCCGCATGATCTGGGGTCCTTTAACCACAAGTTCGCCGATCTCGCCGACCGGGCATTCTTTCTCTCCAGTTTCAATGTCCATGATCTTGGCCTCTGTGTCCGGAAGGGGAACGCCGATCGATCCCCTGGGTCCTCCGAGGGGATAAGGAGTAAAATGGGTTGCAGAGGATGCCTCAGAGAGACCGTAAGCCTCCATCATCTTTCTTCCTGTAAGGGTCTCAAACTTCTCATGGGCCCAAGGCGGGAGAGGGGCTCCTCCGCTTGTTGCGACTTGAATGGAGGAGATCTGATCCCTGGCTTTCTCAGGAGGAAGAGACAGAATCGCACCCCAGAGGCTCGGCACCGCCGGAAAGGAGATAGGCCGGTAGGTCTCTATGATCTTCATCAGGGAGAGCATATCCATCAGATCGATCCGCGGGAGGATGACCATCCTGTATCCTTTGCGCACGGAAAGGAGGAGACAGGCCGACATGCCAAAAACGTGGAAGAAGGGGATGACGCACATGACCGCGGCATTCCCTGCGCTCATTCCCATCCATGTTTCGGACTGAAGCACGCTGGCAACGAGATTGGAGTGGGTCAAGGTCGCGGCCTTAGGCGTTCCGGTGGAACCGCTGGTATATTGAAGCACCGCCGCATCTCCGGGAGAGACCTGAACCGCAGGCTCTTCGACGTTTGGAGACGCGGCAAGTACCTCCTGGAAGAGCCGAGGCTGAGGGGTTCCTTCTTCGAAGCGCATCTTCTTCTCCAGCCCCATGACGGAGTGGAGGATAACGGTCTTCACCTTCGTGTTGTTGATCACCTTATAGATATTTTGGGCAAACAGATCCATGGTCACCACTATTTTGGCTCCCGATTCGTTCAAACAGTGGATCAGCTCCTCTCCTTGAATCCCTACGCTCAAGTTGACCACGATCGCTCCGATCTTCACAATGGCGAAGAAGGCGATCACGTAGACGGGGGAGTTCACCAGGAGCAGGGCGACCCTGTCTCCCTTCTCCACTCCCGTCTTCAGGAGGGCGTGGGCAAACATGTTTACCCGGGCGTTCAGCTCCTTGTACGGGATCTGCATCTCATTGAATGAGATCGCGATGTCACCCGGGTGTTTGGCGGCTGTGTCCAACAGGAAACGTTGGACGGGAATCTCAGGGTAGGTGATGGAATGAGGGACGCGTCTCTCATACTGTTTGAGCCATGGTCTATTCATCGTCAGTGCACCCCCTTGACCGGAGCCTACCCCGCAAGCCCCGCACTGCGGGCGGGGAGCGTGTTCCAGCGCTGTATAGGCTCCAGCCCCCGGTTCTATTTTTTTTTCCGATGCGTCATGATGTACTCAGCCAAGGTGGAGAGCGTGATGAAGACCTTCTCTCCCAGTTCACGGTTGAAAATCTCCACTCCATAATCTCTGTCCACTACGGCAACGAGGACCATTAAATCAACCGAATCCAAGCCCAGACCTCCGTCGAAAAAAAGGGTATCATCCGCCAGATCTGCCGGGGTGACATCCTTGAGGTCGAGTTCTTCTACGATCTTCTTTTTGAGTTCCTGTAAGAGTTGTTCCATCGCTTCCTCACCCGCCCGGCAATTCTTCGGTAGCCTTCAACACACCGTCAACAACCGTATTGCCATGGCAGGTCACATGAAAATCGAGGTTTGCCTCGGCCCCTGGTGGCATCGCGCCGATTGAGATGAGCAGTTCCTCCCCGGGAAAAACCAAGCGCTTGAATCTGACGCTGGAGAATCCGGAAACCTCAAGGAAACGGTCCTGTTGGCGCCCCTGTCTTTTCACTGTTTCAGCCGCCAATGCGAGGAGGGCCACACCGGGCACCAGATGGCACTCCTCGAAGTGGCCTGAAAACCATTCTGAAGATGGCCCGAGCAGCGCGCTGGATTCCCAGCGCCCCTCATGCGTCATCCGAAGGTTCTTCAGGGGCAGCCATTCATCCCGCAGCATCCGCATTTTGCCTCAAATTCCGGACACAGTAGTCCACCACGTCCTGGACCGTTCTTATCATCTTAAGCTCTTTCTCGATAATCGGAAGACCGATCTGGGACTGCATCGCAGCAAACCAATCCAACGCGTCAATGCTGTCCATCCCGAGATCTTTGAAGAGGTGGGCCTGAGGCCTTATCTTCTCCGGAGGAATTTCAAATTGAGCGATTAAATATTCAGAGACCTTTTTGAATACTTCGTCTTCTCGCATTCATCACACCATGGACGCCCAGGTTATGATCGTCGGATTTTTTCTTCAAACCTCCACAGATTTCTTAAGTCTGAGAGTTTTCTTCTCATATCCGGTCTCCCCTCACCCAGCCCCTCACCTCCACGAGGAGAGAGAGGGACGAGATCCGCGCGTCAGAAGTAGAGCGCTCTTGGTTATCCGCCGGAAAAAACCGGAAGGATCGATCGGATCAGGCTTGTGGGTTTCGATTCGTGGCCTGATAGAAGTTTGTCGGCATTATAATCCATTAGCCCCGTTTAGTAAATAGAGCCCTTTCCACTGCCTTACGAAGGATCCAACTGAACGCCACGTCAGCATATTTGATGCAGTTTGGGCCGGCCAAATACATCCCGAACATGAATACCAGATGAGAGAACCCATAAAAGGCCGTACCCAATAGGAGGAGGACCGGGGCATGTGAATAGGCTGACAAAACCCCGAACAGCGCGACCATGGGCCATCCTAATAAGAAACTGAAGAGAACCAGACCCACGCCAAAAAAGAATCTGGGAGAGGAAGAGGTCCTGCAAGCATCCAACGTCACCCGGTTTTCCATCGCTCTCCTGACATAAGCGGTGGAAGCTAACTTTCGGGCCAAGAACCGTCCAAAACCACTCCGTCCTTGGTATGCTTCGGATTGATCCAAAGATGGGATGGCAAGGGCGGGTTCGGACATCTCGACTCCCTCCGGTCTCTGATAAGCTCTGACGCCAGCCAGTTCTTCGATTTGGCAGAATATGTATTTTTGTTCTCTAATTCTTGTCACCAGTTCGTCGGTGAGACGCGCCAATTCCGCAGGCTCCCGTCCCGTGTCGTGGAGAGCGATGATGCTTCCATTCCGGACCTTCTGGAGGACTCTTTTGATCACCTTCTCGGCGCTGGCCGTGGTGTCGAAAGGCCTGACGTCCCAGCCTATCACTGACAGCCCATGTCTCTTCAGCGCTTTTCTGAGATGCGGATTGGTCAGGCCCATGGGAGGACGGAAATAGGCCGGAACTCTGCCGATGGCAGCGTCAATCGCTTCCTGAGCCATCCTAATTTCTCGGTCGAGGGCGCGAGACATGAGGAAGTTCATCCACCAAACATGCCTGAAAGAATGATTGCCAACAATATGACCTTCCTGTTCGATCCGTTTGATCATTTCGGGATCATCCCTGACCTTTGTCCCGATGGGAAAGAATGTGGCCTTGACCCTATGGCGCCTTAGGACTTCTAAAAGACCCGGGGTTGCCGCCGGGTCTGGTCCGTCATCAAACGTCAGAGCGACGCGCTTTGTGGTTGAGTCACCACGGCAGACGGCTGCCACAAAAAAATTAAGTTTCAGCACAGACACGCCAAGCGTCAAGAGAAGGAGATAAGCAGTCAGCAATAGCCCGAGAACGAGCCACCGAACCGGGCTTGCGAGACTTAACCCGGCACCCAAGGCGGTCAGGACGAGCAGGATCGTTGCGGTATGGAAACGGCTCATGGATTTTCGCAAACAGCTTAAGGATTCGAAGTGGTTGGCTCTATGCCTTTGTCAATGTTTTAACTATATCTTTCGGTACTATTACTGTCAACGGATGATGGTCGCTTGCCCGCCCTCAGTTTTTTTCTTCTATGCACAAAATGATTGTTGGGACAAAAGGGCGGGCTGGGAGGTCGGCGCCCGGGAGGCCGCGCAAGCAGGACACGGAAAAGACAAAGGTTTCACACGTTAGTCGCAGATGATGGGAATCCCAATAAGTTATTGCTGGCTTCCCCAAGATGTGCTATTTTGAGTGCCGAAAATTCCCAATACGAACCGTTGCGGAAGCTCCGAAACGGAGTTGGGAGCGATCGCGTGAAGTTAGGTGGCGTCGGCGTTTTTTGAAGGCGGTCGCCGCAGCCTGCTATCAGCCTGCTGAAAAAGGATCTTCATGTTTCTTCAGCGCTACAAACTGCGATGGTCATTCGTCATTCTGGTTCTCCTGGCGGTGACGGGGGTCTTTGTCGCCGGTCTGCAACGTCTCATCTTTGATACGGATCTTGTAGCCTCCCTACCGCAGGATGATCCCGTGTTGGCAGATGCCCGCCGAATTATTACGAATCACCCGATTCAAGACCGGGTCGTTATTGATGTGGGCCGTTCAGACGCAAACGTCGACGGACTCGTCGATGCTGCCAGGGTCGTCGAGAAGCGGCTGCGTGAAAGTGGCCTCTTTGCGCGCGTCGGCCTGGAGCAGGAACAACAACTGATTCCGGAACTCATCTTTTCAATCAGCGTTCGGCTTGCGGTTCTTTTCTCAGCAGAAGAGCTGGAAGAAGAAGTGAAACCCCTGCTGGACCCGGTGAAGATCCGCAGAGCACTCTCCGATCATTTCGCGCAACTGGGCCAACTGGAAAGCATCGGCCAGACAGGATTCATCGCCCAGGACCCTCTGAACTTGAGAAATCTGATTTTCTCCCGGCTGTCTCACCTGGCGCCTGCCCAGAACGCCCAAATCTATAAAGGATACCTCCTATCGGCTGACAAGAAACACTTTCTCATCGTTGCGGAGCCTCTGATCTCCGGCGTAAACACAACCTTTGCTCGGAAGGTCACTGCCCTGATCGACGCGATGAGCCGGGAACTGAATCAAAATCGTGAAGGGCACGATTCTGTGACGCTGACTCCGGCCGGCACCTTCCGGGCAGCGCTGGATAACGAAACCAGGACGAAGCAGGGCACGAAACGGGCTGTCCTTTTCTCAACCCTTGCCATCATGATGCTTTTACTGCTCGCTTTTCCGCGGCCCTTGATCGGGCTGCTGGCGTTACTGCCGTCCGCAGCGGGTACGATGCTGGCCCTTTTCGTCTATTCTCTTTTTCATCCGTCAATTACGATGATGGCGATTGGATTCGGGAGCGCCATCATCTCCTTTACGGTTGATTACGGCATTACCTATCTCCTGTTTCTTGACCGACCCTATGAAACCCACGGACTGGAAGCGACCAGGGAAGTCTGGCCCCTGGGGCTTCTGGCCATGCTGACCACAGCCGTCAGCTTTGCCTTTCTTGCCGTCACCGGTTTTGCCGCCCTCGCCCAAATTGGAGAGTTTACCGCCCTCGGCGTCCTTTTTACCTATATCTTTGTTCACTTGATCTATCCCGTAATCTTTCCCACCATGCCGCCGGCAAGAGGAGAAAGCCTCTTGCCCTTACAGCGTTTTGCCAATTGGATTGCAACAGGCGCGTCCAAAAAGAAGGCGGTTGCGGCTTTCGGTTTGGCCGTGGTCCTGCTTTTTTTTGCAAACCCGGTGTTTCATGTGGATCTGAATGCGATGAATTCGGTCAGCGAGGAAACCCTGGCGGCCGAAAAACTCTTAGCGGATGTTTGGGGAAACATTTTCAGCAGAGTCTACATGATGGTGGAAGGCCGGGACATTCAGGAACTGCAGCAGAAAGGCGACCGCCTCGCGACGCTTCTGGATCAGGAGGTGAAGAGCGGCACGCTTGCTTCCGCCTTCGTGCCCTCCCTGGTCTTTCCCGGGAGAGAGCGGGCAGAACAAAATTTTTCTGCATGGCGGGCCTTCTGGCAGCCCGAGAGGGTAGCAGCCCTCCGGGAAGCCCTGGGCCGGGATTCAATTGAATTGGGTTTCGCGCCAGATGCCTTCGCACCCTTCTTAACCCTGGTGCAGGCAAAGGAAATCGGAAGCCAGGCAATTCCTCATTCTTTTTTTGGCCTTCTTGGAATATCGAAGAGCCGAGACCGCTCCACGTGGGTCCAGGTCTCCACTCTCACCCCCGGGCCAGCCTACCAGGGAGAACCCTTTTACAATAGGTTCAAGGGGACGGGATGGGTTGAGATATTTGATTCTGGCTTGTTCAGTCAAAGACTCGCTGATGTGCTGCTGTCCAGCTTCATCAAAATGGTCTTGATTGTCGGTGTCATGACCCTTTTTGTCGCTTTCTTTTACCTGTTGGATTGGCAGTTGACATTGATTGGCGTTCTTCCAACCCTGTTCGCGCTGATATGCACGATCGGGACCCTCAACCTGCTCGGAGTGCCGTTGGGCATTCCCACCCTCATGGTCGCTGTGGTGGTGATCGGCATGGGATCGGACTATGCTTTTTACCTGGTTCGTTCCTATCAGCGTTACGCGGTCGAGGATCACCCTTCGCTGGGTTTGATCCGTCTGTCGGTATTTCTCTCTTTCGCCACAACGTTCATGGGTTTTGGTGCCCTGGCGACGTCAGGCCATGCTCTGTTGAAGAACGCAGGCATCGCCCTCGCACTGGGGATCGGATATTCTTTTATTGGCGCGGTGACCATTACGCCACCACTTTTGAGACATGTTTTTATCCCGATCCGATGGTCCCGGGGAGAGATCGTGCCGGGTTCGAAGCAGCATCGGCTGCGGGCGGTGGGGCGTTACCGGCATATGGAGCCCTATCCACGACTTTTTGCCCGGTTCAAGATCCTACTGGATCCGATGTTCCCCCGGCTTGCAAGTTTTCTTGATTCACCCCGCACGATCATCGATATCGGGTGTGGCTACGGAGTCCCGGCGGTATGGCTCCTCTCCTTGTTTCCCGGGGCAAAGGTTTATGGTCTCGACCCCGACCGCAGGCGTGTTGCCATTGCGGCCCGGGCTTTTGGTGACCGGGGGCTTGCGGCCGTTGGAAAAGCGCCTGATCTGCCTCCAGATTCACCGGATTGGGTGGATGCAGCGTTGATGCTCGATATGACTCATTTGATCTCAAACGATGAGTTGCGGCTCACGCTTCAGCGGCTCTATGATAAGATCGTGCCGGAAGGAAGATTGATTCTCCGAACAACCGTCCCCTCTCGAAAGCCGGTTCCGTGGTTGCGCCGGGTTGAAGAATGGCGGCTTAAGGCGCTCCATCTTACGCCGCATTTTCGGTCCATCGAAGAAGTAACGACGCTGCTCTCTGAAGCGGGTTTCCTGGTCGAACTCAAAGAGCCGACCGCGTTGGACCGTGAAGAAACATGGTTTATCTGCCGGCGATCCGGACGGGGACATGGTTGAGGAGGCTCCTATTACCCGTTAGAGATGGAATAGCCTCCGTGCATTGCCTTCGTAAATCTTCTTTCGGATAGAATCCGATACCGCCACCGCCTCGATGGCTTTGATCGTCTCTCTTATGGAGACCCCCCCGTTCTCAACGTCGTAGGGCATATCGGTGCCGAAGAGGATATGATCCTCCCCAAAGAATTCGAGGCCACACCGAAGAGCGGAAGGATTGCCGTTCAGTGCGGTATCCGCGTAGAACATCCGGAAGTAATCGACCGGATGTTTCGTGAGTCCAGGAAAATGCTTTGCCCCCAGGCGCTCAAGGCCATTGTCGTAGTGAACCACCAGCCGGTCGGCGAAAAAGGGGACCATGCCCCCGCAGTGGTGTGTGATCAACTTTAGGGAAGGGAATTTTTCAAAGACGCCGGCAAAGATAAGGCGTGTCATGGCCACGGTCGTATCGTAGGGCCATCCGAATATGGAAAAGATCTGGTGATGGGAAACGGTCTCGGTTGGATAATCGGGTTGATTTGAACTTCGCATCGGATGAATCAAGATGGGCAGATCAAAGTCCGCCATGAGCTTGTAGAGGGGGATCAGTTCGTCTGAACTCAGGGGCTTTCCGAGAACACGGGTATGGATCTGGATCCCCTTGAAGCCCAGCTCTTTGATCGCCCGTTTCGTTTCCTTTACGGCGATATCCATATTGTTCAGAGGGACATTTGCGACGGCGGCAACATATTTTTTCGGATACTTCGCGATCAGCTCAGCGATCTCATCATTGCATAGTCGGGCCAACTCTGCGGCCTCTTGAGGACCGACCACTTCCTCAACCGGCGGCATCGTCGCGGATAGGATCTGAACCATGTCCGAGTACGGCTCAATCTTTCGGAGCCTCGCTTCATAATCGGTGAGGATAGGACGCCTGTCCTGTACGGCCTTCTCCGTTTTAAATTTGTCGGCGTGCTTATAAAGAGCCTGCTTGTAACGGGGGAGCATGACGTGGGTAAAAATGTCGATTTTCATGGATGAACCTCCTTGGACGAAGACTGCTGTTTTCCAGGCCGGGTGACCTCGGTATCGGTTGAAGAGAGACAGGTTTGTTTTTTGAAAGAAGATGCCTCTACTTGTTCACACCCATCCTTTTAGCAATGCCTTTAGCGCTTTCATAATTCTCGCTCAGCATCTGCTTCAGTTCCGTGGGTGATTTGTAGTTGGTGATATACCATAAATTCTGCAATTTCGTCATCAGCTCAGGGGTTTTGATCGCTTTTTCAATTGCAGGGACCAGAACCTTTTTGGCTTCCTCAGGAATCCCGGCGGGTGCAAAGAATCCAAAAAATGAAACCGGGAGATCCTGTGGATAGCCGAGCTCCCGCAGCGTGGGGATGTCGGGCAAAGCGGCCACTTTAAAATCCAAAAGGATTCCTCTCAGCTTTCCTGATTGGTAATGAGGTACGGAAAGGACGACTGCTACAAATGCCGATTCGATGTGCCCGCCCAACAGGGCCGTGATCGCTGGCGAGGCTCCCTTGAAGGGAATCATGGTGATATCGGTATTCGTCAGGGACTTGATGATCTCCAGTTGAAAATGATTAATAGAGCCTACCCCCAACGTGCCGCATCGGAATTTTCCAGGATTCTTCCGAGCATATTCAACGATTTCCGAAAAATGCTTCCACGGAGAGTCAGCTCCGACAGAGATCACCGTGGGAAAGTTGACGTGCATCCCCAGGGGTTCAAGGTCATGAATGGGATCATAAGGAACTGAGTCTGGGTTCATTGCAGGGTTATAGATGAGACCGGAGCTGAGGGCGTAGAGAAGGGTGTATCCGTCCTTCTTGCTTTTCACCGCAAATTCTGTGCCCAGGATGGAACCTCCGCCGGGTTTGTTCTGAGGAATAATCGGAATATTTAGGATCTTCGCTAGTTCATCCGCCACGGATCGAGCAGCAATATCCACAGCGTCTCCGGGTGCTCCCGGTATGACGAGTTGAATCGGATGGGCGGGATAAGGCTGGGCTCCAAGGTTCGTTATCCCGATGAACAAAGTATCGACGAGAAGCAAGAAACCCAGAATAGAGATAAGGCGTTTCATGGATCTTCCTCCTTTCTAATGCGGTGAGTCTTTCTACGCGTTCGAAGACTCAAATCAATTGTCTTTGTAAGGAATGGAAAGGCTTGGAGGCATCATCCAATTCTGAAATCCTACTCATTTAAAGATTTCTTGTCAATGAATTTAGAAATCGCGTAGAAATCTCGCGGTTTTTCCGTTAGGTCCTTGGCAGCGAGAAAGGCAGGTTCGTAAAGAATGCAACCTATACACGAGCCGGGAAAATAGACTCGACCAACGTGAAAATTTTATCCGCAGTCGAAGAGTCTTTTGAAAAGAAATAATCAGCGTGTTGAGAAGATGCTTGTCGATATTCGGGCAAATCATAACCCGTAAGGATGATGACGACGATGTCTGGATATCGAGCCTTTATCTTTTGGGTCAGCTTCAGACCATTCTCTCCCGGCAATCGAATGTCCATGAAGACGAGGTTGGGGCGTAGGGTCTCGATTTTTCGCAGCGCCTCTTCCCCGTTCACAGCTTCATGAATGTCAACGGATGGAAATCGTTCGTGCAAGGTCTCTTTGAAGAGCTGTCGAAAAAGGGTGCCGTCTTCGACGATGAGTACGCTCAACTTCCCGGGCATTGCCATCAGTTTCTTCATTTCAGCCCGGATCTCCTTGAGGGACACTTTAAGGTGCTTGGGGCACAGGCCGTGTGTTTCTCGTTTATCGGAGAGAGGTTCTTTTTCGCCATAAATAACCCCACAACCCCTGTAGTAACAGACCCGGATCATCTCTTGTCCCTCCACAACCCCACGGTCCAGATGGGATGATTGTTGAGGTTGATCTGTCTCTCTCCTCCACGCATCTCAAAAGATAATATCTACCCCATAAACAATTATGGGCCTCAAACCGTCGAAAAGTAAATAGGGTGAACCCGGTATTTTATGAAAGAAAGGGCTGTATTTGCACGCCGGCGCCGTGGCAGCTTCCCTCGTCTTATTCTCATTTTTACATTTCTTCGATCATTCTGTTATAATCCGTCTGCGTTTTGTCATCCCAGCCTTTTCAAATCCTTCAAGGGAGATCGATGGAGAACGGTCAGAGATACGATGTCATCGTCATTGGGTCCGGAATGGGAGGGTTGACCGTTTCGGCCTTCCTTGCGAAGAAGGGGTTGAAGACGCTTCTCCTCGAAAAAGAGGACCAGGTGGGAGGCTACGTGGTCTCGTTCAAGAGGCGGGGGTGTACCTTCGATGCCACAGGCGCCTTTGTCGGCGGGTGTCACGAGGGCGGAGAATTTTATAAAATCCTTCAGGAGATCGGTGTTCAGCAGGAGATTGAATTTATTCCTGTGCACCACGTCCAAAACATCTATCCTGGGTTTGAGGTTCATCTCCAACCGGGTGGGTATCATTCTTATACGGAAGCGCTTTTTGACCTCTTTCCCAAAGAGGAGAAGGGGTTGAAAACCTACCTCTCCATGGTCAAGCGAATCGGTGAGGAAATAGAGTCCTACTCGGAGATCACGACGCTCCAAAGAATTTTCTTCCCCTTCTACTTCCGAAACCTGGTCCGGTTTCATCGCTCCAGTCACAAAGCGATTCTCGACAGCCTTTTCCAGGGAGAGGAGATCAAGATGGCTCTCCATTCCCTTCCGGTCACGGAGCCTCCTTCAAAGCTCTCTTTCCTCTTTCTCGCAGTCATGATCAATAAGGCTTTGATCGAAGGCGTCTTTTATCCAAAGGGCGGAATGGGGAAAATTTCAGAAGCCATGGCCAACGCTCTCCTCCGTTCCGGCGGGGAGATTCGTCTTCAAGCGGAGGTGGATCAGATTCTCACGAGAAACGGCAGGGTCGAAGGGGTGCGGACCAAGGGGGGAGAAAGATATCAGGCTCCGACCGTCATTTCCAATATCAACCCGAATCTTTCGGCCAAGATGCTCCCCGTGGAATTGAGAAGGCGATTTGCGAAGAAATGGGGCCGCCTCGAATACTCGCTTTCCTGCTTCGTCCTCTACCTCGCCACCGATTTGGACCTCCGGGCCATGGGCCTCCCCTATTTTACCTATCTCCGTTTTCTCTCCGATCTGGAGGAAGAGGACGGAATCTTGAGAAAGGGTGAGATTCCCCAGAACCCAACCCTGATGGTATCCATCCCTACGATGCTGGACCCTTCGCTCGCCCCTCCCGGGCAACACATTTTGAGCGTTCTGGTCAATGTCCCTTATCATTACCGGGGGAAATGGGGAGGAGGGGATTTTGAAGACTATCGCCGCATCAAAGAAGATTTTTCACAGAAAATCCTCCACCAATTGGAATCAAAACTCATCCCCGGTCTGAGAAATCATCTCCTCTTTTATGAAGCCGCTACCCCCCTGACTCTCGAGCGATATACCGGGAATGAATTGGGGGCCATGTACGGCCTGGCCTCCACCCCGCAGCAGGTCGGGAATCTCAGGCCTCCTCACCAGACTCCGATCCCGGGTCTTTTTCAGGTCGGCCACTATACGCGACCCTCGCACGGCATTGTGGGCGCAAGCCTCTCGGGTTTCATTGCTGCCAGGATCATCCTTAAAAAGATGCACAAAAACTAACGTTAGACATTTCAAATCCCAGGTTTCTGTCGGGAAGGGTTTGAAACCGTTCCCCACCGTTGGTGCCAATTTTCCGATGAGGTTGAAATATAAGGGAGGAGCATCTTACAATTCCCCCCATGGGCAGCCCTGATTTCATTTTTCTCCATGTCCCCAAACTGAACAATTATTATCGGCCGATCAGGCAGTTCATCTGGATCAACTTCCTGCCCATGGGGCTCCTCGGATTGGCCGACCTTCTCCAACGCCACGGGTTTTCCACCGAAGTCGTACACCTGGGAGTGGAATGGATCGGGGATCCCCGTTTCTCGATCATCGACTATCTCCGGGAGAAAGTCCCTCGGATCGTCGCGATGGACCTCCACTGGCACCATCAGACTTACGATGTGATGGAGCATGTCAAAAAGATCAAAGCCGCTCTTCCCCAAACGTACATTCTCTTAGGAGGGTTCACCGCAAGTTTTTTCCACGAAGAGATCATGAGGAATTTCGACGGGGTGGACGGGATCATTCGCGGGGAGGCAGAGATTCCGGTCTTGGAACTGGCGAATGCTCTTGTTCGAGGGAAGGATGATCTTTTCTCCGTTCCCAACCTCACTTGGAGAAGAAAGGGGAGGATTCTTATCAATTCCCTCTCCTACGTCGCCTCGGAGAAAGACCTGAATGACCTCTCCTTCACCAACTTCCCGCTGTTAAAAAATCATCCCACATACATCCGTTATGTCGGCCAGCCCTTCTATGTCAAGGGAGTTTCCAAGGAAAAGAATTTCTGGATGTATTCCCTCAAATCGCCCATCCATCATCTCACGGTGGGGAGAGGATGTCCTGTTCAATGCAGCTGGTGTGGTGGCGGTCGTTCCTCCTTGGAGACGATTACCGGCAGAGAGAAGGTGATCTTCAGAGGGATCGAGCGTGTTCTCCAATCCATCCGGGAAGCGGTTTCTTACGGATACGAGACTTTCCATATTTGCTTCGATCCCTATCCCCAGAAGCCTCGATATTTCCTCGACCTCTTCTCTCGCATCCGGGAGGAGAAAATTAGGATGGAATGTTTCTTCGAATCCTACGGCCTTCCGACAAACGATTTTATCAAGGCCTTTAAAGAGACGTTTCCGGGGCCTAAATCCCTGATTGCCCTTTCCCCGGACATCGGATCGGAACAACTGAGGAAAGTTCATAAAGGGCACTTCTATTCGAATCAAGCGTTGCTGGAGACTCTCGATCGGCTGAAGGCCAACGGCGTCTTCTGTGACCTTTTCTTCACCCTCGGTGTGCCGTTTGAAAAGGAGGCCGATGTTGAGCAGACGATTGAACTCCAGAACCTGATCCGAAAACGGTATTCCAACGTGAGAGGAATTCGCACGTTCACGATCGAGATGGAGCCGGGATCCCCCTGGCATCTTGATCCCGAAGAATTTGGCGTCAAGACCTCGCTCAATCATTTTATGGATTTTTACCATTACCATTCTGGAGACAAGAGCGCTTTCTCCTCCTTAGGATACTGGATTCCGGATTATTTTGACGAAGAGAGAGATGAGCGTGGATTTGAGGAGGTCTTGCAGAAAATCAAGTGCCGCTACTTTTGCTTTATCCATCCTGAGGCCAGAAAGTCGTCTACTCCTTTCTGGGGAAGAAAGCTCTGCGATCTTTCAAATCTCTTCTGGAAGGTCAAAGGTTTGACTGCGAAAAAAAGTTGACCCATTCTGCGGGGTGAAAAAGCGCCGATCAGGATCCCCCCTGAGCAAACCCAGCCCTTCAAGCCGGGAAGTCAAAGGGTTGACTTGCTCCTAGGCCCATGTTCTGCGTTGGGTCCTCCTGCCCCCTGCTTCCCCCAGATTCTCTCAATGCCCGACGGCTCAGGGGTCCCTGAAAAGACCTCAAAAGGAGGAGCCGGGGGAAACGGCTCCGGCGCAATTTCAGGGGGACGGCTTTCCGGCACAAATTTGTACGTCTTGAAAAATTTCCCTTGACAACACAAAATATTGTGGTAAGGTTTTTAATGCTGCATATATTTAGTGGAGGAGGCAAGAAAGATGGAGATGGTTCAACTGACGCAAAATGCGATGACCGTACTGAAAAAACGTTACCTTCAGAAGGACCCACAGGGAAATCCTGTTGAGACGCCCGAGGAGCTTTTTCGGCGCGTGGCAAAAAATGTGGCCCAAGCGGACCGGGCTTATCATCCCGACGTCGACCTTCCTCCCCTTGAGGACGAATTCTACTCTTTGATGGCCTCCCTGGACTTTCTTCCCAATTCTCCCACATTGATGAATGCGGGGCGAGAGCTTCAACAACTCTCCGCCTGCTTTGTTCTTCCCGTGGGAGATTCCATGGACGAAATCTTCGATGCCGTGAAGCAGATGGCCCTCATTCAAAAGAGCGGAGGCGGAACGGGTTTTTCTTTCTCTCGGATCAGGCCGAAAAATGATGTGGTGGGTTCGACGCACGGCGTTTCGAGCGGGCCTGTCTCGTTCATGAGCGTTTTTGATACCGCGACAGAGACGATTAAGCAGGGAGGGACAAGAAGAGGGGCCAATATGGGCATCCTTCGCGTCGACCATCCCGACATTCTCGATTTCACCCAATGTAAAGAGGGCGACCGTCACTTCAACAATTTCAACATCTCGGTGGCTGCCACCAATGAATTTATGGAAGCGGTTGAAAAAGATGAGGAATATTTTCTTCGAAATCCAAGGACAAACGAAGTGATTCGTCCTCAGAGTGCCCGTGAAGTGTTTGAAAAAATGATCTATTTCGCCTGGAAGAACGGCGACCCGGGAATCATCTTCATCGACAAGATCAACCAAGACAACCCCACGCCTCAAGTGGGACGGATCGAAAGCACCAATCCCTGCGGAGAACAACCTCTCCTCCCTTTTGAATCCTGCAATCTGGGTTCGATCAATCTTTCCAATATGGTCAGAAACGGGGCCATCGATTGGGAAAGATTAGGCTCCGTCACCGGGAAGGCGGTTCACTTCTTGGATAACGTGATCGATATGAATCGCTATACGCTTCCCCAGATCGAAGCAATGACTAAGGCAAATCGAAAGATCGGGCTGGGCGTGATGGGGTTTGCCGACCTTCTCGTGCTCCTCGGAATTCCCTACAACAGTCCGAAGGCCTTGGAGATCGGCGGGAAGGTCATGTCCTTTATCCAGAAGAAAGCGAGAGAAGCCTCGCGCGAATTGGCTTTGAAGAGAGGTTCTTTTCCTAATTTCGAAGGGAGTGTGCTGAAAGGCCGCTGGGATGCGATGAGGAACGCGACCGTGACCACCATTGCCCCTGCGGGGACCATCTCCATTATTGCAGGAACCTCGTCGGGGATCGAGCCCATCTTCGCCCTGGCCTTCATTCGTCACGTCCTGGAGGGGAAGGAGCTTTTGGAAGTCAACCCTTACTTTGAGGCGTTGGCGAAACAGGAGGGATTCTATTCGGAAGAGCTGATGCGGAAGATCGCTCACAACGGAAATATCCAAAACGTGAAAGAAGTTCCGGAGAACATCCGAAACCTCTTTGTCACCGCCCATGACATCACTCCCGAGGACCATATCCGGATGCAGGCGGCTTTCCAGAAGTACACGGACAATGCTGTTTCCAAAACGGTCAATTTCCCGCACGAAGCGACGGTGGATGACGTGGGCAAGGTGTACAAGTTGGCTTATGAGCTGGGGTGTAAAGGAGTGACCATCTACCGGGATAGGAGTCGAACCCAACAGGTTCTTTATAAAGGGATGGCTTCTCCGATCGTGGATCGATTGGAGGGGGAAGAGGAATCTCGCGAGACGGAAAGGAAGCCGAAGGCTCGGCAGGATGTGATCCACGGTTCCACCCGGAAGATCCGAACCGGTTGCGGAAGTCTCTACGTGACGGTGAACGAAGACGAGGAAGGAAAACTTTTTGAGATTTTTAATCAGATCGGAAAGGCGGGGGGGTGCGTGGCTTCCCAATCCGAGGCCATCGGCCGTCTCGTCTCCCTGGCTTTTCGATCCGGGATCGAACCTGAAGACATCATCCGTCAGCTGAAGGGCATCAGCTGCCATACTCCGGTCTGGTACCGAGAAGGGAAGGTCCTTTCCTGCTCGGATGCGGTGGCTAAGGCCATCGAATGGCACCTTCAAGCGAAGGAGAAAAGACCGCAGGCCGATTCCGGAATGAGCGCCCCTCTTCCGAAGCCTCCTCAGAAAGAAGAAGGAAGGTCCTTTCAACGGAGTTTGGTCTTTCAAAGAGGGGCATGCCCTGAGTGTGGGGGACCTCTTGTCTTTGAAGAGGGGTGTGCCAAATGCTTCTGTGGTTATTCAGATTGCGGCTGACAAGAATATCGCGTAAGAAAGC
>Ga0335070_10002067_pt1 | contig 23357 bp, 22 predicted proteins | sample Lox_Sample_13_FD_206722 | JGI IMG/M metagenome (GOLD analysis project Ga0335070, IMG submission 206722) | Soil microbial communities from Loxahatchee National Wildlife Refuge, Florida, United States - Lox_Sample_1.3 | ecosystem: Environmental > Terrestrial > Soil > Wetlands | place: USA...
TGGAAGTCTGGCGACGCCCACTCGACGATGAACGACCGCATTCCCCCGGAGCGTAGAACATCGAGCGGATAACGATAGAGCTCCGCCCCGCTTGGATTCAGGGGGACCACCGCCATGCAGGCCGCAACCACCAGCAGCAATCGCAACAGCTGAGGACGCACAACCGTCCAATCCGCCTCACCGGACGCAGCTTCCCATGACAGCCCAGCGCACCATGCCAGCAGCAACGCAGGACCGAGAGCGAATCCCGCGTGCAGATTCAGCCAGAGGAGAAAAATCGGAGGTATCCACAGCAGAACCCATGGCCGCTCTTCCGCTCGCTCCACCAACCACAGCAGCACGCTGGCCAGCAGGAATGTGAACATCTGTGGACGCACTCCCCAGGCCGGCGCCGATGCCAGCGCCCCGAGCGCCGTTGCTGCTGCCGCCCAATGCGGTCTCGCCCGGCATCGCAGATAAAGCAGCAGGAATCCCGCCGTGGTCACGATCGATGAAAAGACGATCAGCCCCGCCCACGATGCGTATCTCCAGATGACGTACAGCACTACTTCCGAAAGCCACTCGTGCGACACCCATGGGCTGCCCGCGCGCGTGAACGAGAAAGGATCGCTGTGCGGTACCTGCCCGGCCTGCACGATCCACTCGCCCGTCCTCAGATGCCACCACAGATCGGGGTCGATCGCCGCACGCGCCGTCATCGCCAGCAGTCCAAAAAGGAGCAGCGCGCCAAAAAGATATTTCGTGTTGCGCAACCTCCGCCCGGCCCAACCCATACCGGGCGAGATTATAAGATGAGCACCGCAATCTCGCGCCACATTACATCGTTCCCGCTTCCAACCCGCTAGAATGGGCTGCCTCGAATTGATTCAACCGTCGATGATTCAGTCTCCACAGCTCCGCCGAGCGCTGATCACGGTTCTTCTTGCCTTCGCCATCGCCAATGCCTTTCTGCTGTGGAATGCTCGCGACATGATCCGCCAGGGCTACGGCGGGTTCAGTGCGTTCTACACCGCCGGGAAGATGCTGGTCAGCGGCCATGGCCGATCGCTGTACAATCTGCATGCGCAATGGGAACTTCAAAGGCAATTTGCGCCCCAAGTGAAAATTCGCAGCGGACCGCTGCCCTATGTCCGCCCTCCATTTGAAGCAATGTTATTCGCTCCGTTCACGCTCTTCAGTTATTCCAATGCAATTCTGCTTTGGACGATGCTTAAATTGGCGATACTGGCCGCGATCCCTTGGATGGTGTCGCGCGCCGCTTCGTCTTCGCGAGAATTTTCACCGTGGTTGCTCGCCGTACTCAGCTTCGGAACCTATCCCGTCTTCGTCGATTTCGAGCAGGGCCACGATTCGGTGCTGCTGGCTTTTCTGTTTGCGGTCGCCTTTGTGTCGCTGGCAAAGGGCAGGGAACATACCGCCGGCTTTGTTCTTGGGCTGGCGCTCTTCAAACTTCATTTCGTCATTCCCTTTGTTGCCATCCTGTGGATCGCGGGCAAGCGCCGTCTTGTCGCCAGCTTTGCCACGGCCGCGTTGGCGCTCTTCGCCGCGTCCCTGGCGATTGTCGGATGGAATGGACTTATGGGATACCCCCACTACGTGCTCGCGCTCAATCGATCGCTCGGCGCTGGCATGGTGACGCCCGAATATCAGATCAACCTGCGCGGGCTGTTTACCCTGTTCATCGGGCGCTCCGCACAACTTGGCGCTTGGCAGTGGCTGTTATTGCTGGTAGCGCTGGCGGGGATCCTGTGGGGTGGTTATCTCTGGAAAAAATCCGGTGATCGAAACCTGCCGGAAGCCTTCGGTTTCGCGTTGATCGTCTCCATCCTCACCAGCCTGTACGCCTATTCCTACGACCTGACTCTGCTGCTAGTCCCACTGTTCTCCGCCCTCACTGGGGGGCTGAGACCGGAGTCGTTTTCAATTCCCGCACGGCTCGGTCCGTATCCGCCAGAGACGCCGCCCCGAGTACCCGACCGCTTCACCCGCGCCTGCACAATTGTCGGCATCCTGCTCTTGCTTTGTACTCCGCTTTACTGGCTCCTGAAATTGCGATGGCAGGCCGAGTACCTGGTGACGCTTCCGCTCGCCCTTCTCGCGTTCGGCTTGTCCCGCCGCCTGAAGAACCTGGCGACACACGCGTAGGGACAGCCGCCTCGGCTGTCCAGCCGAGCGAAGCTCGGCACGCTATGCGGAATCGCCGCGGCGAGACAACGTCTCATTCCTGCGTTCCCTCAGCAGAATCACCACCAGCATCGGGAGATAAAGTCCCAGCACCGTCCACCTTCCAACCTGGGTCATCGTGTGCGGCATGTGATACCAGCGCCACACGCCGACAATCCAACTGCAACCCGCTGTGTACAAAATCTCGCGCCGCGATTTCGGAATCAGCCACAAGATGAACGCGTCGAAAAACCAGCGCTGCGGGACCAGCGCCGCCAGCACCAGGAACCACGCATCGCGATCGCGATACCGCGCCAGCGCGGCCAGCAGCAGAAGTCCCGGCACGACCAGCAGCGGGAAGAAGTGCTGGTAGTGACCGAACTGCCCAATCCACCACCACGGCCATCGCGGAACCAGCGCCAACGTAATCGCCACCGCCGCCACGCAGGCAATCACTCCTACCCGGCTCGCGCGCGTCAGGAAAACGGGCAGCCCAAGCTGCGGCTTCGCCATCGTCACCGGGAGCAGGACAGGGAAGAATGCCCCGGCCATGATCAGCGGCGACCATTGCGCCGTCATTAATGCTCCCCAGTACGGAAAAGCAAAAAAGACGAGGAGCCGCGAATACCCGCCCTCTTTCAACAGGCCGAACGCCAGCAATCCCGAGCTGATTCCGAAGAACAGGCCGGCGGCTACTTCGGGCGGAAAGGGGAGGAATGGGATACCGAACAAAGCCGCCGTCAGCGGATATTGTTCGAAGGGCGTGTCATACGGATTCTGCCGGGCGAGCATCGAGCGCGCGGCTCGCATAGTCCACTGGAAGTCCGCTGCTCCCTGGTGCAGGCGCGTAAGCACGAGCCAGCAAAATGCGCCGCTGCACACTGCGATCGCCGCCGCAACCAGGATCTTCTGCCGCATGATCAGAAATTTTTCGCCTAAGTTGTAACATGAGTCGGCAACTTCATCCGACGGAGACTCCGCCTTTGCATCGAGGCGCCCACCTTAGCTTCATTCTTGCCGCCGCCATCAGCATGGCCGGCATGTGGACCTACGCCGACCGGGTCATGGTCTTCTACCAGATCCGGGACGCAGCGGCTCATGGCCACCCGCGCGGCAATCTTTCCGACCTATATCCTCGCTGGCTGGGCGCGCGCGAACTGCTTTTGCACGGCCGCGACCCCTACAGCCGCGATGTGACGCGCGAAATCCAGGCGGGATATTATGGCCGCCCCATCGATCCCAGCCGTCCCCAGGATCCCAAGGATGAGCAGGGCTTTGCCTATCCGGTATATGTCGCTTTCTTATTGCGGCCGCTAGTGCACTTGCCATTTCCTCTCGCGCAGAGAATCTTCTTTTGCTTGCTGATCGTGCTCACCGCCGCCTCGATCTGGCTCTGGCTGCGTTTCCTGAGGATTTCGATCTCGCTGCCCGCAAAGATGGCGATCCTTGGCCTCACTTTCGGGAGTTTTGCTGTCATGCAGGGCATGAAACTCCAACAGATGACTCTTCTCGTTTCCGGCCTCATCTCCGTCTCGCTCACCCTTCTCGTGGCCGGCTTCCCGAAGCTCGCTGGAGTCTTTCTCGCGCTCGCCACCATTAAGCCCCAACTTATCTTTCTTCTTGTGATCTGGCTTGCCCTATGGGCCGTTTCCGATCTGCGCCGCCGTTTTCCATTTGCAGTTTCGTTCATCGTCACGATGCTGATCCTCGTCGCGGGATCGGAACTGCTGCTTCCACATTGGCTCCCGCGCTTCTGGCACGCGCTGGCGGAGTACCGCCGCTACACCGGTTCGGTCTCGGCTCTCGACGAACTCATGCCCTGGCACATCGGTCGAATCTTCGAGGTCGCCGCCGTTCTCGCCACAGCATGGCTGTGCTGGCGCAACCGACAACCCGCCCAGGATTCGCTCCCCTTCGCCGCGACCACCTGTCTGGTACTCGCGATCACCATTTTCATCGTGCCTAGTTATGCGCCGTACAACCAGGTTCTGCTTCTGCCGGCCTTCGTTCTTTTGGCGTGGGATCGTCGGGCCTTAATGCATTCCAGCGCCGCCAGGCGCCTTCTTTGGATGATCGTCCTCGCGCTCGTCGTCTGGCCGTGGATATCGAGCACCCTGCTGGCCGCCATGTCCTTCTTCGTTCCCGAGCATGTGGTCCTCTCGCTTTGGTCGGCGCCCGGCTGGACCACGCTCCTGATCCCGATCGGCGTGGCCGCCCTCATGTTGCTCTATACTCACCGGATGCCGCCGACCGCCCCGGAGCGGCCGCCAGCGTAAAATACTTCTCTGCCATGGCCGAATGCTGGCATCATGGCGCAGGAGCATTCACAGCCCATGTCGGTCTCCCAGTCCTCGGCGTCCATCTCAGGTTCGAGCATCTCGCGTGTTTTCCCGGTCGTGATCTACGTCCAGGGAAACGAACAGCAGACGCTCACCTTGAACCACACGCCGTATACGGTCGGCCGCAAGGTTGACCGCGACCTGGTGATCCCCGATCCCCGCGTCTCGCGCGAGCATGCCCAGATCGTCTCCGAGAACGGCGAGTTCTTTGTCGTCGATCAGGGATCGAAACACGGCACCTATGTCAACGGGGAGCGCGTGGACCGTCGCAAACTCGAGCGCAACGACCGCCTCGAATTCGGCGCGCGCGACATTGCCTACGTCATCTTCCATCCTCTTCACCCGACTTCGAACACAGCGCGTGAGTTCCTGAGCCAGATCTCCGGCATCCGCATTTCGCAGGAGGCCAGCGATCTCGAGAAGATGACGCTCTTCCTCGAAGCTGCCCGCAAGCTCAACACCATCGGCGTGCTCGACGAGATTCTCGTCACGCTGCTCGATGCCACGCTCAACCTGACGCGCGCCGAACGCGGCTATATCTTCCTGCGCGACTCCAATGGAGCCCTGACATTAGCCGCCGGCCGCAACTCTAAGGGCGAGCCCTTGCTCGACGACAAGACCATCTCCCGCTCGGTGCTCGAAGAGGCCTTGACCTCCAACTCTGACTACCTGGTCACCGACACCAGCCAGATGCTCGACATGAAGGGACGCCAGAGTATCGTCGCCTTCGATCTTCGCACCGTCATCTGCATGCCGCTGCGCAAGCCGCTCGTGCAGACACGCGCCGACCACCCGGTGGAAGCCGAAGTCATGGGCGCGCTTTATGTCGACTCGCGTTTTGCCTCGCGCGATATCACCAGCGTCAGCCAGGACATCCTGCGAGCCATCGCGACCGAAGCCGCGCAGTTGATCGAAAATGCGCGCCTTGTGCAGGCCGAAGAGGCCGGCCGCCGCTACCAGCAGGAGCTTTCGATCGCCGCGTCGATGCAGCAAGGGCTCATGGCAGTCACCATTCCGGAGGTGCCCTTTGCCCGACTGACCGGACGCAATCTTTCCTGCAAAGATATTGGCGGCGACTTCTTCGACGCGGTGAATACGCCCGAAGGCCTCGCCGTGGTCCTCGCCGACGTCAGCGGCAAGGGAGTTTCGGCGGCGCTCCTCGCTTCAGTTCTTCAGGGGATGGTTTACTCGCACCTCATCGCCGGCATGCCGCTCCCGGAAATCGTCGCGGCCGTCAATCGCTTCTTCACGCAGAAACACATCGGCGAGAAGTACGCGACCATGATCATCGCCCGGCTGCGGCCCGATGGCGATCTCGAATACGTCAATTGCGGTCACATTCCGCCAGTCTGGATCTGCCGCGATGAGGTACTCCGCCCTGCACACGGCAATCTGCCGGTCGGCCTGCTTGCCGATGCGACCTATTCCAGCGATCACTGTCAGATGAAATCGGGCGACCGCCTGATCCTCGTCACCGACGGCGTGACCGAAGCCGAGAATGCGCGCGGCGACATGTTTGATAGTGACCGCCTGGAGGGAGTCGCCGGGAGCAGTTCGTCCATGGAAGAGATATTCGCCGCCGTTGCCGATTTCTGTGGAGGCACTCCACTGAACGACGACTGCACTGTCGTCGAACTCGCGTATACCGGCGACTAGGTCATCCCGCTGCCAGAATCGAGAGGTGAGAGGGCGATTCGGCAAGCGATCGGCGCCCAGCGACCTGCGTCCTACATCGCCCCCTTATGCATCTCCACCGTCGACCACGTTTTATCCTCCGCATGGCACAGCTTCTCAATCGCGCACTCCACGCATTTCGGTTTTCGGGCGATGCACAACTTCCGTCCATGCCAGATCACTTCGTGCGAGAAATCGGTCCAGCGCTCCCGCGGAACAATCTGCATCAGGTCCTGCTCGATCCTGGGCGCATCCTCATTCTTGGTTAGTTCCAGCCGCCGCGCGATCCGAGTCACGTGCGTATCCACCACGACGCCATCATTCTTCTTGAACCACGTGCCCAGCACGACGTTTGCCGTCTTCCGCGCTACGCCCGGAATCGTCAGCAGTTCGTCCATTGTCTGTGGGACCTCGCCGCCGAAGTCAGCCACGATCTTGCGCGCCGCCCCCACCAGCGACTTCGATTTGTTGCGGAAGAATCCGGTCGAGCGGATGTCTGGCTCCAGCTCTTCGGGCTGCAGCGCGGCGAAATGCTGTATCGTCGGATACTTCTCGAACAGCACCGGCGTGACCATGTTCACGCGAACGTCGGTACATTGCGCCGATAGGATCGTCGCCACCAGCAGTTCCCAGGCGTTGCGGTGCGTGAGCGCGCAAGTCACTCCCGGATACATCTGGTCGAGTCCCGCGATGATGGCGCGCACTCGCTCGGGCGCGGTCGCGTTATAGCCCGCCTTCTTTCCCGGCGCAGCTTTCGGAAGGCTCTTCGTCGCCGTTCGACGCTCAACACGAGACGCCGACTTTTTCACTAGCGTGCGAGCGGTTTTCCGGACGCCTTCCTGGCGTCCGCTGCGGCTCGGTTGTCGCGGCATGTTTCCGCGTGCCATGCGCTTCTCCTTGGGATCGGTCTCCTGTGATGGTAGCAAAGCGGCCAGCCGCGATCGCCCAAAGGTAACTAGTCGGCAATTGACGGCGGCTCTGCACGGTGAGTACTCTGAACTCAAAGGACATTCCATGGCAGTGAAGAATATTCAGATCGGACAGGTGTGGCGTCAGGACCAGAGCGGCCAGGACTACCTCGTCACCAAGGTGTACAGCGAAGTGTTCACGCAGTATGCGGTGCTGCGTCCTGCCGAGGTGACCGCGCCCGACGCGCCCACCGTGCGCGTGAAAGTCACCAAGTCCGCCGACGGAATCTCGCTACCGGGTTTCAGTTTCACCCAGGAAGGCGCATTCTAAGTCGGGTCATCTGGTGATCGGGTCATCGGCTGAACAGGCTTCCATGACCCGATGTCCCGATGGCCAGCTCATCCGATCCCCATGACTGAGAAGATTCTCGGAGTCTTATTCCTCTTCATCAAGACCCTGGTCGGATCGACGGGGTACGCGGGCATTGTCATGCTGATGGCGATCGAGTCCGCCTGTATTCCTTTGCCGTCGGAACTGATCATGCCATTCGCAGGCTACCTGGTTTATGAAGGCACGATGAAGCTCGTGTGGGTCGCGACCGCCGGCGCCATCGGATGCAATCTCGGCTCGTTGGTCGCCTACGAAATTGGATTCTATGGCGGGCGTCCGTTGGTCGAGCGCTATGGTCGCTGGATCCTGATGGGCCGCCGCGAACTCGACTGGGCCGATCGTTTCTTTCTTCGCTGGGGACACACCGCAGTATTCGTCGCCCGCCTGCTGCCGGTTATTCGCACCTTCATCGCGCTGCCCGCCGGCATCGCTCGTATGCCGCGCGGCAAGTTCCACGTCTATACCTTTTTAGGATCGTGGCCCTGGTGCTTCGCTTTAGCCTGGCTCGGGATGAAGCTCGGCGAGAACTGGCGCGTCATCGGACAGTACCTGCACAAGCTCGACGCGGTGATCGTTGTAGCGCTCGCCGCCGGCGTGATCTGGTTCGTGTGGTCGCACTGGCAGAACCGGATCAGGGTCAACGAAAAGTAATTCGGAATTTGTTATCGATTTACCATCCCGCCTGGCCCATGCGTTTGAGGATAATCCCGCTGTAGCTATTCATGCGCTCGGGTCGTCGCTTTAGGGGAGCCGGCAGGATCGCAGCGAGCCGCGCCGCCTGTTCACGACCGATATTCCGAGCCGAGGTTTGGTCATAATAACGACACGCCGACTCTGCCCCATAAATTCCAGGGCCCCATTCGATCACATTGAGGTAGATCTCCAGAATGCGCTGTTTGCCGAGGACGACTTCGGCCACCGGCACCAGCGAGGCCTCCGCGCCTTTGCGGAGAAACGAGCGGCCCGTCCCGAAGAACAGGTTTTTCACGAGCTGCTGCGTAATGGTGGAAGCTCCGCGAGTGCGCTCGCCTTCCAAATCCTCCTGGACAGCGATTTGGATCTCCTTCCAATCGAATCCATGGTGGCGGTAAAAATTCCCGTCCTCTGCGGCGATAACAGCGTGCTGAAGATTGCGGGAAATTTGGCTGAGGGGAACGAACGTGTAGCGTGCGCGATACGGATTGTGGTGAATCCAGGCCTGCCACCGGCGCTGAATGTGCACCGCGGTTGTCGGTGGGTCGATCCACCGGGCCGCCAGAAGCGCCAGCGCGGCAAGAGACCAAAGAGCCACCACGCTGATGACGACCCATCGAATAAGGGATCGGAGAAAGTCAGTCCGAAGCAGGACCTGGGTGATTGCTTTCCGCATCTTGTCAGAAGTCACAATAGCAGCCCGGGCTGCGGCCAATGAGTGTAATAGCGGCGGGCCACACAAGGCGATGTTGTTGGGGCGTTAGACGCGCGGTGGGCCACACAAGGCGACGTTTGTGAAAACCGCGTTGCCTGCCGCACCCCGGGGCCTGAATGAACCCTTCGCGTCGCTCGAAGATCGCGAGCTAGGCGCTAGGGTTCATAATCGATGTGGGAATTGACGGAACGGACGTACTGGACCGACGAGCGCTTGCCCCCGGCAATGACCTCATCGGACTCCGATCCGTGAACGACTGCGAAGCCGTCGCTGAACAGGCGAATCTTCCGCGCGGTCGATACGATCGATGGATACCGGATCGCGCCCGTCCTGAAATTATTCAGCACCTCCTGTTTCGTAAACGCCCGACCGTTCTCGTTGTATTGCACGTAGTCGTCGGCGAAGATGCGCGCCAGCGCCTCGACATCGGCCGCCATCAGGGCACTGTCTCCCGCCTCGTGCAGCGGCAGAATCTGCTCCTCATCGGATAACGTCATCTTTCTCTCCAACGGTCGTGCGCCCCAGTCACTTTCTCTCAAACTCTAAACCGTATAATCTCATCGCAACGACCGATGGGATTTTTAAGCTCTCTTTTCTACCCTTGGGGATTTCTCCTGGTGGCCCTGGCGATCATCCACTTTATTCGCCGCCGCCCCGACACTTATTGGTTGTACATCATTCTTTTCCTTGGCCCCCTCGGCTCGCTGATTTACCTGTTAGTCGAGGCGCTTCCCGACGTTGGGCTGCTCGGCCAGTCCTTCAAGGTATTTCCGCGGCGCAAACGTATCCACGAGCTTGAGGCAGCCATTCGCGACAATCCCTCGGCCGGAAATTGGGAAGAACTCGGCGATCTCTACATGGACGACGGCCGCATCGCCGCCGCGCGCTCTGCCTTCGACAAAGCGATCGCCGCCCGCGCCGACACGCCCGACCCGTTCTACCGTCGTGGCGCATGCGCGCTAGAGATGGGAGATCCGACGGCGGCCGTCCCCGATCTCGAGCGGGTGGTGAATAAAGAATCCGATTACGATTTTCACCGCGCCGCCGGACTGCTCGCGCACGCCTACGCTCTGACCGGACAGAAAGAAAAAGCCGAAGCGCTCTTCCGCCAGGTTACGAAAATTTCAACGCTCTCGGAAACGTATCTGAATTTTGCGGAACTGCTTGCCTCGGAGCAGCGGAACGCCGAGGCGCGCGAGTGGGCTCAGAAAGTTCTCGATAAAAAACCCACCATGCCTGGCTACCTGCGTCGCCGCGAACGTCCCTGGTTTCGCCGCGCCAACGACTTCCTGCGGCGGGTGGGATGAAGCCCAGAGCCAAGCCAACAGCCTAATGCCAGCTCTTCTGGTGCTATTCTTCCCTCGATGCATATTGCTTATTTCGAATGCACGCGCTGCGGAGAGCATCTTTCCGCTGACCATCCGCAAAATGTTTGCCCCAAAGACGGAGGCGTTCTTTACGTCCGATATGACCTTGCCGGCCTGCGCGGCAAGCTGAAGCCGGCCGACCTGAAATCGCGTATCGCCAGCATGTGGCGCTATTCCGAAGTTCTACCCGACGCGAAACCTGTCTCGCTGGGTGAAGGCTTCACTCCCGTGTTGCCGAGCCGCGAATTTCCCAATGTCTTCATCAAGGATGAAGGCCTGAATCCGACCGGATCGTTCAAAGCGCGCGGCATGTCGGTAGCCGTCACTATGGCGCGCCACTACGGAATGAAGAAGCTGGCCGCTCCTTCTGCCGGCAACGCCGGGGGCGCGCTTGCTGCCTACGCCGCCGCCGCCCCGCTCGAAGCACATATCTTCATGCCGAAAGATGTTCCCGTCGCGAATCGCATGGAATGCGATTACTACGGCGCGCATGTCACGCTGGTCGATGGCCTGATCAGCGATTGCGGCCGCATGGTAGCCGAGCGCAAGGACCAAGAAGGCTGGTTCGACGTCTCGACCCTCAAAGAACCGTTCCGCGTCGAAGGCAAGAAGACCATGGGCTACGAGGTCGCCGAGCAACTCGATTGGAAGATGCCGCAAGGCATCATTTATCCAACCGGAGGCGGCGTCGGGCTGATCGGCATGTGGAAAGCCTTCGAAGAAATGGAACAACTCGGCTGGATCGGGCCCGAGCGGCCAAAGATGGTGACCGTGCAAGCCGCGGGCTGCGCCCCGATCGTTAAGGCCTGGGAGGCAGGGGAGAGCGCTTCTGAGATGTGGACCGCAGCCGAGACTTTCGCCGCCGGCCTGCGCGTGCCGAAGGCATATGGAGACTACCTGATCCTCGACATTCTCAAGAGGAGTCGCGGAACTGCCGTCTCCGCGACCGACGACGAAATCATCGACTCGGTTCGTCATTGGGCGAGCATGGAAGGCGTATTCGCGGCGCCCGAGGGCGCGGCTGCGCTCGTCGCTTACCAGAAACTGCGCGCGCGCGGGTTTTTCTCCGCCGATGACAAGGTCGTGCTGTTCAACACCGGAAGCGCCTACAAGTATCTCGACATGCTGGAGGCGAAGCGCCGGACCGTACGTCCGGAGCCTCCTCCTTCCCGAAATATAGGGGGCATCATCGGCCCGTATTGAGGGCGGAAGTTGAACCAACGAATGCCAGATGCTTTCGAGTCCGAGCGCGCCGCCATGGTCCGCTTTCAACTCGAGGATCGCGGAATTCACGATCTGCGGGTGCTCGATGTGATGCGCGAAGTTCCGCGCCACGAGTTTGTCGCCGAAGAACTGCAATCCGAGGCCTACGAAGACCATCCGCTTCCGATCGGTGCCGGACAAACGATCTCGCAGCCTTACATTGTCGCGCTCATGCTCCAGCATCTCGCGTTAAGGCCCGAAGATCGCGTGCTCGAAGTCGGCACCGGCTCGGGGTACGCGACGGCTCTGTTGTCGCGGCTCTGCGCGCACGTCGACTCCATCGAGCGCCATGCAGAGTTGGCCGAGTCGGCGCGCCAGGTGATCGATCGGCTGGGCTATTCGAATGTCCGGATTGTGGTTGGCGATGGCGCGCAAGGCCTGCCGCAATACGCGCCATTTGACGCCATCCTGGTTTCGGCTGCAGCACCGGCGGTTCCGCCCGCGCTTTTTAAGCAACTGGGCGAAGGCGGACGGATGATTGTCCCGGTGGGCAGAGCGGGAGTGCAGCAACTGCAACTTGTCAGAAAGGCATACGGCCAGGCGGAAATCACAGACCTGGAAGGCTGCCGCTTCGTGCCGCTGGTGGAGGACCGTCCGGAAGTGGTGTGAGAATTGGATTCTCCCTTGTCGACGATTGCCTATCGCTTTCTCCCCTTCACACTCGTCAATCGCATTCGCCTGTCGCCCCTCGCAACTCCTAGCCCCTGATTACGCCGGCGCTCCATAAGAGCGGGCGAATGAGACATTCAGAAACGATAGCGAGAGCCGCTAGCCGAGAGACGACTAGCGAGCGGCGATTTACAATATCTCCGTGGGGCAGCTGAAAAATCTGAAGCTTACGCTCGACATGATCAAGTGGGAGCACTCGATCTTCGCGCTGCCGTTTGCCCTCTGCGGCGCAATGCTCGCCGCCGGCGGTGTGCCTGCCTGGCATCAGTTGATCTGGATCATCGTCGCGATGGTTTCTGCGCGTTCCGCGGCGATGGCCTTCAACCGCTTGGCTGACGCGCAAATCGATGCCGCCAATCCTCGCACCAGCATTCGCGCGCTGCCCGCCGGACTGCTCACGCCCGGCTTTGTCAGCACATTTGTCATCCTTTCCTGCGCGATATTCATTCTGGCCGCATCGCAACTCAACCGCCTGGCGTTGATTTTGTCTCCCATCGCGCTGGGCGTGGTGCTGCTCTACTCCTACTCCAAGCGTTTCACGCGCTTTTCGCACGTATTTCTCGGATTTGCCCTTGGCATCGCTCCCGCCGCTGCATGGATCGCCGTTCGCGGGTCACTCGATCCACGCATCCTGCTGCTCACCGCGGCAGTCACGTTCTGGGTGGGCGGCTTCGACGTGATCTACGCCTGTCAGGATTATGAATTCGATCGTTCCCACGGGCTGCATTCGTTGCCGCGTCATCTTGGAATCCCCGCCTCTCTCTGGATCGCCCGCATCTTCCATCTCCTGATGCTCGGTCTTCTGATTGCGCTGCTGTTGGAATTCGGGCTCGGCAGAATTGCTGTGCTTGGCGTGATCCTGGTTGCCGGCCTGCTTAGCTACGAACACTCGCTCGTGCGCCACGATGATCTCAGCAAGCTCAACGCCGCATTCTTCACCATGAACGGCGTCATCTCCGTTGTGTTCTTCGCCTTCGTAGCCGGTGACCTGCTGCTTCGAAAGTAAACTCTACTGATTCACGCGCAACAGCAGCAGAGTTCCATCGTCGAGCTTCACGTTGTTTTTTTCGGACGTCATCACCGAGCCCTGCGCCCCATTGCTAGCGCCCGAGAGCGTGAGATTCGAAATCCCGATTACACCCTGTGTGTTGCCGGTGATTGGGGGCCGCTGCGATTGTGCACCAGTGGCGCTACCGGCGGGATTGCCGCCGCCCGCCTGAGGAACTTGTTGCGGCTGCGGTGCACTTCCGCCCATCGATCCAGGGCGCGCACCGCCACCCGGCGCGGGTGCCGAGCTTCCTGGTCCGGGATAATTCGCCGAAGGTTCGGCTTCAGCATTCGCGTTGCTCGCGGTGTTGCGGGGCGCGATGATCGCTTGAATGGACATCGGAAGCTGCATCTGCTCGCCGTTCTTCATGACCGCGTGATCGAACGAGATTCCCAGTTGCGATTCTTTTTGTTCCTTGTTGTGCGCCTGCGCCTCGGTGACGTGTCCGATGATCTTGGTGTCTTTCGGGATCACCAGCACGCCTGCATTGGTCGAAAGGTCCTGCGTAACGCTGGCGACGACTTCATCGCCTTGCTTGGCCTTCTTGGCATCGATGCTCTTGCTCAGGCGCGCGGGTATCACGCTGCCCGGCGCAACTCTGCGAGTCGCGCTAGTTGACGCCTGATGCGGGGCGGCGCTGGCGCCGTTACTGGGCATCGTATTGGGTGGATTTGCCTGGGTCGGTGCTGATGGGTCTGCGGGCTGTCCCGAGGGTGGCGCCGGATTTGCAGGGGCGGCAGGCTGTTGTGTCCCCGGTGCCCGCTGCTCTTCCGCCATATTTCCTGGGGTCGGCGAGGGAGCCGATTGCGCCGGCAAGAAGGCCGCCAGCGCGAGTATGGCGAGGACAGTCATAAGAGTGCGATTCATGGGATCTCCTTTGGAAGCGGCGCAGATCGGCCGGGTCCCGACCAGACCACGGCTTTCTTGTGATGCATCCCGGGCGGGAAGGGTTAGACCTGGGAACTAGGGGAATTCCTGACAATGCTGGCGGAAAGCCGGTGTTCCCGCATGGCGTAGTTCAGACGTTTTGAACCGGCTGGAACCGTCGAAGTCACAGCAGGATGTGATCTGGTCCGACCCCTGCGGTATCATGGAAGTGCTTATCATGGAAGCTCATGGCTAACGTCCACCCATTCCAGACCGATGATGCGCGGCTTCTCTCGATCAAGGACAAAGTTCTCTCGGGCGAACGCCTCAGCCATGCCGATGCACTAGCGCTCTATCGCACTGGCGACATCCTGGCGGTCGGCTGGCTGGCCAACTGGATGCGCGAGCGCATGCATGGGGACAAGGCGTTCTTTAACGTCAACCGGCATATCAACCCCACCAATGTCTGCGTGGCGGCCTGCCGGTTGTGTGCCTTCGGACGCAAAAAGGACGCTCCGGGCGCCTACACGATGGCGCTGGAAGAAGCATTTCAGACCGCCGCCAGCGGTTATTCCGAAGCCATCACCGAATTTCACATCGTGGGCGGGCTGCATCCCGACCTGCCGTTCGAATATTTTCTCGATCTCGTTTCCGGCTTGAAGGAGCGGTTTCCGCAGGTGCACATGAAAGCATTCACCATGGTGGAAGTGGCTTACCTGGCGAAGCGCGCCAAGCTGACGATCCGCCAGACGCTCGAAAAAATGAAAGCAGCGGGGGTCGATTCACTGCCGGGCGGGGGCGCGGAGATTTTCGCCGACCGCGTCCGGCACATCATCTGCGACCACAAGATCGATGGCGATCAGTGGCTCGACACCGCGCGCCTGGCACACGAGATCGGCCTGAAGTCGAACGCCACCATGCTGTACGGGCATATCGAGAACGATGAAGACCGCGTTGATCACCTGATGAAGCTGCGTGCGTTGCAGGACGAAACCGGCGGCTTCCAGACATTCATCCCGCTCGCCTTTCATCCTGCGAACACTCCGCTGCAGCATCTGCCGACGACCACCGGCATGCTCGACATGAAACAGATTGCCGTCAGCCGCCTGGTGCTCGACAACTTCCCGCATATCAAATCGTATTGGCAGATGGTCACTCCGAAGATGGCGCAGATTTCGCTGCGCTTTGGCGCGGACGACATCGACGGCACGGTCGTCGAGGAGAAGATCTATCACGATGCCGGCGCAACCACGCCCCAGGGCCTGCAGCGCAACGACCTGATCCGGCTGATCAAGGAAGCCGGCCGCGAGCCGATCGAACGCGATACCCTGTACCGGCCGGTAACCCGGACGGAGACGTCGTTTACAGTCTCGGTCTAAGTGCGCAACCTGTAACCTGTTCCTTCCGAATATGTAAGTCGGTCAGCGATATCCTCCTAAACATAGTTATAGGCCGTTCTCCGGAACAGTAGTACCATCGCATGTTCTCGGGAGCCAAGCCGTGCCACTCGTCCAACGCTTTCTGCTGGGAGCTTTTCTTCTTTCCTCCACGTTCCTGTTTGCCGGCGATCCGCAATGGGTCGAAGTGCGCTCACCCAACTTTTCCGTGATCACCGACGCCGGTGACAAGCGCGGCCGCGACGTCGCTCTGCACTTCGAGCAGATGCGATCCGTCTTCGGAACCCTGATGACGCGCGCCAACGTGAATCTCTCCGTGCCGCTCCAGATCGTGGCCTTCCGCAATAGCAAAGAGCTGCGCCAGATGTCGCCCCTCTTCCACGGCAAACCCACCGAGTTGGCCGGACTTTTTCAGGGCGGTCAGGACCGCTGCTTCATCATGCTCGATATGTCCACCGAGAATCCGTGGTCGGTCGTCTTTCACGAGTACGCACACCGGCTCATGGACGGCAACATCGCCATCCGCGCCGATCCCTGGTTTGAAGAAGGCTTCGCCGAGTACTTCTCGAGTATCGAGGTCGATAATAAGCAAGCACGGGTCGGCAAGATTCCCAACGAGACCTACCAGATCCTCATGCAACTTGGCATGATGAAGGTGTACGACCTCTTTCGCGTGCAGCAGAACACCAGCACTTACAACGAGAGCGGCGACCATCGCACGACCTTCTATGCAGAGTCCAGCCTCGTCGTGCACTACCTGTATGACAACAAGCTGATCCTCAAGTTGGCCACTTACTACGACGCCTTGCAGGTGCAGAAGAAGCCGGTCGACCAGGCCATCCAGACCGCCTTTGGCATGACGCCCGACCAGTTCGATAAGGCACTACGTGGCTATCTTAGCTCCGGGCGCTATATGTACTATCCGATCCCAACGCCGGCAGGAATTATGCCCTCGGAATTCAAAGTGACCCCGGTCAGTCCGGTCGACGCGCGCGCCCTTCTGGCCGACATCCACGCGCACTCCCCCGATTATCGCAAGCAGGCCCTTGGCGAGTTCCAGGAGGTCTTGAAGACCGAGCCCGATAACGCTGACGCTTTGCGCGGTGTGGGCTACCTGTATCTGCAGCAGCAGGATTTCGAACACGCAGGCGAATATTTCAAGAAGGCGGCGCAGAAAAACAGCAAAGATCCGCGCGTCCACCTTTATTATGCCATGCTGCTGAGCCGCGAGGGAGTGGTCCAGGAAGAGAAGTCGGCAGAAATCAAGAAGGAGCTGGAGGCGGCAGTTGCACTCGATCCGAAACTGGCCGATGCGTACTCGCTGCTCGGCTTCACGCAAGCGATGAGCGGCGAACCGGAGAAGGGAATGGCTTCGCTGAAGAGGGCGGTCGAATTGGCCCCGCGAAATGACAGTTACCAGTTCAACCTGGCGAACGTCTACCTGGTAAACCACAAGGTGGACGAAGCAATCGTCATCTACCGCAGTCTCACCGGAAGCAGTCAGCCGGATGTCGCGTTCCGGGCGCAACAGGGGCTGGAACAGGCGGTGAGGTTCAAAGAAATGGGTAAGACGTATGAGGTGAGGATCGAGAATGGCAGCGGCGAGCCGATGCAGCTGGTTCGACGCACGGAAGAGGCTCCGGGGAAGGAGGAGGAAGTCGCTACGGTTTCGGCGCCAATTCCGGTGTCGGCTCCGCCCGTTCGATTCCTGAAAGGCAAGCTGATGGCAGTGGATTGCTCGGCTTCGCCGCAAGCAGTGCTGACCGTGACCTCAGGTGCGAAGTCTCTGAAGCTGCGCATCGCGGATCGGGAGCACGTTGTGCTGATCGGGGAAGACAAGTTTTCCTGCGACTGGAAGAGCCGTAGCGTCTCGGTCAACTACCGGGAAGTTGCCGCAGGCGACGGAGATGTGGTTTCCCTGGAGGTCCAGTAGCACGGAACTTCCCGGCGCTGCCGCGCATCTAACGATCATGGCAAAAGAGCAAACAGCTGTCTTTGGCGGCGGATGTTTCTGGTGCATTGAAGCCATTTTCCAGCGCCTGACCGGCGTGAAGCAGGTGGACTCCGGCTACATGGGTGGACAGGTCGACAATCCCACTTACAAGCAGGTCTGCGAGGGCGATACTGGACACGTCGAAGTAGTGCGCGTGACCTTCGATCCGGATGAGATCAGCTACCGCGAACTCCTGGACGTCTTCTTTACCGTACACGATCCCACGACGCTCAACCGGCAGGGAAACGATGTCGGCGACCAATATCGCTCGGTGATTTTCTATACGGACGAAGAGCAGCAGCGCATCGCCGAGGACGTGATTGCCGAGATGACGGCGGCGAAGGTTTATCCCGAGCCGATCGTGACGGCGATCGAGCCCGCGACGAAGTTCTACGTCGCAGAGGATTATCACCAGAACTATTACAACGAGAACTCGCGGCAACCGTACTGCATGTTCGTGATCTCTCCCAAGCTGCAGAAGTTCGAGAAGAAGTTCGCGGAAAAGATGCGGGCGTAAGAGAACCAGTTTTTGGTCTATTCTCCGTGCTGGCGACGAGCCTGCGCCGGGGTTGCTTGCCCGGTTAGATAGCGGAAAGTAGCTTCCGACAGCGAGAGAGTGTCCGTCCCCTGTCTTGTGAGGCCTTCCCAGTTTGGGAGTGCCTTCATTTTTTTGCTCGCATTTCCTTGTTGTCGCGCACGCCGGAGGCGTGACAACTTCGTTGCTCGCTCGCGCGACAGAGTTCCCGCCACAGTGGTGATTTTGGAAGCGAGTCGCTTCACTGCCATTCTTCCCCACGATCTTCCCCAAGGGAAAAAGAGCCGAAATGAAGCTAAGACTGGTTGCTGGTTTCTCGTCGCTGGCGGTTTGAGACCTGTCACGCCTACTCACAACGCTCAGGGCAAGAAACTAGCGGCCGGTTTTTCGACGAGCAACAAGCAACTGACGGCAGTTTAGCCGTGCGTCCCGGTCCGTTTGGCGAGCATGGCTGGCTCCATCCGCTCTTCGAGAAGCAGGCGCCGCAGTGTACGCAGATCGTTGAGGAGCCGGCTGCTCGATTGCAAATGGTGTTCCAGTTTTTCAAGCTTGTATTGAACCAGTCGCAAGGCCTGCAGGCGCCGGGCTCCGTTGGTGGCCGCGACGGCGACGTCGGCCTCGATGTCTTTCTTACCGTCGGCTAAAGCTTCCAGAAGAAGCTGAAGGTACTCGTGTGCGCTCTCAACACTATCGAAGGGGGTTTCGGGTTGACGCATAGCACCTGCCTGGGATGAAGGGAACGAAGCATTATATGGCGGAGAGGGTGGGATTTGAACCCACGATACCCGTTAAGGTATGTCCGCTTTCGAGGCGGATCGTTTCAACCACTCACGCACCTCTCCGCGTCGGACAAAACGAATCAGGCATTAGGCTTTAGGCTCTAGGCTTTGCAGCCCCGGGCTCTCGCTTTCGCCTGGATGTCAGCGCGCTTGGCACCAACACCGCGCAGCTTAAATTTTAACAGGGAAACGGGCGCCGTGACTGTGATTCCCGATACCCGTTTGGTGCCGACGGTGATCATTGTGGACCGCTTTGGCACGTCCCAACGTGATGCACTTCACGTTCCTGCGTGATCCATGTCCGCTTCATGCGACGATATAATAAAGTGTTTGTTAGTCAGAGCGATTTGCGGCGTTGTGGTTTCAATACCCCCGCTGGCCCGCAGCGTTGGGAAAACAACGCATCGTGAGTTCTCCCGTCTCATCTCTGGATCACGAACTATTCGTCTTCAAGCAGTGTTTCCTCTCGCATCAACTCTGGGAAATGGGGTTCCTTATGGCTCGTCTGATCGAAGTTACCGAATTGGCTCTGCGCGATGCTCATCAGAGTTTGCTCGCCACCCGCATGGCGCTGGAAGACATGGTGCCGGTGTGCGAGGACCTCGACAATGCCGGCTATTGGTCGCTGGAGTGCTGGGGCGGCGCCACCTACGATGCCTGCATTCGCTTCCTGAACGAAGACCCCTGGGAGCGGTTGCGCACCTTCCGCAAGCTCATGCCAAAAAGCCGCTTGCAGATGCTGCTGCGTGGCCAGAACCTGCTCGGTTATCGCCACTACGAAGATGGAGTCGTCGAGCGCTTCGTCGACAAGTCAGCCGAGAACGGCATGGACGTCTTTCGCGTTTTCGACGCGCTCAACGATCTGCGCAATCTCACCACCAGTGTGAGGGCGGTTAAAAAAACCGGCAAGCACGCCCAGGGAACAATCTGTTACACCACCAGCCCGGTCCACACCATTCCTGCCTTTGTCGAGATGGCGCAGCGGCTGAAGGAAATGGGCGCAGACTCGATCTGCATAAAGGACATGGCAGGCCTGCTGAAGCCGCAACCCGCCTACGAACTGGTGAAGGGGATCAAGGAGAAGTGCGGTAAAGACACACTGGTGCACGTGCACACGCACGCAACCACCGGCGTGACGCTGGTCTCGATCGTCAAGGCGATCGAGGCGGGCTGCGACATCGTTGATACCGCGATCAGTTCGCTGTCGCTCGGGCCAGGGCACAATCCGACGGAAAGCCTGGTGGAATTGCTTGAGGGAACTCCCTATACGACTCGGCTCGACATGGAGCGGATCTTGCGGGTGAAGCGCCATTTTGCGCAGATCCGTCCGCGCTACCGTGAGTTTCTGAGTGAAGTGACTGGAGTCGAGACCGAAATCTTCAAGAGCCAGATTCCGGGCGGCATGATCTCGAACATGGAAAGCCAGCTGAAAGGACAGGGCGCCGGGGATCGACTGCAAGAAGTGCTGGAGGAGGTGCCGAACGTCCGCAAGGACGCGGGCTATCCGCCATTGGTCACGCCCTCGAGCCAGATCGTGGGATCTCAGGCAGTGTTCAACGTCCTGATGGGTAAGTACAAGGTGCTCACGGGAGAGTTCGCGGATCTCATGCTTGGCTACTATGGCAGCACGCTCGGCCAGAAGAACCCCGAGGTCCTCAAGCGGGCCACCGAGCACGCCAAGAAGCAGCCCATCACCGACCGTCCCGCCGACCTCTTGAAGCCCGAATGGGACGCCCTGAAAACCAGCGCGCTGGCGCTGGAAGGCGCAAATGGCACCGATGACGATGTGCTGACTTTCGCCATGTTTCCACAGGTCGCTCCGAAATTCTTCAAGACCCGCAAGGAGGGGCCGAAGAATCTCGGGAAGGATCCCGCGAAGAAACTTGCAACCCCGGCGGCAGGCGATGCAAAACCGGCGGCGGGCGGCGGAAAGCCGCTCGAAGGATCGGTGCAGTACGTGGTCACTCTGAACGGAAAAGAGCATCGGGTGAGCGTGGCGCCCGCCAAATAGTTTGTCGTCTTTTATAGGAGAGAGGAATGCCCCCGAAAGCTGCAGTCGAAAAAGGCAAGACGATCCAGTCGATGGTGGATGAATTAAAAGCCAAGCGCGCTCACCTGTACGAAGGCGGCGGCAAAGAACGTATCGAGAAGCAACACGCTGCCGGTAAGCTGAGCGCGCGGGAACGCGTCGAGCGGTTGGCGGATCCTAACAGCTTTCAGGAGTTCGGGCTCTTTGCCAAGCACCGGCAGACCTACTTCGGCATGGCCGACAAGGAATTTCCAGCCGACGGCGTGCTGACCGGAGCCGCCACTATCGATGGACGCCTTGTCCACATGGCGAGCCAGGACTTCACCGTCAGCGGCGGCGCGGCGGGTGAAGTTCACAGCGACAAGATAGCCGACCTCATGAAGCTCTCGCTGAAAACCGGGAGCCCGTTCGTCTTCATCAACGATTCAGGAGGCGCGCGCGTGCAGGAAGGCATCGACAGCCTGGCCGCGTACGGCCGGATTTTCTACAACAACGTGATGCTCTCGGGAACCGTTCCGCAGATCTCGCTCATCTGCGGACCGTGCGCGGGTGGCGCCGCCTACAGCCCTGCCCTCACCGATTTCGTGATTCAGACCAAGCAGGCACAGATGTTCATCACCGGGCCGCAAGTCATCAAGCAGGTAACGGGAGAAAACGTCACGGCAGAAGAACTGGGCGGGCCTGCCGCGCAGATGAACCAGTCCGGCGTCGTGCACCTGGTCGCGCAGAACGATGATGAAGCAATCCAGATGTGCCGGCGGCTGCTGAGTTTCATGCCGTCCAACAATCTCGAGGACCCCCCGCGCGCTCTCTACAACCTCCCGATGGCGTCCGATACGGAGTTCAACAAGATCGTTCCAGTCGAGACTAAGCAGGCCTATGACGTGCGGCGCGTGATTGCGCGCGTGGTGGACTACGAAGATTTCCTCGAGATTCAGCCGGGATTTGCGCCGAATATCGTGGTCGGCTTTGCGCGCCTCCAAGGGCGGCCGATCGGAATTATTGCCAACCAGCCCAACGTGCTGGCCGGCGCACTCGACATTAATGCGTCCGACAAGTCGTCGCGTTTTATCCGCTTCTGCAATGCCTTCAACATTCCGCTGGTGACCTTTGTCGACGTGCCCGGCTTCCTGCCCGGCGTGCAGCAGGAGTATGGCGGGATCATCCGTCACGGCGCGAAGATGCTGTTCGCCTATTCGGCCGCAACGGTGCCGAAGCTGACAGTGGTCCTGCGCAAAGCCTATGGCGGAGCGTACCTGGCGATGTGCGCCCGCGACATGGGCGCCGACCGCGTGGTGGCATGGCCGACCGCCGAGATCGCGGTGATGGGAGCGGAGGGTGCGGCGGATGTAGTCTTCCGGCGCGAAATCGATGCCGCCAAAGACAAGGCGGCTAAGCGTAAGGAATTGATCCAGCAATATCGCGAAACGTTCTCGAATCCGTATGTCGCGGCTGGGCGGCGCCTGGTGGATGACATCATCGAACCCGCCGAGACGCGCGTGTACCTGGCGCAGGCGCTCGAGGCGCTGCACGCGAAGCGGGAACTGCGTCCGCCGAAGAAGCATGGACTGATTCCACTGTAGCCGAGGATGGAACGATGGAGTTCATGGGCATAGTGATATCGATCGTGGCGCTGATCGTGGTTGCCGTCTGTCTGCGCGCCGTTTTCGGCATACAGCGCAAGCTCAAGCAGGTCAGCGCAGAGCTTCAGCAGAAGTCCGAACAGCAGGTGGCGCAGCTGCAGGCTGCGGTGCTCGCGCTCGAAGCTCGAGTGGCCGAACTTGGCAAGGCGCAGGTGCCGGCAACGAAGGCCCTGCCCGCCCCGGTTCAGGTCGCCGCGCCCGCGGCACCGGCTCCGGTGGCCAAGCCGGCGGAGATTGCGCCCGAGTTGCTGGTCGTGATGGCCGCCGCCGTGACCGTCTTCCTCGGCAAGCAGGTACGCATTCGTTCGGCCAAGATGTTGCAGTCACCTTATGAGATCGTGAACCCGTGGGCTCAGCAGGGCCGCGTCTTTGTGCAGGCGTCGCACAACCTGTGGCAGCGCTAGTTCGCGAGGGAAGGGAATCATCCTTGAAGCTGCAGATAGCGATAGACGGAAAAACCTACGAATTGGACGTGGAAGTCATCGAGGATGATGCGATCCCGCGCCATCCCAACTACGGTCCATATATGCCGATGGCGTCGACCGTGCAGTCTGCGCCCGTTCCACAGGCGAAGACCGAGGCGGCCGCGCCCGAAGCCAACGTGGACGAAGCCAAAGTATCGCGCAGCCCCGTGGCGGGAGTTGTGATCAAGGTGAATATCGAGCCCGGGCAGGAGTTGAAGCCGGACGACCTGATGATGGTTCTCGAAGCGATGAAGATGGAGACCAATGTCACCGCCGCGGTCGCGGGGAAGGTGAAGAGTGTGCGCGTCGCCGCGGGCGACGCGGTGAAGATGAATCAGATCCTGGTGGAGTTTGAGTAGAACCGTCATTGGTCGCTAGTCGGTGGCTTTCTCGTGGCTCGGCGTCCGGCCAGCATCACCC